>Ga0302127_10000001_pt1 | contig 191556 bp, 173 predicted proteins | sample CB4_SCM_MG_FD_204452 | JGI IMG/M metagenome (GOLD analysis project Ga0302127, IMG submission 204452) | Marine microbial communities from Western Arctic Ocean, Canada - CB4_SCM | ecosystem: Environmental > Aquatic > Marine > Oceanic | place: Canada: Western Arctic Ocean | collected 2017-09-24
ACTTCCGCACATACGCGAGTCATCGCCGCTGTCAATGTCGTCTTACCGTGATCAACGTGACCAATTGTGCCGACGTTTACGTGCGGCTTATTTCTTTCAAACTTTTCTTTAGCCATCTCAGTGTCTCCTAAATTAGCTTCAAGCCGTTTAACTATCCATCAAACGGTAACCTTAAACTTTAAATACTTCACCTATACAACTCTAACTGCTTACTTGAACCTTACCACTGCCCGAACAGCCTAAAAATGTCCGCACAAAAACATGGAGCTCATAACCGGATTTGAACCGGTGACCTCTTCCTTACCAAGGAAGTGCTCTACCGACTGAGCTATATGAGCAAAACCTTTCCCTAGCTTGGAGCGGGCGGCGGGAATCGAACCCGCATCATCAGCTTGGAAGGCTGAGGTCTTACCATTACACAACGCCCGCGTCACAACTCTAAAAATAGACCCACAGAACCCAGAGCCGTTGCCTTTTGCCACAAATAGCCTGTCTTAATAAGCTTTTTGGTGGGGGGAGGTGGATTCGAACCACCGAAGCTTTCGCGTCAGAGTTACAGTCTGATCCCTTTGGCCGCTCAGGAATCCCCCCCAAAAATGGCCGCTTATTTTCTTAGTCTAGCCCCCTAATGTCAACCACTAAAAGACTTTCCTTAGAAAAATGGAGCTGGCGAGAGGAGTCGAACCCCCGACCGGCTGATTACAAGTCAGCTGCTCTACCAACTGAGCTACGCCAGCATCTCAATAACGGAGCGCGATTTTAGTTAAACTCGACCGCTTTAGCAACCTTAACTGGCGCTTCTTTTAGTGTTTTTTCTAGTTTGAATAATTTGCTGCCCAGAAGCGGACTAAAGATAGTCAATTTACGGGGAGTTCGAAAACCAAATTTGTCAATTTATTAATAAAAATCAATACGTTATAGCGATCGACCTGATCTCTAAAGATCTGCGGAGGCGTAGGTGAAAAAATGAGTAATATTTAAATAATTTGCTTCGATAATACCGCGATGAAGGTAAATTCTCCCTAAAGTCAGAGCTTGGTTGTAGAAACAACCCCCAAAGCCAATCCATCAATCACCAAATTTGGCTGATAATCAACTTTTCCCTTGAGATAAGGAAGTAATTGCTTAGCGTCACCTCCGGTCACCACGAGATTGCTTTGATATTGGACAAGCAACTTTTCAATGACTGCAATTGAGGCCAGTAAACTGCCTTGATTAACGGCCGCTGCAGTGTCCTGCGCCGGATCAATACCACCGCTGGTTGCATCTGCATCAACCTTAACTCGATCAGTACCTCCCCACAACGCGTCGCGCATCAGTGTGAGACCCGGCAAGATATAACCCCCAATATGGCGACCCTCTGCTGTCACCAAATCCAACGTCATTGCGCTACCGGCATCGACAACTAAAACTGAAGCCTGATAGCGGCTGTAAGAAGCCATCATACCGAGCCAACGATCAATACCGAGGCTCGACGGATCATCGTAGCCGCAGGTTACTCCAGCGGCACTTGAGGATACCTTAGCCACTGCGACTTCAGCATTGAACTGACTCTTCATCTGGGCCACTAAGTCACCTTGAAGCGAATCGCTTACCACTGATGACAGACGAACGCGCAAAATTGGGACACCCGGCGGTAATTCGAGCCCATTACTGATTGATTGGGTCGTCTGAGATCCACTGCGGTAGACCACAGCACCATCAGTTAGCCGCCACTTTGTGTAACTGTTCCCGATATCTATATCAAGGATCATAGGCGTGGCCCCAAACTCAATTCGCCACCAATAAATCGCTGCACCTCTCCATCGGGAAGAGCTAAGCGAAGCGCTCCACTATCGTCCACACCTAAGACTACGCCGGATATGCCCTCTTTTACGGTCCTGACCGTTCCTGGCAGGTTCTTTAGGAAATCTGCCTCCTCCCACTCGTCGCGATAAGCTTTAAAGCCAACGCGCTGAAAGTCTTTGAGTAATAAAAATAATGTAACCACTAACTTTGCCGTAAGTGTATTGCGTGATATCGGCGAAGGTGACTGAGCCTGAAGATCGGTCCACGCTTGATCAATTTCTTGCGCGGCAAGAGACGGCATCGCAACATTTAACCCAATTCCAATAATGACCGTGCAGCGGCCATTGGGATCTCCGATCATTTCCAACAATATTCCACCGAGCTTTTTACCTCCGATATAGATGTCATTAGGCCACTTTAACTGCACATCCTGTAATCCTAGCTCAACCAGCGTTCGACGCACACCAACGCCAACAGCGAGGCTTAATCCCTGCAGTGATTCAGCGCCCTGATCAAAATTCCAGACGATGGACATATAAAGATTGGCCGCGAAAGGGCTCACCCAGGTTTTTCCGAGCCGCCCCCTTCCTGCTGTCTGATTCTCTGCAAGCACAACCGCACCTGAAATAGCTTCAGCCTCAGCTCTTTCACGAGCGTATCTATTAGTAGAGTCAATGCTTTGGAATATTTCTAGCTCACAAGGCAGGTCCCCATGAGACTCGGCAATATGATTAAGAATTGTAGCTTTGCTCAACAACTCAAAAGAGTCTGGAAGGCGATAACCAACACCTTTTACCGATTCAATCTCTAGACCTAGGGCCTCTAATGCTCGCAACTGTTTCCAAATGGCTGTTCGACTAACATTAAGTTGGCGGCCCAGGCTTTCCCCTGAATGGAATCCACCGTTCTGGAGAATTTTTAAAATCTTGCTCTGCAAATCAGACATAACCAACACCTAGATGATCTAACAATTCAGTTTATCCTCCTAGATTAGCCCATAAAAATCCAGCAGAGATAAAAAGAAGGAGAATACCAAAGTATTTCTTTAACTGACCTTCATTAGTACTATGCGCAATAAGGGCCCCGAATCTAGCAAACGGTACACTAGTAATTATAATGCCTAGCCATGCCGGTAGAAATATATAGCCTATGGAGGAGCTGACTGGGAAATTATAACCAATCACATCTGTAGAGCTATAAACCAGCGTAGCTGGCAGAGCTATAGCAAACCCGCCAACCGCTGCGGTGCCTATAGCCCGATGAATGGTAACTCCGAAAGAAGCTAGGAATGGCGTGATCATTATTCCGCCGCCAATGCCTAATAACGATGACAACCCGCCAATGGCTATACCCCCTAAATTCAAAGGTACTGCGCTGGCAATAGATGCCTTGGAGGCAATGGGAGGATAAAACAATATATGCAATCCTACCGCCATTAAAAAGAGGCCGAACGACAGCTGTAAAAATACTGAATCTATTGCTGAAAAAATCAAGGTCCCGAGCAATGATCCCATTAGAATCCCAGGGATGATCATTTTGATCACCTCCCAGCGAACCGCCGCTTTCTGGTAATGGGTGTACATTGAGCTCATCGACGTTATTACAATGGTCGCCAGGGAAGTGGCAATAGCCATATGAGTTGCGATATCTGGTGAAAAGCCCTGGACAGTAAAAGAAACCAGGAGAATAGGTACAATGACCGCGCCGCCGCCTAAGCCAAACAGCCCACTAACCAAACCAGCAACCGCCCCTAGAACTAGATATATTAGATATTCCATTTAACAACTCGGCTACTTCAGGCATTTAGATCGATTGCATTATGCACCAGTTCTAATGCGAACTGTGCTTTCCTGCCACATAACAGCTGTAAATATGTAGCATAAAAAAACCCCAGCCGCTTACGCAACTGGGGTGTTTTATTTAGAAGCCTGGCAATGACCTACTCTCACATGGGGAGACCCCACACTACCATCGGCGATGAACCATTTCACTACTGAGTTCGGTATGGGATCAGGTGGTTCTAGTTCTCTATGGTCACCAGGCAAACTGGTATGACACTTAGTCTTCACTAAAATATCAAATTAGGTCGGTAATTATTGAATACAATTTTTTCTCGGCTCGCGTGTATCTCGAACAATCTGTCCGTCGTCTCGCTTGCGTTATATGGTCAAGCCTCACGGGCAATTAGTATTGGTTAGCTCAACGCCTCGCAGCGCTTCCACACCCAACCTATCAACGTCCTAGTCTTGAACGGCCCTTCAGGGGGGTTAAACCCCCAGGGAAAACTAATCTTGGAAGAGGCTTCCCGCTTAGATGCTTTCAGCGGTTATCCCGTCCGAACGTAGCTACTGGGCAATGCCATTGGCATGACAACCCAAACACCAGGGGTTCGTCCACTCCGGTCCTCTCGTACTAGGAGCAGCTTTCCTCAATTTTCCAACGCCCACGGCAGATAGGGACCGAACTGTCTCACGACGTTCTGAACCCAGCTCGCGTACCACTTTAAATGGCGAACAGCCATACCCTTGGGACCAGCTCCAGCCCCAGGATGTGATGAGCCGACATCGAGGTGCCAAACACCGCCGTCGATATGAACTCTTGGGCGGTATCAGCCTGTTATCCCCGGAGTACCTTTTATCCGTTGAGCGATGGCCCTTCCATACAGAACCACCGGATCACTAAGACCTACTTTCGTACCTGCTCGACGTGTCAGTCTCGCAGTCAAGCACACTTCTACCTTTGCGCTCATAGCATGATTTCCGACCATGCTGAGTGTACCTTCGCGCTCCTCCGTTACTCTTTGGGAGGAGACCGCCCCAGTCAAACTACCCACCAGACACTGTCCTCGACCCAGATAATGGGTCAGAGTTAGAACCTCAAATATACCAGGGTGGTATTTCAAGGGTGGCTCCACGCTATCTAGCGATAACGCTTCAAAGCCTCCCACCTATCCTACACAGATAGATTCAAAGTTCAGTGCCAAGCTATAGTAAAGGTTCACGGGGTCTTTCCGTCTAGCCGCGGGAACACGGCATCTTCACCGCGATTTCGATTTCACTGAGTCTATGGTGGAGACAGCGCCCCCGTCGTTACGCCATTCGTGCAGGTCGGAACTTACCCGACAAGGAATTTCGCTACCTTAGGACCGTTATAGTTACGGCCGCCGTTTACCGGGGCTTCGATCAAGAGCTTCGCCGAAGCTAACCCCATCAATTAACCTTCCGGCACCGGGCAGGCGTCACACCCTATACTTCCTCTTACGAGTTTGCAGAGTGCTGTGTTTTAGATAAACAGTCGCAGGGGCCTGGTCTCTGCGGCCAACCTCAGCTTAGGGAGTAAATCCCATCACTAAAATCGGCGTGCCTTCTCCCGAAGTTACGGCACCATTTTGCCTAGTTCCTTCACCATAGTTCTCTCAAGCGCCTTGGTATTCTCTACCTGATCACCTGTGTCGGTTTAGAGTACGGTCTCTATATACCTGAAGCTTAGAGGCTTTTCTTGGAAGCATGGCATTAATGACTTCGCTCGCAATTGAGCTCGACATCACTCCTCAGGATAATGATCTCCCGGATTTACCTAAGAGATCTCCCTACAAGCTTGTACAGGGACAACCATCGCCCTGATCACCTAGCCTTCTCCGTCCCCCCATCGCAGTATATAGCGGTACAGGAATATTAACCTGTTTTCCATCGACTACGCCTTTCGGCCTCGCCTTAGGTACCGACTAACCCTGTCCCGATTAGCGTTGGACAGGAAACCTTGATCTTCCGGCGAGCGGGTTTTTCACCCGCTTTATCGTTACTCACGTCAGCATTCGCACTTCTGATACCTCCAGCACACTTTACAATGCACCTTCAACGGCTTACAGAACGCTCCTCTACCACGCATACAAGTATGCGTCCGCAGCTTCGGTTATCAGTTTAGCCCCGTTAAATCTTCCGCGCAGGCCGACTCGACTAGTGAGCTATTACGCTTTCTTTAAAAGATGGCTGCTTCTAAGCCAACTTCCTAGCTGTCTGAGCCTTCCCACATCGTTTCCCACTTAACTGATATTTGGGACCTTAGCTGGCGGTCTGGGTTGTTTCCCTCTCCACGACGAACGTTAGCACCCGCCGTGTGTCTCCCATGATTGCACTCACCGGTATTCGGAGTTTGCAACGGGTTGGTAGGTCGGTATGACCCCCTAGCCGTAACAGTGCTCTACCCCCGGTGGTGATACATGAGGCGCTACCTAAATAGCTTTCGAGGAGAACCAGCTATCTCCGGGCTTGATTAGCCTTTCACTCCGATCCACAGCTCATCCCCTAATTTTTCAACATTAGTGGGTTCGGTCCTCCAGTTGATGTTACTCAACCTTCAACCTGGCCATGGATAGATCGCCCGGTTTCGGGTCTATTCCCAGCGACTAAGACGCCCTATTAAGACTCGGTTTCCCTACGGCTCCCCTAAACGGTTAACCTTGCCACTGAAAATAAGTCGCTGACCCATTATACAAAAGGTACGCAGTCACAGAACAAGTCTGCTCCTACTGCTTGTACGCATACGGTTTCAGGATCTATTTCACTCCCCTCTCCGGGGTTCTTTTAACCTTTCCCTCACGGTACTAGTTCACTATCGGTCAGTTGGTAGTATTTAGCCTTGGAGGATGGTCCCCCCATGTTCAGTCAAGATAACACGTGTCCCGACCTACTTTTCGCAAGCTTAGTACCACAGATATGTTTTCGTGTACGGGGCTATCACCCTTTATTGCCAGACTTTCCAGACTGTTCCACTAACACTTCTGCTATCACTTGCAGGCTGCTCCCCTTTCGCTCGCCGCTACTAAGGGAATCTCGGTTGATTTCTTTTCCTCCGGTTACTTAGATGTTTCAGTTCTCCGGGTTCGCTTCATACACCTATGTATTCAGTGCATGATACCCGCCTTATGGCGGGTGGGTTTCCCCATTCGGAAATCTTCGGATCAAAGGGTGTTTGCCACCTCCCCGAAGCTTATCGCAGGCTCCTACGTCCTTCATCGCCTCCAACTGCCAAGGCATCCACCGTATGCGCTTACTCGCTTGACCATACAGCACAAGCTAGCAAGATTTTTGATGCGACTATCTATTTTCATAGTAGTTGTAACAATTTCGCCGGACAGATGTGTAAAAAATACACACTGGCCTTGAAAAAATTTTCAGTATTCAATAATTACCTTTTTAAAGAGCAGCTGGCGTAAAAAGCCAGTGATAAACGGTGTCCGCTTATCGCTAACTTCTTGTGCAGTAAAGTGGTGGAGCCTAACGGGATCGAACCGTTGACCTTCGCCGTGCAAGGGCGACGCTCTCCCAGCTGAGCTAAGGCCCCATATATCAGGAATTGGTGGGTCTGGGTGGATTTGAACCACCGACCTCACCCTTATCAGGGGTGCGCTCTAACCAACTGAGCTACAGACCCAATTTAAGTGCAATCGGGTCATATCAGCCCGGTCGCCATGCCGTACTTTACTGCTAACCATAAATAATCAAGCAATGCGTGTGAACACTTACTAATCGTAAGGATTTTCGTTTAAGGAGGTGATCCAGCCCCAGGTTCCCCTAGGGCTACCTTGTTACGACTTCACCCCAGTCATAAATCACAAAGTGGTAACCGGCCCCCCGAAGGTTAGCCTAGCTACTTCTTTTGCAACCTACTCCCATGGTGTGACGGGCGGTGTGTACAAGGCCCGGGAACGTATTCACCGTGACATTCTGATTCACGATTACTAGCGATTCCAACTTCACGCAGTCGAGTTGCAGACTGCGATCCGGACTACGACCAGCTTTGTGAGATTAGCTCCCCCTCGCGGGCTTGCAGCCCTCTGTACTGGCCATTGTAGCACGTGTGTAGCCCAGGTCGTAAGGGCCATGATGACTTGACGTCGTCCCCACCTTCCTCCGGTTTGTCACCGGCAGTCTCCTTAGAGTTCCCACCATTACGTGCTGGCAACTAAGGACAAGGGTTGCGCTCGTTACGGGACTTAACCCAACATCTCACGACACGAGCTGACGACAGCCATGCAGCACCTGTCACTAGATTCCCGAAGGCACCAAAGCATCTCTGCTAAGTTTCTAGGATGTCAAGACCTGGTAAGGTTCTTCGCGTTGCGTCGAATTAAACCACATGCTCCACCGCTTGTGCGGGCCCCCGTCAATTCATTTGAGTTTTAACCTTGCGGCCGTACTCCCCAGGCGGTCTACTTATCGCGTTAACTGCGCCACTAAGAGATCAAGTCTCCCAACGGCTAGTAGACATCGTTTACGGCGTGGACTACCAGGGTATCTAATCCTGTTTGCTCCCCACGCTTTCGCACCTCAGTGTCAGTATCAGTCCAGGTGGCCGCCTTCGCCACTGATGTTCCTTCCTATATCTACGCATTTCACCGCTACACAGGAAATTCCGCCACCCTCTACTGTACTCTAGCCAGACAGTTCTAACTGCAGTTCCCAGGTTGAGCCCGGGGCTTTCACAGCTAGCTTATCAAACCACCTACGCGCGCTTTACGCCCAGTAATTCCGATTAACGCTCGCACCCTCCGTATTACCGCGGCTGCTGGCACGGAGTTTGCCGGTGCTTCTTCTGTAGGTAACGTCAAGGCTCAAGAGTATTAGTCTTAAGCTGTTCCTCCCTACTGAAAGTGCTTTACAACCCTAGAGCCTTCTTCACACACGCGGCATGGCTGCATCAGGCTTTCGCCCATTGTGCAATATTCCCCACTGCTGCCTCCCGTAGGAGTCTGGGCCGTGTCTCAGTCCCAGTGTGGCTGATCATCCTCTCAGACCAGCTACGGATCGTAGCCTTGGTGAGCCATTACCCCACCAACTAGCTAATCCGACTTGGGCTCATCTAATAGCGCAAGGTCCGAAGATCCCCTGCTTTCTCCCGTAGGACGTATGCGGTATTAGCGTGCGTTTCCACACGTTATCCCCCACTACTAGGTAGATTCCCAAGCATTACTCACCCGTCCGCCGCTCTACTCACACCGAAGTGTTTTCGCGCTCGACTTGCATGTGTTAGGCCTGCCGCCAGCGTTCAATCTGAGCCATGATCAAACTCTTCAGTTTAATCTTTAACCTCACCGTTTAAGGAGAGGGAATGGTTACGCAAAACTTGCTTTACCATTCAAAATCTCAGTTTCATAATTCGAACTTATCACATTCATAAATGTCTGCGATGAGAACTTACTTATGATATTTAATAATCCAATATCAATTAGCAAGTGCCCACACGCATTGCTTGATTAAATTTTTAAAGAACATTCGCTTCGATGAGCGGGACGCGTATTCTATAGATCGCAACCCCTTTGTCAACAGCTGAAAGTGAAATACTACACTTTATTTTCACTCTCTTTTCTTGACGTTTTATTCGCCTCTCAACATTACTGTTGGGAGCGCGCATTTTAGCGCCAAGACTTAGCTTGTCAACAGTATAATTCAAATAAAGAATAAGCCTTTGAAGTTCTACTTATTGCCGCTGATTTGCTAGCGGCTCACCCTGTTGGGAGCGCGCAGTTTACAGGCAGGCGGTATACTGTCAACAAGTATTTAGGTTTATTTGCAGGCTGCCGGCAAACTGATCAAAAAAGAGGCTAAATAAGCTCAAATAGATGGTACTTTTTCTTCCCGAGCCGCACCAGAAAAAACCTCTCATAGAGCCCGTGCTCTGCGGTAAAGCTATTAGAGGCTCCCATATTGTCTTGCGATCCCTTGGCAATACCGTTAATAAAGACTGAATTTCGTGCAAGAGCGTCTTTTACTTCACGCCCGGCCTTGACCATCCCAGCGTCAGTAAGCAAATTGGTTAAAGGCTTATCAACTAAATCGCTATTTGACAGCTGAGAGAATGGCATACCATCCTGACTCAGCTGCTTAAGATCTGATTCTGATAGATCGACCGAGCTACCACTAAATAACGCTTCGGTTATGCGCAAAGCAGCCTTCAGACCCTCCTCGCCATGGACCAAAGAGGTCGCCTCACTCGCCAGAACAGCTTGCGCCTGAGGCCGCCCTGCAGCTGCAACATCTACAGCCTCGATTGCTTGAATCTCATCCAGAGGCAAAAATGTAAAATAGCGTAGAAACTTATACACATCAGCATCGGCAACATTGAGCCAAAACTGGTAAAAGCTATAGGGTGATGTTTTGGACGGGTCAAGCCACACCGCTCCCGCCTCGGTCTTGCCAAACTTTGTACCGTCGGCCTTAGTAATTAGAGGGACAGTAAGCCCAAAACAATGGGCTCTATTTTGCCGTCGGCTTAGATCAATGCCGCCCACTATATTGCCCCACTGATCACTCCCGCCAACTTGCAGGGTGCAATCATGTCGTCGATTAAGCTCCGCAAAGTCTAGCCCCTGAAGTAGCGAGTACGAAAATTCAGTAAAAGAGATGCCAGAACCTTCGCGATCAATCCTCTGTTTGACGGACTCCTTTGAGATCATATTGTTAACAGAAAAGTGCTTGCCGACATCGCGCAAAAAACCCAAGGCGCTGAGTTCAGCCGTCCAATCAAGATTGTTAACCACTAGCGCAGAGGTCTCACCACAATCGAAATCAACAAACTGGCTAACTTGACCTTTAATATTATCCGCCCAGCTGGCAATAATCTCTGGCGTGTTAAGCTTTCGTTCGTCTGCCTTAAAGCTGGGGTCGCCGATCAGACCGGTAGCACCGCCAACTAGAGCGATAGGAGTATGGCCTGCCTGCTGAAAGCGCTTCAACACTAACAAGGGGACCAAATGGCCGAGATGCAGACTCTCAGCTGTGGGGTCAAACCCACAATACAAAACACGAGGTTTATCAAGATGAGTGACAAAATCTTGGTCGCCAGAGTACTGGGCTACAAGCCCTCGCTGCGTTAATTGTTCGATTAACTGATGCCCACTGAGATTCATTGCCACTCTTCTTTACCACTCAATTTAAATGAGCGCCAACTCTACAGATTGACGCAACAAATACAAGATATTAACGCTAACAGCCCCCTTTGATCTACCCCCCTACTATTTAGCGCCGCAGTAATCTCGCCAAACCGCCACCTACAGATGATATTGTATCTTTTTAATCAATCAAGCTAAAATCACCGCTTGATATTGAATTTGGTGATATAACGTGATTAAAAAAGTGCAAGAGATCGGCCATTTTTTGCTCCTTTTGGCGCGGGATTTCCCCCGCCGCAATCTCTTGTTAGCCGCCCTAGCGGGTGCCTTAATTGTGACAGTTTACCTCTCACCTGGCGACAACAAAATACAGCCGATATTGATTGTCGAGCCCATTACTATAGCCCTAGACAGCGCACCGACAGTTAAGGAAGAAAATCATCTACAACTGACATGGCAAGAACATCTTGTCGGTAGAGGTGATAATTTATCCACTCTTTCTCAGCGAGCGGAATTTTCAGCAAAAGATGTCTATAAGATTTCTTCATCGCCCAACGGTAAATCGCTTCGAAACCTCTACCCTGGAGAAAAATTGCGCTTTGGAGCAAATGACACTGGACAGCTCATTGAGCTCCACTATGTGAAGACTCCACTTGAGAGCCAGGTATTCATTCGCCAGGAAGACAGCTTTGTAGCTGAAACGCGAGTCCGCGAACCTGAAATTATATTAAGCTATAGAGAAGGTGTCATCGAAGATTCTCTTTACTTATCTGGCAAGCAATCGAATTTGCCCGACAAACTAATCATGGAAATGGCTGATATCTTTGGGTGGGACATCGACTTTGTTTTTGATATCCGTCCAGGAGATTCCTTTGCCCTTTTATTTGAAGATAGATTTATTGAGGGGGAGAAGCTGTCGACAGGTAATATCGTTGCTGCTTCGTTTACTAACCGCAATAAAAGATACCAAGCAGTCCGGTACACCAACAAGAAAGGCCAAAGCAACTACTACACTCCTGAAGGGCTCAGTATGCGCAAAACATTTTTACGAACACCGCTTGATATATTTCGCATTAGCTCCGGATTCAACATGCGCCGCAAACATCCGATTCACAAAATGGTTAAAGCCCATCGCGGAGTGGATTATGCCGCGCCGCGAGGAACTCCCGTTTATGCCGCTGGAGATGGCAAAGTCATCGAAACCGGATACAGCAAAGCAAATGGAAATTACATATTCATCCAGCACGGTCAGACTTACGTGACAAAGTACTTACACCTGAATAATAAAAAAGTACGTAAAGGAGCATCAGTTCGCCAAAAGCAACTGATCGGTACTGTGGGATCAACTGGTTATGCTACGGGGCCACACCTGCATTATGAGTTTCTGGTCAACGGTGTGCATCGCAATCCGCGCACTGTTACATTACCGCAAGCAAGACCTATTCCAAAAACAGACAGGCTAGAATTTGACCTTGCCGTCAGTCCAGTGCTAGCGCAGCTTGCCGAATACAAAGCGGCCCGTCAGCTAGCCACAATTCAGAACAATACAACTAGTGCCAACTAAACCAACATTATGAAAAATGCTGTCACCTTTATAGGATTAATGTCTGGCACCAGCATAGACAGTATCGATGCCGTAGCCGTTATCTTTGCTCATAAAAAGCTGAATCTGCTAGGGAACTATAGCCACTCTATTCCCGACAAGATAAAGTCTGACATTCTCACCTTGAGTGAGCCAGGCCTTGATAATGTGCAGTTACTAGCTGAAACTGATCATAGTCTTGGAGAATTATTTGCAGAGGCAAGTCTGGCGCTGATGTCCCAACTTAATCTCAACAGTAAAGACATCGTCGCCATAGGCTCTCACGGACAAACTATTCGCCACCAGCCTCCCGGTATCAACTCTGGCTTCAGCTTGCAAATCGGCAACCCTAACCAAATTGCAGCAGTGACGGGGTGCCCGGTCATCGCTGACTTTCGTCGAAAAGATATGGCCTATGGCGGCCAAGGAGCCCCTCTCGTCCCGGCCTTTCATCGTGAAATATTTTATCATCCCAACAAAACACGCGTTATCATTAATATTGGTGGCATCAGCAATATCACAATTCTGGAACCAAATGGTGGCTGCCGTGGGTTTGATACCGGGCCCGGCAACATCCTGCTCGACGCTTGGTGCCAGAAACACACTCATAAAAACTATGATAATAAAGGTCAATGGGGTGCTACCGGTTCACATAACGTCGCTTTACTGACTCAACTAAAAAGCCACAATTTCTTTCATCGTACAGGACCTAAAAGTACGGGCAGAGAAGATTTTAATTTGAGCTGGTTAGAGCAACAAACACACCTGCTTGATATTACTCCAGCAGATATTCAGGCCACTCTGGCGCTTTATACTGCCGACACTATCGCGCAATCGATTGCCGATTTGGCGCAACCAATAGACGAAATTTTCGTCTGCGGTGGAGGGATCTTTAACTTGGCGCTCATTCTAAAGCTAAATGAAAGCTTACTAAAGCGGACAATGCCTGCGATTCAATCAACCGCAAGTATCGGTTTGGAACCAAACTGGGTAGAAGCCTGCGCATTTGCTTGGTTAGCGAAACAACGCATTGACATGAAACCTGGCAACGTACCAGCTGTCACAGGCGCATCTCGAGAAACCATATTAGGTTGCGTCTATTTGCCCTAGCATCTAAACGCCGCTATCTAAATTGAAAATGAAGCGCCGCAACCACAGGTAGTAGAAGCATTGGGGTTGGTAATCAAAAACCTGGATCCCATTAAGCCAATCTCATAATCCACTGTAGAGCCAGCCAAATATTGAAAGCTTAATGAATCAACCAATACCGTCACACCATTGCGACTGACCAGAGTGTCATCTTCCGCCATGGTATCCTCAAAAGAGAAGCCATACTGAAACCCAGAACACCCCCCACCAGTGACATACACTCTAAGTTTGAGGTCATCGTTTTGCTCTTCAGTCTTAAGACTCTGGACCTTTTCTACAGCACGATCAGTAACCTCTAGCGCTGTAGGAATGTATGTTTGAATGCCTGACATGATTACTCCGTGACTGGAAACTTACTATAAAGCTCAGTCTACTTTTGATTCTTTTGAACTATTTTTCAACTTTAGGTTTATGCCCACTACTCGAGTCACTAGCCTCTCCCGCTTTCTGGAAAGCAGTGACATTGGTCGCGGGAATCTCATGCACTAACTTGCCCCCAATATCTGCACCTCGCTCAATCTCAATCGAACTATAGTAGATGGTTCCTGAAACTTTTGCCTTGGCCGCCAGCTGTATGTGCTTAGACGCGTATATATCGCCTTCAATAAGGCCATTGACAATGACGTTAGGAACCCAGATTTCACCTAGAACTGATCCTCCGTTTAAAATCCGGATTTGAGCGGTTTCATCATCCCCTACAATTTTACCCACAATCGATCCTTGAATTTCCAAACTACCCGAAAAATTCAGATCACCCCTAAGCTCTGTGCCCGCCGCTACTAAGGTAGTTGATTCCGACGAAGGCGCCAAGCTTTCACTAGTGTTTTTATTTGTAAACATATCTTATTCCTCAACTTTCCAATCAAACGCTTGCTTGTAGATAAGCTTTTTACTCCAAGAATAACGCAAACTTATCTCAACTGTATCAGGGTTAAATCCATCAGGTAACCTTAAAATACCCTGATTAATAGAAAAATACTTAAACTTAACAGCAAGAGGCATTTTTTTAACCTCAGTATCTAATTCAGCCAACGACAAGCTCACAGACTTATCGCCCTGGATTCCCATTACCCGTATATCAGCCAAAATAGTGGACGCCTCCATTTTAGCTGTTTTTTGCCTAGCAACCCAGCGATAAGCTATATTGGTCGAATCAATCCATGTTAGCTGAAACCTGCTAACCGATAATCCACTTGGCGGATTAGTGTCTTCAAGGAGTTCTCTGTACAACTGTAATTGCTCTTGATCTTGATGTGTCTGCCCTTGCAGCCTCATCATTTCTTGCCTTGCATTTTCCAAGGCTACTGAGTCAACCTCATTGTTCACTCTGACCATTTCTAACTCTGTTTCTTTTGATTTCACCAAACTCTCTAGCGTCGATACTCGTTTAACAAGATGGGTTTTTTCAGCTAATATCCCTGATAATTTGCTCCTCTCCCAAAATATACCGGCCATGAGTGAGGCTACAGCTATCAGTAACAAGATCCCATACAACCAGTACTTAAAGCCTTGCCGATAGGTGACAACAATAGACCTTCGCTCTGCCATTAAGGCAATAATCCTGGCATCATCAAACCCAGAGTCTCTGACAAACCAAACATCAAGTTCATGCATTGGATAGCTTGCCCAGAAGCGCCCTTGGTTAAATTATCTTCTACCACCAGAATAATCACCTTGCGGCCATTATTAGGTCTATGGACTGCAATTCGACAATAATTTGAACCTCTCACTGTGCGCGTTTCGGGATGGCTGCCTGCGGGCAGAACATCAATGAAAGGTTCATTTTTAAAATGATGCTCATACAATTCTTGGATGTCGACATTAAGGTCAACTAAGTTAGCGTAGATAGTCGTATGGATACCGCGAATTATAGGCAGCAAATGCGGAACAAAAGTAAGTCCCACAGAATGTCCCGCTATATCTTCAAGGCCCTGTTCGATTTCTGGCTGGTGCCGATGCCCCGAAGCCCCATAAGCTTTAAAACTATCGCTCGCTTCAGACAACAAGGTCGAAATATTAGCCTGCCGACCGGCGCCACTTACTCCAGAGGCGGAATTAGCAATAATATCACTACTATCTATGCACCCTTGCCTTAGCAAAGGGAGTAACCCCAGCTGAATACTTGTTGGATAACAGCCCGCACAAGCCACCAACGCTGCGTCTACAATGGCTTCACGATTAACTTCTGGAAGGCCGTACACAGCGCGAGGCAGCATGTCTGAAGCTTGATGTGGTTGGCCGTACCATTTTTCCCATACAGATTGATCGCGAAGCCGAAAATCAGCAGATAAATCAATCACCTTGATGCCGGCCGCCAAAAAACTTGGTACTGAACTCTGAGCTACGCCATGAGGCGTCGCAAAAAATACTACATCGCAACCGCTTAAATTATTTAACTCAGGTGTGACAAACGGCACATCAACTATACCGCGCAGGTTTGGATAAATATCTGAGACTAGCTCTCCTTGGTTGCTGCGCGAAGTAACCGCAGCGATCTCAACATTGGGATGACCTGTCAAAAGCCGCAGAAGCTCCGCTCCGGTATAACCTGTCCCACCAATAATACCAACTTTAATCACCTAAGCCTCGCTTTTAAATATCCAGAACGTCTTTAGCCCCCTATAATACCGCAAAGTGACTCAACCAACTATGCCAAACCTTGCAGCATCAGTAGAAGTATCGCTTTAATGGAGTATCAAATGTATAAGTGGGTATTAGCCTTTCATGTGATCGCCGTGATTTGTTGGTTTGCGGCTCTATTTTATCTGCCGCGCTTATTCGTCTATCACGCTATGTCGGAGGATGAAATTAGCATTGAGCGCTTTAAGGTGATGCAACGTAAACTGTACCGTGGGATTGCGAATCCAGCAATGATTGCAACCATTGTGTTAGGTCTTTGGCTGGTATCTATGGCGCCAGATGCTTATCTGAGTCAGACCTGGTTCCAACTTAAAGCTGGATTCGTGCTGTTACTCATTGGCTACCATTACATGTGCCTAGGTCACATGAAAAAACTAGCCGATAATCGCAGCGATAAAAGCCATGTCTACTTTCGCGTCTTTAATGAAGTCCCGGTATTATTCTTGGTGGCCATTGTTATTTTAGTGATTGTTCAGCCCTTTTAGGTGAGTTAAATAGCTTCTACCCTTTTAATTAAGGATAATACCAGCCCCAAATCTAGCAATATCGTTTACTCGCCAGGAAAATTTAATGTCGGATATAACCAAAGCATCAAACTCTCGTTCAGAAGAATTATTTAAGGCCGCTCAACGACACATCCCGGGCGGTGTAAATTCGCCCGTTAGAGCTTTCCGGGCTGTAGGCGGCACCCCTATATTTTTCGATCGCGCTAAAGGCGCCTATATGTTTGACGCCGATGGCAATCGATATATTGATTACGTCTTATCTTGGGGGCCAATGCTTCTAGGACATGGGCACGAGGACGTCTTACAGGCTATTCGTACGCAACTGGACAAAGCAATGACCTTTGGCACCCCAACTGAGCTAGAGATTCAATTAGCCGATAAGATTTGCTCTATTGTGCCAGGAATGGACATGATTCGTATGGTTAATTCAGGCACCGAAGCCACTATGAGCGCAATTCGGTTAGCTCGTGGCTATACTGGCCGCGACAAAATCATTAAATTTGAGGGGTGCTACCACGGACACTCCGATTCTTTACTCGTTAAGGCGGGTTCTGGGGCATTAACCCTCGGCGTCCCTAGCTCCCCTGGAGTTCCAAGTTGTCTTGCGGACCATACAGTAACTCTTTCTTACAATGACAGCGACCAGGTCAGGCAGGTTTTTGCTGAAATTGGTGATGAAATCGCCTGTATTATTGTTGAACCAGTCGTCGGCAATATGAACTGTGTTCCTCCGATCCCAGGATTTTTAGAGACGCTTCGAGAGTGCTGCACGGCCAGTGGAGCTGTGCTTATTATAGATGAAGTCATGACTGGATTTCGTATTAGCCAGCAGGGCGCCATTGGTCACTATGGTATCGACGCCGACCTAATTTGTTTAGGGAAAGTCATAGGGGGTGGTATGCCTGTCGGTGCCTTTGGCGGTAAGCGTAAAATTATGGAGCACATTGCCCCCCTCGGGCCGGTCTATCAGGCAGGTACACTTTCAGGCAATCCGGTGGCAATGGCCTCTGGACTGGCTACATTAGAATTAATCTCCCAACCTGGCTTTTTAGAGCCCGTTATTAGTCGAACCACTCGGCTCGTAGAAGGTTTAGTAGATCGAGCAAAACTGGCAGGGATCCCTCTGACAAGTAACCACGTGGGCACTATGTGGGGTATCTTTTTCTCTGAAGAGGAAAAGATCATCAACTACGGCCAAGTAATAAAATGTAACACTGAACGTTTCGGCCGATTTTTCCACGGCATGCTGGAAGAAGGTGTTTATTTGGCGCCAGCATCCTATGAAGCGGGGTTTATGTCGGCAGCCCACACAGATCAAGATATAGACGACACGTTAAATGCCGCTTCTCGCGTTTTTGCGCGCATTTAAAGGACGCTTTAATGATTGCTCGCTTAGCGATAACCATGTGGTAAATCGCTTTTTTGCGTATCATGCAAAGCTTAAACGAATGAATAAATGAAAAATGCTGTTCTACTGGAGACTCTATGAGTTTTAAAAGTAACCGCGGACCTTATCCTTACACCCGTATGCGGCGCAACCGCGCAACCGCTTTTTCTCGCCGTTTGGTCAGGGAAACTAGGTTGTCTGTGGACGATTTGATTCTCCCGTTATTTGTCATCGAAGGGTCCAACCAGTCAGAACCCATATCATCGATGCCTGGTGTCAATAGGCTGTCGATTGACCTATTAGTTCAGGAAGTTCAGCAGATTTCAGCACTAGGCATTCCTGCGATAGCACTTTTCCCGGTGGTCAATCAAACACTAAAAACGCTTTTAGCGGAAGAGGCCTACAACCCAGATGGTTTAGTGCAACGAGCAGTTCGAGCCATAAAAGAAGCCACGCCAACATTAGGTGTTATCACCGACGTGGCGCTTGACCCCTTCACTTCTCATGGCCAAGACGGCATTGTCGATGAAGACACCGGTTACGTTCTCAATGACATCACTAATGAGACTTTAGTGCGACAAGCTTTATCTCATGCGGAAGCTGGAGCAGATATAGTAGCGCCTTCAGATATGATGGATGGTCGGATTTGCGCTATTCGAGAAGAGTTCGAAGAGCATGGGTTTGAAAATATCCAAATTTTAGCTTACTCCGCCAAATATGCCTCTAGCTACTATGGCCCATTTCGAGACGCTCTAGGTTCTTCAGCCAAGCTCCAAGGCGGTGACAAGAAAACATACCAAATGGATCCCGGCAATGCTGACGAGGCTTTGCATGAATGTGCCTTAGATCTTGATGAAGGCGCGGACATGATCATGATTAAGCCGGGCATGCCTTATCTTGATGTTTTGCGTCGCGTCAAAGATGAGTTAAAAGCGCCCACGCTTGTCTATCAAGTTAGTGGCGAATATGCCATGCATTGTGCCGCTTTTGATAAGGGGTGGTTGAACCGTGAACAGATAATTATGGAATCTTTATTGGCGTTTAAACGAGCCGGCGCAGACGGTATTTTGACGTATTTTGCTAAAGAGGCCGCTCAACTTCTTGCTGATGGCAACCAATCTTGAGACTTGATAAATATATTAGCAATGCAACTGATCTTTCCCGCGCGGAAGTAAAGCGCATGGTTAAAGCTGGCATGGTTTGTGTCGGTGATAATCCATGTACTAATCCAGCTAATAAAATTACGGCTGATCAAATAGTTACTCTTGATGGCTCAATTATCAGTGCCGCCAAAGATCGTTATTTTATGCTTAACAAACCCGCTGGGGTGGTCTCTGTCACCAAAGATCACCACAACCCAACCGCACTCAGCCTTATTTTTGAGCATCGCAGTGAAGAACTGCAGATTGCAGGTCGTCTTGATATAGATACCACCGGTCTTTTATTGATCACTAACGATGGGAAATGGAATCATAAACTAACCTCCCCGCGATCTGACTGCAGAAAAATTTATCAAGTCACCCTGGCTAATCCAATAGGACCAGACTACACAGAAAAACTTGCTGAGGGTGTTTTACTCGATGGTGAAAAACATCGTTGTTTGCCCGCTGTAATGGAGCAAGTCGATGACCACTGCCTAACCCTAGACATCGCCGAAGGTAAGTATCATCAGGTGAAAAGAATGTTTGTAGCCCTAGGTAACCACGTAGTGAAATTGCACAGGTCCAAAGTGGGCGGAATCGTCCTCGATACATCCCTGGAAGAAGGCGACTATAGGCCTTTAACCGCATCAGAGGTTGCCTGTATCCGATGAATAATGGATTTGATTTGCCGCGGCCCTTTGCAGACCCCAATGTCATCCGCTTAGCTCTATGGTTGCAAAGTAACCAGAGTAAGCAGGGTAAATATTTAGCTGTTACTGACGAAAATTGGTCTCAGTGCAATTGGGCCTCTTTAGGCGCGGGGCAAAACGCATCACTAAAAGTAGTCAGTAATCGTTATGACATTGCCCAGCAAGCTCTCAACGCTGGATTAGTTGCCGAATTTAATGATTTTGATTTTTCCTCAATAGAGCCTCATAGCTATGATGTAGTTTTATATCGAGTCTCAAAAGAGAGGGCCTGTAGCCATCATGTCATTAATCAAGCATCAAAGTTGCTCAAATTGGGTGGCACTTTAGTGTTAAGTGGCGAAAAAAATGACGGCGTCAAAACCTATGTTAAGCAAGCCTGTATTTTGTTTGGTGATCGCACAGCGGCAGAAAAAAAGGGTAAGGGTTATTTAGCGACCATCACCCTGCACGAGTTTAACCGCACCCTTTTGGATGATAAAAATTACCCCTCAACGAGAGAGAGTAAAAAACTACCGTCATTCTCCCCAATCACTAAACCGGGTATTTTCGGTTGGGACAAAATTGATCGAGGCAGCGCGTTTCTCTCTGAGCACATACTAATATTTCTAACCCAGTTTTCCGAGCCACCGCAGACCCTTCTCGATCTCGGTTGCGGCTATGGTTATTTGGCCTGCCAAGCGAGTAAGCATGGTATTCGCCATGTAACGGCAACCGATAATAATGCAGCAGCATTGCTCGCAGCAGCAGAAAATTTAAAAGCTGTCACTGCTGACTATAACGTCATTGCAGCAGATGCTGGCAATAATATTGTCGAGCGCTTTGACATCGTCTGGTGCAACCCACCCTTTCATCAGGGCTTTTCTGTCGATGGCGATATGTCCGATAAATTTCTTAGAGCCACAAAAAGGCTGCTGTCCTCGTCTGGGAGGGCCTTGTTTGTGGTCAATACTTTTATCCCGTTAGAGCGAAGTGCAAAAAAACACTTTAGGTCAGTTGATGTATTAGCTAACAACGGTTCATTTAAACTAATTGCCTTAGCTCTAGATAAACATAAAAATACTATGAGTGATCAGCGTGTGAAGCACGATAAATGAAAACCCCAAAACGATTACGACCACTCATTGAGGATGGCTTGATCGATGAGGTCATTGGTCAACTAATGAGCGGAAAAGAGGCCACCGTTTATACGGTCCGGTGCGGATCGGAAATACGCTGCGCAAAAGTCTATAAAGAAGCGATGAAACGCAGCTTCAAAAAGGCAACGCAATATCAAGAAGGGCGTAAAGTTCGTAATAGTCGTCGGGCGCGAGCTATGGAAAAGGGCTCAAAGTATGGCCGCAAACAGCAAGAAGAAACCTGGCAAAATGCCGAAGTAGATGCTCTCTATCTGCTCGCCAATGCGGGTGTTCGAGTGCCCAAGCCCTATGGCTGCTTTGATGGTGTTTTATTGATGGAGTTGGTCTCCGATGAATCAGGTGGAGTAGCTCCGAGGTTAGGCGATGTATCAATGAGTGCAGAGCAAGCGCTGGAAGACCACGCAGTAGTTATGCACTATGTTGTCTTAATGCTGTGCGCGGGCATCGTACACGGCGACCTGTCTGAATTTAATGTCTTAGTAGATGATTACGGACCGGTGATTATCGATCTCCCTCAGGCTGTCGACGCATCAGCAAACAATCATGCCGAGTCTATGCTAGAACGAGATGTGAACAATATGACTCAGTACTACGGCCAGTTTGCACCAGAATTATTAGGCTCCCAATACGCTAAAGAAATTTGGGCTCTGTACGAAGATGGAAAGCTAAAACCTGGAATTGAACTAAATGGTAATTTCGCCGAAGATACTCAACTTTCAGACGTGGACGGGGTGCTTGAAGAAATTAAAGCCGTGCTGTTCGAAGAGGAAAAGCGCCAAGAGCGACTGGCAGATGACAAAGAAGAATCATAAATTTAAAGGCCCATGGCTAGCTTAATTAGTTCGTTTTTAACAACACTGGACTTGTTTAGCGTCGACATGCCCAGGCTTCGCAAAAATCTCAACGGTAATTGGTCTGCAATAAATAATCTGTTACAGGCCTCCATGAGTGCCATCGCTGCTAGATTATCGGGCTTTCGTCGGCGCTGATAGCGAGTCAAAATAAGCTTATCACCAATATCATCCCCACGGCTACGCGCCCTGACAAGCTCTTCCACCAAAACCTCTATATCTGCAAATCCCATATTAACACCCTGGCCCGCTAGCGGATGTATGGAATGCGCCGCATCACCTACCAGTGCAATCCTCGGCATTACATAATCAATGGCATGACGCTGTATAAGAGGAAAGCTAAACCGTTTATCTATCGACACAACATCACCTAAACAATACTCACTAGCTCTAGAAAGCTCAGCACAAAATTGCTCGTCACTAAGACTCATAAGTGACTTGGCCGTTTCTGATTCCTGAGACCACACAATAGAACTTCGGCACAAATCACCATTATTGTTTAAAGGCAATAACGCTAAAGGGCCCTTTGGCGTAAAGCATTGCCAGGCCGTCTGTTGATTAGAATATTGAGTCTCAATCGTAGCGACTATCGCCTCTTGATGATAACTCCACTCTTTAGTTTTAACTTTAGAATGCTGTCGAACTTTTGAATTGGCGCCATCGGCTCCTATTAGCAATGCTGCACTCAACCAACGGCCATCATCAATCTGGACACTTATGCTGTCGTCTTCATTTTGATAATCACAAATAGTCGCTGGGCAAATAAGATCAACATTATCCAGCGCCTCTATCTCGGCGAGTAGTGCTTGGATAATTACTGAATTTTCAACGATATGACCGAGATTAGGCTGGTGTATAGCGTGGCAATCAAAGCCAATTTTACCCGTGCTCTCTGAGTCCCAAACCTGCATTGCCAAGTAAGGGCTAGCGCGTAATCGTTCTATACTGTGCCAGACTCCGCATGACTCTAGTAGCTGACGAGACTTCTCAGTGACCGCCGCTACGCGAGGATCAAATATTTGATTATCAAAAGAGCTGGCAGCAACGGACTCTATCAAAGCAATTTTTAACGGCGTGCCTTGCCTAGTACATCGTGCCTGAGCCAACAGGCAGGCGGCACTGGCACCCACCATACCCGCACCAACAACAATAATGTCGTAAGACTCTCCGCCTAAGTCAGCCATGTTTAGCCTCAGTGTTCGACATGCCCATCCCAAACCTAGCAAAACGCTGCCGTAGCCCTGGTATTAAATCCAGAGTGAGCAAGCCCGCGTTTCGTCCTAAAGCAGCAAGTGATGATGAGCGGCCAAACGATTTCGTCAAGCTATCGCTAAACATTAGAGTATTTCGCTGATCACTCAACTGTTCTTGATAATATTCCTCTAATACCTCTAACGAGCCAAGAGGCCGGCTACCTTCTCGCGCCCGCTGAACTATTGAGGCTAGAGCAGCTGCATCACGGAGCGATAAGTTAAAACCTTGGCCAGCAACCGGATGAAGACTATGAGCTGAATTCCCCATAAGCAAAACGTTTCGCCGTAACTGTTCGTTCGCTATGCCCAACGCCAAAGGATAGGAGCCACGCTCCCCTATATTTTTAAACCGCCCAAGACGATAACCAAATATTTTCTGCAAACTCTGGAGAAAATCGGCATCACTTGAAGCCATCAACTGTTCTGCAATCTCGGTGGGTCGAGCCCATACCAGCGCACTACGATGCTGGCCGTCATAGTCAGAAAGCGGTAACAGGGCCATAGGGCCCTGATCGGTAAATCGCTCATAGGCGATGCCATTATGTGATTTTCCAAGTTCTACATTGGCAATAATAGCGGTTTGATTATAGGACGTCGTCTCACTATAGATACCCAGTTTCTGGGCAGTCTGAGACTCTGCTCCATCAGCAATTACCACTAAACTAGCCTCCACTAAGTGGTTTTCTAATTCACTATTAGAGGAGTCACCCCCCTTTAGATGCATCTGCATGCCGGACGACAAAGGTTTGAGTTCTGCAACCTCTGAGTTCATATGGACCTCAACCTTAGATTGATTGAGGTGTTCAAGGAGCACTGAGCCCAACCATCGGTTTTCGACCACATAACCAAGGGCCTCAACATCGGCGTCATCGGCAGTCATGCGTGTCAAACCCCCATGGCCACGATCGCTAACATGAATTTGGGTTATGTCGGACAGGTGTAATTGAAGCCTATCCCATAGGCCAACTGATTGATAAATTTTACGACTAGCCCAAGATAGAGCTGTAGAACGCGCATCAAAACTGGGGCTGTAAGTAGGTTGCGTTGCTGACTGTACGGCCATCGATTGAGATTCAATTAGTAAAATTTTCAATCCCTGTTGCTCAGCTAGCAACAATGCCAAGCTAATGCCAACCATCCCTCCACCGACAATGGCCACATCGAAGTGGGCATCTTGCCGCTCTAATTGTTCGGTATTTTCCTGCGCCATCAGCTACTCATTACGTTGCCATTAAGGCTTCAATCTGATCTCGGGCTTTTGGCACACCAGAAGTAATAACCTCGTTGCCGTCCTTCGTCACAACCACATCATCCTCAATACGCACTGCGATACCGCGCCACTTTTCGTCCACATTAGTGTTGTCCGGACCTATATAAATACCCGGCTCTATAGTAACCACCATGCCTGGCTCATGAACGCGCCATTTATTGTCGATTTTATAATCCCCGACATCATGAACATCCATACCCAGCCAATGGCCTGCTCCATGCATATAGAATTCGCGATGAGCTTCCTCAGCAATTAATTCATCCACGTCACCTTTAAGAATTTCAAGATCTACAAGACCTTGGGTAATAGTTCGAATGGTTGCTTCATTAGCTTTGTTGTACTCGATGCCAGGGCCAATAACTTTAATTGCATCTGCCTGAGCCTGTAAAACGATGTCATAAATAGCGGCTTGTGCTTCGCTAAACTTACCATTAACAGGAAAAGTACGGGTAATGTCCGCCGCATAATCTTGAAATTCACAGCCTGCATCGATCAGCACTAAATCCCCATCTTCTAGCTTGTCTCTGTTTTCAATATAGTGCAGTACGCAGCCATTTTTTCCACCGCCAACAATACTACTGTAGGCAGGTGCTCTAGCACCAGAAGCCATAAATTCATGTTCTATCTCCGCCTGCAATTGATACTCAAACAACCCCGGACGGCTTATTTTCATTGCACGACAATGGGCGCGAGCAGAGATCTCCCCCGCCTTGCGCATAACTTTAATTTCTGGAGCAGTCTTTATTAGCCTCATCTCGTTAACAAAATGGTCTAGGTCAACAAATTCACTGGGTGGTAATGCACCGTTGCCCCTTTGGCTGCGAACATCGTTGATCCAGGCCATGAGATGCGCATCAAAATCTGGATCCTTGCCAATTGCGTAATAAACTCGATCCTTCCCTTCTAGCAGGCCAGGCAATATGTCATCAATGTCACTAATGGGAAACGCGTCATCAGCACCAAAATTCGCAACTGCACCACACGGACCCTCTCGATAACCATCCCAGGTTTCTCGCAGCGGATCTTTGTCACGGCAAAAAATAACTACCTCACCCTGCTCACGCCCAGGGATTAATGCCATAACAGACTCTGGTTCAGGAAACCCGGAGAGATAGGACAGCGTTACGTTCTGTTTATACGCATAGTGGGTATCTCTCGAGCGTATTTTTTCAGGCGCAGACGCTATGATCGCGATGCTATTGCCATGCATTAGCGACATTAATTCTTTTCTTCGAGCTGCGTATTCTTTATTGGCAATCATCATATAGGCTCCATACTGTGCTTTTATATTTTACGATTTTAATGGATAGTTGGTTCAAGATCTGCATTTAGTTCAGGGTGCAAATCCGTGAAAATAACCTGCACCGCAATTCGGATATATTCAACTAATTCAGTGTAGTCACGCTCACCTTCATCTTCAGTTTCAAAATCCAGCGAAACCTGCCCAATGGCAGCAAGGTCATCTAAGGCTTCTTTACCTTCGCCTGAAACTTCAAAATTACTCTCCATGCCTTCAGCAAGTCCAGAGATATAGTTGCTAGCCCATTCCCCAACAGCACTCAACCGCTCTCCCAAGGGTAATTCATCCTCTGGCAATAAGGGTTGGAAGAGAAAGGATACATCCTCTAGATTACTTAACGATGATTCAAAAAAATCACGCAAAGATGGTTGGGCTGCTTCACTTTGCTCTTCGGAAAGCGTAAGCCAATCGGAGGACGTCTCAATTAAATCGTCAATACCCACAGCCCCACAAGTCAAGCGACCACAGAGAAAACCATGGAAAGCAGAAGGACTCGCCGTAATCTTGACGGCATAAAACAGCTCTTCAAGTTCTTCAAATGTCACATCAGTATCCCCCTAGTTTAGTATTGTATTCTAACATTCTTAGGATAAGGGCGCATCTGTGTTTCGCGTAATCTTATCATCTTGTAATTGACCATCCCCGCTACAATGCCTATAGTTATAAGGTTTTACTCTTCCTTCTTTGTAGCGGTAAGTTTTTAACCATGACCGATAATGATAATTTTGAACAAAACCTGGACCGCTTAATCGAGCTCTGCCAGCAACTTAAGCGGGACAACCAGGCATTGCGCAATCGCGAAGTTGATTTACTGGGGGAGCGCAGCCAACTTATGAAAAAGAATGAGATGGCAAAGCACAAAGTTGAAACTATGATTAACCGCTTACAAGCCTTAAGTGCAGAACAATGATGTCAAACATTTCTTTAAAAATTCGTATTCTAGATAAAGAATATCAGGTTAATTGTGCTCCTGAAGAGCGCGAAGCACTGGAATATTCTGCAGAAATGTTAAATGAAAAAATGGAAGAGATACGAAAAGGCTCTCATATTATTGGTCTCGAACGTATCGCTGTCATGGCTGCACTTAATTTAGCCCATGACTTAATTCGAACCGAGAATACTGCTCAGAAACATACAGAGGCTTCTGGGGTGTTGAGTTCGATGAACTCAAAATTAAACTCTGTCCTCTCTGATTTGACGAATTAATCGAACGACTTCAAAAAACTTCTTAAAATTCTCTATGACTGCCGCTATTTTAAACGGATGCTCTGTTATAATGCCTTTTCCTGGGGTGTTTGCCAGCCAAGAAGTCCCTGAGCCGATAATTATTATCCGGCTTCTTTTTGTCAGCATTGTTGTGCAATTCCGTGCGTCGGAAAGCCTGATGTGTTGCTAGAGTCGCCAACTTGAACTCTTCGGTTCAAGGCCACGTTGGCAGCGGCACCCTGGGGTTTCATTATAGGTAGAGAGAAAATGGACAGTGGCGAAATTCGAGGCCAGCTACGCGTTAAACGATGCTCGTTGACAGAGCAACAACAGGAACTTGCCGCTCAGCAAATGTCGTTGCTAGTCAATAAAGAATCGTTCTTTATCCAACGTAGCCGTGTTGGTGTATACCTAGCCAACGATGGTGAAATGGACCCCTCGTTACTTGTGTCTGCAGCTAGAACAGCAGGTTGCTACTGCTTTTTACCGGTTATAGACCCACTTAACGCGCATTCCCTTTACTTTGCTCAATACGATCTTGACACGGAATTAAAAGCTAATCGTTATGGTATTTTAGAGCCCGTGGTCGAGCAGGCAATGATGTTATCGGCAAAAGACCTTGATATCTTGCTGATGCCACTAGTGGCCTTTGATAGAGAAGGAACCCGCATGGGCATGGGCGGTGGATTTTATGATCGCTCCCTGGCGTTTATGGCTGAAGCCGAACACCCAAAACCAAGGCTGATAGGTTTAGCTCATAGCCTTCAAGAAATACCCCATCTTATACGTCAGCAATGGGATATACCCTTACATTTAATTGCCACTGAAAAAGAGATCATATGCGTAAAACAAAAATAATTTGCACTATTGGACCGGCGACTGAATCCATCGAAATGCTAGAGAAGATGGCCTCAGCGGGAATGAATATAGCGCGACTAAATATGTCTCATGGTGACCATGCGTCACACGCCAAAATTATAAAATCTATCCAGACACTTAATAAAAAGCTAGACCATCCAGTTGCTATTTTGCTTGATACTCAGGGTCCTGAAATTCGTACCGGAGACATGGTTGACGATTTGCACCTCAATGAAGGTGACACCATTTCTATTGTTCCTCGTGGAGCAGAGAACGTTGAAGAATCTTCCATCCACATAAACTATGACGACCTTATTACTGACGTAAATATTGGCGACACCATCACGGTAGATAATGGTCTGATCAATCTTGAGGTTCTGGAAAAGCAAGATCGAGTAATGCAGGTTAAAGTGATTGATGGCGGTCTATTGAAAAGTAAGCGCCATGTTAATCTGCCGGGGATAAGAGTTAATTTACCCGCCATTACCGAAAAAGATCGGCGTGATATTGAATTTGGTACAGAGCAAGGCGTCGATTTTATAGCTCTTTCCTTCGTAAGAGAGGCTTCCGATATTCTCCAATTACGAGAGCTACTAGGCGATAAGTCTGAGGAAATTAAGGTCATTGCTAAGCTAGAAGATCAAGAAGCCATCACCAATATGGTAGCAATTATAGAGGCTGCAGACGGTATTATGGTAGCTCGAGGTGATCTGGGCGTTGAAATTCCCTTAGAGGTATTACCGCGCGTTCAACGGCGCATTATTCGCACCTGCGCAGAAATGGGTAAGCGGGTTATCGTGGCGACCCACATGTTAGAGTCGATGATAGAAAACCCTATTCCAACGCGTGCCGAGGTAACTGATGTAGCTAATGCCGTTTATGAAGAAGCCGATGCGATTATGCTGTCAGGCGAAACCACGGTAGGAAAGCACCCGGTTAAGTGCGTTGAGATTCTCGATCGAATTGCGCGATCTACTGAAAGTAGTCGAGGTCTGATGTTTACAGATAATTTGATTGTCGAAAACGATAAGCAGCAGATTGCAAAAGCAGCGGTTACTTTAGCGGAAGCTATCGCCGCCAAAGCAATAATTGTCCCCACTCGCCGAGGCCGAATGGCCAATCGTGTGACAAATTGCCACCCTCAGGAGTCTATAATTTGTGCATTTACTGACAATAGTCTGACAATGCGCCAATTGATGTTAAATCGAAATGTCTTGAGCTATCAGATTGCATTTAGCGAAGATCCTGAAAAAACCCTCGCGGCTGCGGCTGCGATAATGCTTCAACGAAATGATTTTTCTGCAGATGATCCTGTCGTGGTTATTTCAGATGCATTGGCAGGGTCAGGTTTCGAGGCAATTCAAATACGTAAAATATCTGACCTGCTTTAACTGCCAATGAATTGAATGACATCCATTAGCTACCAAGAAAAAGCTGGTAGGCCTCGTTATGAGTTTCGTCTTCATAGCGATAACCCAATTCATCCAAAAAGCGCTTGACCTCAAGTCCACCTTCTTTAGACGCCTGAAATCCAACGAGCACCTTACCAAATGCCGACCCATGGTTGCGGTAATGGAACATTGAAATATTTAACCCACTACCTAACTCAATGAGGAAATTGGCTAAAGCGCTGGGACGCTCCGGAAACTCAAATCGAAATACCTGTTCTTCGCCTACCTGGGGTGAGCGACCACCGACCATATGTCGTATATGAGATTTCGCTATTTCGCTATCAGTAATATCAGAAACTGGATAGCCTTTTTCCAGAAGCTCTTTAACTAGCTCAAATCGATCACCATCATCGGACACCTTGACGCCAACATAAATTTGCGCCTGACGGGAATCACTGTATCGATAATTGAACTCAGATATAGTACGTTTACCGATCGCTTTGCAAAATTTAGCGAAACTTCCTGGTTGCTCCTCTAAGGTAACCGCCAATATGGCTTCACGCTTCTCACCAATTTCTGTGCGTTCAGAAATATAGCGCAGGCGATCAAAATCAATATTTGCCCCGCACTGAACAGCCACTAATGTCTGCCCTTGTACACCACTTTGTTCCACATATTTTTTTAGCCCCGCGGCACCCATAGCGCCGGAGGGCTCACAGATTGCGCGAGTATCGTTATAGACATCTTTGATTGCAGCACAAATTTCATCGGTGGTAACCGTAATGACTTCATCAACCAGATCCTTGAGAATTCGAAAAGTTTCCGTGCCAACTTCGGCCACCGCAGTACCATCAGCAAAGATGCCAACTTCTTTTAACTTTACCGGTCGCCCCGCTTTCATAGCCGCATCTAAACAGGCCGCATCATCAGACTCTACGGCGATCACCTTTACACCTGGGCGGACATATTTTACATAGGCCGCTATCCCAGCACATAGGCCGCCACCGCCAACTGCTACAAAAATGACGTCCAAATCTCCAGGTAACTGACGCAAGATCTCCATACCGACGGTACCCTGCCCAGCAATAATGTCAGGATCATCAAATGGATGAATGTAAGTCAGCCCCTCCTCGGCAACAAGCTGATTAGCATGATCTGCTGCCGCGTTATAATTGTCACCGAACAAAATAACCTTTGCCCCCCAACCACGTACCGCATCCACCTTAATGAGAGGCGTTGTTTTGGGCATGACAATAGTCGCATTGATGCTCATCTTCTGAGCCGCTAGGGCTAACCCTTGGGCATGATTGCCTGCGGATGCTGCGATAACGCCACCTGCTCTCTCCGCTTCAGATAACTGTCGTAACTTATTGTAAGCACCACGCAGTTTGAATGAAAACACCGGCTGCAAGTCTTCGCGCTTCAACAGCACCTTGTTATTTAGCCGCTTTGAAAGCAAAGGTGCCGCGTCTATGGGCGTTTCTATGGCCAAATCGTAAATACGAGCATCGAGGATTTTTTTAACGTACTTCTGCGGCATGAGTAACCCAAGTTATTGAACAAAGACGCAATGGTAAGTTTATATGACTCTATACGCCAGTACGTTGTTTAGGGATAACCTGGAAATATCTTAATTGAAGTGATGATTCTGATTTCCAAAATAAATCACCGTATACTTGTGATAGTAATTTAGACAACCAACTTGTGTGGGGTATTACGTGGATCAAGACCAACTTAAACAGGCAGTAGCTCAAGCTGCTGTTGATTATGTCGTTAAAAAAATCGAATCTGACAGCATTGTCGGTATCGGCACTGGTTCTACAGCCAACTGTTTTATTGATCTTATAGCCCAGCACAAACATAAATTTTTAGCTACCGTTGCTAGCTCAGAAGGTTCTGCCGAGCGTCTGCGCAGTCACGGCATCCAGGTTTTTGAGTTAAATGCTGTCTCAGAAGTCACCATTTATGTCGATGGCGCTGACGAAGCTAATACGCGGCTAGAATTGATTAAAGGCGGTGGCGCAGCACTCACCCGAGAGAAAATTGTGACCGCAGTGGCTAATGAATTTGTCTGCATTGCTGACGAGAGTAAATGGGTGAAAAACTTAGGTACTTTTCCTCTACCAGTCGAAGTTATCCCAATGGCCCGAAGTCATGTTGCCCGAGAGCTCGTTAAATTGGGTGGCGATCCAGTGTGGCGTGAGAATGTTGTCACTGATAATGGAAACCTAATCCTTGATGTACATCACCTTCATCCAATAGGTTCAGCATGTGAGTTAGAGGAAAAAATCAATCAGATTACCGGGGTAGTCACCAACGGTTTATTTGCCTTAAAACCTGCCGATATTTTATTTTTGGCAACCCAACAGGGCATAGTTACTCATCACCCAGCCCGCTAAGTAAGACTAGCCTTGAGACATCAGCTCTCGTAAATCGATAATTGCGGCATTAGCGCGACTGATATAGGACGCCATAACCAAAGAATGGTTGGCCAGCAAACCAAAGCCTTCACCGTTAACAATCATTGGTGTGCGAAGTGGTCTTTGTGTCATTTCAAGCTCTCGAATTATTTGCCGCAGACTGACGGTAGCATTTTTTTGCGCCAGTACGTCACCAAAATCGACCTCAACTGCTTTTAAAAAATGAACTAGCGCCCATGCTGTACCCCTCGCCTCATAGAACACATTGTCGATTTGCCACCAGCTCGTTTTAACCACCAATTCTCCAGGCGTCGCTGTAGACTGTCGAGCGCCCAGACTCCCTGATAAGTCAGTGTTAATACGTCGCTGACCAACGCTTGCCGATAAACGTTGAGAGAGACTACCCAATCGCTTCTCTACTGTGCCGAGCCAGTAACGCAAATTATCGGCTCTAGCGTAAAATTGCGCGTCAAAAGCCTCCTCATCACTCAAGCGCTCCAGGTAAGAAGCCACGTAATTTCGACCTTCTCTGTACTCCACCTCAGGCCAAGGTGCAGCCCACCGGACATGGTCAACATTAAATCGCGGCTCAGCCAGAGATAGATCAGGATCCTCTGCAGACTGCGATTGAGAGCGACTAAAAGACTCTCTCATCGCTTTACTAAGGTCTCTAACTTGAATTATTACGCCATATTCCCAGCTCGGCTGGTTATCTAGCCAAATCCCTGGAGGCATAATATCGTTACTTAGATAACCACCTGGCTTATCTAGCAAGACATCGACAACATTAACTAAAGTGCTAGCCGTCGTTACACCAATAACAGCGCCAGTATTAGTCTCTACATGAATATTGAATTCGGCGGGCTCTTGGCTCCAGTACCAACCTAAAAGCAGCAACAAGACAAGGGCAACTAAGGTGGTATAAAGGCCAACACGTAATTTTTTAGGCGCATTTTTGCCAATATAATCTTCAGATAACGTTTCGCCAGCACCGCTAAAAAATCGTCGCCAAGCGGTCATTATTTTTTTAAAAAAGCCCATCAATGATGATCCATCACTTTCGGTTTAACTAGGCTTCTTACCACTAACTCGGCGCTATAGTCACCGCACTCATCTGTCTGTAATGTAACCTCTGTCTTATCACCATCCATCAGAGCATTATCCATATTAAAAAACATGAGATGAAAAGCACCCGGTTTAAAAACTACAGTTTCGCCAGCAGCTATTAATACTGATTGCATCTGGCGCATCCGCATTAGTCCCTCCACATGTTGATGCTGATGAAATTCAATGCGGTTGGTGAGGGGTGACGTAGCCGATAAAATCTGGCAGTCAAACTCTTCCACATTAGAGACTGTTAGAAAAGCCGCCGTCACTTTCTGACCCGGAGGCATCGTACGTATGTACGCACCACTAATCATCAACGAGGCTGATTGCAATTTCTCATCGATCACTTGAGCCATTAGCCCTGACGCCATTAGTGAGCCCGCCAATGTCATAACCGAACTCAGAATTACTAAGATAAAAAATCGCTTCATAAATATGCCCCTGTTTATAACTATACAGGATCAAACTTATTTAGGCCTGAGCATTAAAGCGTTTTGTGAATTAGATCATCAAATTAGGTCGTCCCAGCCTGCAAAATATCCATATGCGATGAAATAGGGATACAATAAAGCTTAGTAACCGTAATTGTCGTCTAATAATCTAAAAAACCTCAAGTCAGGAAGCCAAAGATGGATAAGTTGTTCAAAACAACCTTAATTTTACTAACCTATTTGTTAGCATCGCTGAGCTTCGCACAAAATTCCTTTTCCGAAAATATCTCTTCGCCAGCTAAAAATAACAGGCTCGCATCACCAGACACCGTGTTTTTGCCAGTGGCGCAAGTTTATCAAGTCGCCATTGAGATCAAAGAGAGTGAATTAATCCTGAATTGGTCGATTGTTGAAGGGTACTACCTATATCGCGATCGATTTAACTTTAGCGCTGTCGATGCAACGAGCCAATTAGAAGCGCCCATCTTTGAGACCGGCAAGCGCAAGTGGGACGACTTTTTTGAAGAAGAGCTAGAGGTCTATTACACAACAACATCTATCGTCCTTCCCTACAAGGCAGAAAGCGACCAGATGGAAATCCAAATCGAGTCTCAAGGCTGCGCTGATGCGGGCCTCTGTTACCCACCGTACAAGCAATGGCTTACGGTTGATTTTCTCAGCGGCAAAGTTGAGATCAGCAACACTCCATCTGCCGCTGCACAAGCCGCCATGCAAGGTGGCTCAATCATTAACCCCAGACAGCAGGAATTCTCTCTAGGCGTGATTCTCATATTCGCCTTATTAGGTGGCATGATATTGAATCTAATGCCCTGTGTTTTCCCAGTTCTCTCAATAAAAGCTCTCAGCTTTACTATGACACATCAAACCGCATCAAGCCGACGATCCCATGGCTTGGCTTATACCGTAGGTGTGGTCTCTAGTTTTGTTGGAATTGCATTCGTCATGCTTAGCTTACGAGCGGCCGGCGAAGCCATTGGATGGGGATTTCAACTTCAGTCGCCTCTGTTTGTCATGTTATTAATCTACCTATTTTTTATTATGGGATTGGCTTTTTCTGGTTATTTAGAAATAGGCTCTAGCCTCATGTCGATAGGGCAGTCTTCAGAGCGAGATGAAAGTCTGTCGTCTTCATTCATGACAGGCGTCTTAGCCACCACTGTTGCTAGCCCATGCACCGCACCCTTTATGGGCCCAGCACTTGGCTTTGCAATAGCTCAACCAAGCTATTTAGCGCTATTAGTGTTTGCCTTTTTAGGCCTAGGTATGGCGTTACCTTTTGTTCTACTCGCCTGGATTCCTAGCCTAACCGCCAAGTTACCTCGCCCAGGAGCTTGGATGGATAGTTTCAAGCAATTTCTAGCCTTCCCCCTCTATATCACTGGGGTATGGCTAATCTGGGTCGTTGGCAGACAAACAAGTATAGATATTGTTGCTACCATCATTATCGGCTTAGTTTTAATTACAATGTCTATTTGGTTAACCAAATTAAGGCAGGCCGCAGGACATAAAATAACCACCCTATCTTTTGCAAATTTATTTGCGGCCTTATGTCTCATAGGAGCCATCACTATCCCTGCTTGGTCAATCACTAAAGATACTGAGCCAGCGCGATGGGAACCCTATTCCCAGCAACGTCTCAGTGAATTACGACAGGCGCAAAAGCCCGTTTTTGTTAATTTAACTGCTGATTGGTGTATTACCTGCCTAGCCAATGAGAAAATTGCTTTTACTAATGCGTTCTATCAAAGCTTAAGTGACAATCAGGTAACCTACCTGAAAGGTGATTGGACCAACAATGATCCTGAAATCACAAAACTACTCAACCAGTTTCAGCGCAGTGGTGTTCCGCTCTATCTTGTCTACCCAGAAGGCGAGGCCTCTGCCGAGGTTTTACCTCAAATTCTACTGGAAAACACTTTGATCAACGCCATCCAGCGCTCAAGAAGCAATATAACAGATGTTAGCGTATTTTAGAGTCATTTTGGCCGAAATTAGCTGATTTTTCGGGAATTAGCCGCCTACAGAGGCCAACATGTCGCTAAATGCGTTAAACGTCGCCTTAATGGTAATTTCCAGCCCTGAAAAATCATAAATATCTGTAAAAAATACAGAAAAAGCACTCAATTTCTGCTAATTTCGCCGAAAAGTAAATTATTGCATGCAGCCATAGACAGGTTATGCATTTTAGTGCAGAATTCACTTTTAACTTAATCCGCATTGAGAGTGATTATGGCCAACTTATTATTACTACACGGCCCAAACCTTAACTTGCTTGGCACTCGTGAACCAGAGGTTTACGGGGGTCAAACGCTAGAGCTCATTAATCAGCGGCTAATTGACATTGCAGATGCCGCGGGGCACAGCCTCAAGGCACTGCAAAGTAATGCTGAACACGAGCTTATTGATAGCATTCATAACGCCGTTAGTGGGGGGGTGGATTTTATTATCATTAATCCTGGCGCCTTCACTCATACAAGTATCGCGCTTAGAGACGCCTTACTTGGAGTCAGTATTCCCTTTATCGAAGTGCATCTGTCCAACGTTCACGCTCGGGAAGAATTCAGGCACTACTCTTACTTTTCAGATATCGCAGAAGGTGTTATTTGCGGGTTTGGAGCAAAAAGCTACGATTTCGCGCTAGATGCAGCTTTAAGTAAATTTGACCAACAACAATAGATTGAGAGACAACAATGGATATCCGTAAAGTTAAGAAGCTTATTGAGCTGCTTGAAGAGTCTAATATTAATGAACTTGAAATTACTGAGGGCGAAGATTCAGTTCGAATCAGTCGTGGCGCTCAAGTAGTCTCTTATGCTGCACCGCCTGCCATTGCAGCGTCCCCTGTAGCAGCCGCACCGGCCATTGGCGGAGTGCACGCTGTAGAGCCTACCCCACCAGTTGAACTTCAGGGTCATATCGTAAATTCTCCTATGGTCGGTAGCTTTTATGCCTCTCCTGCTCCTGGCTCTCCGGCATTTGCAAGCGTTGGTCAAACTGTTTCGCCGGGCGATGTTCTTTGCATTATCGAAGCCATGAAAATGATGAATCAAATTGAAGCGGATAAAGGCGGAGTTATTGGCGCCGTGCTGGTTGAAGACGGCGATCCCGTAGAATTCGATCAACCTTTATTCACGATTGTTTAATAGCGCCCGGGAAATAAATCATGCTGGATAAAGTGCTTATCGCCAATCGCGGCGAAATTGCCTTACGAATCCTCCGCGCTTGTAAAGAGTTGGATATAAAAACCGTTGCCGTACATTCAAAAATTGACGCTGCACTTAAACACGTTAAATTAGCCGATGAGGCTGTTTGTATTGGTCCAAACCCGTCACCACAAAGTTATCTGAATGTTCCCGCCCTTATTAGCGCAATGGAAATAACCGGTGCCTCTGCTGTGCACCCTGGCTATGGGTTTCTGGCAGAAAACGCCAACTTTGCCGAGCAGGTTGAAAAAAGCGGCTTTATTTTTATCGGGCCAACCGCGGACGTAATTCGCGTTATGGGGGACAAGGTTGCGGCCATTAAGGCTATGAAAGCAGCAGGCGTTCCAACTGTACCGGGTTCTGATGGCCCATTATCTAACGATCCTGAGACTTTGCGTTCTACGGCTACGCGAATTGGCTATCCCGTTATTATTAAGGCGGCGGCAGGCGGCGGCGGCAGAGGCATGCGTGTGGTCGAGAATGAAGAAGCCTTGGTCAATGCCGTTTCTATAACGCAGACGGAAGCAGCAGCAGCTTTTGGTGACGGCACGGTGTATTTGGAGAAATTTCTCCAAAACCCAAGGCATGTCGAAGTGCAGGTGCTTTCAGACGGTCAGGGCCAGGCTATCCATCTTGGAGACCGGGACTGCTCCTTGCAGCGGCGACACCAAAAAGTACTCGAAGAAGCACCTGCTCCAGGCATTCCAGAGGATGCTAGGCAGGCGGTGTTTGAGAGTTGCGTAAAAGCCTGCATTCAAATCAACTATCGCGGTGCCGGAACCTTCGAATTCCTTTATGAAGATGGCCATTTTTACTTTATCGAAATGAACACTCGGGTCCAAGTGGAGCATCCCGTTTCTGAAATGATTACAGGTGTTGATATCGTTAAAGAGCAGCTTTTAATTGCAAGCGGACGCCCTCTAAGCTTTAAGCAAGAAGATATTATCTTTCGTGGCCACTCGTTTGAATGTCGAATTAATGCCGAAGATCCTGTTACCTTTATGCCCCAGCCTGGGACTATCAACGCCTATCACGCCCCGGGGGGCAACGGCATCCGTGTTGACTCTCATATTTATAATGGCTACACAGTGCCACCTAATTATGATTCTCTAATCGGCAAGGTCATTACTTATGGTCACGATCGAGAAGCGGCATTGTCCAGAATGCGTATCGCTCTGGATGAAATGGTCATTGACGGTATCAAAACCAATATTCCCCTTCATGAAGACCTAGTAAGAGACGAGGCTTTCAAGAAGGGTGGCGTCAATATTCATTATCTTGAGAAAAAACTTGGCCTATAGATTCTACCCTGCCTTTTTATAGGCCAAACTGACGTCGGACTTTAAGCATGCAGTGGCTCCAGTTAATTATTCTCTCCTCCCGACACGACAGCCAAGAAATAGAAGCCGCTGTTGTCGCGCTTAATGCCCTGTCGGTCACGATACAAGATGCGGCCGACCAACCTATTCTGGAGCCAGCAGTCGGCGAAATCCCTCTCTGGGATCAATGCGTTGTTACCGCCTTATTTCCCACTACAGTCGACACTAAAAAAATCAATGAGCAATTTAACGCGACTACTTTAAAGTCTTCACAGATACGCTGGGAGCAGCTCGAAGATAAAGACTGGTCTCAAGAATGGAAGAAACACTTTAACCCTCTAAAATGCGGGGAGCGCTTATGGATATGCCCAAGCTGGATTGCTCCGCCGGACCCTCAAGGTGTCAACTTAAGTCTTGACCCAGGATTAGCGTTTGGTACGGGCAGTCACCCTACCACTCACTTGTGCTTGAGATGGTTAGACAAACAAGATTTAAATGGCAAGACTATTATTGACTATGGTTGTGGCTCTGGCATTTTAGGCATTGCCGCTCTGCTGCTGGGGGCCAAGCAAGTTATCGCTGTCGACAATGACCCTCAGGCTTTGCTGGCCAGTCGCGATAATGCACAGCGCAATAATATTACTGATGATCGACTCGTCACCTATCTTCCTGATGAGGTTCCCAAAGACCTGTGCGCCGAAGTGATGGTGGCCAATATTTTAGCAGCGCCGCTTATTGAGCTAGCACCTAAGCTTAGCGCCATGACTAAGACCAATGGTTTATTATGCTTAGCAGGGCTTCTCGATAGACAAATTGAATCTGTGTCTGCGCCATACAGTCGGGACTTTACATTCTCTGCCCCAGCTATCCAGTCTGAATGGGCCCAGTTGAACGCCCAAAAATTGAAGTAGCTCTGCATTTGCTGCGCTTTAGTCACTTGCTAACGCAGAATTATCAATAAACCGCATATTTTTTAATTGATCACTTTTTAATCAATCGCTCAAGGGGTATTATGATCAACCCTTAACGTGGCACCTTAGATAAACGTGTTTAATATTGGCCCTTATCACATTAAAAACCAAACCGTGCTCGCACCCATGGCCGGCGTGACTGATTTACCGTTCCGCCAACTATGCAGAAAAATGGGCGCTGGTTTGGTTGTATCTGAGATGGTAGCTGCCGACCCGACCACGTGGTCGACTCGTAAGTCTCGTCTCCGAGTGCAATTTGGTGATGAACCTGCACCAAGATCCGTGCAAATAGCTGGCTACGATCCTCTAATGATGGCAGAAGCAGCCAAATTCAACGTCCAGCAGGGTGCTGAAATTATTGATCTTAATATGGGATGTCCTGCTAAAAAAGTATGCAAGCGTGCTGCAGGGTCAGCGTTACTGCAAAATCCAGAGCTAGTGAAAGACATTTTAGAAGCCGTAGTTTCTGCGACCGACGTCCCGGTCACCTTAAAAATTCGCACTGGCTGGGACAGGCAAAACCGCAACGCAGTGACCATTGCAAAAATTGCAGAGGACGCAGGTATCTCCGCGCTGGCTGTCCACGGTCGTACGCGAGCCTGTCGTTTTGTCGGTGAGGTTGAGTACGACACCATCGCCCAAGTCGTGGAGGCAGTATCCATTCCCGTGCTAGCAAACGGTGACATTACCGATCCAGAAAAAGCTGTTTCAGTCCTGCAACACACAGGTGCTGCTGCAGTCATGATTGGACGTGCCGCCCAGGGTAATCCCTGGATTTTCAACCAAATAAATCACTTTCTTAAATTTGGAAAGCGACTAGCACCGCCAAGCATGGAAGAATGTGCAACCATCATGTCCGCTCATCTACTCGCACTGCATGAGTTTTATGGTGAGGCTGGTGGTTTGCGTATTTCTCGAAAACACATTGGTTGGTACATCAACCCGCTACCCGGTGGTAGAGACTTTACTCGTCAGTTCAATGCCCTTGAAACCACCGAACAACAACGAACATTACTCAATAATTTTTTCTTCGTCTCTGGCTACGAGGAAAAAGTCGCATGACTGCTGACGATATCAAAGTGTTAGACAAAAAAGACATAAATAGCTACCTGACTACTCCGGACTATATCCCGCCGGCGCAACAGACGACAAAAGACACTCAACACTCATTAAGAGTCAGTGTTGCCGACGCTATGCAGCGTTATTTTGACGACTTAGATGGTCAAAGCACTGTGAATCTTTATGATTTAGTGTTAGCTGAAGTCGAGGCACCACTGCTAACCGCAGTCATGGCCTATACTCGGCAAAACCAGAGTAAAGCTTCCGAAATACTCGGCCTTAACCGAGGTACACTCCGAAAAAAACTAAAACAGTATGATCTTTTGTAACTACCCGAGGACTTCATGAGCGATCTAAAAAAAGTTTCACGCGCACTGATTAGCGTATCTGACAAAAATGGCATTGTTGATTTTGCCCGCGCATTAAACGCCCTCGGCGTCGAACTACTCTCCACTGGCGGCACCTTTCGCTTACTCCAAGAAAACAATATTGCGGTGACTGAAGTCTCAGACTACACCGGTTTTCCCGAGATGATGGACGGCCGTGTTAAAACTCTGCATCCAAAAGTGCATGGCGGTATTTTAGGTCGGCGTGGCACCGATGATGCCGTGATGGCAGAGCACTCGATTAAACCTATAGATATGGTCATTGTTAATCTCTACCCGTTTGCAGCGACCGTTGCCGATCCTGATTGCACATTGCCTAACGCCATTGAGAATATTGATATTGGCGGCCCAACCATGGTTCGCTCGGCAGCTAAAAATCATAAAGACGTAGCTATTGTGGTTAACAGCAATGACTACGCCACGGTACTTGAAGAAATGCAGGCCAATGAAGGGCAGCTTGATTACAGCACTCGTTATGCGCTCATGGTCAAAGCCTTTGAGCACACAGCTGGTTATGACGGCATGATTGCCAATCACTTTGGTGCTCGTGATACAGACAATACTGCACGTGATTTTTCTGATACGTTTAATGTGCAATATTTCAAAACTCAAGAAATGCGCTACGGTGAAAACCCTCATCAAAAGGCGGCTTTCTACACCGAGGCTAACCCCACCGAAGCCAGTGTGGCCACCGCAAAACAACTACAAGGTAAAGAGCTTTCGTTCAACAACATTGCTGATACCGATGCGGCACTTGAATGCGTCAAACAGTTTGATCAACCGGCCTGCGTTATTGTTAAACACGCCAACCCCTGTGGCGTTTCAGTTGCGGTTGATATTGGCACTGCCTATGACTTAGCGTTTGCTACTGACCCCGAATCTGCATTTGGCGGCATTATTGCCTTTAACCGTGAGTTAGATGCCAAGACCGCTGAGGCCATTTGCGCAAAACAATTTGTTGAAGTCATTATTGCTCCCTCGGTGTCAGCTGATGCTTTGGCTGTAGTTGCCACGAAGAAAAACGTTAGACTACTAGAGTGCGGCACTTGGGGCGGTCGACGTCCGCAAGACTTTGACTACAAACGCGTCAATGGTGGCCTACTCATTCAAGACCGTGATAACGGTATGATTACTGAAGAAGATCTCAAAGTAGTCTCTAAAAGAGTGCCCACTCAAATTGAAATGACAGATATGTTATTTGCGTGGAAAGTTGCCAAAATGGTCAAGTCTAACGCCATTATTTATGCCAAGAACAATCAAACCGTTGGCGTGGGTGCAGGACAAATGAGCCGTATTAACAGCGCTCGCATCGCGGGCATCAAAGCTGAGCATGCGGGACTTGAAGTGGTCGGAGCAGTGATGGCGTCTGATGCCTTCTTCCCCTTCCGCGATGGTATTGATAACGCCGGACAAGCGGGCATAAGCTGTATTATTCAGCCAGGTGGATCAATGCGTGATGATGAAGTCATTGCCGCTGCAGATGAACATGGCATGGCTATGGTATTTACGGGGATGCGCCACTTTAGACACTGATACTTTTCTTAGTGTTAAAAAGCCCGCTTTATGCGGGCTTTTTAGTTATATATCGCTTTACCAAATGTCGTATTTATCGCCCAACCTTATAGCAACCGCTGTTAAGTAGGCTAATAGGAGTAGTGCCAGCCCTACATTTGCAAACTTCGGTAACATAAACCCTAAGCAAGATAATGAAATTCCCCCAAGGGCAAATATAGTCTCATACTTCAAATAATTTTTACGGTTTCCTGGCCCAATAATTGAAATATTAGAATCAGCGAACATAAACCTGACATATAGAGGCAGGCTTTTCCATTTCTCTGTTGTTTTATCTATCACAGCAATTTCCTCTGTTAATGTTGAAATATCTACTTCAAATACAGAGGCAAGACTATGCAATGTTTCGAGACTCGCTTTTTTCCCACTCTCAACACGCTGAATAGTCCTAACATTTAAGTCACAACATTCAGCTAATTGTTCCTGAGTCCAGCCATTTCTATCTCTTAACTTTTTAATAATCATATTCTTTCTTTACGCCTCTGAAAGGAAACTATTGCAGATTTAGAGCGCTGTCGGCCACGACTTTAGTCCGACAATTAGTCGGCAGGCGAACCGACGTCTTTTTCTATCGATAGAAGGTGCTCTTCCATAACCTCATAAAGAGGTGTTTCTACCCAAGTATCATCAAGATAAAACTTTTCTGGTTCTTCCTCCTTTGGGTCAACAATGAGATTGTAAAAAGACGGATAAGCCATGTTTTGAATCGCATAGCTCTTTTTATCAATCTCTTTGAGTAACATTTTCCAGTTGCGCCATTTCACGCCGAACAGCTCATTGCCTATATAAATAATGACCGATTCTCTGGCAGATTTCCCTGCCTGTCCGGTGAAGAATTTAGACTGATCAACCCCATCTAACACTCTGTCTTGAGGAATATTTCCACCGACAAAGTTAGCCAGTGTTGGGAAAATATCGATCAGATGCACAATATCATTGGACACTTGCCGAGGAGGAATGTTGCCCGGGTAACGGATCAAAAAAGGCACCCGCAGAGATCCCTCATAGGGCGAGAACATAGTTCCCCGCCAAGGCCCGGTAAACCCAAATGACCGTTTAATTCCTTCACGGCCATTGTCTGATGTGAATATGAAAATTGTATTATCTTTTAGCCCAAGATCATCAATCTTAGCCAATAACTCGCCAACATAAGCATCGGTTTGCGCAAGCACATCAGCAAAACTTCCATTACCGGTTGAGCCCTTAAAGTCGGGATGCGCATCGACGGGCTCATGGGTTTGGGTATAAGGTAAATAAGCGAAAAAGGGCTGTTTGATTTTGGCCTTTCGCGAAATAAAATCCAACGCATGGTCAGTAATTTCTCTATCGATGGTAGCGCGCTTAGCGCGCCCATAGACCTCATGCTTTTTGGGCTTTTGGTTGCGGGTTGAAGTCATAATGCGGGTAAATTCTACCCCTGCATCACTCTGAAAGCTGTCACTGTCCGGCCAGAACGCCTGATCTGAGGAGTTGGGAATACCATACCATTCATCAAATCCTTGGTCTGTGGGGTAGCGACCCTCAGCATCACCCAAGTGCCATTTACCAAACATCCCAGTGGCATAGCCTGTATCTGAAAGCATCTCTGCCAGTGTAATTTCCCACCGAGTAAGGCCATACCAAATACCTCTAGGGGGTCCCTCTGGGTTTTGTCGTGTACGAATACCATAACGACCCGTCATCAATGCTGACCGAGACGGAGTACATTCTGCCTCGACATTAAAATTGGTGAGCTGGAAGCCCTCAACCCCAATACTATCAATATTAGGCGTTGGCGCACCGCGGACAACACCCCCGCCATAGACACCAATTTCTCCATAGCCAAAATTGTCCATCACCACCAACACAATATTGGGCGTCGAAGTGCTATTTGCCGCAATCACAGTGAGCGGAAAGGACAGTATTAGCATTAGTAAAAAAGCTATATTTCTCTGACTTTTAAGATAGCGCAACATCTTTGCCTCCATTAGTTAGCGCCTTGTTTAGAACGCTAGTGACCTAAAATATCTCTGATCCAGTATAGAGTGCGTCTAAAAATTAACAATGTTAGCCGATAGGGAGCAAGGGTTGTCGCAGCACGTCATAGTCCGGCTAGTGACATACTCTGGTTATTTAATCTCTTAGCGGTTTAACCTGAAACGTCCAATCTCCATGATCAGCTGGTCCGGCGGGGCCTATTTGTCCTTCGGCTAAACGCAGTAATTCCTCGGGATTGTGAATCTTTCCGGCCTTCACGACGAATCGAATATTTCTTGCGGCCTTAATATCATCTAACGGATTTCCTTTGACGACTAACAAGTCGGCAGATTTACCAGATTCTAGTGATCCAAGGCGGTCCGCAACACCAAGTGCCATAGCACCGTTAATAGTCGCCGCTTTCAAAACATCAATGGGCGGTAAGCCTGCGTAGGTCATAGCCAGTAACTCTCTGTGATAGGCAAAGCCCGGCAACATGTTGGTATAGACCGGCTCATCAGTACCTACCACGATAAGATGCTTACCTCCAGCGTCATACAGTGCCATTAGCTCAATTATGCGCTGGTCATATTCCTTTTGTTCTGACTCGGGTGAGGGGATACCTCGCTGTAAAAGGCGAGTTTGCGTGTAGGGCGTAAAATATTTTGATTCGTCGGTCCACGTCATTTCAGTAGGATGTGCATTACGCAGATTGATACCCCCGTACATTTGCAAATTGGGGCCATAATAAACCTGATGCTTTATCATTAGATCAACCATCTCGTTCATTTGTGTGCTTCTTGGGTCGTCTTGCCCAAGGGCAAGCGTAAGCTGGTGCTCAATGCGATCCATGCCCATTAGAATGGCATCGCGCGTAGAGACGTCATATTCGACATTGTAGTTAGCAAGATGGCCCGTTGTTGTCATGCCATGCTTGTGTGCCTGCTCAATAATGATCCTCGCCTCATTTGGCGTTGCCTGTTTTATTTTGAGGCTGACAACACCTTCTTGGGCCCACTTATCAACTTCGTCTCTTATCTCCTTTTCAGTAATGTCATTTGGCCAGGCCGCACATTCATCCTCTGCCACACTAACGTTGTACTCGCAACGAAAGGCACCAAAGTAAGGGCCCGACACAAACAAGTGTGGACCGACAGCCCTATCCGCTTCAATTAAATCTCTCTGGGCAATCATGCGCTCAGGGAAAAACTCCCCCGCTGACCAGGTGGCAGTGACACCGTTGGCGAGGAATACAATGCCGTTATATACCACTTCCTCCGCGCGACCTTGATCAATGAGGTCTAAATTATAGTGCGCATGTAAGTCGATGAAGCCAGGAAGAATTGTTTCTGACTCGGCTAATTCTATAACTCGGGCGAGCGTTGAACTTTGTTCATTAGAAAGAAAATCAACATCGACTATTTTGCCATCGTGAATAAGTATTCCGCTGTTGCGACGGCGATTTTCGCTGATGCCATCAAATAACCAGCCTCCACGGATCAGCAACGATTCCGTCGCTGCTACAACATCCTTATCGCTGGCTAAGGCCTGTGTGAAATTAGCCAACACAAAAATTGTGTAGATAAAAAACCTTATAGAATATCGTGTGCTAGGTAGATTCTTCCGCGGACGGACGGTTGAACCTAAACTGCCTAAAATATTACGCTTCATAATTGATACCTCGTCTCACAAATAAGGACTGCATGCTGGAATCAAAAAACCATGAGTTTTTAGGCTTTATAAGCGAAGCTCCATGTCTACGCGATGCATACCCGACCCCCATCCATTGCCTATATGCGCGATCTCTATGGCACCAAACTTAGCAAAGAACGGTGATGATTTATGGCTTGCTGCAATATTGATCAAACTAGCCCCTGAATCAAGCGCCACAGCAGAGATTCGACTCATAATAACCGAACCAATACCCAACCCTTGGGAGCGCGGGTTCAGTAAAATCCAATTGAGACTTTTTTGCTGTAAACCATGCTCTGACAGCCCAAAAGCTCCTGCGACTTTATCTTCAGTTAAGCACAATTCGTAGCCGAATGGGTTAGCGTCAAGAAACTCTGCATAATCGACACGTTCATTAGGTGCAAAGTACTCCGGACAGTTCGCATCAAAAAGTCCAAGACAGACGGACCTATCAGCCGATGCATATGGCCTGAAAATGATATTTATTGCCATGTGATTAGCCTGTAATAGTGGGTTAGGCCCCAACTAACTTAGTGCTAAGCCTTAATCGCTGACAAATAATCACGAATGAGCTCACAGAAGTCTTCACACTGGGCGTCTTGAGTAATAAACGAGGTAACTAGCCGCGCGAATATCTCGTTCTCATTTATTGTGATATTAGGTGGCAAGGTGTCGACATACCAGTCATAAAATTCTGCACCGGCAGCCTGTAAATGTTCTGCTAGCCCTTTAGGCATGATGACAAAAAGTTCATTAGATTCTACTGGCCAAACCAACTGCAGACAGCCAAAAGTCGCAATTTTTTTGGCTAACTGAGTGGCCTGAGTATTGGCGTGTTGAGCCAGATCAAGCCAATGGTCATCTTTCAACCAACCGACCATTTGAGCACCAAACAGGCGCCCCTTTGACAGTAAGTGCCCGCCTCGCTTGCGGCGATGAGTAAAGGTATCGGCTAACTCTTTGTTGAAAAATATAACCACCTCGGCACAGAGCGCACCACACTTAGTTGCGCCCAAACAGAGCACGTCTACGCCTGCCTTCCACGATAACTCTGCAGGGGTACATTGCTGCGAAGCGACAGCATTGGCAAACCTTGCCCCGTCCATGTGCACGCTCAAGCCATTATCTTTAGCCATTCTACTGAGTGCCGACACTTGCTCTGGTGTGTAGACAAGGCCGGATTCGCTGGCCTGAGTAATACTCAAAGCAGCTGCTCGCACATTATGTGGGTAGTCGGTGCCTATTGTTTGTAAATAGTCTTGCAGGTGTTTTGGGCTCATTTTGCCTTCACCCTGAGAAATAGACCGCATGCGTGCGCCACCAGTAAACAGTTCTGGAGCGGTGGACTCATCCAAAATAATATGAGCACTGTCATGGCAGAGTACAGACTCCCAAGGTTTCACCATGCACGACAAGGCCAGTGAGTTTGCCGCGGTGCCGGTAGCCACAAAATAGGCCTCAAGGTCACATTCAAAAAGGGTCTTTAGGGCCTCTACGGCCTGATTAGTCCATTGGTCATCACCATAACCATGGGTATAACCGCTGTTAGCCTGTGTTAGCATCGCTAGTACCTGCGAAGATGCGCCGGTTTGATTGTCACTGCCAAAATACATCGTAATGCTCCGCTAAAAATGAGGCCATTAATCCTCTACAGGCTGAATTTTTGTCACTGCAAAAGCCGCTAGTGCTCGCTCTCTGGATTCTTTAATATCCATTATAGGTGCTGGGTAGTTATTGCCAATGTCGACCCCAGCCGCAGTGAGCACATCAGTGGGTGCCAGCCAAGGCATATGAATATATTTTTCGGGCATGTTAGAAAGCTCTGGTACATAGCGGCGAATATAGCTGCCCTGTTTGTCAAACTTTTCGCTTTGGGTAATGGGGTTAAAAATTCTAAAGAAGGGAGCGGCATCTGCACCACAGCCGGCGATCCACTGCCAACCAGCACTATTGCTGGCAAGGTCTGCATCAACTAAGCAATCCCAAAACCATTGCTCACCCTTGTGCCAGTGTATGAGTAAATTCTTTACCAAAAATGAGCCCACTACCATGCGTACGCGGTTGTGCATGTAACCTGTGGTGTAAAGTTCACGCATACCTGCGTCTACTAGTGGGTACCCCGTTTTGCCCTTTTGCCAGGCTTTCAGATCAGCGTCGGTATTCTCTGCCCAGGGGAAAAGATTAAAACGTACCTGCAGATTGTCGGTTGGTAACTTAGGAAAATGGTAGAGCAAATAGTATGAGAACTCGCGCCAACCCAATTCACTCATAAAGGTATCTAGACTTTTTTCGTTGGTAATAAAAGCTCCTGCCTCTGCCGCACGATGCCACGCTATGTTTGGTGATATTTGACCAAAATGCAGGTAGGGCGAAAGGCGTGACACGTTCTGTTTGTCCGGGAAATTTCGCCCTTCACGATAGTCTTGTAACTCGTCCATAACAAACTCATCAAGGCGTTCATGGGCGGCAGCTTCACTGATATTCCAGCGCACTTTCATTTGCTCGTCCCAGTTAATTTTAGGTAGTAAATTCAAGTCTTCTAGGAGTAGTGAGTGAACACTATTTTTACTTAAGCTGATGCCTTTAGGTGGCTCCAATGGCCTACGTGGCGCAGCAACAGAAAGACACCCACGCCGATAATAAGGGGTAAATACTCTGTAGGGCGTGCCATCTTTTTTAAGCACTTGCCAAGGTTCCCACAGCAGCGAGCCATTGAAACTTTGCACCTCAAGACCGTCATCTTTGAGCGCTGTTTTAAGGATGGCGTCGCGAGCAATACGCCAAGGCTCGTAACAACGATTCCAGGTGATAGCTGCAGCTCCGGTTTGCACAGCTAGGTCACGAAGAATGGTGAGTGCATCGCCCTGAAAAAGTTGTAAACCTTGCTTGAGAGAATCGTTTAGATCTTCCAGCGCGTGATGCAACCACCAACGGCTCGCACCACCCATTTTCCAACTGTCGGCGCCTTGATCATCGAGAATATATACGGGAATAATTTCACCTCGCTCGCAAGCAGCGCAGAGTGCTGGGTTGTCGGCAAGCCTTAGGTCTTGGCGAAACCACATGATAGTAGGTGCGTTAGATTGTTGTAGTGCAGCGATAAGATATATCCTCTGTGGCAATTTTTCTTGTGTGAAATTACGACTTAGGGGCAGATTTAGATTGCTCTTGTTAGCGACACCGTACCACAAATTATATAATCCCAGTCGTTCAGTCTGTTATAATTTCGCTCTTAAATTTTGCTTGGAAATTACACAATGAATGTTCTGGTTATCGGCTCTGGTGGACGCGAACATGCACTGGCTTGGAAGGCGTCTCAATCGTCAAGTGTCAGCACCGTTTATGTAGCACCGGGCAATGCAGGAACTGCGATGGAGCGCGATCTGGAAAACGTTGCGATCTCGATGGCCGACTTTACCGCACTGGCTGACTTCGCCGAGAACAATAACGTTGGCCTAACTATCGTTGGTCCTGAGCAACCATTAGTCGATGGCATTGTTGATTATTTTCAGTCCCGTGGATTAGCGATCTTTGGCCCTTCCAGCGGTGCCGCTCAATTAGAAGGCTCTAAAGCATTTACCAAAGACTTTCTTGAACGCCAACAAATACCCACTGCTAACTATGGCAACTTTACTGAGGTCGATGCTGCGCTTGAATACCTGCAACAAGTTGGCGCACCCATCGTGGTTAAAGCTGATGGTTTGGCTGCAGGTAAGGGCGTTATTGTGGCCATGACTATGGTCGAAGCGGAAGGCGCAGTGCGCGACATGCTCGCCGGAAATGCCTTTGGTGAGGCCGGCAGCCGCGTGGTGATTGAAGAATTTTTGGATGGCGAAGAAGCCAGCTTTATTGTAATGGTGGACGGCAAAAATGTATTGCCAATGGCTACCAGTCAAGATCATAAACGTGCTGGAAACGGCGACACCGGACCTAATACTGGTGGTATGGGCGCGTACTCGCCAGCACCCGTAGTGGATGAGGTGATTTATCAGCGAATTATGGATGAAATAATCTACCCTACGGTTAAGGGTATGGCTGATGAGGGCAATGACTACACCGGTTTTTTATATGCAGGGCTAATGATTATGGCCGACGGCACTCCCAAGGTCATTGAGTATAACTGTCGCTTTGGCGACCCAGAAACTCAACCCATACTGCTTCGTCTACAATCTGACTTGGTAACCCACTGTTTAGCTGCTTTAGAGGGAACGCTAAATCAACAAACAACGCAGTGGGATCCTCGACCCTCTATCGGCGTGGTACTAGCTGCAGGCGGTTACCCTGGAAGCTATCGTGGTGGTGATGTTATTTCGGGTTTGTCTGATACCCCTGCTGATGCAGACCAAAAGGTCTTTCATGCCGGCACTGCCATGGCCGACGGCAATGTGGTGACCAGTGGCGGGCGTGTACTCTGTGCAACCGCGATGGGTGAGACAGTGTCTGAGGCTCAGAATCGCGCTTATGAGCTGGCCTCTAAGATTCGTTGGGATGACCTTTATCTCCGTGATGATATTGGTTGGCGCGCAATTGCTCGAGAACAAAATAGCTAATTCCGAACTCACTAAAGGAGCGTCACGTGTTCAGCGATAACGTCTTTTTTAGCGCTGATATTGGTTTTACTTCGTTTAGTCAGTCGCATCTCGGTGCGGTGATTTTTTTATCCTCTTTGTAATAATCTTCGTCAATGCTGCTCGGCGCTTTGAAATCGTCTACTTCTTCGTCTTATCTGGCACACTGCAAGCGATAATCACGCCGGATCCAGACGGTGGCTAACCCAGTTATGGGATCTTTAAATGTTGGATTGTTCACTGTGGTCTGGTTGGTGTGGCGGTTCATCACCTGCTCGCGTTTAAACTCTATCCCAGAGCAAAGGGCATTTTGTGCACATTTGTCTGACTGAATATCTATATCCTGTGCTTGATACCCATTAACCTTTGGTTGGACGCTAATTATTTTTATATGATGAGCAAGCCCGTTAACCCCTCGTTGCTGGATTTTTTCGGTCTCTGGCCATTCTACATAATAGTCACAGAGAGCTTGACCATGGTCTTTTTTTTCCTGGCTTATTTACCTATATTTATCGCTAGGAAGAACAAGTTAAAAATGGATACAATAGAGTCTTGAAGACACTTGGATGATGTTTCGTGACTGATCGTAAATTAACAGGGCTCGACAAAATTTTAACCCAGCTTGATCAAGGTCTACGCACAGCTTTTAGCGGCGCGCCTCTCCCTGATCGAAAGTCTCCTGCGGATACCATCGCGGATACAAGCCTTAACGATAAAGATCGCGCTCATACGATTGGTCTTATGCGCGTTAATCATACCGGTGAAGTCTGTGCTCAAGCGCTCTACCAAGGTCAAGCGCTCACTGCAAAACTGCCTGAAGTACGCGAGCAAATGAAGCATTCAGCCGCAGAAGAGATCGACCATTTGGCCTGGTGTGAAGAGCGTATCAACAATCTTGGCGGCCAAACTAGTCTTCTAAATCCAATTTGGTATGCAATCTCTTTTGGCATTGGTGCTGGAACTGGGCTAATTAATGACAAACTAAGCTTAGGGTTCGTCGCTGCAACTGAAGATCAAGTGTCAGCTCATTTAAGTAAGCATCTTTCTGACTTGCCGAAAGATGACTTAAAAAGTCGGGCTATTGTCGAAGAAATGCTCGTCGATGAACAACGTCATGCACAGGCAGCTCGTGATGCTGGGGGCTATGAATTTCCTTCTCCCGTTAAAAAGTTAATGACGTTAGCCTCATCGGCTATGACCCTAAGCAGCTATCGATTATAAGCGCTTTTAACCTTTACACATTAGTATTTCTATGAAAATTTGAGTGCTATATTCAAATGTGAGCGACAATTATGCTTTCATAAATAATGCGTCTCAGATATTATTGCACCCACTCTTAAATAGCTCTGAGAAAGTCATACATGTTTTCAAGATATCTGGTTATTACCTTGATGATGGTTCTATGCTCATCTATTGGGCTTAATTTTATGGCACAACTTAGCAAGTCTAAATTTGTCCAGAGTGAAGACTATGAAAGCTTCTTATCATCTATATCTAAGGCCAAATCACTAGCGGTGGGGCAGTTAGGGGCTATAGCTATATTTAAAATAGCCGTCACAGGGAAAAGTACTCTTATAAAATCTCAAGCGAGCGCCCGCACTAACCAATCTTTAACCCCTGAATCTACATTACTAACGTGCATCAGCAAGAATGAAGGCCTGGTAGACCTCGCCGCCATTGTGAGCCATGCTGAAGGCCCATTATGCTAACAAAGGACAACAACACCGTCTTTTCACAGCAACTAGACAAAAACGACTTAAAATTAATCATTATGTGCGTAATTGCCTTATGGACATTCGGCCTCATGGGAGTAGGCGCCATTCTTTTGATGCGGCTACTTTCATACCTAGCAGCCGGCCGAGATCAAGCCTCAAGCCATGGCATAAGTGTCATTGAATCCTCTCGACTTGGCGGTTTAGCTATAACATTACTACTCGTCTCTCATGCGCTGGGTATGGTGCTACTAACCGACTACACGCCTGGCGTGGTCCGCTCTAATCTAGACCTTGCACTTTGGGTCGCTGTCTTTTTTTGTGCCTGTCTTGGCTTATGTGAGGACATTAAGGCAGATTTCTTGAGTCCAGCGTTGCGGCTTTTATGTAAGTTTGTAGTATTTGGCCTACTGCTATTGGCTTGGCCAACCCTTATTCCAAAAAATGTCGGCATAGAAGTGATTAATCAACTACTCGAGGTGCCGGCGATAGCCTGGGCATCTGCGACCATTTTCTGCGTCGGATTTATCAATGCGTTTAATATGTCCGACGGCGCCAATGGCTTAGTGCCCGGGATTGCCACGGCGACTTTCACCGTCTTCTTTATAGAATATGGGCGCCCCATCGAAGGGTTACTGTTCTTCACCTGCTTTATGTTCCTCTTATTTAATATCACTTCAGGGTGGTTTTTCCTTGGCGATATGGGTAGCTATGGGCTAGGAGCTGTCATTGCTCTGTACGGCCTAAATGGTGTTGCTGATGGGATTTTTTCCGCTTCATTTATGGCTGTATTACTTGCCTACCCCTGCCTTGACTTTGTGGCCAGCATAGTTAGAAGACTTGCCTCAGGGCGCTCACCATTTTCCGCGGATAACGACCACCTGCACAATCGCCTTCATTGGCAGTTAAACAAACGTGTTAAATCACGAGTTATCGCTAATTCGATGACGGGCCTTTTGATAAGCGGCGGTTCCTCGGGCATAGCTCTGATTGGCTATATCTTAGTTTGGCGTCCTGCAAGCAGTGACGATTGGGTGTCTATATTTGCGCTACAAGCTGTACTTTATGGTGTCGTATTTGTTTTAGCCGGGCGAAATAGATCGATAACGCAATTTTCTGACGCTGCATAAAACCTCTATTGGGCCTTTGATTTTATCATCGACGCCTAGAACATCGCCCTAGACGTCGATGATTGTCTCTCTGTCTTGAATCAATCCCACTATCTTCTCAGAAAGCCACTGATGAATTGGCGAACCAGAAGTGCGCTTATGCTGAAGTAAGACTAATTTTATTTTACCTTCGTGGGGAATATCCACCGGGTATCGCTTACGAATAATGCGATGCATCTCTCGTTCCATAGTCACGCCGTACTTAGCCGCAACCATGAGGCAATCGGTGTCACATACGGTTTCCATTGCTGTCATTAACTGATTAGTCACCAGGGTCTTTTTGCGCTTGAGGCCTAACTCTCGAAGCGCTCGATCAAATCGAGCATCAGTTCTTGCGCTGACCCTCTTGGAGATCAGTAGATAATATTGAATGAACGGATATTCAAGAATTTCGGTCAGTGTGACTGTTTCTTTATCGGCTAAAGGGTGACCTTCACGCATCCAAATTGATGGGGTAAAAATTGCCAATGGTGTTGTGGTGATATCGTCTGTCATGGTCTTTTCAATATCGATCGCAAAGTCTAAGACCCCGTCCGCTAGCTCACCTTTCACCGAGTCAGTTTCACTTGAGATAGATAAGATTAATCCTGGCGCATATTCAGTAATCACTTTAGTTAATTGTGATATCAAAGAGATAGCGACAAATTCGGGTACAGCAATGGTAATCTCACCAACATAAGTTGTAGGGTCAAATTCACCCTCACTAACCATATCCAGAATCCCATCGAGTAATCTTGGTAACCGTTGCTGCAGATCCCTTGCTTTTGGGGTCGGGACCAGCTCATTGCCGGTTCGCGTGAACAGCGGATCGTCAAGTTGATAGCGCAATCGCTGCAGCACGCGACTCATAGCTGGCTGACTAATAAATAGGCGCGCTGCGGCGCGTGTAACGCTTTTCTCTTCAAGCAGAGCCTGTAGCGAAACCAATAGATTTAAGTCAAGCCGGGAAAGCTTTTGTAAGTTCATCAGAGCCTCTTAATAGGTATACCAAAAACGCATACAGTTCATGCAATCAATGCATTTGGATTATGCCTTGTGAGCGACTATATTAGCAACCTATAAGAAGTGGTTGGGCCTTCTAAATTCAATAGCTAAGAAATAGGTTTAGACTTTAACTTGAGACAGTACGACCAAATTCGTCCGCGATCATTACCCCTCTTAATCCTGCTACAGGATTTTTCAAAGGGACCTTTCTAAGGTCCCTTTTTTTTATTTTGAATATCCGCAAAGTCATACCAATTTAACATATAGTTAATGCGCATAATGCATTTGCATCATGACCTATCGAGTAATATAGTGCGCGTATTGGAGCAATGACGCTCTCAAATAATTAAGGAAAATAGAAATGACGCTCGTGTATTTGCTAATAGGCTTCACTGGACTAGCAGGAGCTGCAATTGCGAAAGATGACTTCGCTAAATTGAAAGCACCCGAAGTAAAAAATAAGTAATAAGAAGAACCAGCCCACTTAGTGGCTCTAAAAATAGTACAACCAAATTTAGCTAGAACCAAACCCCTCTTAATCCTTGCTATAGGATTTTTATAGGGACCTTCTAAGGTCCCTTTTTTTTAGCCGTTGCTTTTAAATGACACCTCCATTGTTTCTTTTTTGCACCAGCTTTGTCGCTAGCGTAATGCTAACTGAATAATTCTTTCAATTTCTCGCCAGGCTGCTCACTTCGCATGAATGCTTCGCCCACTAAAAATCCCTGAACATTTCTCTTGCGCATTGCAGTAACATCGGCAGAGGTGTGAATGCCGCTCTCTGTCACCACTATTGCTTTAGAAGGCATTTTATCCAGCAACCGATAAGTGTTTTCCAAAGAAACCTCAAAGGTATGCAAATTACGGTTGTTAACCCCAATCAGGGTGTTCTCTAACTGAATAGCTATCTCTAATTCATATTCATTATGCACCTCAACTAGCACATCCATCCCAAGAGATACCGCAAGTTTATGCAACTGCTTTAGCTGTATTTCATCAAGAGCGGCGACAATCAACAAAATACAGTCAGCGCCTAACACGCGAGCCTCATAAATCTGGTATTCATCAACAATAAAATCTTTTCGGATAACCGGCAGGTTGCATGCCTTACGAGCCGCCTGCAGGTGGGTATCTGAGCCTTGAAAGAAATCAATGTCAGTCAATACAGATAGGCAACAGGCTCCTCCCTTTTCATAACTCTTGGCAATCTGTGCTGGATCGAAATTGTTGCGAATGACACCTTTGCTCGGAGAAGCTTTTTTGATTTCTGCAATAACAGCTGATTCCCCGACACTTACCTTTGCCTTAAGCGCCTGAGTGAAACCTCTTGGCTTAGAGGCTGTTACCAAATTTTCAATCAAAAAAGATAGGGGCACCAAGGCATCGCGCTCGGCAACTTCTACCCGCTTTCGCACTAAAATTTTCTTTAATATAGTCGGTGTTTCTGTAGTCATGCGTGTCTCTCTTTTGGTCAAGCTAAATACTATTGGTAAGCATCACAAGTTGATCTATTTTTGCACTCGCCGCTCCAGAAGTAATTGACTGCTGCGCCATGACAAATCCGTCTTGAATAGATTCTGCACATCCAGCGACATAGAGTGCCGCGCCAGCATTAAGGGCGATCAAGTTAGCCGCGGCCGGCGATTCTCCGACAAGTGCCGAAGTGATTATGGCAAGCGATTCTTGGGCATCCAAAACAGACAATCCGCTTAGTGATTGTCGCTCATTAAAATAGTCATCTGGAAATACGCTATATTCAGTAAGTAGCCCGCCTTTATACTCTGCAACAAATGTTTCTGCCGCGATACTAATCTCATCCAATCCGTCTGCCGAGTGCACTACCATTACATGCTCTGATCCCAATCGACCAAGCACCTCTGCCATAGGCCGGCATAAAGCTCGGTCATAAACGCCTATAAGCTGTCGTTTAACCGCCGCCGGATTCGTCATAGGCCCAAGAATATTAAAAATAGTTCTTAGTGCTAACTCCTTTCTAGGTCCAACGGCATGTTTCATCGCGCTGTGGTGAGAAGGTGCATACATAAACCCAACACCTATTTGGTCAACACACTGCGCTACCTGCTCGGCATTCAGATTCAGATTCACACCTGCCGCTTCAAGCACATCAGCGGCACCGCTTTTACTACTTACCGAGCGATTCCCATGTTTTGCTACGCGCCCACCGGCCGCTGCCACAACAAAGGTTGAAGCCGTAGAAACATTGAATAGATTAGATTCGTCACCTCCAGTGCCCACAATATCAACTAAATTATCCCCGTAAATTTCAACACCTGTGACAAGCTCACGCATCACTTCAACAGCGCCTGTGATTTCATCAATGGACTCGCCTTTGATGCGCAGCGCGACTAAAAAAGCACCTATTTGGGCATCGCTGGCTCCACCAGACATGATCTGACGCATGACGTCGCGCATCACGTCTCTAGTTAGATCCTGCTGATTAATAATTAACGGTAACGCCTGCTTAATTTCCACTGACTAAGCCTCCAAAAAGTTACGTAATAAATCATGTCCATGCTCTGTAAGAATCGATTCAGGATGAAACTGAACACCCTCAATAGTCATTTCTTTGTGCCGTATCCCCATGATCTCATCTAATGAACCATCTTCATTTTCAGTCCATGCAGTAATCTCAAGGCAGGACGGCAAACTACTCTGCTCAATCACCAATGAGTGGTAACGGGTAGCCACAAAGCGCGCACCAAGGCCCTGAAAGACACCGCTATTGTGATGACAGATTCTTGAAGTTTTACCGTGCATCACCTGCTTGGCGCGGATAATTTTGCCACCAAACGCCTGGGCAATGCTTTGATGGCCAAGGCAAACACCTAAAATGGGTAACTTACCGGCAAAGCTAGTTATGACCTCAACCGAAATACCTGCTTCGTTCGGCGTGCAGGGCCCTGGAGAGATAACTATCTTTTCTGGCGCTAATTTTTCGATATCCGCAATAGTAATTTCATCATTCCTAAAGACCTGAACATCTGCCTTTAATTCAGCCAAATACTGAACAATGTTGTAGGTAAAAGAATCGTAATTATCAATCATTAAAATCATTTGACTACCCCACAAACCATTGCTGCTGCGCGCATGACTGCTCGAGCTTTATTCATCGTCTCTTCCCACTCTAACTCAGGAACTGAATCGGCAACAACACCACCGCCAGCCTGAACATGTAACATCTTGTCTTTGATAACCGCAGTGCGGATCGCAATAGCCATATCCATATTGCCATTCCAGCCAATGTAGCCCACGGCACCGCCATAAATATTTCGCTTCACCGGCTCTAGTTCATCAATAATTTCCATGGCTCTAATTTTAGGCGCGCCACTCAAGGTTCCAGCCGGTAAGGTTGCCTTCAAGACGTCAATTGCACTCATCTCTGGATTCACCTGGCCCACCACATTTGAAGTAATATGCATAACATGGGAATAGCGTTCAACCACCATTTTTTCGGTCACTTCCACAGATCCAGGCTGGCTAATTCTTCCGACATCATTACGACCCAAATCAATCAACATAAGATGTTCGGCAATTTCTTTAGGGTCGGCCAACATTTCCTTTTCCAATAATTGATCATCGACTGCCGTTTCACCACGCCGACGCGTGCCGGCGATAGGACGCACCGTCACTTGCTCGTCTTCCAATCGCGCTAATACCTCAGGGGAAGAGCCGACAATATGAAAGTCTTCTAAATCGAGGAAGTACATATAGGGAGAAGGGTTAAGTCGGCGCAAGGCACGATACAAGTTTATCGGCGCTTCTTCAAAGGGGGCAGAGAATCGTTGCGAGGGAACCACCTGCATGACGTCCCCAGACAGGGTGTACTGCTTCACTTTGTCAACGGCTCGTTTGTAATTATCTTTACCAAAGCTTGATACGAAGGCGCCTTCCGCAAGGTCATCGCTATCCATATTCATAGGTGGCAAGTCAGGCTTTGGTTGGGCTAGTTTAGCTTCTAACTCATCCAGCCTAATTTCAGCGTCAGCTAAAGCATTAGGATCTTTAGCATCTGCATGCACTACAAGCATGATCGTGCCTGAAAGATTATCGAAAACAGCTACCTCGTCAGACGCCATCAATAATACATCCGGCGTACCAAGTTGATCTGGCGGCGCACTTTTAGCCAATCTTGGCTCAACATAACGCACCGTATCATAACCAAAGTAGCCAACCAGCCCGCCGGTAAATCTAGGTAAATCTGGCAGGTCCGGCATACTAAATAGATTTCGGAACCGTTCCACTTCGGCCAGTGGGTCATCAGTCATTCTGGCTACAATGGGTTTGCCGTCGCGGATAATCTCCAGCCGGTTTCCATATAGCTTAAGCACGGTAGATGTCTGCAAGCCAATGAGGGAGTAACGGCCCCATTTTTCGCCGCCTTGAACGGACTCGAAAAGATAAGAATTTGATCCAAATGCCAACTTTAAATACACACTCAAGGGTGTTTCTAGATCAGCGAGCACCTCACGGGTGATGGGAATTCGATTAAAATTTTGGGTTGCCAAGGTGGCAAATGTATCGGGATTCATGACAGCTTCCTGGTTCTTTTGTAATTTAGTTTATGCAGGCACGCAACATGCCCAAGGCTAATTAGTCTCGCCAACAGCAAAAACTCAAATCAAAATGAACATACAAAGTGTCTTTCAAAAGAAACCTCCTGAATGAGCTTAGCATTATAACCAATATCACGATATCAATAAACCTCTGGCCCCTGGCCTCTGGCCGGCCCGCTAAAGATATAACGCCAACTCTCAGGACTACTTTACACTAGCAAGTTCAGCGCGAAGCTTACCAATAACTTCAGAATAATCTGGCTGGCTAAAAATGGCTGATCCAGCAACAAAAGTATCTGCGCCGGCCGCGGCAATCTCAGCGATATTGGCAACGCCTACGCCGCCGTCAACTTCTAACCGAATATCATGCCCACTGCTATCGATCATTTTTCTGGCTTGTTTTAATTTATCAATTGTTGAAGGAATAAACGCCTGACCACCAAAGCCTGGGTTAACTGACATTAACAGTAACATATCGATTTTATCCATCACCCACTGCGCAGTATCAAGGCCCGTGCCAGGGTTTAACACAACGCCAGACTTACAGCCAAGTTCTCGCACTAACTGCAAAGACCTATCAATGTGATTGGTTGCCTCTGGGTGAAATGTGATATAGCTCGCACCGGCATCGGCAAACATTCTAATTAAGTCGTCTACTGGGCTTACCATAAGGTGGACATCAATCGGAGCGGTAACGCCATGATCTCTCAATGCCTTACACACCATTGGCCCGATAGTCAGATTAGGCACATAATGATTATCCATGACGTCAAAATGGACTATATCAGCGCCTGCCTCCAGTACATTATCGACCTCATCTCCTAGACGAGCAAAATTAGCCGCTAAAATAGACGGGGCAATTAAATAATCAATCATAGGGCACCTGAGTTTGGTTAGTCATATAAGTACAATTTAGAAATCATTATATACTGCGACTGCAGACCGGGGCAAAATTACAAAAAAGGTCGCTTAATTAAGCGACCTTTTTATAGATAAAATATCTCTTTCCTTGCTACTCTTCTGCCATGGCTTTCCACTCTTTGTCCAAAGCCTTTCTCTTCCCTCTCTTAGCTTTCATTTTCTCTTTCTTCGCCTTACGATATTCTTTTTTGGTGACAAAGCCGTCACCATCCGAGTCCATCTGATGAAAACGTGCACGGCCTCTGTCAGACATTCGTTGGACCATCGCCTCATGCTCCGCGAGAGATACCTTGTCATCTTTATCAAGATCGGCCTCCTTAAATAAGCCACCTCTCCCCCGCTCATGACCAGGGTTTTTATCTCGCTCGCCTTTATGATGATCGGCAAATCCGGAAACAGATATAAGCGATACTATTACAAAAACAATTCCTTTATTCATCCTTATCATCTCCTCATCTAGCTGTTGACTTTCTCGTAATAACGACGCGAGCACTATTTAGTTGACAAAAATTGTCGTTATTATTTCCCTTAACCAAATTAAAAACTAACCCTCGAGGCTTTAGGTTAAGTTCTTCAATAGTAGCAATCTGCCGATCATTGCCGACAAGTCGGTTCGAACCAGATCGCCATCAATTCGCAAAATAGGCGAAAGTCCTGACGAAAGATGTAAATCTGAGGCACCTTATTTTATACTTAGGGATAGTAGATCGCTGAGATTCATAGTAATAGTTCCTTTATTACGTGAATATATGGATTATCATGTTATTAATCCCCGTTGTGCGATTAATAACATTGTCATTCGGAGAATAACTGCCAACATGTGGTTAGTTAGATGCTCTACATAGCAAAAGCCTGACTGGGTTCGTCCTACTAAGGTAGCAATCATACTGGACTTTATACGCAAAGGCATAGATATTATGAGCAAATTCCTCGGCGTGGTAATGGACCCTATCAAGTCTATTAATTACCACAAAGACACTACTCTGGCTTTGTTGCTTGCTGCCCAACATCAAGGCTTTGAGCTATTTTATATGGAGCAAAATAGTCTATTTATCGACAGCACCGGACCTGGCGCAAAAATGTCTCCCCTTAAGGCACATGCCGATGCCAATAGCTGGTACGAACTAGGCAAGAGCATTATTAAACCTCTCAGTGATCTAGATGTTATTTTGATGCGCAAAGATCCGCCGTTCGATAGCGAATTTATCTACTCCACATACATCCTAGAGGCGGCGGAGCGCCTTGGCACATTAATAGTTAACAAGCCTCAAAGTTTACGCGACTGTAATGAAAAAGTGTTTGCCACCGAGTTTCCACAATGTACACCTCCGCTGCTAGTGAGCAGCGATCCAGAACTGTTAAAACAATTTTTAGGTGAACACAAAGAAGTCGTTTATAAGCCCCTTGATGGAATGGGTGGAACCTCAATTTTTCGGGTCCAGCAGGGTGACCAAAACCTCAATGTCATTATCGAAACTCTAACCAACTATGGCCGAAATACCATCATGGCTCAAAAGTATTTGCCTGAAATTCTTAGTGGCGACAAAAGAATACTGATCATAGACGGGGAAGTAGTTCCCTATTGTGTAGCTAGAATTCCTGCGGCAGGAGAATTTCGGGGTAATCTTGCAGCTGGGGGTCGCGGTGTGGTTCAACCTTTAAGTAAGCGAGATCACTGGATCGCCCAGCAGATTGCCCCCACCTTAGTCGAAAAAGGGCTATTGTTCGTTGGTTTAGATGTCATTGGAGATTATCTAACAGAAATTAATGTTACTAGCCCAACCTGTGTTCGTGAAATTGATAATGCCAAAAATACCGATATAGGTGGTCAATTAATGCGTGCAATTGCAAAAAGATTAGGGGCTTAAGTCGAAATGCTGCCTGGCGTGCGGAGTCTAGAGTTGAGTTTCGGTGCGTAAACCTTCATATTGAGAACCATGAATATCCCAAAAAGAACCGTTACCAGCCTAAAAAACCACTTCTTATTGGCTATGCCTGGCCTTCGTGACCCTAATTTTTCTCAATCAGTGGTATATATTTGCGAGCACAGCCAGGATGGTGCCATGGGCCTCATCATTAACCAACAATTGGATATTAAGGTCAACGCTATCTTTAAGCAGCTAGACTTAGACTATCACGAAGGCTGTGGTGATCATCTGATTTTAGACGGTGGTCCTGTGGCCCGCGACCGTGGATTTATCTTGCATCGAGCCTGCACTCAACGCTGGGAGTCTACTGTTGATATTTCGGATGATGTTAGCTTAACCGCATCAAAGGATATTCTTAGTGATATTGCGGTTGGTAAAGGTCCTCAAAATGCCCTGGTTACTTTGGGTTATTCGAGTTGGGATGCAGGCCAATTGGAACAAGAGCTCACCACTAATAGTTGGTTAACGATCCCAGCCAAATCGGCTATTATTTTTAATACTGAGTGCGAGAATCGCGCTGTGGTAGCCGCAGCATCCATCGGTATAAAACTTGACATGCTGTCCATGGATATTGGACATGCCTGATCTCAAAAAACCTTCTTCATTACTTGCTTTTGACTTCGGCCTTAAGCAAATTGGTGTGGCTTATGGGCAAACCCTGACAAACAACGCAAAGGGTATTGCCATTATTAAAGCGGTTGACGGGGTCCCGCAGTGGTCAGAGATAAGTGCGGTCATTGAGGAGTGGGAACCAAATATAGTACTGGTGGGTCTGCCTCTGAATATGGATGATAGTGAAAGTGAGTTAAGTGGTCGATCTAGAAAATTTGCACGCAGACTGGTGGGCCGCTTTAATGTCGAGGTACAAATGGTCGATGAGAGGCTTACAAGCCAAGAAGCAAAATCATTTGTGCGAGATCAGGCGGAAAACCAAAAAGGAAGAATCCACGATCTAACAAAAATAGACCATATTGCTGCCTCATTAATATTGCAAAGCTGGCTTAATGATCCTAGTTTAGGCCAGCAACCTTAGTGCCACCCACCAATCCCGAAACAACGTATAAAGACAGCCTCCATGCAAGATCAAAGCAACAAAATAGCCGCTCTCAGATCGCGGATCAAATTAGCTGCTAGCGAAGCTCAACGACCGGCTTCTGAAGTCACATTGCTGGCTGTCAGTAAAACCCGAACGTCTGTGCAGGTAAAGCAAGCATATGACAGCGGACTGACAAGTTTTGGTGAGAATTACCTACAGGAAGCCCTAAAAAAAGTTTCTGCATTAAAGTCCTTAACACTAGACTGGCATTTTATTGGCCCGATCCAGTCTAATAAGACCCGTCAAATAGCTGAGAACTTTGCATGGGTGCACAGCGTAGACCGACTGAAAATTGCCCAGCGCTTAAGTGCTCAGAGGCCTGTAACTATGCCTCCTCTCAATATTTGCTTGCAAGTGAATATTGATGATGAACCAACCAAAGCAGGGTTTAAATCAAGTGACTTGCTAGCAGTGGTCGCTGAGATAGCTAGGCTACCCAATTTAAGATTGCGCGGTCTAATGGCAATACCTGAAGCTCGAAAAGACGAACAGGAACAGCGTATACCCTTTCGTCAACTACGGAAATTAAGAGATGAGATAAACCAGTCACTGGACAATTCTCAAAAATTGGATACCCTCTCAATGGGAATGTCTGCAGATCTTGAGGCCGCTATCCTTGAGGGTGCAACTATTGTTAGAGTGGGCACCGATATTTTTGGCCCAAGAAGCACAACAGCAGGGTGATGTATGAGTTCAATCGTATTTATTGGTGGCGGCAACATGGCGTCTTGCTTAATCGGCGGCACTATTGCCAATGGCTTTAAGCCTGGTGATATTCTAGTCAGTGAGCCTAACGAGGCTAGCAGAGAGCGACTAAAGGTAGAGTTTGGCGTCACTGTGGGCGAAGATAACAAAGCTGCTGTGTCTAATGCAAGCGTAGTGGTGTTAGCCGTTAAACCTCAAATTATGCGCAAGGTCGCAATGGATCTAGCACCAGCTTTGAACGATCAAGCGGTGGTGGTATCAATAGCGGCAGGTATCTCAGCAGAGTCTCTTCAGGGTTGGCTTGGTTCATCAGTAGCCATAATTAGAGCTATGCCCAACACCCCCTCACTGGTTCTAGCAGGAGCAACAGCCCTATTTGCCAATCAGTTCACAACAGAACCACAAAAAGATATGGTCACCAATATTTTTCAAGCCGTGGGTTACTGTTGCTGGGTTGATATTGAAGATCAGATAAATGCAGTGATTGCAGTATCGGGAAGCGGACCAGCCTATTTTTTCCGCATTTTAGAGATTATGCAGCAGGTCGGTCAAGAGCTAGGATTATCTGAAGATATAGCGCGCGAGCTTGCGTCTCATACAGCCCTAGGCGCATCTAAGATGGCCCATCAATCGGACAGCAGCCCTTCACAACTTAGACGACAGGTTACCTCTCCGGGAGGCACTACAGAGCGTGCTCTAAGCACTTTTCAAAAAGAAGGCTTGGAAACTATTTTTCGGAACGCCATGACCAGCGCGCTTAAACGAGCTGAAGAAATGTCCAAAGATTTTGCAGAGTAGTCGATTTAATAAAGGAGTTACTTAATGGGTGATGGTGCAGTTAATATTATTAGGTTAGTCATTGATCTTTATGCCACCGTGCTGTTGGTGAGACTATTGCTACAATTAGTCCAAGCTGACTTTTTTAACCCCATATCGCAGACGATATTTAAAGTCACTGCGCCAGTCGTTGAGACATTGCACAAAATATTTCCAACCTTTGGCAGATTTAATACTGCGGCACTGATAAGCGCCATTCTGGTTAAGTGGTCGTTCTTTATTATCATGATAGGCTTTGAAAAAGTTTTGGTTGAGCAACTGCCCACCTATCTGTTTGTCGCGGCATTGTCTTTATTAGCTAGCTTAATCCAGATTTATTTTTACGGCATTCTTATTCTGGCTATTTCTAGCTGGGTGGGGACCACTAACCACCCGACGGTCAGGGTCATTAGCCAAATAATAGATCCTTATATGAAGCCCTTTAGAAAGGTGATTCCACCGATCGGCATGATTGACATTTCGCCCATGGTGGCGATATTTACACTGATGTTTATTCGAGGCCAAGTATTGCCACTACTGAGTAATTTAATCTAATTTTTCCTGCATTCTTCCTAGTTATCCCAATTAATTAGTTACCTTGCAAAACAATTCGGTACGGCGAAATCCAAAATAATAGTGATGAACGGTTAATCTTCCGGGCGCAAAGTCCTTCATATCAATACCCCTTTGATCCTGCCAGGGTTCACTCATGTTAAGCAGGAAACCCAAACCAAGATGACAACTCTAGGCGGATTCATAAAAGGTTATAACCATTAATAATGCCTATGCTAGGTTAATCTAATGGTACACTTGGTCTTTAAAAAAACCCTAAAACCAAGCCGTTGTTTTTAATACTATGTCTCCAGATAGTTCACCACCCTCCAGTCCTGATAACCTACACGGCGTTACTGTACCTCAAACAGTAGTCATAAATAGGCCCATGGATTTGGTGTGTGGAGCGACTTTGCCCTCTCATTCTCTTGTTTTTGAAACCTACGGAACTCTCAATAAAGCGCGCAGCAATGCCATTCTTATCTGTCATGCGTTAAGCGGTGATCATCATGTTGCCGGAATTGATACAGAGGGAAAAATTGGTTGGTGGGATCACTATATTGGTCCAGGCAAAGCTATAGATACCAACAAATTCTTTGTCGTATGTCCCAATAATATTGGTAGTTGTTTTGGCAGTACTGGGCCGACCTCCAATAACTCTAGAACCGGCAAGGCCTATGGTGACAGCTTCCCGTCAATACAAGTAAGAGACTGGGTTGAGTCTCAAAAATATCTGATGGATCACTTAAAAGTCGAGTGTTGGGCTGCGGTAATCGGTGGTAGTTTGGGTGGCATGCAGGCAATGTGTTGGTCACTAGCCTACCCTGACAAGTTAAAATATGCTGTTGTGATCGCGGCGGCTATGAAATTGTCAGCACAAAATATTGCCTTTAATGAAATTGCACGCCGCGCCATACAATCCGATGTTGAGTTTAAAGAGGGCCATTATTTAGATCACGAAACTAGTCCAAAACAGGGCCTTGCGCTAGCGCGTATGATTGGACACTTAACCTATTTGTCTGACGATGCTCTCGGTACAAAGTTTGGTCGTTTGGTGAATGGTGGTGATATAGGGACGACTGAGAAAGAGGTGGGTGAATTTGAAGTCGCCAGTTATCTGAATTATCAGGGTGATAAATTTTCTCAGAAATTTGATGCCAATAGTTATATTTTGATTACCAAAATGCTCGATCATTTCGACCTAGCCCAAGATTATAACGACGACCCAGCTAAAGCCTTCAGTCATGCCCAATGTCAATTTTTGATCGTTTCATTCAGCAGTGATTGGCGGTTTTCACCACTATGCTCAGAACAAATTACCGACTCTTTGATGAGTGCAGGTAAAGCAGTCTCTTATATCAAAATCGAATCTGATCAAGGGCATGATGCTTTTCTTTTGCCTAACTCGCGATATCAAAAAGCCGTTAGTCTTTATCTCAGCCGAGTTTCAAATGAACTCGAAGAAAGCTCATCATGATCAACGACACCGTACCTATTGACACGTGGATCGAGCCTAAATCTCGCTTACTAGATCTCGGTTGCGGTGACGGCACACTACTGCGAAGATTAATCGATGATTATCAGGTTCAAGGTTATGGATTAGAAATTGATCCTGATTCTATCAACCAGTGTATTCAAAAAGGCCTTAACGTCATCGAGCAAGATTTAAATAAAGGCTTAAAGAATTTTCCCGACAACAGCTTTGATACTGTCCTTATGAGCCAAACATTGCAAGCTTTGCGGAATCCACACTTGGTTCTCGATGAAATGCTCAGAATCGGCAACCGTTGCATTGTTACCTTCCCTAACTTTGGTCATTGGCAAACGCGCGTTTTTTTGTCGATTCGAGGGCGCATGCCGGTCACACAGCAACTTGCCTATCAATGGTATGACACACCAAATATCCACTTATTTACCTATAAGGATTTCGAAGCACTCTGTTCTGAGCGCAGCATTAAAATATTAAAAAGAAGCTTTGTCGGCAGTCAACTTCTAGGATTAAATAACCTCTGCCCTAGCCTATTTGCCAAAACAGCGGTTTATCATTTAGCAAAATAGGGTTTAATAGTCAGGCAACAATCATAAGGAGGATCAAACTAATGAAAAGGATCATTCTGGTAGCTATGCTTTTGGTTATGCCGCTGATGGGGCTGGCATTTGAAAAACAACTCTACAAACAGCATGGTGACTACAAAATTTTTTTCAGCGCCTTTAATAGTTCCTTTATCGATCCCAATATTGCAGTGGCAAACAATATTGTCAGAGGTAAAGGTAAAGGCATCGTTAATATTGCCGTTATGGAAACCCTAGCAGTTGGAACGCCCTCGAGCGTTTCTGGCCAGGTATTCAATATCTTGCAACAAAGTCAGTCATTAGAGTTTGTTGCTATTAAAGAGGGGCTAGCACTCTATTACCTCGCACCCTTTGAATTTGATAATGAAGATTATCTAACCTTTAAGATTACGGTTAAACCTAACAATGGCAAGCCAAGCTATACCTATGATTTCAAATTTCAAAAAAAAATGTACCATGACTAATCACCAACAATGCGGACATTTAAAGTGAGCAATGCAAAAAATATCGTACTAGCTAGCGGTAACCCTGGCAAAATTAAAGAGCTACAAGAGCTATTAGGCGGCCTAGAGATTCGCATCACCCCCCAAGGCGATTTAAATATTTCAGATATCGAAGAGACCGGTCTAACATTTGTCGAAAATGCCATTCTAAAAGCTAGAAATGCCTCTGCGCTGTCAGGCCTTCCCGCTATTGCTGATGACTCCGGCCTAGAAGTTGATTATCTTCTAGGGGCGCCAGGCATATACTCCGCGCGCTACTCTGGTGATGGCGCCACTGACGCGACCAATCGCGAAAAGCTATTAGCAGCATTAACGGATATTCCCATCGACCAGCGCGGCGCTCGCTACCAAGCAGTTATTGTCTATCTGCGCCACGCAGAAGATCCTACGCCCATTATCTGCCAAGGAACATGGGAGGGTAGTATTACTTTAGAACATCGAGGCACTCACGGATTCGGTTATGATCCAATCTTCTATGTTCCAGAAATGGCTTGCCATGCTGCGGAACTAGATAAATCAACCAAACATAGCCTTAGCCATCGAGGCAAAGCCATTGCTCAATTTTTACAGCAAATGAGCTTGTGATTCATCTACCGCCACTCTCGCTCTACATTCATATCCCTTGGTGCGTTAAAAAATGTCCTTACTGCGATTTTAACTCCCATGTAGCCAAGGGTAATATTCCCGAGCAGCCTTATATTGCCGCCCTAATCGAAGATCTCAAAGCTGATTTGCATTGGGTACAGGGCAGAAAATTACGTTCAATTTTTATCGGTGGTGGCACCCCCAGTCTTTTTTCTGGGCCAGCAATCGAAGCCATCCTAGTTGCTGCAGAAGGCTTGATAGGATTTGAGTCAGATATTGAGATCACCCTAGAAGCTAACCCCGGAACGTTTGAGCAAAACAAATTTTCTGATTTTCGCAGTGCCGGCATTAATCGACTATCGATCGGAGTGCAAAGTTTTGACGATTCACACCTTAACCGCCTTGGTCGAATTCATGATGCTGGTCAGGCCCTGAGGGCAATTGCCACAGCCAGATCGGTGGGTTTTGATAACTTCAATATCGACCTTATGCATGGTTTGCCCAATCAGACCATTAGTCAGGCTGAGGCTGATCTCACACAGGCTATTGATGCCGGTGCCATGCATATATCTTGGTATCAACTCACTATAGAGCCAAATACCGAGTTTTTCTCAAAACCACCACTGTTGCCCATTGATGATCGTCTAGCCGATATACAACAAGCTGGCATGGTCATGCTACAAGAAAATCAGTTTGAGCAGTATGAGATCTCCGCCTTTGCCCTAAATAATCAAAAAGCAGCACACAATATGAACTATTGGCAGTTTGGCGACTATTTGGGTATCGGTGCAGGTGCTCACGGAAAGATTACTCTTCCCGAACAACAGCAAGTGCTTCGAACTGCGAAAACTCGGCAGCCCGATCATTATTTAGATCGTATGGGATCTGCTATCAGCCAAAGTAACGCCATTAAACCTGATGAAATGGCATTAGAATTTATGATGAACGGTTTGCGCTTAAAACAAGGTGTACCTATCGATTATTTCAAGGCTAGAACCGGAATAGACCCCAAGTCTATTCAGAAAGTGACTAGCCACTTAGAATCTCTTGGGTTACTAGAGCCAAATTCAAATAACTATCGCACGACCCCCTTGGGTTACCAATTTTTAAATACGGTATTGCAGGCGTTCTGAAGTGGTCTTGATTTATTTATTTGTGTATAGTTATTTGAGATTTCCCCGCCAGTAACCAGGAGTTTTGTCTTGCCCATTAATCAAAGGCCCGCCATTTTAGGTAAAATAGTGACTACGATTGTCGCCCTTTTTTTGGCAACAGTGACTCTTGCTCAACCGGCTCATAAAGAGAACGACCACTGCTATGTAGACGGTCTTTCAGAGCGCCTGCGCTGTGGCTATGTCAAAGTCGCAGAAAATCCAGATAACCCCAACGGCCGCAAAATTAACATTCATTACGCGATAATTCCGGCGGTTAAAAATATTTATCCTAATCAGGCTTTCCTCGCCATTGCGGGTGGTCCAGGCCAGTCGGCAATCGATAACGCCCCACTGTTTGATAACACATTTGGACAGATTCGAGAGACCAGAGATATTTTGCTCATCGATCAGCGCGGAACGGGCCGCTCCAATATTTTGCACTGTCCCGAAGATAAAGATATCTCACCACTACTCATCAATGGAGATGATTTTGATACCGTCGCAGAAACCAAGAAATGTCTTGCCTCAATTGATAGCGATGTCACTCAATATACTAGCACCAACGCCCTTAATGATTTTGAGGCAGTGAGAAAATCTCTTGATTACGACAAGTTACATGTCTATGGCATTTCCTATGGATCGCGCATGGCGCAGCTATATATGCGCGAGTACGCTGAAGCACTAGCCACAGTTACCTTAGACGGCGTTGTCCCTATGCAGCAATCTGTTCTAGCCATTGGGTTGGCTATTGATCGCGCATTCAACCTACTAATTAGTGACTGTGAAAATCAGGACCAATGCCAAAATCAATTTCCCTCTATTCGAGAAGCCTTAGCTAATATCAAATCCCAACTGTTGCTAAAGCCTATCAAAACGCAAATATTCCACCCAATGACAGCTCAGCCGACAGAGTTTTTGCTGACCCATGATAAGTTTCTTGGGGTCATTCGCCTTGCCCTGTATTCACCTAAAACAAGGGTTCTGCTACCCCACGCAATAGACCAGGCAGGCAAAGGGAATTATCAAGCTATCTTAGGACTCTATTCTTTAACCATGGAGGGCATGGACATAGCCATGGGTATGCATGCGTCTGTGGTCTGCAGTGAAGATATACATCGACTTTCTGCTGATTTAAGAGCAGAGCTTGCACAGTCCTATATAGGCGAAACGATGTTCTCTGAGCTATCCCAAGTGTGCTCAGTCTGGCCCAGTGATAAAGTCGACGAGCGTTTTTCTGCCCCCGTCTCTTCCAATATCCCTACCCTGCTTCTGTCGGGCGAGTTGGACCCGGCAACACCCCCTGATTGGGCAAAGCTTGCCATGACCGGCATGGAAAATGCCAAGCATCTCATTGCCCCTTATGCAGCTCATGGTGTGGCCATGCAGTCTTGCGCCAATCGTATAGTCGCTCAGTTAGTTGAGGAGAGCTCTATCTTAGAGTTAAATGGCGACTGCCTGAAAGACGTCCGTAAAAGGGGTTTTTATCTCAATGCTAGCGGCATCGACATATTCATGCCATCCACTGAACAACCGCTAAAGATAACTTCTGAGGAAGTACTATGATCTCGGTCTCTAACCTATCAAAAAAAATCGGTGACGTACAAGCCCTAGACGGCTTAAGTTTCCATGCGGAAGATGGCCAGATAACTGGGCTTTTAGGCCCCAATGGTGCAGGGAAAACGACATGCTTGAGGACTATTTTCGGACTTCTAAAAGCAGACCAAGGAATCGCCACAATCAACGGCATCGATGTTGCTATAAAGCCTGTTGAGGCAAAGCAACAGTTAGGGCTATTTCCAGATCCATTTGGAATTTATGAGAGGCTAACCCCGCGGGAATATATCCGTTACTTTGCCGAACTAAGCGGCTTATCTAGACGTGGAGCAGTAGATGCCACGAACAAAGTTATCGATGACTTACACCTTGAGGATATTGCTGATCGGCGATGTAAAGGATTCTCCCAAGGCCAGCGGATGAAAACAGCACTGGCCCAAGCTATCGTTCACAAACCGAAAAATATCGTCCTTGATGAACCGACTCGAGGCCTAGATGTAATGAGTACAAGAGTGCTCAGAGACATGCTCCGTAAGCTTAAGGCCGAGGGGCACTGCATCTTGTTTTCGAGCCATGTAATGCAAGAAGTAGCCTCCCTTTGTGATCGTGTAGTCGTTATGGCCGACGGAAAGGCAGTCGCCATCGGCAGCCCACAGGAACTCTGTGAGCAAACTAACCAAACGTCCCTGGAAGAAGCCTTTATCGCTCTCATTGGCACCGACGAGGGGATCGCGGCATGAATAGCCGATTTTTTAGCTTGCTCCGCAAAGAATTAGTCGACGCCGCAAGAGATAAACGGTCAGTCATGGCCGGTCTTTACTACGCTATTTTCGTGCCCATATTCATGGCCGCCATGATAATGTTACTGATCGATCAAATAACAAGTGCTGAAGATTTAGGCATTACGATTAGCAATGCCGACGCCGCACCCGACCTTATTGCTTTTCTAGATAACCAAGGCATTAGGCATAGCGATGACAAAGCAGAAAGCAAAGCTATTGAAATAATCATCGGCGATAGCTATGCCGAACAAATGCGTCGCGCTGAACCTGCCGAGGTTATCTTGATCGCGGACGGGTCAGAGGAAAACCTGCAAAGCGCTATCCGCAGAACCCAAAGAACCCTACAAAATTATAGTGCCGAGATGGCTGGTTTAAGGCTTATTGCTCGAGGGATTAACCCTAGAATAATGAACTCACTGAACGTAAAGATGCAAGATCAAAGCTCCTCCGAATCTAAAGGTGGTCAGCTGATAGGAATGATTATCTTGTTTATGCTGCTATCGATATTTGTCTCAGGAATGAATCTTGCTATTGATACCAGCGCGGGAGAGCGAGAGCGTAACTCTCTGGCCCTTTTGTTAAGTCACCCCATCAGTCTGCAACAACTGATTGCTTCCAAAGTCTGTGCGGTAAGTGCTTTCGGCATGTTAGGGCTGGTATTGGTGCTAATAATGTCAAAACTTATCTATCCCATGGTGCCATGGCAAGAACTTGGGTTTAGTGTAGATATTAGCTTCAGTTTCATGATCGCCACACTCATAGTCGGGGCCTTTATTGCAATTTTAGCGGCAAGTATGCAACTATTTGTATCCTTTATGGCCAAGAGTTTTAAAGAAGCTCAGACGTACATCTCCTTTGTCTTGTTCGTTCCCATGATAATGTCCTACGCCGTCACGTTCGACTTAGCAACAGATGAGTTGCGCTGGGCACCAGTGACTGGGCAGCTACAAGCTCTGATCGATTTAATGAAAGGTAAAGAAATTCCCCTGCTGCAACTGACCGTTTCTTGTCTATCAACGCTGATTATCTCAGTCGCGTTAGTCTTAGGTATGGAGCGTTTACTAAAAAGTGAAAAGATTGTTTTTGGCCTCTAAGCCTGAATACTGGCACTAGCTAAATCGCATCGATAGTTGTCTGTTAAATAACGTCTTAAGCAATTCTATGTTGTTCACACCCGCATAGGTGGGTCGCATGATCATCGCCAGCTCGCGGTGAGGTCCAGGTTCACTAAGGTGCACATTAGAAAGAGACTCGTTAGCCCCCATTAAGGTCGCCAATGCCATCTGCGGGACCAATGTAGAGCCCATCTTTCCCACAACTAACTGAATCAATGTCTCTAGACTTGCAGCACTCACACTGTGATAAGAGTTGCTAGCTATCATGCAAGTGTCGAGAATCTGGTCCTTTAAGCAATGGCCATCTTGCAACAACATAAGCTCTGCTTGGTCTAATTCGCCGGCGGAGATATGATCTCTCCCGGCGAGATGATGATCTTTGTGGCTAATCCAATAAAAGTCCTCCTGCCAAAAAGTGAACGTCAGTAACCCCTCAAGATCATACGGTAAGGCCAATATAGCGGTATCTATTTCACCGCGTTTAACTTTCCCCGCCAACACCTCAGACTGCCCTTCAATAATGGTCAACTGTAACGCAGGATATTGCCGGTTAATGGCGGGTAAAATAATAGGCAAGAGGTAGGGTGCGATTGTCGGAATAATACCGATAGACATCGGCCGACTTAACGGCGCTTGCTGTGTTTCTGCCAAGTGCTCAATATCATCAACTTGCAGCATGATGGTTTGCGCTTTCTCCAGTACCTGCTTACCCAATTCAGTAATTAGCACTTTTTTAGTATCCCGCTCAAATATCTGAATGCCTAATTGCTTTTCCATCTCAGTAAGAGCATTACTGAGCGTTGAAGGAGATATAAAACAGGCGTCTGCTGCGCGCTTAAAATGCAGCGTTTTCGACACTGCCAACGCGTAATTCAGCTGCTTAAGTGAAACCATTATCTGTTTACCCAATTAGTTAGTGTTCATTTTAATCGAACATCATGGTTCTTATTAATATATTTATCAATACATGAAATGTTTGTATGGTTGAGGGAGATTGTGATCATACACAAGCAAGCCACTTAAAAATCACTTGTAATATTAAAGGACCTCGTTATGGTGTTAATTGACACCCAAATAAAACCCTAGGTCACTAATGGTTAACATCGCTTTTTTGCGAAAGAGCGAGCAAAAGAGGTAATAAAGATGAGCAACGATACCCAAGGTAAATGCCCCGTTATGCACGGTGGCTTAACAAGCAATAATTCAAGCGGAACCAGTAATCGTGACTGGTGGCCCAATCAGTTAAATTTAAGTATTCTTCACCAGCACGATCACAAGTCTAATCCTATGGATGAAGATTTTGATTACAGCGAAGAGTTCAAAAAACTTGACTATGCAGCGCTGAAACAAGATCTGCATGACCTAATGACAGACTCTCAAGACTGGTGGCCAGCAGACTATGGTCACTATGGGCCATTCTTCATCCGTATGACCTGGCATGCTGCCGGAACCTACAGAACGGGTGATGGGCGCGGGGGCGGCGGCACTGGTGCACAACGTTTTGCACCACTCAATAGCTGGCCTGATAACGGCAATCTCGACAAAGCCAGACGACTTCTGTGGCCTGTTAAGCAAAAGCATGGCAACAAAATAAGCTGGGCCGATCTGCTTATTCTTGCGGGTAATGTTGCTATTGAATCTATGGGCGGCAAAACCTTTGGTTTTGGTGGTGGACGTCCTGATATCTGGGCCCCAGAAGAAGACATTTATTGGGGTGCGGAAGAAGAGTGGTTAGATAACAAGCGTTACACCGGCGAGCGCGAGCTGGAAAACCCATTAGCTGCGGTACAGATGGGTCTAATCTACGTTAATCCAGAAGGACCGGATGGTAACCCAGATCCACTTCTCAGTGCTTTTGACGTGAGAGATACCTTTGCTCGCATGGCAATGAACGACGAAGAAACTGTTGCCCTAGTGGCTGGCGGCCACACCTTTGGCAAAGCACACGGTGCTGGCGATGCCGAACTTGTTGGCGTTGAACCTGAAGGCGGACCTATTGAAGATATGGGCTTTGGCTGGAAGAGCACCCATGCCTCGGGTCAAGGCAGTGACACGATCACTAGTGGTTTTGAAGGTGCTTGGACTGCGAACCCCACTACGTGGGACAACGGATACTTCGACCTTCTTCTTGGTTATGAGTGGAAGCTGGTGAAAAGCCCTGCAGGTGCGCAGCAATGGCACCCAATTGACCCCGATGAAAAAGATCTGGCACCAGACGCCGAAGATGCATCTAAGCGCGTAACTACATTCATGACCACCGCTGACATGGCCATGCGTGAAGATCCTGCCTACCGTGCAATTTCCGAGCGGTTCCACAAAAACCCTGACCAATTTGCAGACGCCTTTGCTCGCGCTTGGTTCAAGTTGCTGCACAGAGATATGGGCCCCATTGCTCGCTATCTTGGGCCAGAAGTACCTGCCGAAGAACTCATTTGGCAAGACCGCGTGCCTCAAGGTGCTGCAGATTATGATGTTGATGCTGTTAAAGCAAAGATTGCCGCTAGCGGTTTAAGTGTTCAAGAAATGGTTGAAACGGCTTGGGCAAGTGCCTCTACTTATCGTGGTTCGGACATGCGTGGTGGTGCTAACGGCGCGCGTATTCGTCTTGCACCGCAAAAAGACTGGGCTGCAAACAAGCCAGAGCAACTCTCTAAAGTATTGGTCGCACTCGAAGCTATTTCTGCAGAGTCTGGCGCCTCGATCGCCGATGTCATTGTACTGGCCGGTAATGTTGCCATTGAGCAAGCATCTGGCGCTAGCGTTCCATTTACTCCTGGCAGAGGTGATGCTTCACAAGAGCAAACCGATGTTGAGTCATTTGATGTACTCGAGCCTAATGCTGATGGCTTCCGTAACTACCTGAAAAAAATGTATTCAGTTAGTGCTGAAGAAATGATGCTCGATAAAGCACAACTCCTTGGCTTAACTGCTAAAGAGATGACCGTACTCGTTGGTGGGCTTAGATCTCTGGGCATTAGTGCAGATGATCGCGGCGTCTTTACCGACAACCCAGGTACACTTAGCAATGACTTCTTCGTCAACTTGCTAGATATGGGTGTTGCTTGGGAGGCCAATGGTGGCAACAGTTATAAGGGTACTGATCGCGCCAGCGGTGAGAAGGTAAGAACCGCGTCAAGGGTTGATCTTGCCTTTGGTTCTAACTCTCAGCTTCGCGCAATCTGTGAGGTCTATGCCACAGCAGACGCAAAAGCAAAATTCGAGAAAGACTTTATTGCCGCTTGGAACAAGGTAATGAATGCTGATCGGTTTGACTTAGCGTAATGTTATAAGGCTACAACGAAAAGGGCTTGGTTAACCTTAGTTACCAAGCCCTTTTTTGTGGGTTAAGCAAAACCTAAACACCCCGCGGGCTAATTACCACATCAAGACACTAACTAATTTGGTTTTTATGATCAACCCAATACTTATCTTTAAGAAGAGTCTCGCAGAGTTTGCCCGTTGGATGACGAGGCAACTCCTTGGCCGCTTCAGGAGCTGGGCATCAATGATATTCGGCTAACAATTTGATGACATTTAGACCAGTAGAGCCCACTAGCTTTCGTTAATGGGCTCTACTTTTAAATCAAAATTGCAGTCAACTGTGCATATCATTTGAAGCCCAAGCAAAGTCGATGGTATGATCATGTCCTGATCGGCATATCGCTGTTAAAATACCCATTTGGAGAACTCACTCAATGAGCGAAAATATTGTTCACGTTACTGATGCCAGCTTTGAAACTGATGTCCTACAGTCTGAAACTCCTGCTTTGGTTGACTTCTGGGCTGAGTGGTGTGGCCCCTGCAAAATGATTGCACCAATCCTCAGCGAGGTCGCAGACGAATACACAGGAAAAATAAAGATCTGTAAAGTTGATGTAGACAGCAACCCGGAGACTGCCGCTAAATTTAATGTTCGCGGGATCCCAACTCTGCTCGTATTTAAAAACGGAACTGTAGAAGCAACCAAAGTTGGTGCTCTATCTAAAAGCCAATTAGTCGAATTCGTTGATAGTTTAGTCTAAATATCATTTGGGCCTAGTTCACTGGGCCCGAAATATTTCCTTGCGCTTTCTATGATCATCGCTATACTCAAGCTCTAAGAACAAATTCCAGCCGCATCTGACGTCTCTGAACATAACCCTTTGCGCCGACCAGGCTTTTAAATCATCCATTTCCCAAACTAGCTATCAGCTAACATTCCGCAATTTATTTGCATAACAACCTTAAAAATAACCTATCTATGAACCTTTCAGAATTAAAGCACAAACCTATTCCCGAACTACTAGAAATGACAAAAGCCTTAGGCCTCGACAACCTAGCTCGTTCTCGGAAAAATGACATTATCTTTGCCCTACTTAAAAAACACGCTAAAGGCGGTGAAGATATCTATGGCGATGGGGTGCTTGAAATTCTCCCTGATGGTTTTGGGTTTTTACGTTCCTCAGACGCTTCTTACTTAGCTGGCGCAGATGACATTTATGTATCACCCAGCCAGATAAGGCGCTTTAACCTGCGCACCGGCGATGCTATATCGGGAAAAATAAGACCACCAAAAGATGGTGAGCGCTATTTCGCGATGCTCAAGGTTGATACTATCAACTATGACGCGCCAGAAAACGCGCGCAACAAAATTCTTTTCACCAATCTAACACCTCTATTCCCTGATGAACGCCTAACGTTAGAAGCAGGTAACGGATCTTCCGAAGATTTAACAGGCCGTATTATTGATCTAGTGGCTCCGATTGGTAAGGGTCAACGAGGCTTGATTGTTGCACCGCCAAAAGCCGGTAAAACCATTATGATGCAGAATATCGCTCAGTCGATTGTTCGCAACAACCCAGAGTGCTACATCATCGTACTATTGATCGATGAGCGTCCTGAAGAAGTCACTGAAATGCAGCGAACCGTTCGCGGTGAAGTTATCGCCTCCACCTTTGATGAGCCACCTACTCGCCACGTGCAAGTCGCTGAAATGGTCATTGAAAAAGCTAAGCGTTTAGTAGAACATAAGAAGGATGTAGTCATCCTGCTTGACTCAATTACACGTCTGGCAAGAGCCTACAACACGGTAATACCTTCATCAGGCAAGGTGCTTACAGGTGGCGTTGATGCCAATGCTCTAGAAAAGCCTAAGCGTTTCTTTGGTGCTGCGCGCAACATTGAATTCGGCGGTAGTTTAACCATCATCGCTACTGCGCTGGTGGAGACTGGTTCCAAGATGGACGAAGTCATCTACGAAGAATTCAAAGGCACAGGTAACATGGAATTAATTCTCGATCGTAAGATCGCAGAAAAACGTGTTTACCCGGCGATAAATGTACGTCGCTCTGGTACGCGCCGTGAAGAGCTATTGATTGAGGAATCAGAACTACAACGCGTCTGGATTCTGCGCAAACTACTCCATGATATGGAAGATATAGGTGCTGCAGAATTTATGGTTGAGAAGCTTAAAGGATTCAAAAACAATACCGAATTCTTTGGTGCCATGAAACGTAAGTAACAATCTCTTAACAGAGATATCGAGTTCATCGATTATGAAAAGCGCTGATCTTCGCGACTTTATTGCTCTTCTCGAACAACGGGGAGAGCTGGTGCGTATCAGCCAAGAAGTCGATCCCTATTTAGAAATGACCGAGATCAGCGACCGTACACTGCGCGCAAAAGGTCCGGCTCTGCTGTTCGAAAATCCCAAAGGCCACAACGTCCCCGTATTGTGCAACTTATTCGGCACCCCCGAACGAGTTGCTTTAGGTATGGGACAAGAAAATGTTAGCGCCCTTCGTGATATTGGCGAACTACTGGCCTTTTTGAAAGAGCCCGAACCACCCAAAGGTTTGTTAGATTTGTGGGAGAAACGCCATGACTTTAAGCAAGTACTCAACATGCCCGTCAAGGTGATAAAAAAGGCACCCTGTCAGCAAATCGTACTTGAAGGTGATGAGGTTGACCTTGATAAACTACCCATTCAGACCTGTTGGCCCGGCGATGCCGCACCGCTTATTACATGGGCCCTAGCGATAACTCGCGGTCCAGAAAAAGAGCGGCAAAATCTTGGCATTTATCGTATGCAAAAAATCGCCAAAAACAAACTGATCATGCGCTGGTTGGCTCACCGTGGCGGTGCACTGGACTATCGTGATTTTCGAAAGAAAAACCCTGGCAAACCTTACCCTGTAGCCATTGCTTTGGGTGCTGATCCAGCAACAACATTGGGTGCAGTAACGCCCGTGCCAGACACACTATCTGAATACGCGTTTGCAGGCCTGTTGCGTGGCGAAAAAACCCAGGTGGTAAAGTGCCTTGGCAGTGATTTGCAAGTGCCTGCCAATGCAGAATACATTCTTGAAGGCTTCTTGCATGGCGATGAAGCTGATGAAGGGCCCTTTGGCGATCACACTGGCTACTACAACGAGGTAGAGTCGTTTCCGATATTTACCATCGATCGTATTACTCATCGTGAAAATCCTATTTATCACAGTACCTATACCGGCCGCCCGCCAGATGAACCGGCTATTTTGGGTGTCGCATTAAACGAAGTGTTCGTGCCTATCCTGAAAAAGCAGTTTCCTGAGATTGTCGACTTTTACCTGCCACCTGAAGGCTGCTCGTATCGTATGGCTGTGGTCAGCATGAAAAAGCAATACCCCGGTCACGCTAAGCGAGTAATGATGGGAGTTTGGTCATTCCTACGGCAATTTATGTATACCAAATTTGTGATCGTCACTGATGATGATATCGATGTGCGCAACTGGGAAGATGTTATTTGGGCTATGACAACGCGCATGGACCCGGTGCGGGATACGGTAATGATTGAAAACACCCCCATCGACTATCTTGATTTTGCCTCACCCGTGTCCGGCCTAGGTTCTAAAATGGGGATGGATGCCACTAACAAAATGCCCGGAGAAACTGACCGTGAATGGGGTGAACCTATCGCGATGGATGATAAGGTCAAGCAACGTGTGGATGATCTTTGGAACGAGCTTGGTATTGAGAAAATATAAAAATTTTGTGAGCTTAGGCTGTGTGCTTTTGCAGTTCCGCACGAACACACAGCCTAAATCATGGGTTTAAGCTCGTGATTCCATGGCGCTTTTAAAATTAAATAACATCGCAACGATAGCAATTATCAACAACACGGCCGGGGCGGTAACGCTATATTCAATATCTACTGGATCGATATTTCCAAGCAACAATGCCAGAAAAATACCATGGTAGATAATGCCGAAGGCACCAAGGCACACAGCCGAAATTTTAGCGCTCAAGTTAGGTCCGTAGAGGGGGCCTGCTGCCAGCAAAGCAAAAACCGCGTACAACCAGAATCCTAAATAATCAAAAGACGCATACAACGAATAAGGTACGGAGACGTTTAATATGAGAAGTAATGCATCCGCCATTTGAGCGCCGGGGCCTCCTGCAGAAACGGTATCCGCCAGCATCGGTATAGTCCAAACCGCAATAAACTTAGGAATAATGAAGGCCATAACCGACATCGCCACTACGACTGCGGCGATTAGGCCTCGCAATGGGTCATTGCGGGAAACTTGCCATGCAATACAAAAAAAGACGCCTGACGAGCTAAGCATAAAGACGATCTGATTGGCCCAGCCCAAAATAAAAGCGCCTCTATTAGCCGTCAACCAAGCAATTCGATCCGCATGGTCTGCCCCAAATCCGCCTGGGGCATCTAGTGGTAAAAATCCAGATACCACGGCTACTATAATGGTAGTGATAGCTGACCAAAAGCCTAGCTTGTTAATTTGGTGATCTAATGAAACAGTTGTGCTCATTATCTTCTCCTAAATGTAATAAAAAAGCCTTTGAGTAAACCTGCATCACTAGAGCATGACTAATAGTCTTTGTGCCTAAGTCAGCAACATTGCTATAGACCATAACGCTAAAGAATGTCGGATGACATGTAAAGTGTTATGCGATTTAACGGGGTTTTCCTACTTTATTCTTGCCGCTGTGAAAGGTAAATTAAGACAAGGCAGTGGAGCTTCTCGGCGAGCCGCTATGGCAAGACCGACTTCATATTTATTTTTTGTACTTGTCCTGGACAAACTCCCTAACGAGCTCAAAGACAGTCGTATTTTCATCCGACCAAGGTCTATCTTTACCAACAAACAATGTTGTCCCTTCTACCATAGACATTATCAAAAGTGCCTCTGCATGAGGTGCGGCGCTGCCACTACGCTCCAGACTTTTCTCTAATATTTGAATATATTCTCTGTAGAGGTCATCGACCAAATCTGCCACTAACGGCTCAATCAGCATCATTCCCCAGAGTTGCGGCCACAGCCTATCTTCCTGAAATAGACCACCGACAGGATCAGTCAGCAGAAACGTCAACAGGTCATTAATGTCTAGGGAGTTGACATCTAATCTCATTAGTTCAAAGTTCTTTTTATACTCAGCCTTAATATAAGCAACTAAAGCGCGCAGCATGACCTCCCGTGTTCGAAAATGGTACTGCAAAGCACCCAATTTGATGCCGCTCTCGCGAGCCAGAGCGCGCATAGTTAAGCTACCATAGCCAGAATCGGCAATAATTTTGATCGCTGTCTGCAGTATTTGAAGCTTACGCTCACTCATAGAGATTTCCCTAAGTATTGACATGTCAATAGACATGCGAGAACATGTCATTCGACATGCTTTCTAGTTTGCCGGATATTTAGTCCTTTTATTTGGGGATATTAGCACGATTGTCGATGTCGGTAATTATAGGATTAAGTGATGGATGCCTGGGATGCCATCTTAAAACCAAAATAACTTTTTGAGCTAACAGGGTTATGAACACCGTCACCAATACTGAAGACAATAGTTCATCTGATTAGTCTGGCGAGCGCTATTAGCCCCCACGAGGTCTTAAGCAGCAGCGCATAATTTCTTGCGATGACGAATAAGTAGGAATTAGTAAAATGGGAGATAAAAGATTGAGATTGCTGCGTCACAGACTAATCAACGGTTGGCCGCTATTTTTTATGATCACGGGCTTGACTCTAGGTGGAATGATCACAGGGATGATTATGATTGGGTTCTCGACGCCTGAATCAATCGTGCAGTTGATACGCTTGTCTGTACGATTTGCATCCCCTTGGATATTTATCGCATTTTCTACGTCAGCTCTGGTAGTGCTTTACCCTGGCAGTTTTTCAAAATGGCTGTTGCGTAACCGTCGTTATACCGGTTTATCCTTTGCCGCTGGGTTCGCCTGGCAGGCAGTATTCATTGCGGTATTATTTGCGTTATACCCTGCCTATTACTGGGATGAATTACACAAGACCATTGACCTTTTGGGGCGCAGTGCCAGCTACTTATTTTTGTTTGCACTAACGGTCACTTCATTTTTCCCTGTACGCCGACGATTAAGCCGTGCTCAATGGCATTGGCTACATTGGATAGGTATTTGGTACTTTTGGGCGGCGATCTGGGGAACTTACGTTGCACAAGCACTGAGTCAGAATTCTAAGGTAGCGGATATTGCCTTTACCTTTTTAGGTTTACTAGCACTTATCCTGCGCCTCGCCGCGAATTTTAAGTCGCGTGTAATAACGTCGAACCGAAAAGGCAAAGTCGAAACAATTACCACGAAGGATGGAAAAGTAGCACCTATGCAGTGAAAGATTACTTCGCATTGAACACCGCTCGACCAATGGGTTTAGCTTAGGCTATGCTAAAGTATCGTGAGCTTATCATCATCAATACAGACTACGCGGAGGCAAGCGATGACGACTCGTAAAGATCAACAGCTCTTCGCCGAGCCCTGCTGATTACCAGCAGGGGGTCAGTGTACTGAAAAAGTAAGCAGCCAATTTAATGATCACAAGCCCATCCATCTATCGAGCAGCAGCCATCGCTGCTTTGAAATCAAAGCCCATTGCGATAAATACGATTACTATGATATTGAACGAAAATTCGAAGTAGCCGTGAATCGCAGGCAGATCTACAATACCGACCAGCAACGCTGCCAAGAGAACGTGATAGGAGATACCAATATATCCCAGAGTAAGCGCCGCAATTTTTGAAGCCACTGAATCGCCGTACAGTGGAACCGCCACCAGCAGAGCAAAAACCGCCCACATCCAGAAACCAAGATTCTCGAGAGACTCGTATAGCGAAAACGCGACGCCCCCATTCAGTATGCGAAGTAGTGGATCAGCCAACTCAGCACCAGCACCCGTCACACCGCTTGAAAGGACCTCTGCTAACTGAGGTATGGTCCACACCGCCATAAACTTCGGGATAATATAGCCAACAACGGACACCAGAACCACCATCGCCGCGAGTATCGCGCGCAGCGGATTCCCCCCCCTAATCTGCCAGGCAATCCCAAATAAAACGCAGGTCGCAAGGAGCATAGCGACAATCTGGTTTACCCAGCCGGCGATAAATGCACCTCGGTTGGTAATCAGCCAGGCCACACGGTCTGCGTGTTCCGCTGTGGACCCTGCGGGGATATCCAGTGGCAAATACATAGAGACCACCCCCGAGACGATTATTAGGATGACGGACCAAAAGCCCAACCGGTTAATTTGGTAATCTAGTGTGATTTTTGTGTTCATAACTTTTCCTTTTTATCTATATTTAGGTTTGGAAGATTCAGATCAACGTAGTGTCGTATACCTGAGGAACATCATTTTTATGGTTTTGTCTGACTGCGAATAGAGGAATCAAAAAACTTCCCATAAGGCGGGCGAAGCAGCCTGAGAGGATCCAGCTTCGACTGGACATAAACGGCTTTAGCATGACTAAAGTTTTTAAAGCCATCAAAGCCGTGATAGCTCCCCATACCACTTTCCCCCACACCACCAAATGGTAGGTCTGACTGGAAGATATGCGCCATCATATCATTCACCACCATGCCGCCGGACGTAGTCTGAAAAGTGAGCTTTTCTATCTCTTGCTTATTGCGTCCAAAATAGTATAAGGCAAGCGGTCTTGGTCGTTCGTTGATATAGTCAACCACTTCCTGCATCTGTGTGTACCCAACTATCGGTAAAAGAGCTCCGAAGATTTCCTCTTGCATGACCCGGCTGTTCGTATCGGCATTCAAAATCAAAGACGGTAATACCCGACGCCCACTGTTTTGAGTATCGTATAATGGGACTACCCGAGCACCGGTAGTTTTGGCCTCGGCAACCATATCCCTGAGGCGGTCAGCATGCCTCTGGGTAATGATATGAGTATAGTTTTCATCATTGGCAATATCAGGATACATTTTCTTTACACTCGCTTGGCATGCCGTCACAAACTCTTCCACCAAGTGCTCAGGTACAAACACCGTATCAGGACACAGGCAAATTTGACCGCCATTAAAGGTTTGCGCCCACATCACTTTGTCTGCCGCCACCTTAATGTCTGCAGTAGAGGAAATAACCACAGGATTCTTTCCTCCCAGTTCCAACGTTACTGGCACTAAATTCGGTGCTGCGGACTGAGCAACCAGGCGCGCGATGTTGGTTGATCCGGTAAACAATAGATGATCAAATTTCAATTTGGAAAATTCTGCCGATATCTCTGGCCCACCCAACACCACTCCGAACTCTGTTTCATCAAAACTGCCAGCAATGATCTCTGCCATCGCCTGGGAGGTCTGGGGGCTAAGCTCAGAAGGTTTCAACATGACTCGATTGCCCGCGCCAAAAATGTCCGCACTCGGTGCAAGAGCGAGGTTTATCGGGAAATTCCAGGGTGAGATATTGCCCACGATGCCGAGCGGCACATATTCTACCTTGGATTTAGCTCCCAGTAACCCTAGGGGAAATTTACTCTTACGCTTCTCCGGCCTCATCCACCGCTTGAGATGTTTACGAACATGTTTGAGGTTCTCTAATGTCGACACAATATCAGACACACGCGTCATCAGATGAGAACGATTTTCAAAATCTTCCTTCACCGCCTCTAATAGGCGGTGCTCATGACGAACTACCATATCGATCATGCGGTTGATACGATCTTGACGAAGCTCAAAGGTAGGATAAGGGTCCTTTAATTGGGCCGCCCGTTGACTATCAAGCAAACGCTGCAGGTTCGCAGTTTGTGCAACTATTGTCTCGTTACTGTTCATATTAACTCCAAAATATTAACTTAGGTTCTAAAATGATTATCGGCTTTTATCTAAAGACGGCTATGCACGCCACATTTATTCTGCCTAATAAATCAGCTTGCCAGTTAGATATCAGTCTCCCATACGACCCCGTTTGGATTTGTCGCCATCAACACTTCCCGATATCGTCTCTCGATATTGTGTCTTTTTAGTTTCATTGTTGGCGTCAGCAGTTCATTTTCGATCGTCCAGGGGGTTTCAACGACAAACAACGCTGCCAATCTTTCGTGCGATTCGAGCTCGCCATTCAACTTATCGAGGGAGTAATTAAGACTATCGACAACTTCCTGGTTTTTATGGCCATTCTCTACATTCAAAACCACAAGCGCCACGGGTTGAGGCATCCCAGAGCCCGTTACACAAACCTGCTCAATAGAGGTATTTTCTGACACCAGCAATTCAATCGGCACAGGAGCAACATATTTACCTTTAGCGGTTTTGAATTGTTCCTTAAGCCTGCCAGTGATTCTCCAGCCTTCATTTTCATCCACAATCCCTCGATCCCCGGTTTTTAACCAGCCCTGATCAAAGGTTTCTTGAGTCGCTTTTGGATTTTTATAATACTCATTAAACACAGAGGCTCCACGAACAAGAATCTCTCCTTGGTCAGAGAGTTTCACTTCAAGACCTTTGACCGGTATGCCAATACCTCCCAGCCGATCTTTAGAAAATGGCGTATTGCTACATACCAGCCCTCCGGTCTCAGTCATCCCATATCCCTCGGAGATATCTATGCCAATTCGGCCATACCATTCCAGAAGACTGGGTGCAATGGGTGCGGCGCCAGATGCAAATCGCTTACAGTGTTTGAACCCTAGTTTTTCACGGATTTGTGCTGCAATCATAGCGCCCTGATTCGATACCAATAACGGCTGTAGTTCAGCATCTTTTAGGGTTGCCAACACCTGGAACTGTAACTTTGTCCATATTCTTGGAACCGCCAAGAATACGGTGACCTGTGCATGGTGTAGATCTTGCGCAAAGGTATTCAGACTTTCATTAAAGAAAATTTCCACGGAATAGTATATTGACCCCATGATCACCAAAGCTCGCTCTGCTATATGTGCCATGGGCAGATAGGAGAGCACCCGATTTTGTGGGGCAGAGTAGAAGTCATCGACCCCCTTAACTCCGACGGCAAGATGGCCGTGTGCAAGCACAACACCTTTAGGGTCTCCGGTGCTGCCCGATGTATAGACAATCGTTAAAGTGTTATCACTGGCAGGGTTATCAATCTTTATAAGTGGAGCATAGTTTTCCAGCCAATGATTCCAGTTAAACTCGGACTCAACCGTTGGATAGGGAAAGGCAATCTTCTTCAGGTCCCGACAAGCCTCCTCCGCCGCACGGGTATCGTCAAGCTTACCCATGAAGATGGCTGTTGCGCCACTGTGACTGATAGCGTATTTAATCGTATCCACATTGGCCGTCGTGTAAATGGGTATACTGATCATTCCGGCCATCATGATTGCCAGGTCTGCCACGACCCACTCAGCACAGTTTTTCGCCAGAATGGCGATTCGATCACCCTTTTGGTAGCCTTGATCCAACAGTCCTGAGGCAATCTTTCTTGCCATGGTATCAACGTCTTTAAAGGAATAGGTATTCCATAGACTGTCGACAGGCTGATGCAAATAGGGTTGATCAGGATTCAGTTTCACTCGTTGAGAAAACTGCTGAAGTGGTAATAAATAACTCATAATAAATTTCCTATTTTCCGATCCAGCGAGGTTTACGCTTCTGCGCAAAGGCCGTCGAGCCCTCATAGAAGTCGTCACTATTGAGAACATTATCGAACACCGTATGAGAGAAGGTGACCGCGTCATCCGTACTGGCAAAACGAGAGCTTTCGTTAAGCAGTTGAAGGCTGCTGGAGACCGCCGTTGGAGATGCTTCTGTGATCTTTAATGCAATCGCCTCAGCCTTCTTCATAAGCTGATCAGCTGGTACCACGTAGTTGATCAGGCCTGCATCCAAAGCCTCTTGCGCCGCAATTGGCTCGCCTGTAACAATCATTTCAACCGCTTTCTTGCGTCCGATATGCCGGGTTAACCGTTGCACACCACCGGCTCCCGCAAAAAGGCCCATCTTCACTTCAGGTAAACCAAAACGGGCATGATCGACCGCCACGATAATGTCAGCTGCCATGGCGATCTCTAACCCACCTCCCAGCGCCATACCATTAACGGCGGCAATAATAGGCTTGGTTCTATCGGTGCGGGATGTAATACCTGCAAAGCCTGTTTTAGGGACCCACACTTCCCCGCCTAAGGCCATATACTTTAAGTCATTACCCGCAGAGAAAGAGGCATCCCCTTCTCCCGTTATAATAGCGACCCAAAGATCCTTGTCTTTTTCGAAGGCATTGAAAACGTTTTCCAACTCCTGGTTGGCGGGCGGATGCAAGGCATTTCTTGCCTCAGGTCTATTAATAGTGACTGTTAATATGTGGCCGTTTCTTTCCACTTTGCAAAATTCATAGCTGTCCTGAAACTCATCTACCTTCTTCGGCGAGAACTCCAGCAGTCGCTGTTCACTGTACGCGTAACGGTTACTTTTTGGGTCCGCCTCAACAAAGATAGTCTGCCCCAGACAATCGCCCTTCAAGGTTTGCTGCAGCGTATCGGAATCGAGGAAAGGGTTAGTGGCATAAAAGCGCTTATTACTGCCTTTTAACCGGCCAATGATGATGCTGTTGAGCGGATTACCCTTTACGTAGTTAATGGTATAGGCTTCGAGAACCGCCTCGCCCTGGGGGTTGTGTTCCACTTCGACTTCAGGGAGTGTGTCTACAGCCCTCTGTAACTTACTGCTGTCACACGATGTCCATCCGTCTTCCGGCGCAGAGGTTGAATAGACTCCAACAGAGTGTTTAGACATCCAGCCACCGTTGCCAGATGCCATGCCAAAGCTGCCAGGATCTTTTCTCAAAGTCTCTACCAGCGAGGCAATGCCGTGCATAGTGTAATTATTTCCGGGGCCACCGAAGTAGGCGAGGCCTCCCGTTTGGGTGAGGGGCCTGGGATCATTTTCTTCAATGCCCATGACCTCACAGGCCTCCGCGACCACAATAGGGAAACAGCTATATATATCGAAGTGATCGATGTCGGCACTTGTTTTACCCGCCGCTTCCAACACGCCTTTAAGAGCGAACTCCATGGCCCGAGAACGTCCAATTTTTTCGCGTTTCAGTATTACACGGTCTTTAGTATCGGCATAGCCATGCAAATAGGTCCACTTTTCTTCTGCGATCCCCAGCTCTTTCGCTTTACCAACGGTAGTCAACAGCAGCGCCGCCCCCTGGTTAACGCCATCATTGGCAACCAGATTTTTAGGGTAGGGTGAGCACACCATCTTGTTGTTATCCGTAACGGTAATTAGCTCTTCCGCCTCATAACTCTTGGTATTCATGGCGTAGGGGTTGTCAGCGGCTATCCGCGACAACTTGGAAAAGCAATTGGCCATTTGCTGGTTATAGCTATTAGTACCCAGCCCCTTTTCGCCTCGGCGTGCTTGCTCCATCAATCCATAGAATTGAACCGGCTGCATCAACTTATGTTCAAACTCCATACGCGTGATCAAGTGGCTAACGCCGAACGTTCCTCGATCCTCCAATTGCCCCGCAACCTCTTCACGCCAATTAAGCTGCACCTTGTTCTTTGATGCGAATTTGATATTCGCCATCGCTTCGCCGCCAGCGAGCAACACCATGTCACACTCACCCGCGTTTAACTTCTCGAAAAACTCTCCAACCAGCTTCTGTGGAGACTGCCCACCAGCAACCTCGTACACGGCCGAGCTTGGGTTGGCGCCAATCCGATTGCCCACAGAGCGGGGGAAATTGTTAGACCCACCAAAAGTGGTGGAAGAGGCCGATGTACTGATCGATGGACCCGAATCGGCAAATGTTCGTACACAGGCGATGGTATCGATGTGCTCGGCTAGGGAGTCATTCAAGGCATCGCTCATTGCCCGACTGGATGCTTGGGCGGCTAAATCGGCATGTGAAGAGCAGGACGTCAAATCCGCAGGAACCTGTTCGGTAACTTGACCTACGCCTATGATAATGGGCGTTTTATTACAAATACTCATGTTAACTACCTTTTAATTACATTCCTGTGCTTTGGCTACGCCCTTTCGCATAACAACATTTTCAATGTTCCCGCCAACCGGTGCTTAGGGTTAACAACGAAGATCTCTCGAAACACCTGGCTGACGTTAAGAAATGGTATCCCGACCACTGACTTATTAACATGATGAAGGTGGCCGGACTTGATCAAAGCGGACAGGTTGGTTACCATTTCTATCCCTTCGGAATAACCACATGATTCACTAAGCAGGACATCCTAGAGTGACAGTAGCCAAATCTTCAGCGGCCTCCATCAAAATCCATATCAACAGTGTAAAAGTGAAGGGGTTATTTTAAGTGATGACTTAATTGTAGAGCATGCCAATTGACATGCTTTGTCGCAATTTAAGGAGAGAATAAAGAGGTACCTTTTAAATAGATTTGAGAGCGGTAAACATAGCTCATCTACTGAGAATAGAATACGTGCTGATAAGGTGACGTAGTCAGAAGGCGGTTAGAGTATGTTGGTGAGTGCAGGCTTAAAAGTTAGGACATTTAATAGATTTAATAATCAGGCACAAAAAAGGACGGGCAAGCCCGTCCTTTTTTGTGGTGCTACTTTTCTAAATATAGATTAGAAGTTGTAATTAACCGTTGCACCCCAAACGCTTCCTGGATCAATGTATTCAGAAATCGCACCTGACGCCAACGGTATGTTAAATGCACCAGTAGAATGCTTTTTATCGAATACATTCTTGCCGTAAAACATCACGGCCCAATTTTCGCCCTTTAACCCAGTTCGGAAATTAGTTTTAGAGAAAGCATCCTGATAAGTACGTGGATCAGTAGAGCCGCCTATCATCTGGTAGCCGTCGGTGAAGTTAACGTCCAGGCTGGTCATCCACAGCATGCCATTCATGACAGGTCGGACGTAATCAGCAGTCAGTGAACCGTTGTAATCAACACCCACTTTGTAGCCGGTTAGATCTATGCTACCACTTGCATTTTGAGACCCATCACCCTTAAAGCTTGCTGTACAACCCTCGAACGAAATAACTGGAGAATCAGCAGTCAATGGTCCTAAACCAAGTAGCCCTGAGGCTTGCTGTGCTGTACAGCCCGCTCCTGGATAGCTGCCGAACTCACCATCATTTAATGCAAAGCTCGCACCCAGTTTCAGATGGTCAGTTGCTTGCCATTGTAGATCAACTTCAAGACCGCGGACCTCTGTGCTGGCGGCGTTTGTGACAACAAAGCTAAGGCCGACAAAGGTAGAGACCTGCTGGTTTTTATAAGTACTGTCATACATAGCCCAGTTCAACGTCATGCCTCCATCGAGTAAGATATGTTTTCCACCTATCTCGATTGACTCGGCATTCTCATCGTCATACTCAAAACCTACTCCTGGCACGGTCGGTTGGATACCCTCAGCCGTGAAGGCTGGGTTTTGATCATCTGCAGAGTTAAATCCACCACTCTTGAATCCTTCTGAGTAGCTTAAGTAAAACATGCTGTCCTCTGATCGTGTCCACTCAATATTGGCTGCCGGCAAAAATTGGTGGGTAGATCGACTTTCATTAAACTCATGAGCATAGGTATCAAATAAAGCGCCCATCAGCCCAGCCAATAAAGGATTATTGTTCGGTGTAGCAATTCCAGTAGAATTAGTCGAATGAGCCATCATGGCATGGCCTCGTTTTTCTTCTTCTGTGTATCGAGCACCGGCGGTAATAGCAACCGAATCCGTCAGATTAAACGTTCCCTGGTAAAAGACAGCCCGCGAATTTGTATCCTGGCTCCAGTTCGATATGCGACCTGCACGTTGGAACTTTGTTGAGCCTTCAACACCCACTTTGAGCGTGTAGTCTGCGCATGTAGGAGCGCCAACAGCACAGCCTGTTGCATCATAGAGGCTTTGCAGTGTAAATGGCGTTCCGGGAACCGGTGTTGTGGCGTTTACGCCAGCAATTTGCGCTGGAGAAAAGGCTAGGAACGTGTCAAGTCCAAAGGCAGGATTGCCACCGCCGAGGATAGTCTTCATTACGATTGCAGGCAATCCGAAGGTACCATCAACAATTGCAGCGCGATCAACTTCTTGTACTGACCGGTCTAGGTAGACACCACCTAGCCAAGAGAAGCGCCCGTCAGCCGGAGAGGCAATACGGAACTCCTGACTCGTATGGTCGTATTCTGAAATATTACTTACACCAATAAATTCTAATGGAAGCCAGTCAGCTTCAAGACCATCTTGATATTGATAATCGCCTTTACCTGCCACTGCACTTAGCGTATAGCCGTTGTCTAATTCCATCTCAAAGCTAAGCGACGAATCAGAAGTCGTAGTGTCAGTGCCTTCAGGTCGTTCTCCACCAGCAGCGCAAACCGCTGAACTCATACCTAAACTGGCTTCTAAAGCACAACCGCCAATAGCTTGTGCGTCACGATAGGGGTTTTGATTGGCTGGGCCAACAATTGCACCGTACCCAGGATGAATCGTGGCCATGACGCCAAACATTAGACCTGCGGCAGCGCCTAAATTGGCCACTGGATCAAAAATGGTGGTAAGAGAGTTTTGACCGAGACGAACGTTATCACTCTCTGAATGCTTCAGTTCTAGTCGGGTTGAATCAGTAGGCTCCCATGTTGCACTGGCGCGCCACATAGATTCATCAGCCGAAGGCCCTGTCTTAATGACTGCCCCAGCATAGGTATTTTCAAAGGAACCATCGTTAGACCGGTCTTTAAAAGCGAGGCGCAAACCAATGGTGTCGCCTATTGAACCCGTCAAGTGGCCCTCTACTGTTGTGCCATCGAAGGATTCTTTGCTGGCCGATATTTTGCCACCAAACTCTTCATCAGTCTCTGGTGTTGCAGTAATGACGTTAATGGCACCTGCAAGGGTGTTTTTGCCAAATAAGATACCTTGAGGGCCTCTTAGTACTTCAACTTGTTGGATATCAAAAAGGGCAGTCCGGCTTTGGCGAGCTTTTCCGTAATGAATGCCATCAACATAGACACCTACTGATTGTTCAAACGATTGATTTGCGCCAACACCGATACCACGCATAGAAATAATCGTGTTTAAAGAATTTTCTGTAATTTCCAAATTAGGAATATATGCTGATAGTTCAGCGAAGCTGTGCATTCCAGCTTCTTCAATTTTTGCACCGCTAATGGCCACTAGAGAGACGGGAACATCTTGTAAGCTCTCTGCGCGCTTTTGTGCGGTAACAATAATTTCTTCCAGTTGAGCGGCATTCGTGCCACTAGAAATAGCGGCAATAGCTAAAGCTACCCCACTGGCTTTAAATAGTGTTGATCTACTCATAATTAACCCCCTAGTTTTTGCTATATTTTTGTTTGTCTAACTACTATTTTCTGATGTAATTTTTTTTAAAATATAAATTTAGTCTAAAGGGTATCCCGACCACTGGCTTATTAACATGATGAAGGTGGCCAGACTTGATCAAAGCGGACAGGTTGGTTACCATTGCTATCCCTTCGGAATAACCACATGATTCACTAAGCAGGACATCCTAGAGTGACAGTAGCCAAATCTTCAGCGGCCTCCATCAAAATCCATATCAACAGTGTAAAAGTGAAGGGGTTATTTTAAGTGATGACTTAGTAGCCGCAGAGTATTTATACTAGGGTAAGTTAATCAAACCCCCGCCCTATGTTTACGCGGGCCGGGATAAAGTCTTTTTCTTAAATAAAAAGGTTCTCAATGACAACCCGGCCTTGATTGCCTCTAAACACTGGGTTCAGCAAGAGATGCAACAACACCTGAGCAGCTGTGAAAGGCTAAGAGACCTTAAAACCTTTCAGACCTCGCCATAACTAAAGTGCATACCAGAGCACCTACACCAACTCAAACGATGACCTGCACATAGGCCCCTTTTCATATTCACCTGCGACTTAAACGTTATTTATCATCAAACGCTGGCATCTTGCCATGATCCACATTCGGAAACAGCGGTGAATCTAAAGGCGCTCCACCATCCACTTTGAGTGTTTCACCGGTAATAAACATCGCCGCAGGTGAAAGCAAGAAGGTCACAGCTGCCGACGCTTCTGCTTCAGTACCAAAACGGTAGGGTTTATTTTTCTTTGTCATTTCTAGAAAGGTTTTCTGAGACTCAGGGTCATAATTATTCAAACCTGAAGAATGGATAGCACCCAGTGCAACAGAGTTAATTCTTACACCACGTGCACCCCATTCAACGGCCAAGGATTTTGTCAAATTATCAACACCGGCTCTAGCAGCGCCGGTATGCGCCAAAACAGGAAAACCATTCCACATGTTAGCGATGATATTGACAATAGCGCCACCATTTGTATTCATGCTTTTATTAAATGCCGCTTGCGACATTAAAAAAGTACCTGTTAGATTAGTATCAATTACCGCACGCCATCCTTTCGCTTTTATCGATTCAGCGGGTGATGCGAATTGTCCACCGGCATTATTCACAAGAAAATCAAGCTTGCCATATTTTTCTACAACAGTATCAATACACGCATTCACTTGATCTTCTTCACGGATATTACACACGAGACTTAAAGCGCGATCACCGTACTCCGCTAACGTTTCCATGGCTACCGCCAGTTTTTCTTCTTTACGCCCGGCAATTGCAACACTAGCACCCAGATGTAAAAGCTCTTTAGCGATACGTAAACCAATACCTGTACCACCACCAGAAACCAATGCTACCTTACCTTCGAAAATTCCATCTTTGAAAACTGTATTAATCATAACGTACCCTTCTTGATTTTCTGCGGTTCGGTTGAATAATGGTATCCCGATCACGAGCTGATTAACATGATAAAGGTGGCCGGACTTTATCAAAGCGGACAAGTTCGTTACCATTTCTATCCTAAAGCATAAAGGAGATTTATCGATGGGCCGCCTAGAGAATATAAAGCCACCGTTCTATTTAAGTTGCCGTTGATTACGCCTCTTCTTCCTCCTCCAAGCTACGCAAACAAGCCGTAATTACATTGCGCTTCGACATATTGAAGCCGCTAACTAAGGCTGTTATATCTTCCTTGCCAATCAGCTGTCGCGTTATCGCTCGCACAGACAAACCCTTATCGCGCCAATAATGAACCTCTTCTCGCAACGAGACAATGAAATCGAGTTTTTTTGCTAAGGCGGCTGGTCCATCACTAACGATTCCACGGTGGGCACAGAACAACTCTTGAAAGTCCAGCTGCATCGCCGCCCGTAAGCTATCAATCATCTGACTGACGTTTTCTTCTCTCGTCATGTACTTGATTTGACTGGCAATATACAAATCACCTGAGAACAGCCAGCCTCTTTCTGGCTCGTAGAAGCAAGTCATATCATCTGAGTGCCCAGGAAAGTGCAGTGGCTGCAACTCGATTCCTTCGCCTACGGCGATTCGGTCTGGAAAATGTTCTGTTGACACTAGAGACACTTGGCCAAAAGTAAGCTTGCGCACCATCTCTATCGCAAAACCGTTCTTTAACCGGCTATGGCTATTTTCATGACACAAGACGTTGGCATTAAAGGTATCGTGAATGTGACCACCATTACCGCTGTGATCCTCATGATAGTGGGTAATCAGCGCTTGTTTGACCTTGCGCTCATTAAGAAACGCCTCAACCAATCGCCACTCATTCGAAGGCCCTGTATCTATACAGGCATCACCGATGCGATAGACAATACATGTCCCCGTTAAACGCCAGTTGCCTTTACGGTCTACGGCTCCAACACGCACTCCATCAACATGCGGATGATCGATACGATGTATTAAAGGCATAATAACCCACTATGTTTTAAGTACTCAAAACGACTAAGCATAAAATTGTGTAAACCATTTTCGATATTTTGCAATGGGCCCATCGCCATCGCACAGCAGAGGATTTTCTAAATAGATTTTGTTTTCCCAAATAGGAATATCTTACTCTACCTGTCCACTCAACACTTGTGTCAAGCCATCAATAAAAAGCTTTTCAATGTTCCCGCCAACCGGCGCTTAGGGTTAACAACGAAGATCTCTCGAAACACCCTACTAACGTTAAGACATGGTATCCCGACCACTAGCTTATTAATATGATGAAGGTGGCCGGACATCCTAAATTATTGCCATTACTTCTGCCCCTTACTTGAAAATAATTGTTTTGTTGCCATCGAGAAATGTTCGATGTTCTGTGTGGAGTTTTACTGCAGTAGCCAGCGCTTGGGTTTCTGTATCTCGGCCAACTGCGACAAGCATATCTGGTGTGTAAGTGTGGTCAACTTCCTGTACAGACTGGCTAAGAATAGGCCCTTCATCAAGATCACCAGTTACGTAATGAGCGGTTGCTCCAATAAGTTTTACGCCGCGATCAAATGCTTGGTGATAAGGCTTGGCACCTTTAAAACCCGGTAGGAATGAGTGATGAATATTGATTACTTTTCCTGAGAGTTCAGTACATAGGTTGTCTGACAAAATTTGCATATAGCGGGCCAAAATAGTGAGTTCGCTGTTTGTCTCTTCAATAATTTCCAGCAACCTTTCTTCCTGCTGAGGCTTAGTGTCTTTAGTCACTGGTAAGTGAATAAAGCGAATGCCTTCTCGCTCTACCATGGGGCGCAAGCCTTGGTGATTGGATACAACAGCCGTAATTTCTATATTGAGTTCGCCTTTGCGAAGGCGATAGAGTAAATTGTCTAAGCAGTGATCGTACTGGCTAACCATAATCAATGTACGAACGGTTTGGCTGGCAGGAATTATTTGCCAATCCATAGAAAACTTATCGGCAATAGCTTGAAACTCTTCTTGAATGCTCTCTTGTGTCGCATCGCCATTGTCGATATGAAAACGGGTGCGCATAAATAAATTCACATTTTGTTTGTCATCGAAATGGCTGAGTTCAGAAATGTAGCATCCTCTTTCGGCGAGAAAGCCGCTCACACCAGCGACGATTCCGCAGGCGGCTGGACAGGTGGCTTTTAATATATATTCAGTCGTGTTAGTCATAATTGTCTATGCCTTCTTATTAATACATTAAGCGCCACTGATTGCTTGAGCTAGCATTTGATTCTTTCCATTGTTGGATCAAACAATGGACGAAATGAGGCTAGGGCCTTATATCGCTTATTGCCAATCTCGATTTCCCACAGATCATTATTCACGTTATCGGCGGTGATAATATCGTCGGATTCTACAAATCCAAGACCCACGGCAGCACCTATTGTAAAGCCATAGGCTCCAGCGCGAATATAACCCGCAAATTTGCCGTTGTGATAAATCACTTCAGCATGGTAGAGCAGAGGTTCCGCGTCTTCCAATTTGAATTGTAATAAGCGGCGCCTGAAACCACCTTCAGATTTTTGAGCGGCGAGTGCATCGCGGCCTATAAATCCGTCGGGCTTATCCAGTTTTACCGCGAAGCCAAGGCCTGCTTCAAGTGGTGTGTCGCAGTTATCAATATCATGGCCATAATCTCTGTAGCCCTTTTCTAAGCGCAAACTATTGAGTGTTTGCAGGCCTGCATGGGTTAGGTTGAAGGCTTTACCGGCTTCAACAACACGATCGTAAACCTGGATGGCATGTTCAGAGGGAATATAAAACTCCCAGCCTAGCTCACCGACATAGGTGACACGAATAGCCAGCACGCTGGCATAGTCTATATCTATGTATTGGCTGCTTAGATATGGAAAAACTTCATTGCTTACATCGACACTGGTAAGAGTCTTTAATAGCTCTCGTGACTTCGGTCCGTGAATATTTAACTGTGTATAGCTTGATGTGACATCCGTGACAAATGCATGGCTGTCTTTCGGAATATTGCGATCCATCCACATTTTCACGTGACCGTGAGTGGTATCTGATGCGATAACCATATACTCGTTTCGAGCTAATCGTGTGACGGTCAAATCGGCTTCGAGTCCACCAGCCTTATTAGTCCATTGCGTGTAGACAATGCGACCGTCTTCTACATCAATCTCATTACAGCAAATTTGATTGAGCACCTTACAGGCATCATTGCCCTGAACAAGAAACTTGCTCATAAACGACATATCCATCAGCACGACATCGTTGCGTGCGGCATGGTGCTCAGCCTCATGATCGGCAAACCAATTTTGTCTTCCCCAGCTATAGCGCTCAACAACACCGGGTTTGCCGTCAGTGGCGTACCAATCAGCAATTTCCCAACCTGCGCTTTCGTTGAAATGGGCACCCGCTTTTAATAGGCGCTCGTGTAGTACAGACTGCTTTACATTTCTGGCTTTGCTCATGCCAAGGTTGGGGAAATGGGGTTCATACATCTTACCCAATACTTCAACCAAGCGATCTTCTCGGTACTTGGGGTTTCTCTGGCAGTTGTGGAAGCGATTCACATTAATACCACTGACATCCCAGTCTGGGCGGCCATCAATAATCCAGCGTGCTAGCAGGCGACCAATACCACCGGCAGAGAGTATGCCGAGTGAGTTGAGGCCGCAGGCAACAAAGTAGTTTTCCAGTTCGGGGGCTTCGCCTACCAGAGGGGCCAGATCAGGGGTAAAACTCTCCGGTCCACAGAAAAACTTACGAATGCCCAGTTCAATGGCTTCAGGAACCCGTTCATAAGCCTTTTCAAGGAAAGGCATCATTCTGTCCATGTCTGGATCAATCTCGCCAAAGGCGAAGTTTTCAGGAATGTGATCAACATTCCAGGCTTTGGCGACAGGCTCAAAAAGGCCGATCATTAGGCCGCCGACTTCTTCTCGGTAATAGGCATAGCTATCAGGGTCTTCGAGAATAGGGAGGTCTCGATGCATACCTTCCATATTATCTGTGATCAAATAATAGTGCTCTGCTGCCTGTAGCGGCAGGTTTACGCCAGCCATTTCACCAAACTGGCGGGCCCACATGCCCGCGCAGTTAACAACAATCGGCGCTTCAATATCACCCTGGTCAGTTGATACGCCCGTTACGCGGCCCTGTTCTTTATGAACACCAGTAACGCTAACGCCTTCAATAATGCGTGCGCCCTGATTTCTAGCACCTTTGGCGAGAGACATGGTTAGGTCAACAGGGTTAGCTCGGCCATCTTCTGAGGTAAAAAAGCCAGCAATGACATCATCAAGCTTAGCTTTAGGCCAGTGCTCGCGAACTTCATCGACAGTAATTTCATTACAATTTATGCCTCGGGTACGCATAAAGGCGGCGGAACGACGCATTTCTTCGAGTCTTTCTTCATCACAGGCGATTTGTAAGTAACCTACTGATTTAAAACCGGTAGCAAGACCCGTTTCTTCTTCTAAGCGGCTATATAGGTCGCGACCATAGGTGAATATATCTGCGCTGGTTTCGTCGCTGAGAAGGCCTGAGACAACAAGCCCAGCTGCATGCCATGTTGTGCCAGAGGTGAGTTGTTCCCGCTCTAGAACCACGACATCTTTACAGCCAAATTTAGTCAGGTGGTAAGCAAGGCTGCAACCAATGATGCCGCCGCCAACAATCACAATCTGGGCTTGTTCCGGGATGTCTATTTTTTTAGTTTGCATACTTTTACCTGAGTTTGGGCCATCGAGTTAGGCCTTGTTCTTTTAATTGACTAGGATAACCAAACAGCTAAAACATACTACTGTCCGATACGCTAGCGACAATAATGTAATCAAATTATATTTAATATGAGTATGGTTTCATTACAAATACTCATGTTAACTACCTTTGGTATACATTTCCGTGACTTGGCTACGCCCTTTTGCATAACAACTTTTCAATGTTCCCGTCACCCGGCACTTAGGGTCAACAACGAAGATCTCTCGAAACACCTGGCTGACGTTAAGAAATGGTACCCCGACCACTAGCTTGCTAACATGATGAAGGTGGCCTGACTTTATCAAAGCGGACAAGTTCGCCAACATTTCTATCCCTTCGTAATAACCACATGATTCACTAAGCAGGAGATCCTAGAGTGACAGTAGCCATGACATGAGCAGCTAGCCATCGGCTATGCCAGTTTCGGCGGCAAAATGACGGCAACCTTGTTTGGTTACCTGTTGGCCCCAGTGTTTTTCGCCCTGATTCAGTCCCTGGGAGAGCGCTTGAACTAGGATCGCTTCTCACAGTAACGCAGCGTAATTTCTCCCAGTGCGAGGGCTGTTACACCGCCGATAACCACCGGCCAGTCGAAGCCCTCACCTGGCACGTACATGAAGAGCAACACACTCATACAGATACAGGAAAAGCAGAGTACGGTAACCAGCCAGGCAACAGGCTTGCCCCCAGGTATCCGGAACGGCCTTTCTCTGTCCGGGTCATTAATACGTGCGTGCATAAAGGCAACGATTGCCCCCATGTAAGGTGTCATAAAGATCACGCCCTGCGCCGCAAACAGCAGCCAGAACAGCTCTTCGTTAGAGGTTGCCACCAGACCATAAAACCCGAGCAATAGGGTTACCAGCACGCCAACGACAATGCCGGCACCTACTGGTGTGCCGTACTTGGGATGTTCGTAACCCAGAAATGCCGGCATCTCTCCGTCCTGTGCAGACTTAGCAATTGTGCGATTGGCACCCAATGACCAGGTGACCGCATTCGACAACAACGAAAACATAAAGCAGACACTCATCGCTATCGCCAGTGTCCGACCCATTCCACTATCACCAAACAGCGCCAGGAAGGTGTCCACCAATCCCTCGACCATATTGATGTCCTCAGCAGGAATCACTGCCAGTACCGCAAAGATACCCAGTACATTACCGAAGATAATAATCAGCCCGGAAAATAACGTGGCCCGGGGAATATCACGCACCGGATTTTCCATTTCGTCGCTGGCGGCACTCATCAGCTCAAAGCCCACCATGCCCCATATAACGATGGCGATGTACTGCACGCCTGAGCCCCATTCTGGTATAAAAGCCTGCAGAGAGAAGTCATTGGCCAGCGGCTTGGCCGGGTCCAGCGCATGAAGAACGCCGGCAATTATCAATGCCCCGAAAGCAACCATTTTGACCAGCGCGCCAGCATTGGGAATCCATTTGCCATATTTTAAGGGCATGCAGGTAAAGCCAATAACCACCCAATTAAATAGTATTGCCAGCAACAGCTGGCCACCCAGCTCCAGATCAGGCCAGAACAATTGCGAAAGAATTGAAGTGAACATCACAAATATCGAGGCAGACCAGATCGGCAGATTGACCCAGTACAACCAGGTCACGCGGGTCCCCCAGCGCTTGCCAAGCGCGTCACGCACCCAGGCATAGATGCCGCCCTGCTCCGGATAGGCTGTACCCATTTCAGAGGTAATCAGTCCAAAGGGTAAAAAGAAGAGAACGGAAAAAAATAACCAAAACGTCAGCGCAGCAGCACCCATACTAGCTGAACCGGCAAGGGTATCGAGAAACAAGATGGCAGAAACTGTAAACAAGGTCATGTCGACCATACCCAGCGCTTTTTTATGTTGTGACATGCTTTTCTCTATAATCATTTAAACTTCGAGCTATTGACCTCAAAGGCTTCAATAGCAGCGAGATACTCCTGTTTCAATTGGGCGACAAGCTCTTCAGTCGATAAAACCGAATCGATCGAACCCACACCATGTCCAGCCGACCAAACGTCTTTCCACGCCTCTCGATCCTGATCAGTATCTGCATTAACAAGCAGGGTTCCTTTATCATCCATGCCCGCCTGATTCAAACTCGGTATTAAGAAATTTGCCATGACACCGGATATTTTAGATGTGTAGGCAATCTGGTCAGGGCTACTATCGACAATCATTTTCTTATACTCTATTTGCGCCGCTGCCTCCTTAGTGGCAATGAATCGAGTGCCCAATGTCGTCATATCCGCCCCCAACATTTGAGCTGCAGCGATATCCTGCCCCCGACTCACGGAACCTGCCATGATAATGGTTTTATCAAAAAAACTTCTTATTTCAGCAATCAACGCTAACGGGCTAAGCGCTCCACTGTGGCCTCCCGCTCCGGCACAAACCGCGATAATTCCATCCACTCCCATACTGGCCGCTTTTTTAGCATGACGACCTTTCACGACGTCATGAAATACTAGCCCACCATAGGAATGAATCGCTTCTACGAGCTTTGGATCTGCCCCAAATGAAGTTATAACTAAAGGTACTTCATGCTTAACACATAAAGCCAAATCTTCTTCTAATCGCTTATTAGGGATAACGATTAGGTTAACCGCGTAGGGGGCCGCAGTCTTTCCAGTCTCTTCTTCAAATTTCTTTAGCGCTCCTTTAATGGTTATCAACCAATCCTCCAAACCCGCCGAATCTCTTAGATTGAGAGCCGGAAATGAACCAATAACACCCGCTTTACAGGCTTCTATGACAAGATCAGGGCATGAAACTAAAAACATAGGTGCCGCGATGGCAGGTAAGGCTAATTTATTTTTTAACTGAGCTGGGATAGCCATAGGCTTCTTTCCTATAAAACAGGTGGATAAAACGAATATTAGGAATACAGGAAGGATAAATGCCCTTACTTTTCCTAATCTACAAAAAAAAAGCTATTGGCAATTGACGAAAATCTCTCAAAACACCTAGCTAACATTAAAAAATGATATCCCGACCACTAGCTTATTAACATGATGAAGGTGGCCGGGGTTGATCAAAGCGGACAAATTCGCTACCATTTCTGTCCTAGCAGAATAACCTCATGATTCACCAAGCAGGAGATCCTAGAGTGACAGTAGCCAAATCTTCAGCGGCCTCCACCAAAATCCATATCAACAGTGTAAAACCGGTTCTCGAAGGGATGCGAGCTTTGGGTTTTTCCCAAGAAGCCTGCCTGGAAGGGACTGATCTGCACCTCAATCAGCTAATAGGGACTGATGTCGTTGAGGATTATTTAACACTTGAGCAGGAGTACTTACTCTATAAAAATATTTTACATATCAGTCAAGATCCGTACATCGGATTAAAAATCGGCCACTCCTATCGAGTCGAGAGCTTTGGCATGCTTGGCTATGCCATGCTGACGGCGAGAACGTTTGGTGAGGCAATACTTATCGCCCTGGATTACGACCCGCTCGCATTCGGTCACTTCAAACACTCTAAGCTTAATGAAGGTAGTCTTTTAGGGCTTGCCTTTCAGGAGCAGCACGATACGCCGGAGTCACTATTGCAAATCTTCTCGGATAGAGCCCTCGAGGCCGCCCGCAAGACAATAGAGACATCCTTAGGCTTCAAATTCGATATTCGCAAAATTCGGCTAATGCACAAGGATGAGAATGACCTCAAGTTTTATGAGGAGCACTTCGGCTGTCAGGTTGAGCTCGGACACCATCAAAATGAAATTCTTTTTGATGAGAGTATTACTGAATTAGTCCAACCTCGAAAAGACCCCGCCTTTTCACAACACTGCCTTAACGAATGCAACAAAATTATCGCTAGGCTCAGGCAAAGATCTGAGTTTGTTTCACAGATACGCGCAATAATACTGGCCCAACCCGGTTATTTCCCCACCGCGACAGAAGTTGCACGGACATTGGAATGCACTACCAGAACACTACGCCGAAAATTGTCTAGTGAAGGTTCCAATTACCAAACCATTCTCAACGAAATAAGATCAGAGATTGCCAAAGATTACCTCAATTCCAGCCTGCCCATCGAAAAGGTCGCTGAGATGCTTGGGTTTAGTGAGGCATCCGCATTTTCTAACGCCTTCAAGACCTGGGAATCGATTTCGCCAAAAGACTATCGCCTTAACAATCGATAATACACCTGGTATATCTTCCTTCCTCTTCAACATAAATGGCATCAAAACTGTCCGCTTTGATCAAGTCAGGCCGTCTTTATCATGTTAATAAGCTAGTGATCGGGATAATATTTGTGAATGACTCGGCAATGATCTCGAATGTTCTACGTAGGCGACAATTCCTAATATCTTGTTCAAGCCTAATAACCAGCCCATATAATTGAAGGTGCATCTATGAATGGCTCAACTCCGCCTCAGCTCCTACTTCGAAGCCCCAAAGTGATGCTTATCGGTGCTGGTATGACCGGCATCCTGATGACCATCAAGCTGAGAGAAGCTGGCATCACCGACATCACCATTCTGGAGAAGAAGGAAAGCCTCGGTGGAACCTGGCGAGAAAATACCTACCCAGGTGTTGCCTGTGATGTACCGTCGCACATGTATACCTACTCCTTCGAGCCTAACCCTGAATGGTCTCGCCTGTGTGCTTATGGCTCAGAAATAAGGGAGTACTTCGAGCGTGTGGGTCGCAAGTATGGCGTGACGGAAAAGATACTGTTCAATGAAGCCGTCACCCGTAGCATTTATGACAAGGGCAAATGGACAGTCACTTCGTCCAAGGGCAACACTTATGTGGCCGATTTTGTAATTAATTGCACCGGCATTCTGCACCACCCTGCGAAACCAGATATCAAAGGCATAGAAACCTTTGGTGGTGATATGTTTCATACCGCCGAGTGGAATCACACTGTCGATTTAACAGGTAAGCGGGTTGGCGTTATTGGTACCGGCTCAACAGCAGCACAAGTTATTCCTGAAGTGGCAAAAGCCGCAGGTAAGCTATCGGTCTTCCAGCGCACACCACAATGGATTATTCCTATGGCCAATCAAGCTTTTTCGGAAAAATTTAAAAAAAAGCTGCGTGACAACCCAAACCGCCTACGGCGCCTACAAGGCTTTTATGCCTGGGCAGGGACGGTATTCACGAAAGCAGTGACTGGTCACCAACCTCATCGCGCCTTATTGAGCGCAGGTGTTAAGTTAAACCTCAAGCTGAGTATTAAAGATAAATCACTGCGCAAGAAATTAACTCCTGACTATAAAGTAGGCTGTAAGCGTCTTATTGTTAATAAAACTTTTTATAATGCTGTCCAGCGTAACAATGTAGATTTAGTCACCGAAGGTATTGCTGAAATCACACCAAAAGGCATTAAAACACGCGATGGTAAAGAGCATGAACTGGACGCATTAGTTTTATCCACTGGCTTCCATCACTTTAACTTTATGCGACCTATGGACATGCGCGGCAAGGGGGGCTTGAAAATTGACGATGCCTGGTCAAAGAAGATTCAGGCCTACCGCTCTATGTTTTTACCTAATTTCCCAAACTTCTTTTTAATGCTGGGACCCAACACCCCTATTGGCAACTATTCAGTCATTGCCATGAGTGAAGTGCAATGCGCCTATATTCTCAAGATTATCGGTCGCTGGCAGCAGGGTGAGTTCGACGAAATTGATGCAGAGCCATCGGCATTTAAAAGCTTTAATGAATACTTAAAAGCGGGTATGTCGAAAACAGTTTGGGTGGGAGGTTGCCAAAGTTGGTACCTAGATGATGATGGCGACCCTGCCGTCTGGCCATACACCTGGCAGCAGTGGGAAAAGGAAATGAAAGAACCGAAAATGGCTGACTTTATCACTACGAAATTTCCTATCAAAACGGAAAAGACTACCAAAAAGAACGAAGTTGCTGCGGTCGCGTCACTCGATATATAAAAGAAAAATCCAGTTCTATCGGGTATTTGCACACAACCAAGTCAGAGGCAGGTAATGCAACTCAACGAAAAAAATGAACCCCAGCCAAACAGTCAACGGCCATTAACCGGTATTCGTGTACTCGACCTTTGCGATCTTCGAGGGCAAAGCTGTGGTCGCATGTTGGCCGACCTGGGCGCAGAAGTCATTCTTGTAGAACCTCCTACAGGTATGTCATCTCGACGCAGAGCACCTGTCGTCGATTCACAGAGTCTGTACTTCGCCACACACAATGCCAACAAATTGAGCGTGCAGCTAGACCTTGAAAATCAGGAAGGAAGAAATAATTTTCTCATGCTCGTTCGCAGCAGTGACATGCTGATTGATGGCGGTGACAAAAATATTTGGGAAATGCTGAGTACAAGTCATGCCCAGCTACGAAGCATTTATCCTGACCTTATTATACTTTCGATCACGGATTTCGGGCTACAAGGTCCCTATAAAGATTTCACTGCCACTGAATCCGTTCATATGGCGATGTCTACCGTTCTATCCCGATCCGGAACCAACGGTTCCCCTCCTCTGTTGCCACCCGGTGAGCTAGCGCTGGAAACCGCCGCCATTCAAGCAGCCTGGGTTGCGTTGCTGGCCTATTGGCAGAGATCACACAATGGCAAGGGAGATTTACTGGATTTCTCGATTAATGATGCGATAGCGCAAACCTTCGATCCAGGCGTCGGCGCATCCGGGAACGCAGCCGCTGGCCGCACAGCGATAGAGGTCGCCACTCATGGCAGACCCGAAGTTAACTTCATACCCGGAAAATTGCCGTCTGTGGCCCTGCTCTACCCGATATTCAAATGTGCTGACGGCCATATCAGAACCTGTGTTTTAGACCCAAGGCAGTGGCGAAGTATGTCAGAGTGGCTTGGCCCTGATCATCCGTTTACACACCCTAAGTTTAGGGTCGTTATGAACCGTCTTATGAATATTGATGCCATCAATAAATTAATGGCTAGCTTGTTCGAGAATCAGACCCGTGAGCATTTATTCGCTCAAGGACAAAAGCGAGGCATACCCATTGCATCGATCAATCTTCCCGGTGAAGTATTTGATAACGATCACTTTGACCAGCGCAACTTATTCACTAAAATCGACATCGGCGGAAAAAAGGGTAAAGCCCCTTCAGGTTATTTCTGTATCGATGGACGGCGAATAGGTATCAATACCCTTGCACCTAAACTCGGTGCTAATACTCAAGACCTGTTGTCAAGCCCGAAGGTGAAAGACGCTTTACCGGTAACCGGGGGCGAATCGAGAAAACCCTTAGGGGGAATATTAGTACTGGACCTTGGTGTCATCGTCGCAGGTGGTGATCTGGGACGGCTGTTTGCCGATCAGGGCGCAACCGTGATCAAAGTCGAAAACAAGGCCTACCCTGATGGACTTCGCCAGAGTATTGACAACAATCCCGTTCCCATCTCATTTGCTCAAGCCAATCGAAATAAAAAATCGTTAGGTCTTAACCTGCGTAGCGATAAAGGAAGAGAGCTTTTTTTACGCTTGGCCAAAGATGCCGACGTGGTTATCTCCAACTTCAAACCCGGCACTATGGAATCTCTGGGGTTAGGGTATGAGATATTAAGAGAGATCAACCCTGGCATTATTTGCGCCGAAAGTAGCGCAATGGGCAGCGCCGGCCCTCAGGCCCGGACCATGGGTTATGGGCCTTTGGTTAGAGCGAGCACCGCTCTGTCGGGCCTTTGGCGATACCCTGAAAAAGACATGGGCTTTGGAGACTGTTTAACCGTCTTTCCGGATCACTTTGCCGCAAGAGTCAGTGCAACAGCTATTCTGGCTAAACTTATTCAGCGAAAGACAACGGGAGTGGGAGGATTTATTGATATCTCTCAGGCAGAGTGCATAATCAATGTGCTTGCCAGCGAATTCCTTCGTGAATCCATTGCACCTGGTTCCTTAAAACCAATGGGAAATCAATCTGAATTTGATGCGCCAAACAGCCTTTATCCCTGCGCAGGAAAAGATGAGTGGTGCGCAATTTCGGTAACCAGTGATGAGCAGTGGCAGGGATTATGTCGCTCGATGAAGCGGAGCGACCTTGGCAATAATTCTAGCTATCAGACTACGGCAGGTCGACTCGAGTACCGTACTGCCATCGAAGAGACTGTCGCCAATTGGTGTAGGTCCAGATCTCCCTATGAGGTTATGAATCTTTGTCAAAAGCAGGGAGTTCCCGCAGGAAACATGCTTCGTTTGTCAGAGTTCATAGAAAACCCCCACTATAATTCGCGAAATTTCTTTCGGAAGCTGCACCAACCCACAGTCGGACGAGCGATTGAAACCGAAAATGGCCCCGTCGCTTTTAGTGACAACATTCCGCCACCTCAAATTCAGCCCGCTTCCGCACTTGCTGAACATACCCGCGAATTAATGAGTACGCTTATTGGCCTGTCGGATCTTGAGATTGACATATTAATCGCTAGTGGCGATCTAGAGATAAGCAAAAAAGAAATAGGCGCAATGCAACAAAAGGTAAAAACACTGGCCATAAATTCAGCCATTAAAATTGTACTAAAATACCAAGAACTTAAGTATTTGTTTAAGAGAGTGAACGATAGCAAACTGATGGATTAAAGATAGCAGGAGTACAAGCGACTCCATGCCCATGGAGATAAATTACGTACGGCAGATGTAACAAGAGCTTTCCCGGCAGATCGGCATGGAGATTGATACTGGCCAGACATTTATGACAGTTTAAAGGTGATAGATGTTGAAGCAAAATACTGCCTTCAAAGAGCCGGCAAAGCAGTCACACATCATTGAGTATAAGAGGAGTAAACGCCCCCTCCCGCATTCAAATTAGTCTAAGAACCGGCTACTGGCTAGTGGCTATCGATTATCTGCCGCCAAAGCAGGATATGTTTTTGTTAGACACACGTCTAGTAGACATGACTGCTCTGAGCGCGGGTTAATTGCCAGTAAAGACAGGTCTACGCTTTTCGCTAAAAGCGCGAATCCCCTCCTTGCCATCGTTGGAGGCGGCCAACTCGACAATAGACTTCCCCTCTAATCCAAGTTGGGAGTGCAGGTCATTGTCAGAGCTTTGCAGCAACATCCTACGAACACCGCCAAACGCAGCTGTTGGTCCTTTGGCCAGTCTTGCGGCCATAGCCTGGGCTTTTTCCATAAGCTCTGAGGTTTCTACGACCTGATTGACGATACCCCAATCCAGCGCTTCGGTCGCAGACAGCTGGCGATTGGTAACCATCATCTCCTCCGCTCGGCGCAACCCTAGTATCCGCGGTAAATAATAGGTAGCGCCGCCATCCGGGGTTAGTCCTGCTCCGGTATAGCCCATCGAAAATCGCGCATCACTGGTGGCGACAACGAAACTGCTAGCAAGAACCAGGGACAAACCTCCGCCCACAGCTGCGCCGGTCACTGCTGTGACGACGGGTGCATTCATAGTAGACAAAAGCTCAATCGCCGGGTGGAAGTGCTGCACCATATCTTCCATGGCACTGGGAAGCGTCGCTCCGAAAGCAGCAAAGGCCCCAAGATCTCCCCCCGCACAGAATATAGGCCCGGCACCGGACAACAAAACGGCGCGAGTTTCCGCGTCGTTGCTACACAGCTTTGCCACATCATGTAACTCCCCGGAAAGGGTCGGATCAATAGCGTTGGCTTTGTCAGGTCGGTTTAGCTCGATATGAGCCACGCCGTCCTGCCTATCAAAGTTAATACATTTATAAGGCATCGTAATCTCTCTAAAAGTTTGTTCAAAAAAAGTGAGCGGGCAAACCCATCAAGGGCTGCACGCTACTCCGTCATTTCCTTTTTCATAAACCCTACTGTATCAAAAGCTGTGTAACCTCCAGACCTAGTCCGATTTTGAACTACACACCGAGAGTCTATAGCAAAGTTCGGCTACGGCTTGGAACCCAGTACTGGAACGCTTTTAATATAATGCCCAATCATCACCAGTGCACGCTTCGCATCCGGAACCAGAGGACTAAGGGTCTGAAAGACATGGAACTGGGCCTCAAAGACGTCCAGTGATACCGCAACTCCGACAGCTTTGGCACGCTCAACGAAGGCGATGATCTGATCAAAAAATATCTCAGCTCCCGCAACTTGCACATAAGTCGGCGGCAAGGTCGCCAAGTCTACGTCGGTGAAAACGAGGTCAGCGAGACTGGACACATTATAGCCTTGAGACTTTCGAGGCCTGTCTCCCTTCAGGTAGAGTGTTAACCAGCCCTGAAGTAACGCTTCGTCTAGCACATCATTTTCCGCATGGGTGGTTATACTACCGGTGCTGCAACCCGGGTGTACCCATGGAGACAGGAGTACCAGAGCATCGGGCTTTCGGTTACCCGATGAGTTAGCTAATGCCAGGGATGTGGCTACTGCCAGTGCGCCACCGGCGGAATCACCACTTAATAGCACCGGCGTGTTGGGGAAGGACGTCAATACCTGTCGGGTCACCGCCAGACAGTCCTGCTGTGCTGCAGGATAGAGATGCTCCGGCCCCAGCCGGTAATCAACGGCCAGCACATGCGCATCGCTGCTTTCTGCCAATTGCGCCAAGGTATTCTGATAGCCCGCTACCGAACCGATAACATAACCACCACCATGAAAATACACCAGAATATGACGAGGTTCAGGCACGACTTTGGGGCGGCACCACTGGCAGGCGACCCCGGCCAATGTCACAGTCTCGAATGTGACGTTTTTTTCTGCTGAAGAACGAATCTTCATTACACCCGCACGGTGTCGCAACCAATCGATGGGTTTGCCCTTCGATTCGCTCAGCATTCTTTTCACCAGGCGACAGACGAACTCTGTCATCCAACGGCGCTGGATCAAACGTCCGGGTGAGTGGAACATGCTGAGAAGGGTGAATAGAGAGAGACGAAGTACGTCCAGTATCGCCATATGCCCAGTCCTGCTTTACGTGTTTAGTCCGACAGTATTGTCATTGAGTATTCTAATCAAGACTGAGAGAAACAAGAATACGTAAACCGGACATATAGTTGTTAATTTCGGTCAACAAACTAGGTTTGCAAGCGCCACGAACCGCTAAAAATTTCTCTATGCAGGATCCGAAAATCTGGAATCCCATTTTTCAAAATTCGCCATTACCGCCTCCATTTTATTCGCCGTACCCATCAGAGCAGTCTACTCAACGGACTCCATCAGCAATCCTGCAGCCACATCGGACTGGCGCTGGTTGTTGATCAGGCGCGGACGGCTTCAGGGTTTTTTCCTGCAATCTGTTCGGCGGTTTCCAAAGCGGCGGCCAGAGGGTCATCACACACCCGGGTGGCAAAACCGTAATCGCCAGCTTCCTGACCACTGAACACATGCCAGGTGTAAGTGAGCTCGCGAATAATGTCTTCACACACAGACGAACTCCACAGTTTAGTCCCGGCCATATCCGGGACCAGCCCCCATTTAATTTCCATAATGCTTAGCTTGGATTTTGGATTAATATAGCGCATATCCGCACCGGCCAATCACAACCACTCGGGCGCGAGGGTCATTTTTTATCGTCCCTACGGTGTCTCGACCAGTGTATCAAATAGATCCAGATTAAGGGCGTTCATTTTTTCAGGTCGATTCAGTGTGATGTGGGCAACACCACTTTCAAGATGATGAGACAGAGACTCATGCATGGTATTTCCTCTTTTACTGCCGTTTATCCAGTTTTATGGAGAACTTACTTGAAGTGTTGATCTGATAGTACCTGTATTGCAAAAGATAGCTGTCAGATCAAGCCTGAACTATGACAATGATAACTGACTGCTATTCGTTGTCTCGTAGCTTAAGCTCTCATTATTTGCCGATAAAAACAGGCTTCTCTTTTTTGAAAAATGCCATCGTCGCATTGATATGATCTTCGCTGGTGGTTGTAATCACTTGAATTTTAGCTTCCTGATCAATCACATCGGTTAAACTGGATCTCGCTGCAGACCTCAAAACTTGCTTTCCAAACTTCTGCGCTAACGGAGCCCCCTGAGCCAACTTCTCAGCCCACGCCTGGGTCTGGTTTAACAGTTCATTGGCCGGCACAACCTTGTTCGCCAAGCCGTACTCGAGGCATTCTTGTGGCTGCAGACGCCCCGCTTCAACAAACAACTGCATGGCTTTCTTGTAACCCATGGCGTTCACCAGATGGTAGCTGGCACCGCCATCGGGGATCAACCCAATCGCGGCGAATGCCAGATAGAGATAGGCATCATCGGCCATCACGGTAAAGTCACAGGTCATCGCTAACGCAATGCCAATACCCGCACAGGCGCCATTAACGGCAGAAATATAGAGCTTTGGGGATTGATCAATAGTCGTAAGGAATGGTTTATATTCCTTCAGGATTTGCGACTCAATGTCGTCGTAACCGGCCAAACCGTCCATCAAATCAGCGCCAGCTGAAAAACCGCGACCTTCTCCCGTCAGGATAACGACACGTACATCTTCGTCGGTCTCTGCCTTTTCGATAGCCGCCGTCAAGTCCATTCGAAGCTTCTCATTAAAAGCATTCATGGCTTTAGGGCGGTTCAGTTTAATGGTGGCAATCCTGTTGGTCACCGTGTAATTAATCGTCTCAACATCAGTCATGGTTTTATGCTCTATTAAAGTTGCCACCACAGTTCTCACAGAGAACACTGGCGGCATTAACAATTTATTTCGGCTATATCCGGATACTGACACCCATATCAAAGATAGTAACTTTCGCACCGCTAGCCACGTAACAACGCACAGTCACGTCACCCAAACCAGACGCAACACCCGTGATGATGGAAACTTTACCGTTAATATCCATTAATCAACCCTCTTATCAGTCAAGGTTACTACTATAGCTTTCAGAAAAAATATCACGACTAATAATCAGCTTCATGATTTCGGAGCTGCCCGCCAAGATGCGGTTTATACGCGCGTCGGTAAACATATTACAGATGGGATACTCTTTCATATAGCCCGCACCGCCGTGTAGCTGTACACCCAAATCAAGCATCTTCCACTCAATTTCAGTGGATTGAAGCTTCGCCTTGGCGGCCATATTAGCCGTTAGCCTATCTTCATTGTGTTCCGCCACAAGATGATCAATAAAGACTTCCACAATTTCAATCTCGGTATCCATCTCTGCCATTTTAAACTGTGTATTCTGCATATAGGACAGAGGCTTACCAAATACCTTCCTTTCCATAACGAATTCACGAGTAAGATTAAAGGCTCGGCGGGCACTGGCAATGGAACCCACAGCCGCGATCAACCTTTCTTCTGCGAGCCCCTGCATTAAGTAGAAAAATCCACGGCCAACTTCACCCAGAACATTCTCTTTAGGGATAATCACATTGTTAAAGAACAACTCAGCGGTATCCTGGGCCTTCATCCCCATCTTATCGAGATTGCGTCCACGCTCAAAACCTTCCATGCCGCGCTCAACAACACAAAGAGTCATCGCGTGTGGATTATTCTCAGGGTCAGACTTACCCGCAACCACAACATAATCCGCATTGATACCGTTCGAAATATAGGTCTTGGAACCATTCAAAATGAAATGATCCTCATCCTCACGCAAGGTTGTGCGCATACCTGCCAAATCACTACCGGCATCGGGCTCAGTCATAGCAATAGCCAGAATTTTTTCACCCTTTATGCATCCGGGCAAGAAACGCTGTTTCTGCTCGTCATTTCCAATATGCTCAAAATAGCTACCCACCAAACGGCTGTGCAACGTATTGAGCCATGACGCACACCCAACTCTGTGGGTTTCCTCCATGATAATTTGCTCAAAACGAAAATCGGAATCACCCAGACCACCGTATCGCTCATCAGGCCAGATCATCAAAAATCCCTGATCGCCCGCCTTTTTAAAAGCCTCACGATCAACAATGCCCTGTTCCTGCCATTTTTCCATATTAGGAACAATCTCGGCTTCAAGAAACTTACGATAAGCATCCCGAAACATATTTTGTTCTTCAGTAAATGTTCGCATATTTCACCTCATAGACTCTAAATAGCTGGCCAGTTTTTTTTAAAGGTATCGGCGTCAGACATAATTTCTTCCTTCTATTATTTATACTTCTTAATAGGTTTCTATTTAAGTAGGTTTAACCCGCTCTATTACAAGCCGGCCAAACGTTCCTTACCGGCAGCCTGCCAGTCTTGTACAATCATATCTGCAGCTTTCTCGCCAATCATTACCGTGGGTGCATTAGTGTTGCCACCAACCAGCGTAGGCATAACAGACGCATCCACTACCCGCAGGTTTTTCACCTTGTGTACTCGCAAGCGCTCATCAACTACTGCATCACTGTCACTGCCCATTTTGCACGTGCCCACCGGGTGATACACTGAATCAGAACTTTCTCTTATGGCACGTTCAATATCGCGGTCATCGTTAATATTCACCGGCCGCAAACACTCCGCTATGTATTGGCTAATGGGCCCAGTGTTCATAATCGCCATCAATTTCTTGTAACCCGCCACCAACACCTTCATGTCATCGGGGTGGCTCAAAAACTTTGGATCAATCAACGGGTCATCATGGGGGTCGGCAGACTGCAACTTAACCGTACCTCTAGATTTAGGCCGCAGCAGGCACACGTGGCAACTTAAACCATGACCCCACAACTTTGTTCTGCCGTGGTCCACCACCATGGCGGGGACAAAGTGCAGCTGCACATCTGGCACGTCTAGCTCATCACTGGTACGTATAAAACCACCGGCCTCAGCCCCTGTGGTAGTAAACAAACCGGTTTTCTTTAAAATATACTTAAGCAACTCCTTGGGGGCCGTATAAAAGATTGACCGCAACGATATTCCAATCAGCTCGGAAGAGGGATGCTTGTGCACTGACAAATAGTCCAAATGGTCTTGTAGGTTTTGGCCCACACCAGGCAGGTCTACCAAGTGCTCAATACCGTGCTTAGTGATTTCTTTAGCCGGACCAATACCCGAGCGCAATAAAATTTGCGGTGACCCAAAGGCACCTGCGGACAAAATAACCTCTTTGGTGGCGCTAAAATCAACCATTTCTTGCTGCGGGGTCAAGCACTGCACACCCACGGCTTTATCACCGTCTAACAACAGCTTATTAACCTGCGTGTCGGTCAACACAGTTAAATTGGGGCGATCCATAGCCGGGACCAAGTACGCCCGGGCAGTACTACAACGCTTGCCGTCTTTTTGGGTGGCTTGGTAATAGCCAATGCCTTCTTGCTCGGCACCATTAAAGTCATCGTTGTACGCATACAGCTTTGACCCAGCCTCAACAAACTGATCAGTGGGCTTGTTGCTGTACCTAGTTTTGCAGACATTTAAAGGCCCGTTCTGACCATGAAAGGCATCATCAAATACCTCATTGTGCTCAGCCTTTTTAAAATAGGGCAGTATCTCATCATAAGACCACCCGGCATTACCCAACTCAGACCAATGGTTATAGTCCCAGCGGTGGCCTCTAACATACAACATGGCATTAATAGAGCTAGACCCACCCAAGGTTTTACCCCGTGGCTGAAAGCCTTTACGGTGCTCCATCAGCTCGGCCTGCACATTGTGTACACCGCCCGCAGAATCAACCACCGCCGTAGCAGGGGACTCAACAGGCACCTTATCAAAGCCTTTTTGCGGCTCGGTGTCATAGTTCCAGCTTAAAGTACTCTTATCGCCAAAAAAGGCAAAGCCCAGCGGCACATGAATGCGCACGTCAGTGTCTTTAGCACCGGCCTCAATCAGGCACACCTCAACATCGCGGTTAGCGCTCAACCGGTTAGCCAACACACAGCCAGCAGACCCAGCACCCAAAATAATAAAATCAAAGTTTGTTTTCACGCTGTATTTACCTAACATCATAGTAAAAAAGTTAATCAACACCAATCAGAATGACAACACTCCATCGATACATGATCTATCTACTCAATATTATCGTGGGAGGAAAGTGGCCACCATGATGAAAGAGGAAAATTTTGATCAAAGCGGACAAGTTCGTTGCCATGGTAGATATTCTAGTGGAAGAATTTCAATAAACTGCGAGACACCGGCTCACTGGCGGCGATTGAGTTATCAAAAAGACAAGTCGACTTAAGGCCAAAAGAAAACCTGATACATCATATAAACATTAGGAGACAAATATGAGAGCTATGTTATTAACGCGGGTAATATTTTTATCCGCAAGCATGATGATGGTCTTATCCAAGCCCCTCAACGGCTGCACCAGCTCTCATTAAATGCGGCACTCCCTGCTAAACTGAAACGCTTGTCGTCTTACTGATTCTCTACCACAACATGTTAAACCGACTGCTCTTCTACAGCGCGCCAAGCTGCATCAAAAGCTGCCTGCATTAATGGCATAGCCTCTGAGTCAGAATTCGCAATAGAGATGCGTCCAAATTGTGCTCGCCCAATTTCATGGGGTGCCTGCCCTTCTTCCCACTCAGGGTCATCCAACCCCATATACATATAAGCGTAACCGTGAGGAATTCGATTGACCGTAATGGCGGCAATGTCAGTCTCATGATTAAATCCATGCTGGCCCAGCATTGACTGTAATTGGGCACGAATCTCTTGCTCATAGGCTTTAAAAGGTGTGGCATAAATCTTGTGCCTACCCACTCTAAATAACTCGCGTGCAGACATATCTTTGACATCCGCAGGCGTTGGCGAAGCCATCATAAATACTGCCATCGGATCGTCCAGATTCTGGGGTGGCTGATAGCCCCCTGCGGTCATGGTGGGGGCGGCGCTAACCCATTTAAAGGGGTCATAGGGACACTGCGTCATGGTAGCGCCAAGCCCGGCAAAAGCGCGACCATTTTTAAGAAGTACATTGGCATACACAAAAGGGACTTTGACACCGTAGCTCAGCCCTTCTTTTTGCTCTTTACTCATCTCAGGGCAAAGATGCGGAATAAGCCCGTTATAACAAGCAAGAACACAGTGATTAGCGCTTACTCTTAGAGCCTTACCTTTTTGAACGTAGTCCACCTGTACATATTTTGAAGTGATCTCTTTGACACCGACCACAGTGCTGTTAAGCCTTAGTCGAGTCGTGTTTTTTTCAAGGTCCAGAGCTGTATAGTTAAACTGTGCGACGGCAACATCCTCTAAGCCCTTCATGGTCGGTGCCACATTAGGTATGAGCTTATGGACCAACAACCGAGCAACCGAGGCATTGCCATCAGGAAGCATGTAGGCGAATGGCTCATCTCCTAAAACAAAAGCGCCAGCAAGATCGCTGAGCCGATTTGTTACCCAGCCCATAGCTTTAAGACCTGGACAACCTAAAACTAGAGCTTCTAAGACCGTATGATTCCATCCAGCAGGACCACTTAAAACACTCAGGAATGAACCGAGTATCGGCAAGGTTTCTTCAGCTAAACCGACGCGCTCCACCAAAAATTGGTTGTAACTAACTGACTTAACATATCTATATTGTTCTAAGAGAGACAAATCATCGAGGAAGTCACGTTCGCCCCCAAAAAATGCAATCAATTTGTTTTGCTCTTCTCCCGGAATAGGAAGCTCTTTAACGGCTTCTCTGTACCCTTCACCCCCATGGAAATACTTCATCCAATGTCCATTAACGGTTTTATGACCCTCTGCAGAAGGAATCGCCATGGCGTTATTGGCATATATCTTCCCACCAATTGCGAAATTATCAGGCGTATTGATTGCTATTGAATCTAGCGCCTTCTGGTCAAGACCAATATCCTCTAACAAGCCAACAGCTGTTTCACTGTAACCAGACATGGGCTCAAGATTTTGAGCGCCGCCCAAGCTCAGCACCATGCGACCATTTTCATGGAATTCATTACGCTTAGCGTGGCCACCAAAGTCATCGTGATTGTCTAATATTAGTATTTTCGCAGAAGGGCCCATTTTCTTTCGATAATACCAGGCAGCCGCAAGACCACTCTGACCTGCTCCAACCACTACCAGGTCATAGTGCTCATCTAATTCTTCAAAATGAGCTGGTTTTTGTCCCTTCCAAGCTAAAGCATGAGCAACCTCATAGGATCCCTTATGGCTGCCACGCATTCCTGTGAGCGTCGGCGGATAATAATTGCCAGATAATTTTGTAGAGACTAGCGACCCAGATGCTTGCGCTATAGCTTGTCCGGGCATCAATAGAATTGCACCAGTGCCAACAGCTATGCCATTTAGAAAATCTCTTCGTGTGATTTTTGAGGCCAAAATAATCTCCCAATCCGCTTACATGTCGTTTGACATGCGAGCCTATCACAATCTTACTCTGAAAGTCGATAGTCGGTCATGGGTGCGTGCTTAACGGGGAAGAATTTTGGGCAATGGCAGGTCTGTATTCAAAAGGTTTAGATGGCCTGCTACTGTTTAAATAGATAGTAGAGACGGACACATAAGAGGGGGCTTTTGTTATGCTTTGAACCCTAACCCCCACTATCAAGTAGGGGTTAGGGGTGAGGGCTTAAAACCCGAAATCTGGTTACGTTTCTTTATCTAGATTCCATCGCACAAGATTTTTAGCTTTGAGCCTGTTTGTAAATAATGCATACCGACTTTGCTCTTCGTTCCACTCTTCTAACCATGTCTCGCCTGTGCGTTCTGCATCAACAAAAACAGCGTTGGTTACTAAAATCGGAATCAAAATAGTTAGATGGACAATGATACTCGTGATGATGCTATAGCCTAACCAACCAAAATGATAAGTCGCAATGACTCCAAAAGAGACACTCCAAACCGTAAACAAAACGACCATAAAGTAAGCTTGCAAGCTGGGATCTGGGATGTATTTCAATGGATTAAATTTTACATCCATCACTCCCCTCCAAAGATGAACTATAAACATCGTTGATCTTCTAAAAAGACTGGGTTTAACCCTAGTACTTATCCTCTTTTATTCTACCGCTCAACTTTACTCAGATTTTCCTCGTACTAGGTGAACCTGTGTTTAGCCAGCTGTTATTTTTATTCCTTTAATATTTCTTAGTTTTATTCTATCTGAATTCTACGGTAAAATTTTCGCGATGGGTCACAAAATTTTTGATCAGGTATACTCACGGCTAAAACGCGCCAGAGGTTTTATACAGATATGACAGCATATATTTCCGGCTTTGTACTTGGGCTATCACTAATTTTAGCCATTGGAGCACAGAACGCATTTGTGCTGAAGCAAGGTCTAAAAAAACAGCATGTCTTTTTGGTCTGTAGCCTTTGCGCAGTATCTGACGCCATACTCATTACTTTTGGGGTTATGGGTTTTGGCGCGCTTATTGCTAAATATCCTTGGGTCGAGCAGATAGCTCGCTATGGTGGTGCCGCTTTCCTAATTATCTATGCTGCAATGAGTTTTTACTCCGCCTATAGTCAAAAACATAACCTGGTACCCAGCGATAATGCGCCCGAATCGGTATGGAAAATTACCCTAATGTGCCTTGGTTTCACCTGGTTAAATCCGCATGTTTATCTCGACACCGTGGTGTTTTTAGGCTCTATTTCAACACAATTTTCAGCGGACATAGAAGCCTTTACTCTAGGTGCTGTCACCGCCTCTTTTGTTTTCTTTTATAGTCTCGGTTTTGGGTCGCGCATTTTGATTCCAGTGTTTGAAAAACCAAGAGCATGGCAAATACTTGAGGTTTTCATTGGCCTCTTAATGTTAACTTTGGGAGCAAGCTTAGTTTTCACCTAGACACTTCTATAAGGTAGCAATATGAAAAAAGTCATTACAGGATTACTTTATACTGGCCTATTTGTAGTTGCCTTGGCGCTTGGCGCGTATTTTATGGCGCTTAATGGCTTAAACGAGCTGGATCAAAAAGCGCGTGACAATCTGGGTGGCCTCTATTTGCAAACTAAACAGGGCACGCTCTCCTACACTCGCGAAGGCCCCATCAACGCGCCAGCTATCATATTAGTGCATGGTTTTAGTACACCAAAATTTGTGTGGGAGCAGATTACCCCATCCCTGGTTAAAGAGGGTTATCAGGTAATTACCTTTGACCACCTGGGCCGTGGTTTCTCTGATCGGCCAGCAGGTCCTTACAATGCTGACCTCTACCAGAGTGAAATCTCTGACTTAATTACAGGTCTAGCCCTTGAAACGCCGCTCACATTGGTGGGCTACTCCATGGGCGGCGCTAATGTTATTGACTATGCAGCCATGTACCCCGAGCAAATTAAACAGCTTATTCTAATTGCCCCAGCAGGCTATATGGGCGACCCAGGCTCAGCAGCATGGGTTGCTAAACCGGTCATAGGTGAATGGCTTGCCATCGTGTTTGGCAATCAATATGCCGGCGATGCTATTGAAAGCGAAATAGTAAAAGGCCTAGCCCCGAAGGCGCTGTATGAGAAGTTTAAAGCGCAAGCTGCGTTTAAAGGCTATACCGGTTCATTGCTATCCACCCTTCGCCATTACCCCATGCATGATCTGAGTCACCGCTACAAAATAGTTGGTGCAGCAGGCATACCGGTTTCGGCTATATGGGGGACGGCGGATCAAGTTGTGCCTTACTCAGGTGCCAGCGCTATGGCGGCAGATGTTCCGCAACTGCGCATTGAATCTATTGAGGGTGGCAACCACAACATAGCCTATACTCAGGCTCAGCTAGTGGCCAATAAAATTTTAGTAGCACTGCAAGAGCGCAAGGGTGAATAACGTAGAGTCGCACATTAGCATTCAGTACTTTCAACATGCCTATGCTGAATTTATTTTGGGCTCCTATAATAATGCGCTGTGCCTCTGTGATTTTCGCTATCGCAACATGCGCAATGCGTTGGATAGCCGCGTTCAACAGTCACTAAATGCAAATTTTGTTGAGCAAACCTGTGATGTGATTGAAATGACCAAGGTGCAGTTAAACGACTACTTCGTAGGAAAAAGACAGAACTTTGATATTCCACTGGTAACCGCCGGCTCTGATTTTCAAAAAACCGTTTGGCGCGCACTGCAGGCCATTGATTATGGCACGACGCTTTCCTATAAACAGCTGGCTACCGCCATTAATAATCCAGATGCTGTTAGAGCGGTGGGTACCGCCAATGGTGCTAATGCCCTAGCTATTGTTATTCCCTGTCATCGAGTGGTTGCCAGCGATGGAACGTTAGGTGGCTATGCCGGCGGTTTAGCTCTGAAAAAACGTCTTTTATCTCTGGAACAAAAAGCTCAGCAATGCACGACAACACTCAACAAGGAATGAGCATGAAAAAATCAAGGATAGACACGCTAACTGACAGCCATTTAAACTGCGAAAGAAATAATGTTTAAAACTTTCCGTAGCCCAGCACCCAAGGTTCAACTGTTACACGTAGCACTTTGCATAATCTGGAACATCACTGGCCTATGGCAACTCGCAAGCGATCTTCAACCTATTGGACCAACCGCATCAATGACCGCCATAGGCTTAATTATAGTATTTTCAGCTACGTTGATACTGGGTGAGCGCAATAACAAGCCTGTACCTTACTTACTGGCATCAGGGCTACTGGCAATAGCCGCTGTGAGTGCAATTTTTGATGGCTTTACAAAAGATTCTTCGCTATGGCCATCTGAGTTTTGGCGTTATGCCGGCATTAGTGTCAATAGCATTGGCGTAGCAGGTTTTGGCTTAGCATTAGCGCACATCAAACACCTAAAAACATAGTCAATAATGGTGTTGATAAAAAGACGATTAAAAGGATAACAACATGATTGAGCTTTATCTAGACTATGAATATTGGGTTGCTGCGGTGCAGTTATCGCTGGCTATGTTGGGCATGGGGGCTGGCCTGAGAACCTCGGATTTCGGTGAGGTGGTGCAGCACCCAAAAGCGGTTAGTCTGGGTTTGATGATGCAGTTGCTAGTAGTGCCGCTAATTGCCTTCGGGTTTATTACATTTACCCAATTGTCCGCCGGAGTAGTTATTGGTATTGCCCTAATTGCCTCTATTCCCGGGGGTACGGTGTCGAATGTTTTTACACTTTTGGCCCGAGGTAGTGTGCCACTTTCAATTAGTATCACCATATTGACCTCATTTGCCTGCCTTATAACAACCCCATTAATACTAGACTTTTTAATTGCTGATTTTATGCCTGACAATTTCTCAATGCCAGCCATGCAAATGGCCATTGAGATTGGCTTTTATGTGTTGATACCCCTGCTGCTGGGCATGCGCTTCTTAGCCCAATACCCAAGCTATGCCGAGAGTTTTTCTACCTTTTGTTTAAGGGGTTCTCTGTTAGGCATTGCCATTATTGTGTTCGGATCTTTAGGTGCTGGACGTCTTGATCCTTCTAATGCGGCTTCGACAGACCTTGTGTGGCTATCGCTATTTATTGTTAGTCTGACCTTGGCCGGTATTTTTATTACCAAAACTTTTGGCCTGAGTAGAGCAGACAATAGTGCTATTGAAATGGAGGTAGTGGTTAGAAATATTAATCTGGCCTTTTTAATCAAAGTGTCATTGTTTCCAGCAGTGGCTGGGCAGGTAAATACCACGGCAGACTTGGCACTAATGTCGCTACTTATTTACGGTGGCTGGCAGTTGCTGATGGGTGTTGGGCTGATTATGTGGCGTCGCAGATAAACCACAGACCTGCTGATATAAGCACGACTGCGCTGTAAGCTCCTATAAATAGTCCTTTCAGCTACGCTGATACTGGGTGAGCGCCATTTTTGGCGGCTTTACAAAAGACCTTTGCTGTGGCCATCTAAGTCATGGCGTTATGCCGGCATTGCCGCCAACAGTATTGTTATTTTGGATTTTGCCTTAGCATTAGCATTAGCGCGCATCAAACACCTAAAACATAGTCAATAAAGGTGTTGACAATAAGAATCTGGCAGACGCTAACCTTTGGGTGTCTCAAATTGCCCTTAGCAAGCGGCCCATAGGCTTTTGCCCCAGGTCAGATGCAAAATTATTATTCTCCCACGCGGTGTGCCCACCAATCATGACCAACGGAACAACACTATCTGAGCGATTAACGAGTTGCTCGTGCTGAAATTCTTCACGGTGTACGCGCTGAACATTGTTTTCGCCGTCATAATTGGCAAGCTGCTCTGGGTCGATGAGAATTAGGTCTGCAATATCGCCCTGATGAATGGTCCCACCAGCTACCCCAAACACGTCTGCAGCATCTTTAGTGAGTCGCTTAACCATGTAGCTGACATCACCATCGCCACCCTCGGCGGCCAACTTTAGGCTTCTCAGGTTTACATCGTAAAAAGCCATGTTGGTTAGGTGCGCACCGCTATCGTTAAAGCCTGGCAGCAATTTGGGGTTCATGAGCAGTTCACGCACCACTTTGATGTCTCGGTTTGCTGTGACGGTACTCCAGCTCAAGTCGGTATCAAAGGTTCTTAGCATTTGCAGCATAAAGTCGCCTTCGTCAGCAATCCAGGAGAAGTCTTTTTGTATTAGCTTTTGCTCAGCTTTGGTCACAGACTCTGCATACTGGTCTTGCTTGATGGCACCGACACGATCAAACACTGCCTGAAAGTCCATGCCCTGCCAGTTTTCTTGTGGGCATCTTTCCACTGTCATGTCAGCTAGGGTTCGATTAAAGGCAAAGTCTTCAATGTTAAGCTTGCGCTTTAGCCGATCAAGATTCCAGCCTTGCTTTCCGCGCATCCACATAGACTTAAAGGACTGAGTATAGCCCGGCTCATACATAATTTTACGGCGCCCTTCGCGGTCTTCAATATCAGTCTCATTGAGTCGCCGCAGCTCTGGAATTTCTTCTGCAATGGGCGTGATGGCACCGTCTGACCAAATTTTGAAAGGTGCACCCAGCGCTTGCATGTGAAATTCACCCTGGACTAACGAGGAGTTAAGTACATTTGACAATGTCTTTACCATTCTGGAAAGCTTCCAGTTATTGGCAACATCTAGGGCGGCAACCACGGTGGTTCTTAACGGCTTGCCGTGTAACCGGCCACTGGTGAGTAAGAAGGTCTTTAAAGTATCTATAACACTATCTTTTGGCGGTGTTGCCTGCCATGTAGAGCCCTGTTCTCTGACCACCTGAGTTAACGCCTTTAGCTCACCATATTTGGCAAACTGGGTTGGAATGGCCTTTTCGCAGTGAGGCTGAGCTGCTAAGAAATGAACCGGTAAGGCATCTGTAGAGAAGCCTACATAACCGCATTTCAGGGCGTCCGAGAGGGTGCCTTTCATACTGTTGAGTTCAGCGCGTGTAGGATCTCGAGTAACGCTATTATCAAACCCCATGGCGTCTATACGCAGCATTGAATGGGGAAATAATACTGCTACGTTGGGGCCCAAATTTAAGCCCTCTAAATGGTCTAAGTAGGCTTTTGGATTGTCCCAAGTGATGTTGTCAGCACAATTTTTTAGCACTGCTTTGGGAATGTTTTCAACCCGCGCGTAACAACTCACAATGGGGTCATTGACGCCATCGCGCTGTGCGCCAAAGGCAAGCCCCAAACTACAGTTTGCGATGACGACAGAGGTGGTGCCGTGACGAGTTGACTCAGGAAGGCCTGGAGCAACTTCTAATTCCAAATCGTAATGTGTGTGTATGTCGAACAACCCCGGCATCAACCACATGCCTTCTGCATCGATAACTCGGCTTGCATTAGCCTCATTCAGGTTAGGCCCGCGTGCGACAATTCGTCCGTCACTCACAGCCACATCTTCAATGACCGCTGCCTCACCATTGTTAAACACTTTAGCATTTTTAATCAGGGTATCAATATTTTGAATGTCCGCATGCATTAGGCGTGAGTCTATTGAGGTTTGAGTGCTATTTATGGTTGTCATACGGCCTTCCTCCTATGGAAGCAAATACGTAGTAGTTCTGGACACATGGCATGATCTATCGACTAATATTATCGTGGGCGGAAAGTGGCTACCATGAGGAAAGTGGCAGAACTTGATCAAAGCGGACGCGCGTCTATCGACACGCCATGGTCATAAGTATTAAATTGCACGACCATAGGCGTACAAAACAGTTCAATGTATTCAGTATTGCACTTATCAGAAATTAAGGTCAAGCTTCTACCCAATGGTACCGTGACCTGAGGGTACTGATAACTCATGCTTGGAGCGTTTAATAATGTTAAGTGGTAGTCCTGATTACGTCAGCCCAAAACAGTGGCAGTCTCGGGGTAAGCTAGAAGCAGTGCTTGGCCATTCAATTTTTGTGGTTGATGAAGGGGATTCCAGTCTACCGACTATTGTCTTACTACACGGCTTTCCAACCTCTAGTTGGGATTGGCAGCCCATTTGGAGTGAGCTGATAAAAAACTATCGTTTAATAGCCTTGGACATGTTGGGCTTTGGCTTCTCAGATAAGCCTAATAGTCGTACTTATACCATTCATGGCCAGGCCGACATTGTTGAAGCCTTAGTTGAAATAAAGGGGCTCAAAAGCTTTCATTTACTAGCCCATGACTATGGCGATACGGTAGCGCAGGAATTGTTGGCGCGGCAGCTAGAGGGTGCTGGAGTAGGAGCATGGCTGTCTTGCTGCTTTCTTAACGGCGGGTTGTTTCCCGAAACACACCGAGCGCTACTCACACAAAAATTGCTCTTGAGCCCGCTGGGTCGATATTTGAATGTTTTAACGGGGTTTGCAAAGTTTGGGCGTGGCTTTAGCTCAGTGTTTGGCCTACAAACTAAACCCTCAAACCAAGAGTTAGAAGATTTTTGGTGGTTAATTAACGTCAACGATGGAAAACATGTTTTTCATAATGCCATTACCTATATACGTGACCGACTTGAACACCGAGAGCGCTGGGTGGCAGCTATGCAACAATCTACTATTCCAGTGGCGGTAATTAATGGCTCAGTGGATCCTGTATCCGGTGCCCATATGGTGGCTCGCTACAAAGCACTGAATTGCCGATTAGACTATCTCGCGGAACTCCCTTTGATCGGTCACTATCCCCAAGTAGAGGCGCCCTCTTCGGTGTTAAAACATTATGAAAACTTCCTGGCCTCGTTATTAACCGACAGTGGTGAGGTCTCTAATGACTGAAAAACAACCTAACAATCCATTGCACGGCATCACTCTAGAAATGGTGGTCACTCGTCTCGTTGACTTTCACGGATGGGATGGCCTTGCACAGCGTATCAACATTAATTGTTTCAAGAGCAACCCGTCAGTTAAGTCGTCCTTACAGTTTTTACGTCGGACCCCGTGGGCTAGAGACAAAGTAGAGAGCCTGTATATATCAACGTTTGAGCCACCCTCTCCCTGGGGAAGCCGAGCATCGAGTGGCAACAACGCAGCCCAATAGTAGACTGACTTAAAAGAGCTTGTGATGACCTATATGCAATTAACCTATCTTCATCTTGGCACTTTAGCACCAGCCTTCGTCATCGGTACTTACCTGCTACTGAATCGTAAAGGAACATCCGCCCACAGGTTGCTGGGTAAAATTTATATGGTGCTAATGCTATTTACCGCCATCGTTACACTTTTTATGGAAGCCGTTATCGGCCCTCTATTTCTAAATCATTTTGGTTACATCCATCTGCTAAGTCTATTTGTTATATACACAGTACCCACCGCCTATACGACGATACGTTCTGGCAATATCGGGGTACATAGGCGCAAAATGATTGGTTTATATGTGGGCGCTCTTCTGGTGGCAGGTAGTTTCACACTGACGCCTGGGCGCTTAATGCATAGTTGGCTGTTTGGTTAAACTCTATCTCGCCGCGGTCGAAACACATCGCTTGCGGCCTCAGATTCCAAGCAGTAGCATAGAGATACGCACACTCATTATTCGGATGCCGTTGCAATCAAACAACTAGCCATTAATTTATCACTTATATTGACTCTGTGGAGCGCTGGCACAACCGCACTTTCTGATGAAATTAGAGTGGCCGTGGCCAGCAATTTTTCCACTGTAATGAAAGCCCTCACGGTGGAGTTTGAAAAGACAACGGCTCATCATGTCGTACTTTCGTTTGGCTCTACGGGTAAGCACTATGCGCAAATCAAAAATGGTGCGCCTTTTGATGTCTTTCTGGCTGCCGATGCGGAGCGCCCGCGGCTTTTAGAAACTCAAGGCCTTGTCCAGGCAGATAGCCGAATGACCTATGCCAGAGGGAAGTTAATTCTGTGGACATCGAAATCTGGAATCGATGACATTAAAAATACCCTGCTGATAGGTCAAGACTTTCGCCACTTGGCGGTGGCTAACCCAAAATTATCCCCTTATGGATTGGCTGCACAGCAAGTTATGATAAAGCTTGATGTATGGCCAAGACTGCAACCCAAGCTAGTGCGTGGGGAGAACATCGCCCAAACGTTTCAATTTGTGCACAGCGGCAATGCTGAGTTGGGTTTTGTCGCCTATTCGCAAGCGGCCAATCCTAAGCGATCTGTGCAAGGATCATTTTGGATGCCGCACCAATCTCTTTATAGCCCGATTGATCAGCAAGCAGTATTATTAAACGACAAACAAGCTTCGAAGGACTTTTTGAAGTTTTTAAAAGGCCCCCTAGCTCGACAGATTATTCAAAATTACGGATATGACTTACCATGATCCTCAGTGAACAGGATTTAACCGCGCTTTTCGTGACCCTTAAGTTGGCGTCGGTGAGTACGCTCGTTTTATTGATTATTGGTACACCTCTGGCCTGGTGGCTGTCACGCAGCCAATGGCGATTTAAGTATATTATCGAAGCCATTATTGCCCTGCCACTTATTTTACCCCCGACGGTGCTAGGCTTTTATTTGCTAATTTCACTGGGCCCTAATGGTCCGATCGGCGGCCTTGTGGATATGTTAGGTGGTGCGCCCTTGGCCTTTACCTTTACCGGACTTGTGATTGGCTCGGTATTTTATTCCATGCCTTTTGTTGTGCAGCCACTGCAAAATGCCTTTACTGCTGTTGGCCAAAGACCTTTAGAGGTAGCGGCAACACTTCGCGCATCACCACTTGACCGGTTTTTTACCATTGCCATGCCCATGGCTAAGCCCGGATTTATTACTGCGAGTGTGCTGGGCTTCGCTCATACCTTGGGTGAATTCGGGGTGGTGTTGATGATTGGCGGCAATATTCCTGGGAGTACGCAAGTCGCTTCAATTGCTATTTATGATCATGTTGAGGCTCTGGAGTATGGTCAAGCACATTGGTTGGCCGGCAGCCTTTTACTGTTCTCATTTCTGTTGTTGATTATTGTTTATGGTGCCAACCGTCGCTACACGGTAGCCCAACCATGACGATAGCCGTGCGGTTTAATATTCAACGTGGTGAGTTTGCTCTCAACATCGACACTGTTATTCCTGAAACTGGCGTAACAGCCATATTCGGCCCCTCTGGCAGCGGAAAAACAACACTTTTAAGAGCTATCGCAGGGTTGGAGCACGCCGATAATGGCTACCTCAAAGTAGGTGATGCCCTATGGCAAGGGAATGGCGTATTTTTGCCAACACACCAACGTAAAATCGGCTATGTCTTCCAAGAACCCAGCCTGTTCAGCCATCTCTCTGTGGAAGCTAATCTCAACTATGGCCTGGAGCGTGCAAAAGATGAATCTTCTGCAGTCGTCGTGCAACAAACCATAGACTTGCTTGGTATAGAGCACCTGCTAAAGCGAATGCCATGGCAGTTATCAGGCGGTGAACAACAGCGAGTTGCCATCGCGCGCGCGTTAGCCGCAAACCCGTCAATGTTGTTACTCGATGAGCCCTTGGCAGCCTTGGGGGACGATCAAAAAGCCGGCATATTGCCCTACCTTGAATCTGTTTATCAGCAGCTAGACATCCCAGTTCTGTATGTGAGCCATTCACGCAACGAGGTTGCTCGCTTAGCCGATCACATGCTGTTGCTTGATAATGGTGAGATAAAAGCCTCCGGCAAGATGACTGAAATCTTCACCGCTCTGGATCTGCCGATGGCTCATCAATCTCGTGCTGAAAGTATTATTAAAGCCTCCGTGTCGCACTACGATGAAGAATTTGGCATAGCCTCTGTGGCATTTCTAGGCGGTCAATTTTCAGTAGCGGCTGAACCTTTAATCGTGGGCTCAAAAGTCCGTTTACAGGTCCTCGCCCGTGATGTCAGCATTACGCTTGAGCCGCAAAAAAATACGAGCATTCTCAATATTATTCCTGTCACTATCGATGCGATTGCTAAAGAAAGCAAATCTCAGATGACGGTGCGATTAATTGCCGATGAAACTGTTCTGCTGTCCAGAATTACGTGTAAATCAGCTTATAATCTAAATCTTAAAGAGGGCGATAAGGTTTATGCTCAGGTGAAAACTGCCGCCTTACTGACCTAACATTAAAGAGCATTCGATCATGTTAACGACACATTTTGCTTTATCGAATGAGCTTGACTACCTACAAAATTTTCTCGTGCAAAACGGCACCAATCAATGGAACTACCTTCCCGAGGATGGCATAAATCAGCAATTCAAGCGCCTTGCTGTAGGGGCTGATTACTGTCTGGTAGCCAAGGATGGAGAGGATATTGTTGGCCTTGCCATTTTTTGTAAACTCGGAGATATCCCAGATTTTTTTGATCACCCTATTGGCCGAAATGATGTGATTTATGTGGCTGAAGTGGTTGTACATTCTCAGTGGAACGGAAAAGGTATTGGTAGCACTTTGCTTAAACAGATCGCAATAACGGCCAAAGACCTCGGCGCAAATGAGTTACTCATATCCAGGCATGAACAGAACCTAGCCTCCGCTGGTATGATGAGAAAGGCTGGATTCACCGAGCTAGATTGTTTTTCTGACCCTCAACGCAGGCAGACAGGCAGTCGAAAAACCTCTATTCTCAGCCTCAACTTAAGCACATAAAAATGGGTGATGTGGCATTAGGAGTACAAAAATGGATATGGTTCTGAAACAGTTTGATAACCCGGATGAAGTCACTACCTTTGACAAAGGCAAATTTGAAACGGTGACCCTTGGCGGTATGACTATAGGCCGTGCGACTTATATGCCGGGTTGGAAGTGGTCCTCCGATGTAGGCCAACCTTTGGGTAAAGATTTTTGTGATGTTGAGCATGTCGGAATGGTAATATCTGGGTGTGCTACAGCAGCTTTTCTTGATGGCCCTGTTGTAGAGATGCATGAAGGTGATTTGTTTTACGTTCCTAAAGAACCGCATGACAGTTGGGTGGTAGGAGATCAGCCTTACGTGTCTCTGCACTTTTTAGGCGCAAGTCATTACGCTAAATAACGAGGTTTCAATGGAACAATCTAATCAGCTGAAAAGTCAGTTTCACCTGTTTACTCAAAGAAGGTTCCTACCTTTTTTTATTACTCAATTTCTCGGCGCATTCAATGATAACCTATTCAAAAATGCCCTTTTGGTGATTGTCGTTAGCACCGCGGCAGCGGGGTCAGATAGCAGCACTAACTTCACAACCAACTTGGCCGTTGGCTTATTTATCCTACCCTTTTTCCTGTTCTCTACGACGGCCGGCCAATTGGCAGATACCTATGACAAAGCAATGTTGATGCGCAGAGTTAAGCTTGCTGAGATTTTTATTATGTTGGCCGGCACCTACGCTCTGATGACTGAGAATTTTAATTTCATGCTGGTCATCTTATTTTTGCTGGGCACCCAATCAGCATTTTTTGGCCCTGCAAAATATTCTCTTATCCCTCAGCATTTAAACAATGATGAGTTATTGGCAGGTAATGCACAGATAAGCATGGGTACCTTTGGATCTATTTTACTTGGCACATTGATTGGAGGATGGATGGTAACGCTGGAGAACGGCATTGCGATGTTAAGTGGCCTCATTGTTCTTGTCTCCCTGATTGGATGGGTCAGTAGCAGAGAGATTCCAGAGGCCCCTTCAGAAAATCCTGGGCAAAAGCTACGCCTAAATCCATTGACCGAAACATCGGGTAATTTCCGCATGGCGCGCGAGAACCGCACGGTGTTTTACTGCATTCTGGCGATCTCTTGGTTTTGGCTCTATGGCGGTTGCTTTCTGACCCAGGTACCCAACTACACAGTAACCATATTGAATGGCCACCCCCGCCTAATCTCCATTTTACTCGGCGCATTCATTGTTGGCGTCGCTATTGGCTCCTTACTGTGTAACCGCTTGTCTAAAGGCGCTGTCGAACCAGGCATTGTTCCGCTGGGAGCCCTGGGTCTCAGTATTTTTGCCTTTGATCTAAGTTTTACCTCCATCGCCTATCAGCAAGCAAATGCGTCGTTCAGTGAAGTAATGCCGGGTCAGTTCTTCAGCCTGAGCGGCGGAACCCATATACTCATCGACTTAGTAATGATTGGCATGTTTGGCGGCTTCTTTATCGTACCTCTAAACTCAATGGTTCAGCAGCGAACTGCCAGTAACAAGCGGGCACGCATTCTCTCTGTAAATGCTATTATTAACGCCGCGTTTATGGTCGGTGGCAGCCTGTTGGGAATGTTTTTCCTAAGCTTTTTGGGCTGGAGTATTATGGAGTTTTTCATTACTGTAGCCATCATGAATATAATCGTGGTCGGGGTAATATTTGTGCGGGTCCCTGAATTTTTTTCAAGGTTTGTACTCTGGTCATCGAGCCGGTTCAAACTGCACCTTTAATCGCTAACACGGAGCTCTAAGCGCGCATGCAACTTTCATCAAAAATTCTATCAGGAATGGTACTTGGCATAATTCTAGGTTTAGTACTAAATGCACTCGGTGGAGCTGATCCTGAACAAACGCCTCTTATCTCGTGGTTTGTAGATAATGTTTTTGATGTGATAGGTAAGATTTTCGTCATTTCTTTAAAGTTGTTAGTAGTACCTCTAGTATTTTTCTCTTTGGTGTGCGGTTCTGCCTCGATGGGCGAGGACGTCAAGATGGGTCAGGTAGCCCTTAAAACCATCGGCCTTTACTTAGTGACGACAGCAATCGCAGTGAGTCTTGCCCTGACCATCGCTAATATCGTCGACCCTGGCGTAGGCATCAATACCGCTGAAGCGGCTAACTATATCGCCAAACCCGCGCCATCCTTTAAAGACGTCTTTATTGGAATTTTCCCCTCTAACCCATTTCAGGCAATGGTCGAGGGTAATATGTTGCAAGTTATAGTCTTCGCCATTCTAGTCGGGGTCGCTATATTACAGGCGGGTGATTCTGGAAAAACCGTTTTGCGCGGCTGTCAGATGATTAGTGATGTCATTATGAGAATGGTGGCTATTTTAATGAACCTTGCGCCTTATGGGGTGTTTTGCCTGTTGGCGAAATTATTTACCAGCCAAGGGTTCTCAGCCATTATTAATCTGGCACTGTACTTTGGCACGATAGTGTTCGTTCTATTTCTCCATGCCAGCGTTGTGTATACCAGTATATTTGCGCTACTTACCCGCTTAAATCCACTAACCCTATTTAAAAATATGCGCCCGGCACTATTATTCGCTTTTAGTACCTCATCGAGTAATGCAACGATGCCAATCACTCTCAATGTAGCCCGAACAAGAGTTGGCGCACACAATTCAATTGCATCTTTTACGATTCCTTTAGGGGCAACAGTCAATATGGATGGCACCGCAATTATGCAAGGCATTGCGACCGTCTTTATTGCTCAGGCCTATGGTCTTGACCTGACTATGAGCGAATACTTAGCCGTTGTTGCAACGGCCACATTAGCCTCCATTGGCACTGCCGGTGTGCCAGGTGTAGGGTTAATTACCTTAGCCATGGTCTTGCAGCAAGTTGGCCTACCTGTCGAGGGCATTGGCTTGATTATCGGTGTTGATCGCTTGCTGGATATGATGAGAACTGTCGTCAATGTGTCAGGAGATGGCATGGTCACCGCAGTGGTAGCCGATAGTGAAGGTCTATTAGACCGAGATATGTTTAATGACTTATCAGATCAGGATGAACACCAAAAAGCCAACGCCAGCTAAAACAATCCATTGCCGGTTTTTTAACGTATTTTTAGGATAAAAGTACGTGATATCTGGATTTTTAGGCACTAACCTGCGTCAACCATGCGGCTTCTAGTGCGTTTTATCCCATCTAATAAGAATTTATGAGTGACTTTTGTCTAGATCGTCACAATGGACTCAATTTAAAGGTCATTCGTTAATGTCATTGTTAAGCCGTAAGGAGCTGATCGCAGGATGCGCTTTAATCGCAGGGCTATTAATAATAGCCTCACTCTACTATTTCAGTCCTAAACCTCAGCGCACGCCACGAGCACCGAAACCGGCACTTTCAGTTCAGGTTATGACGATCTCACCTTCTCCCCTTGCTGTGACCATTCGCTCTCAGGGCACAGTCGCACCAAAACGCGAAATTGATTTGGTTTCACAGGTCGCTGGACGCGTTATTTCAACAGCTGATCAATATGCCAATGGTGGGTTTTTTAAGGCCGGTGAGCAACTCATACAGATTGAGCCAGAAGATTATGAGTTCTCGGTGACCCGAGCAAAAGCTCAGGTGGCTAAGGCTGCTGAATTGGTTGCTCTGGAACAAGGGCGCTCGCGACAAGCTAAACGTGAATGGCGAGACCTCAAGGATACAACTGCAAATGCTCTTTTTTTGCGGCAACCACAATTAAACTCAGCAAAGGCAGGTCTTGAATCGGCGCAAGCCGATCTAAAAAAGGCGCAACTAGACCTTGCTCGCACTGGTATTAGCGCGCCCTTTCGAGGCCGCATTCGCCAGACATTTGCTAACCTTGGGCAGTACGTTAATCCCGGCGCTCGAATTGCAAAGGTTTATAGCACTGATGTCGTAGAAGTGCGCCTGCCGCTGTCTGATAGAGAGGCTGCGTTAGTTGAACTGCCCGTGAATTTCGAAGACAACAAAACCATTTACTATCCCAGTGTTATTTTGCGCAGCAGAGTCGGTGATCAGGTTTATGAGTGGCAAGGCAAAATCGTTCGAACCGATGCATCCATTGATGTAAAAAGCAGAATGACCTATGCAGTGGCGGAGGTAGAGAACCCCTTTAAATCAGATGTTTCAGGCAATAGACCTCCCTTAAATATTGGACTTTTTGTTGAAGCTGAGATTACAGGAAAAATTATTGCTGACGCAGTAAATATTCCAAAAACCGCCGTGTATCGGGGTAATGAGATTCTCATTCTTAATCAAGACAATGAAGTTCATTATCAGTCGGTTTCAGTCATTCAGACCCAAGCTAACAGCATCACTGCGGTTGGCCTCACACCCGGTATGCGCATTGTTTCTTCTCGTATCCCCCTAGCCATCAATGGTATGAAAGTACTGCCTAAGAAAGAGGTCTTGGTCAAGAACCAGAGCGCCGACACAGAGGAATCAATACTTTGAATGCGTCCATTAAGTGGTTTGTAAGCAACCCTGTGGCTGCCAACCTGTTGATGATACTGATTTTAATCGGAGGTTTTTTTGGTGCCTACGGTATTGGAAAAGAGGTTTTCCCCTCCATATCGGTGAATTATATTACCGTCAATATGCCCTATCCTGGAGCGGGGCCAAAAGAAGTCGAAGAACAAATTGTGGTGCGTATTGAGGAAGCCATTTATAACCTAGAGGGTATCAAAGGTTTATCGTCAGAAGCACGCAAAGGCCGAGGATCTGTGACGGTCGAAGTTGACACGAACTATGAAATGACAAAAATGCTCAATGACATCAAGAGTCGCGTCGATGCTGTCACCACCTTTCCTACAGACGCCGAACGTCCTATTGTTACTGAGCTAGTAGAGCGCGAGGAGGTCATCAGAATTGCTCTATATGGCGATGCTGAAGAGCGCGTGCTGAAAGAATATGGCGAACGTATTCGTGATGATCTTGCCGCCATGCGCGATATTGATTCTGTCGAAGTATGGGGTGTTCGTCAGCCACAGGTTGATATAGAGCTATCTGAAATTGATATGCGTCGCTATGGGCTTTCTTTTGACGATGTTGTTACCGCAATTCGTCGCACCTCCCTGAATTTACCCGCGGGTACTATCCGCGCCGACAGTGGTGATATTCAAATACAAACGCGGGGTCAGGCCTACTATGAAGACGATTTTAACAAGATCATCGTAACCAGTCGCGACGACGGAACAGAGATTACTATTGGCGATGTGGCTGTCGTTAAAGACACTTTTGAAGAACGAAATTCGCTGACCCGCTTTAATGGTAAAACCGCTATTTTCCTTGCTATCAGCGTGGGTGAAAACCCCGACGTGATGGCAACCACCAAAGCCGTTAAGGACTATGTCGCAACAGGCGCTTCCTTTTTGCCCAACGAACTTAAAATGGATACTTGGCGAGACTTTTCAATGCTGTTTGAGGGCCGCCTGACACTGCTCACTAAGAATGCCATAGGCGGTTTGATCCTGGTCTTTATTATACTTATGCTGTTCCTAAGCCCGCAGCTAGCACTTTGGGTGGCCTTAGGTATCGGTGTTGCCTACATGGGTGCACTCTGGATTTTGCCCGGGGTCGGTTTGACGATAAACATGCTATCAATGTTTTCATTCCTGCTGATTTTAGGGATTATTGTCGATGATGCGATTATCGTCGGCGAGAGTATCTTTCGGCATCAAGAGGAAGGATATGACAGGTTTACTGCTGCGCAAATGGGCGCACAGGCAGTATCAAAGCCCGTATTTTTAGCCGTGTTAAGCACCATGATTTTCTTCTCACCGATTTTCTTTTTACCTGGGTTGTGGGCACAATTACTTTGGGCTATACCTGCTATTACAGTCATTGCACTTAGCTTTTCATTAATTGAGTCGCTGTGGATTTTGCCCTCACACCTGGCGCAAATGAAGCCGGAAAAAGAACGAACCGCAGAATTAGGCACATTGTACAAGGCACGCCTGTGGTGTGCCTCTGGCTTGAAGCGGGTAGGTCAAAATGTATTCCGGCCTCTACTGGAAAAAGCATTGCGCTGGCATAGCTTAACGTTGGTGTTATTCTTGTTAGCCTTCGTCCTATCGCTCACGCTAGTCGGGGCGGGCTATGTTAGGCAGGTACAAATGCCGAATGTTGCCTCAGACTTCATTAGGATGCGCTTAGAGATGCCCGATGGTCACTCTAAAGAGGCTAAGTTAGAAATCATAAAGCGAGCAGAGCGAGCTTCAACGCAACTTGCTGGAGATCCCGATATTCAAAAAGCCGTTATAACCGACCGGCTGATCGCCAACCAGCTATCCTTCATGTGGGGAGATAATATTCGGCTGCTACTCGAACTCAGCCCCGAGGTCAGCGGTACAATAAACCCCAAGCTGGTAGTTGAGCGATGGCAGTATTATATGGGACCGGTGCCAGATGCTAAAAAGCTTGATGTTGATATAACTCTGGGGCCTCCCCAGTCTCGATTTTCTATGTCACTAACGGCATCCAATGTTGGTCAATTGGCAGATGCTGCGCAATTTGTAAAGCAGCAACTAGAGCAGCTGTCCGGCACCAGAAATATCCGTGATAACTTATATTCTGGCCGCGAGGACATTGATATTAGTTTGCGTCCTAATGCGGATAGTCTTGGTGTTAGCCTTTCTCAAGTGGCCACGCAAGTGCGTCAGGGCTTTTATGGTGCCGAAGCTCAGAGAGTCCCGCGCGGCCGCGATGATGTGCGCGTGATGGTGCGTTATCCAAAAGATGCTAGATCGCAGGTAGATACACTTGCAGATATGCGTATTCGAACAGCAAGTGGTGCAGAGGTGCCCTTTTACTCCGTCGCAGAAGCTAGTTACGTGCCCGGATATTCTAGGATCAAACGCAAAGACAGGGAGCGAAGTATTGTTATCAGTGCTCTGCCTTCCACCGGCAAGCTAACTGTAAGTGAGATAGCTGACATCATGTATGGCGATGTTGCCGAGGAGATGCAGCTGTTATTTCCTGAGGTATCGATTAAAAAAGATGGTCAAATCGAGGATCAAGAAGAATTTAACAGTGCGGCGCTTAAGCTTTTTGGTCTAGCCATTTTGCTGATTTATTCTCTCATGGCAATCGAATTTAAATCGTATCTAAAACCCCTGGGCGTTTTATCGGCAATTCCTTTCGGTATTATGGGTGCTATTTTTGGACATCTCTTAATGGGCTTAGACTTCAGCCTGCTCTCACTGGTGGGGGTGTTGGCTGTATCTGGGGTGGTCGTTAATGACAATTTAGTATTGATCGATCGAATTATTCAACTTCGCGAAGAGGGAGAAGACGTCTATACATCTCTGGTCAGAGGTAGTGTTGAACGCTTTAGACCCATCATTCTGACCTCACTTACAACGTTTATTGGTCTTACCCCCATTTTATTTGAGACCAGCGTACAGGCTCAGTTTCTTATTCCAATGGTTGCTTCGCTCGCTTTCGGAGTGCTATTTGCTACGGCAGTAACACTACTATTTGTGCCATGCCTTTACATGGCTGGAGCCACTCTTAAGCAAAAAATAACGGGCCATGCCCTCGACGCTAACATGGTAGTTAATTAAGCCTTTAGTAATATGCGGTGGCCGATGTGGTAAGGACTAGAGGCGAGGCAACTTCCTCCCGTTTCACCACGCCACAGAGCTGCTCGACAAGCTCCAGAGTAAAATCTATGGCCGTGCCAGGACCTTGACTGGTTACACAGTTCCCGTCTACCGCAACGCGAGATTCAACATCTACCTCTTTGGCTAATAAAGACTGGTGGAACTTTGGATGACAGGTGGCAGTTCTATTCGCCAACAGTCCTTTTGTCCCCAGGACTAACGCAGGCGCCGCACAGATCGCAGCAAACAACTTCCCGTCAGACGCTTGTTGTCGAAGCAACTTATCAAGGGTATCGCAACCAGCCAAAGTCTCTGATCCAACCACGCCACCTGGAAGTGCAATCAAATCCCATGATTGGCCTACACAGTTTTCGATAGCACAATCACCGACAATATAAGTTCCCCTAGCCGCGGTTATTTGCAACTCTCCCTGTTCGCTGACACTGGCAACGGTGACCTCTATACCCGCTCGTCTCAGCAGATCAATGATCGTTACCGCTTCTATTTCTTCAGTTCCATCTGCAATGGGAACTAAGGCTTGCTTACTCATTGTTTCCCCTTTTTATTCGGTATATGTATAGGTTACACTGTGCCCGAAAACCATATGTCTGTCACGGAGATAGCATGAAAACTTACGTTTTGCAGGCGCAGAATAATGACATGCTCGACAAGGAATTGCAGTGGACGTCCGAGATCGTTGCCAAGCATATTTTTACCACTCCGCATAGGGATATAGCGCTTAATCAACTGGTTGAACTCAACGCTAAGGATGCTAGCTTAAGGGCTGAGGTCGTTGAGTACGAATTGGGGCCGAACGGATTGCCACTACTCTCTGTTGACGCTATCAGTAAACAACTGATAGCTGCAAACAATGATCAATCCAGCGCTGCTTAAAAGGGGATAGCCATTTGTCTTTAGACACCAATCTCGAGTTATTAAGAGATCCAGCCCGAGCAGATCGATTAACTGGCATTATGCGAGGCATCGAGAAAGAGAGCCTGCGTGTTGAGTCTAGCGGCAACTTGGCGCAAACGCCCCACCCAAAAACACTGGGTTCGGCGCTAACCCACCCGCTTATCACCACCGACTTTTCTGAAGCTCTACTTGAGTTCATCACCGCCCCTTCTTCATCGATGGATAGTGTTTTAAAGGAGCTAGAAGAAATTCATCGGGTCACGTACCAAGAGATTGGGGATGAATTACTGTGGGTCAGCAGCATGCCCTGCCAGCTGAGCGATAATGACAGCATACCCCTCGGTCAATACGGCAGCTCAAATATCGGCACCATGAAGAACGTCTATCGGCAAGGTCTAGGTAATCGCTATGGTCGACTTATGCAAACCATTGCGGGAATTCATTATAATTTTTCTGTGCCAGATTCTTTGTGGGAAGATTTGAGAGATGCCGCCGGTAATCAGCAATCACTGCAAGATTTTAAGTCTGATGGATATTTTTCTCTGATTCGTAATTTTCGGCGCTATTCTTGGCTGCTACTCTATCTACTGGGAGCCGCACCGGCAGTTTGTCGCAGCTTTGTGCGTAATCAAGAGCATCGATTAACACCTGTTGGTAGTGATTCTCATAGCCTGCATCAGCCTTATGCTACGTCATTGCGAATGGGCGATTTGGGTTATCAAAGCGATGCTCAGAGCTCTTTGACTGTGTGTTATAACGATTTGTCGCAGTACACAAAAACACTGCAAGAGGCTCTAGAGAAGCCGTACCCTGACTACGAAGAGATCGGCTTTAAGGACAGTGAAGGCAATCACAAACAGTTAAATACTCACCTGCTACAAATCGAAAATGAGTTCTATAGCTCCATCAGGCCAAAGCGGACAGCAGCCTCTGGAGAAACCCCACTGCATGCACTCACAGAGCGTGGAGTAGAATATATTGAGGTTCGCTGTGTCGACCTTAACCCGCTATTACCTTGCGGTATTGACATGCAAACGATGTGCTTTCTTGATACGTTCTTGTTATTTTGTCTACTCAAAGACAGCCCGAAAACTAACAATGTAGAGTACGCGCTGATTCCGCAGAATATAGACCTAACTGTATACCAAGGTCGAGACCCTGAGCTAAAGTTGCTCGTTGGTGATTCTGAAATTCTCCTCAGAGAATGGGGCCAATTATTATTTGATGAAATGCGACCGGTCGCTGACCTTCTCGATAGTGCCCATCAAACCAATGCCTATAGCCAGGCCTTTAATGTCATGATGCTAAAGTTGACTGATGACGGCACCACGCCAGCGGCAATGCTGTTAGAAGAGATGAGGGCCAATGGCGAAACCTATTACGCTATGGCCATGCGCAAAGCCACTGAGCATCGCGACTATTTTCAAGCTAAACCCCCAAGCGCAGAGACAACGGCTAAATATAGGCAACTGGCTGAGGAATCTTTACGGCGACAAACTGAGATAGAGGCTAGCGATACTCTCTCTTTTGATGATTTCCTCGCTGGCTATTACCGCTAATGGCATAATAAGCCAGAGTAAGACCCAACCAATTACGGAGTGACACTTGGTTTACCCAAATAATAGAACAGTCAATTTTTTGATCGCCCTTGGCTGTGGTGGTGCGCTACTTATTGCGGTGCTTTATTTCCAAGAGCACCTTGGACTGGAGCCCTGCTATCTGTGTATTACTCAACGCGTATTTGTTGCTCTTGTTGGTGTTATCTTTTTGATATCGGCATTACATAACCCGCAACAGAAGGGTCAAAAAATCTATGCTGCTCTAGGGTTTGCGGGTGCTATTACGGGCGCCTTTTTTTCAGCAAAGCAGATATGGCTGCAAAATCTGCCGGAAGAACAAGTGCCAACCTGTGGCCCGCCTGTAGACTATCTATTTGATGTCTTCCCTGCGTCCGAGGTCATTACCATGCTAATACGCGGCGATGGTAACTGTGCCAAGGTACAGTGGGAACTTTTCGGTGTCAGCATGCCGGGATGGGTATTATTTATTTTTGTCGTACTGGCCGGCATAGGGCTATATCAATTATTTCGAAAGGATTGAAATTAATCGCAGGACTTGCTGTCTTGGTCATTTTCCAATGGCTTGGAGAGTTAGTCGTCCAGAGGACTGGCGTGATCGTTCCAGGGTCATTAATGGGCATGTTGCTCCTACTAATATTTCTCGCTTATCCTAGCCGATTAGCCGCAATCGTTGGACCTATCAGTAGCAGGCTTATTCAAAATCTTTCTTTGTTGTTTATACCTGCCTGCGTAGGCGTATTTTTCCTTGGCCCCGCTATCAGCTTACAAATACCCCTACTAATGGTTGTGATCGCCTTAAGTACTCTGCTGGCGATCATTTTCATGGCGGTGTTGATCAAAACTATCGGAGCGGATAAAAATGACTGATTTGCTTGCCCTGCAATGGCAGCAGATTACAGCCTCCTCCTGGATAATGCTTCTCTCAGTGACGGGTTTTTGGCTTGGAATGTCGATCTATCGGCGTAGTTCAGGAAAACCTTTATTGCACCCACTCATTATTGGTACTCCCTTTATTGCTGTCTTGCTCGTTCTCATGAGCGTTGATTTTGACCAGTACTACAAGGCCAACGGCCTATTGAGTTGGCTGCTAGGCCCTGCCACCGTGGCTCTGGCTGTGCCTCTTTCTAAATATTTAAAGCAAATGTCTAAAGTGATACCGATATTAACTATTGCAGTGCTTTTTGGTGGTTTTTTCGCTGCCGTTTCTGCCCTTTCTTTGGCTTTGTGGCTGACTTCCGAACCCATTATGATGTTGTCTATAGCCGCTAAATCAGTCACTACCCCGATTGCTATGGTTATTACTCAGCAGCTAGGGGGGCTCGTCACGCTGATTACTCCGATAGTGCTTTTCACTGGGATTGTAGGGATTTTGGTCGCGCCTCAAGTGTTTAAGGTGTTTAGGTTACAAGACGAGCGCTGGCAAGGTCTTATTCTTGGTGTCACCGCGCATGCTATCGGAACGCTCAAGGCCTTCGAGAAAAGCTTCCGCTGTGGTGCCTTTGCAACTATAGGAATGGGCTTAAATGGCATTTGGACTTCACTGTTTTTAGTGCCAATGGTCCAGATATTTATGGCTTAAAAAATATGCTTTCACTAGAAAAGCTGTAAACTCAAGTAAAACTGAGTCAACTAGGGAATAAACTTATGGTTACGGAAAATCAAACGTTGCAAGCTCACTGGAATAACGCCGGTGACATTATCGATCGATGGCTGGAGGACCGCCGTGAACTTCTGGCCATGTATTGTGAGTTAACGGAGATTACCGACTTTTCTGAAGCAGGTAGTAATCACAGTGAAGAATTAAAGCTCTTCTGCGAGATGATGGTAGATTATACCTCCGCGGGACATTTCGAAATATTTGACTATCTAAATCAAGAGGGCACTTTATTTAAAGATAAATCGGGCCTTAAGAAAGGCAATAAAATTATTGAAAAAATTCAACCATCAACAGAGTTGATCCTTGATTTTAACGAGAAATATCTTATTACAGATGACCTAGAATCACTTGTTATTGATCTTGCCAGTATTGGAGGGACCTTAGCTAAACGTTTTGACCAGGAAGATAATTTAATCGATGTACTTCATAGTTCCCATGTCGGCAAATTGCTCAACGAACCAAAGCCAGATACCATCTAAATAAAAATAATGAACATAAAAAAAGCCCCTACAAAAGGGGCTTTTTTAACGTCAAAAGAATCGAAATAATTAATTCTCGTCAGGCACATTAGCCTGGAGCAACTCAACTTCAAAAATGAGTGTTGCATTGGGACCAATCGGTCCGGTTGGTCCGGTTCCCCCTGGCCCGTATGCCAGATCTGAAGGAATATAAAGTTCCCATTTAGATCCCTCGGTCATCAACTGCAATCCCTCGGTCCAACCGGCAATAACTTGAGTCACACCAAATTGCGTTGGAACGCCACGCTTGATTGAACTATCAAATTCAGTGCCATCAAGTAGTCGCCCAGCATAATGCACCTCAACGGTACTCTCTGCTGTTGGTGTCGATCCTGTGCCTGCTGTTAGCACTCTGTACTGGAGACCGCTAGCGGTCGTAGTAACGCCTTCTTTGGCACCATTTAGGGCTAAAAATTCGGCTCCTTCAATCGCATTAGTATCCGACTGGAGTGCGACCATTCCCTCTTGTTCTTTTTGCATTGCCTGCTCTTTCGCCATCATTTGATCTCTAAAAATGGCGACTGCTTCATCAATTTGCTCCTCTGATAAGCTCGGCTGCGCATCAGTTAAACCCGCGTCTTGGCCACTAAGAAAGGCATCTTGATCAAAACCCATGTCCATACTTAGAATATTCTTACCACTATCTAATCCCATCAAATAACTAATTTTTTGCTCTTGCGTATCCAACGAGACCTCTTTTTTGGCCTCAGAATCACAGGCACTTAATGCCAGTAGGGCGGTAAGAGGGAGAATTTTTACTAGATTCATTTTATTTCCTTTATTAAGTATTCTTCTGTTAGTGAGTAATGATTTAATTTAAGCCATTTAAGTGACGGCATCAACTATGTTATTCATTTCATTGTCTATCTTCATTCAGCGTCTGGCAACACTAGCTAGTTTTTTTAAAGATCAAATCCCAAACTCCATGACCTAATCGTTCACCTCGCTTTTCAAATTTGGTGAGCGGTCGATAAGCAGGCCTAGGTGAATATTGTGCCGGTCCGGCACAATTTCCAAACCCTTCAGCCTCATTCAAAGTCTCCAGCATTTGTTCAGCATAAGGCTGCCAGTCTGTAGCCATGTGTAATACCCCATTGGGCCGCAACTTTTCTCTGACTTGTTGCAAAAACGACGGTTGGAAAATACGTCGTTTGTTGTGCTTTTTCTTGTGCCACGGATCGGGAAAGTACAACTGCAATCGATCAATACTTTCTGACGCAAAGCATTCTTCAAGCACATCATTTGCATCGGCAAGATAAACACGCAAATTGGCTAGACCTTCTATACGAGCTGAATTAATTATAGTACCAACCCCAGGGGGGTGCACCTCAATACCAATAAAGTCAGTATCAGGTTCAGCCAGAGCCATTTGTAATAAAGAGTCGCCCATACCAAAACCGATTTCTAATACCTTGGGGCCTGAGCGGCCAAACACCTCGTCTGTATTAATAGCACCGTCGGCTAATCTCAAACCATAGGTAGGCCAGCTGGTTTCAAATGCCTTGCGCTGGCCATCAGTCATGCGTCCCGCTCGCACCACATAGCTGCGAATAGACTTCTTTCTATACTCCGGCCTCATCTCCATTTACTGAGCTCGCTTAACGACAAAGATGAGTAGTAGCCATCCAATGATGAAAGCGCTACCGCCAATGGGAGTGATCATGCCAAGTGCGCCTATTTGAGTGACAACCAAAAGATATAATGAACCAGAAAATATGAAAATACCAAGAGCAAAACTTATTGCCGCCCAATCTCGAATTTTGGGATTTACTAGCTGGTCTGGCAAGCAGACAAGGCCAAAAAGCGCCAACGTGTGCAAAAATTGATAAAAGACCGCCGTCTGGAAAATGTCCATGTAGCGCTCAGTTAAACATGTTTCTAAGCCATGCGCGGCAAATGCACCGAGCATTACACACACTGCGCCGCTAATTCCAATAAGCCTAAGCCAAAGTAGTTTATTCATAGCAATAAAAAAGCCGCACGGTTATAGAGTGCGGCTTATTGTCGTAGTTTATTAAATTAAGCTTCCATTAATACGCGAACTTTCTTCATTGCGTTCTTCTCTAACTGACGAATACGCTCAGCAGAAATACCATACTCAGCCGCTAACTCATGTAAGGTTGATTTTTTGTCATCCAACCACCGGCGCTGCAGTATTGAACGACTACGCTCATCAAGACTTGTTACAGCCTGGCTAAGACGGAAATTGTTATCGCCTTCATAATTCTCATTTTCAATTTGTTCAGCAGGATCTGCACCCTTAGATTCTAAATACAGAGATGGTGAGTAGTAAGTACTCTCTTCGTCATCTACCGGAGCATCAAAAGTTGCATCCCTTGACGTCAATCGCATTTCCATTTCCATCACATCTTTGACCGGAACACCAAGGTCGTCTGCGACGGCTTTTGCCTCCTCGGCGGAAAGCCAATCTAGCTCTTTTTTAGCACTGCGTAAATTGAAGAATAACTTGCGCTGAGACTTAGTTGTCGCAACCTTAACAATACGCCAGTTACGCAAAATAAACTCATGGATCTCTGCTTTAATCCAATGAACGGCGAAAGATACGACTCGAACACCTTTTTCAGGATTGAATCGACGCACTGCCTTCATCAGACCAACATTACCTTCTTGGATGAGATCAGCCAGAGGCAGTCCATAACCGTTGTAAGATCGAGCAATGTGTACAACGAATCTAAGGTGAGACATAACGAGTTTACGAGCGGCATCAAGATCATCTTGATAATATAAAGCTTCGCCCAAAGCCTTCTCCTCATCGATAGATAAGATGGGCACAGTAGCAGTACCCTGAATGTACGCATTCAGGTTTGCACCGGGAGTCATCCATTCCATTGTTTGGAGCGCTTTACTCATAATTTTCTCTTAATATCGTCGGTCGACAATAGTAACACTAATTGCTGGCGAGTTCCTAGCCCTAAAAAGCACCTTAAATTGCCTTAAAAGCGCCTATTCACAAGGCTTTGGAAGGTTAAATACCCTATTTTGGCTCTATTTTACGTAAATGTTGCATTACCGCGACCCAAGCACCGACCAAACCGGTCATAGCACCAATAGCACAGAGCGCCAATATCCCAAATAGGCCAGGCCCTACAAGCTCAAATTGACTCTGATATAGACTGGCCAGAACCTCTACTGAGCGGCCAACCCAAATAACACCAGCAATCAGCATCAAAGAAGCGATAATGGCGCCAAATAGGCCTAAGAGTGTGCCCGTATAAAGAAATGGTCGGCGTACATAAGCATCTGTGCCACCCACTAACTTAACCACAATAATTTCTTCTTGTCGGCCTTGAATGGCCAAGCGTATGGTATTTCCCACAATCAATAACACCCCAATGCCAAGAGCAATGCTAATAGCTAGTACTAGCTTTTCCCCAATCTGGGTTATCGCATTTAACCGCTGTATCCAAAGCATATCAACCTGAACATCTTCAACAGACTCAAGCTCTTCAATACCCGCAATTAATCTTTCAGCCTGACTTACGCCGGCCTCCCCAGATAACAATGGTTGCACCAAAAAAACGGCTGGCAACGGATTTTCATCCAAATACCGTAGTGCCGTGCCAAATCCCGATAACGCTTTAAATTCTTCCAGAGCTTCCTCAGCCGACACATAGGTTACTGAGATTACTCCCTCTAAATCCTCTAATTGCAAAGCAAGACCATCGATCGCCGCAGTACTAGCAGGTTTTGCTACAAATACGGTAATCTGCGAGGAAGACTCCAGGTCTCCGCCTATTTTTTGCACATTATTGAGCGCCAGCAACATTGCCGAGGGCAACGCTAGTGCTATCGCAATTACCAAAACCGTCAGCAATGTTTGAACAGGCTCGCGGAGCATTTTTCTCAGACTGCTGATTAGTGTTGCACGATGATGTGCTCTATATCCGCGCCAAAGGTCACCAAGACGAAATTTTTGGCCCGTCGCTCCGCGCTGTCGCGTTTCTCGGCTCGGTTTTTCAGTGGCGGTCATGGTGAAGACCATCATCGGTGATCATGCCGTTTTCTATATGCATAATCCTTTCATCCATAGTATTGATCAAATTAATATCATGGGTTGCAATCAACACAGTAACGCCAACACTTTGAAACCGTCTAAACATGGCCATAATTTCGGCAGACAATTTAGGGTCTAGGTTTCCTGTGGGCTCGTCCGCTATCAAAATCTTGGGCTTATGTACCACCGCCCTAGCTATACCTACCCTTTGCTGCTCGCCTCCGGACAGGGTCATCGGGTTGTGCGTCTCTTTATCGAGCAAGCCAACCCCATCAAGAGCAGCCCGGACACGACGCCCCGTTTCAGAGGCAGGGTAACCTGAGATTTGAAGAGGTAGCGCTACATTATCAAAAACAGTTCGATCAGTGAGTAGCTGATGATTTTGAAAAACCACTCCAATCTGACGCCTGTAGGTTGGAATTGCCGATCTGGACAACCGGTTTAAGTTTTTACCATTAATCAACAAAGTGCCCGAAGTAGGCCTTTCCATCAGCATCAACAATTTGAGAAGCGTACTTTTACCCGCACCTGAGGGGCCGGTGAGGAAGGCCATTTCGCCCGCATCCAGCTCAAAATTAACGTTACTTAAAGCCTCCAAACCACCCGGGTAACGTTTGCTCAGATTATCAAAGCGAATCATAACTATACTCGTTAAGTCTTAGTATCTAACAATGCCTGGACAAAATCTTCCGCAACAAAAGGTTGCAGGTCATCCGGCCCTTCTCCCACACCAATATAACGAATTGGTACCGCGAATTTATCTGCTAGCGCAAAAACAATGCCTCCTTTGGCCGTGCCATCAAGCTTGGTAAGAGCTAACCCGGTAACACCAACCACCTGATTAAACTCGGCCATCTGCGCCAAGGCATTTTGTCCAGTGCCCGCATCAAGCACTAGTAAAATCTCATGGGGCGCTGTGTCATCTATCTTGCTGGCTACTCGCTTCACCTTTTTCAGCTCTTCCATTAGATTACTTTTATTATGCAAGCGGCCCGCCGTGTCGGCAATAATGACATCGACATCCCTTGACTTGGCTGCTTGAATGGCGTCATAAATAACCGAAGCACTATCTGCCCCAGTATGCTGCGCCACCACCGGTATCTGATTGCGATCACCCCAAACCTGCAACTGTTCTACCGCTGCCGCCCTAAAAGTGTCGCCTGCCGCCAGTATCACTGACCGGCCTTGTCCTTTTATTTGTTGCGCAAGCTTTCCAATCGTTGTCGTTTTACCAACCCCATTCACTCCAACCACCAACATGACAAAGGGCTTACCCTGTCTCTCAAAATCAATAGCTTTTTCACTGACACTTAACCGGGCGATCAATATTTTTTCTAACGCGGCCTTCAGTGCGGCGCCATCTTTAAGCGATTGACGGTCAGACTGCGCTGTTAAATCAGCAATAATTTTGGCGGTCGTTTCAATGCCTACATCAGCTATTAATAAAGAGGTTTCAAGCTCCTCAAATAGCTCTTCGTCAATGACTTTACTGCCCAGAAAAATACTGCCGATGCCCTCTCCCGTTTTAGACAGAGCGGAGCGCATACGCTGCGCAAAATTTGGCTTGGCAACAGGTATCTGAGTCTCTGGTGACTCTTGGCTAGATTCTTCGGAGCGCACCTGACTGCGCTTAAAGCGATCGAGAAAAGATCGCTTAGGCATCTTCTCGTCATCGCCGTTCGTTGGTTTTGAATCCATTTTAATCGGTATACTTAGGTTGTTGGTATTTGGTGTATCCTACCATTTACGGTGGAAAAAGTAGTTAAAAGTAGTTCAAATGAGGCTCCAAATTGGCAACAAAAAGACTAAAGGCCACATCAAAAGCGGATCGCAGTGTCAGAATTATTGGTGGTACTTGGCGTAGCCGGAAGATTTTATTTGCCGAGGCTCCAGGTTTAAGGCCCACCGGTGACCGTATCCGAGAGACTCTTTTTAATTGGCTGGCTACACATATCTCAGGAGCCCGATGTCTAGACCTTTTTGCCGGTTCAGGCGTACTCGGTTTTGAAGCCTTATCTCGCGGCGCGGCTCACTGTACGGCCCTAGAGAGTCATTCGGCGGCGACTAAAAAGCTACAGTCAACCAAGATAGCACTGTCAGCCGATATCAACATAATTAATATCAACAGCATCAAATTCCTGGCTCAGCCATCGGAAGGGCAAGTATTCGATATCGTGTTTATAGACCCACCTTTTGAAGATGACTTACTCAATCAAAGCTGCCACTTGTTGGAGAAAAATGGTTGGCTAACTACCAGCGCAATGATCTACTGTGAGCTAAGCTTAAGTGACAACACTTTCGTGCCGCCATTAAATTGGCAACAAGTGCAGGACAAGTATGCAGGCGAGGTGAGATACTGTTTGTTCGCGCGCATTGAGCCTAGCAACTAAATTAAGTAATATGCAGCCTCAAAGAAAATCCGGAAATGGAATATAGCTATGAAGACGATCGTATATCCTGGCACATTTGACCCCATTACCAATGGTCACGTTGACCTCATTGAGCGCGCGTCCAAACTTTTTGACAAAATTGTAATAGGTATCGCTAGTAATCAGAAAAAAAGCCCCCTGTTTACGGTTGATGAACGGATTCATCTAGCAACAGTCGCGGTGGCACACTTAGATAACGTAGAAATTATAGGGTTTGATTATTTGCTTGTTAATTTCGTCAAGGATTGTAATGCAGAAGCTGTGATGCGGGGTCTTAGGGCTGTTTCTGACTTCGAGTACGAGTTTCAGCTGGCGAACATGAACCGCGCTTTAAGCCCTGAGCTTGAGAGTATATTTTTGACCCCTTCGGAGAAGTTTTCTTATATCTCCTCATCCCTCATTCGAGAAATTTCTGCACTCAAAGGTGATGCGAGTAAATTTGTCCCACCTCATGTTGCCGCAGCGCTGCTGGAAAAATTCAAATAACAACCTTACCCCCTGCGCACCTTAACGTTGACACTGGGGACAAAAGACCGAGCTGCGCTGGCCAAGCCGAATGTCCTTGAGAACCCCAGCACAGGTTATGCAACCTTTGCCGGCACGGCCGTAGACCGCTAAGGTTTGCTGGAAATATCCCGGTTCCCCGCTGCTATTAACAAAATCACGTAAAGTGGTTCCTCCTTGCTCTATGGCGGCGGCGAGTACATCCTTTATATTAGTCCCTAGTAACTCATAGCGTTGCTTTGAAATCTTACCTGCCGGCCTATCTGGCCGAATACCACTGCGAAAAAGCGCCTCGGATGCATAAATGTTGCCGACCCCAACCACAATTTTATTATCCATAATAAAAGGTTTAACAGACATCTTTTTGGCTTTTGCTTTGCGCCAGAGTAAAGCACCATCGAAGTCCGTTGATAATGGCTCTGGCCCCAAGTGAGCTAACTGTTGATGTTCGCCCAAAGACCAAAGCCAAGACCCAAAGCGTCGTGGATCGTGATAGCGTAGACAGGCGCCATTAACTAACTGTAATTCTATATGATCATGCTTGCGCCACTCAGTGTCCTCACCGACGACTCTTAAGCTACCACTCATACCAAGATGGACCAGCATCGACCCACGCTCTAATTGCATAATCAGATATTTAGCTCGCCGAGACACCGCTATTACCGTTTGACCCTCTACAATAGATTCGATTCCCGCGGTCACAGGCCATCGTAAAGAACCTTGACGAACGATTAATTTATTTATTTTTTGCTCTTTTATAAAAGGCTCTATGCCTTTTAGAGTAGTTTCAACTTCAGGTAATTCAGGCATCGGGTAACTCTAGCTTCGCTTCTGTCGGGGGTTGGCAAAATTAATGCGCTCTTACTCCATTTTTAACATCGATAATAGTATATATTAGGGGTTCAAAGGTTAGCTCGGAAACTAGCATTTTACAAAAAAATCAGTAAAATGCCGATTCCTGTTTAAAAAAAGCTTCTAAAAGGAAATAGGCGCGCATGGCTCTAGGAAAAAGACGTAGATCAGAAGACGAAAATGAAATTGATATGACGCCAATGTTGGACGTTGTTTTTATCATGCTTATTTTCTTTATTGTAACTGCGTCGTTTGTAAACGAGTCAGGTCTGGGCGTTAGCCGTCCACCAACGTCTGACCAGCCACCACCAGACTCCGAAAATACTAATATCGTATTTCGGGTCTCCGAAAGCAATGAACTGACGTTTGAAGGTCGCCGCATTGATATCCGTGCAGTCCGAGCCAACGTCGAGCGAATGCATGCCGAGAAGCCCGAAGCGAAAGTGGTCATTAGTTCACATCCAAAAGCTAAAACAGAGATCTTCGTTGAGATTTCAGATCAAGCGCGCGAAGCGGGTGTGTACGACATATCTCTGTCGACCGACGAATAAGCCAGGAACGCTATCACAGGTCTAAATACTCTACCTGCGTCTTCAGCGCAGGTGGCTCGCTATTATTGTCTCTCTTTAGACTTCCCTGCTTGTTAACCTAGCACCAACGCCTTACTTGTATTTCATCAATATTCTGACAATATAGTGACTCGCAACGCACACACTATTGGACTGCTCTATGGAAGATCCACGCGGAAATTTTACTCAAACAGAGATTGACTGGTTGCGAAGCGAATTGCCCGACTTTGGTAGTGAGGAGTCTAGCTCAGACAGCACAAGCGCCAAACTGAAGCAGTATCTGACATTTTATCAACTACCTAAAGCCTCTAACGACGTTCAACTTATCGTCGGCAAGTCCCCTGATCGACAAACCCTCATCGCGGCTTGGAGGCCTACTATAAGCAGGGGTACAGTCGTAGTTGTGCATGGTTATATGGATCATATTGGTTTATATAACCATCTTATTGAATATCTTTTGCAACAACAGCTCAACGTTGTCTGCTTTGACTTAATGGGTCACGGCTTGTCCAGTGGTGATCCAGGCTCTATCAATAATTTCAGCCAGTATGTGGAGCAACTTGAACAGGTAATCGCCCTCTCTAATAAACACTTTCCGGGGCCAACTCATGGTATTGGCCAAAGTATGGGCGGGGCCATTTTGCTCAAACACCTGCTCAACCAAACCGATCACCAGCAATATCCGTTCACCAGCCTTAACTTATTTGCACCCCTATTACAGCCGTGGGCATGGAAACAAAGCCGTCGCATGTATTTTCTCTCCCGACTATTTATTAAATCTATTAAGCGTGTTTTTCGTCCCAGCTCTCACGACCGTGATTTTTTACATTTTTTACGCACCCGGGATCCTCTACAGCCAAAGTCGGTGCCTCTTAAATGGGTGGGTGCAATGAATCACTGGATGTCAGAATTTGAACATGCTCCAGCCAACGATTTTGCCATCAACATTATTCAGGGAGACAACGACAAAACGCTAGACTGGGTGTATAACCTCAAGGCCTTTAGACAAAAATTTAACACATTGTCAGTCACGATGATCGCCGACGGTAATCATCATCTGGTCAATGAAAAAGAGACACTTAGAACACTCATTTTTAAAGCACTAAAAATCTAACTAGTTATAAATATAACTAGGCAACCAAGTAGCCAAGGCTGGCCACAATGACAGCAACAACATTAAGAATAGTTGCATTATGATAAAGGGCACCACGCCGCGATACATGTCAGAGGTCTCAACCGAGTCGGGAGCCACACCGCGCAAATAAAACAGTGCAAATCCAAATGGCGGGGTTAGAAAGGAGGTCTGTAAGTTGATGGCGATCATCACACCTAACCATACAGGGTCAAGGCCCATAGCCAACAAAACAGGGCCGACAATCGGTACAACCACAAAGGTAATCTCGATAAAATCAAGGATAAAGCCCAGTAAAAAAATCACCACCATGACTAGCAGAGTTGCGCCAAACAGCCCACCTGGCAAATTAGTGAAAAAATTCTCGACTATTTCTTCGCCGCCAAAGCCTCGAAAGACCAACGAAAATACTGCTGCACCTATGAGTATCAAAAACACCATAGACGTAACTTGGGTGGTACTAATGGCGACTTCGCGGAGCTTGGTGAAATTCAATTGGCCTTTAATCGCGGCAAGTGCTGTAGCACCAAAAGCTCCTACGCCGGCAGCTTCTGTTGGGGTCGCAATCCCAGTAAGAATCGAGCCCAACACGGTCACAATTAAAAACACCGGTGGCAGTAAGTTTTTCATCGCCCTTGATAGGCTAGCCCTGCCTACACTTTGCGGCTCATGTTCAATTGCCGCTGGACGAGAAAAAAGCACCAGATAGACACAATAAAATATTACCAGTAATAACCCGGGAATAAGGGCACCCACAAATAAATCACCAATAGAGATCGTTTTAGGAGTAAAGATCCCCATATTTAATTGCGCCTGTTGATAGGCGCTAGAGAGCGTATCGCCAAGTAAAACCAACGCAATAGACGGCGGAATGATTTGCCCCAGCGTCCCCGTGGCGGCAATGAGCCCAGTGGCTTGGGAGGCAGAATAACCTCGCTTGAGCATCGTCGGTAACGACATCAGCCCCATTGTCACCACTGTTGCGCCGACAATACCGGTGCTGGCCGCTAACAAAGCGCCAACTAACACAACCGAAATACCTAGGCCGCTGCGAAATTCACCAAAGAGATCGGCCATACTCTCAAGCAGATCTTCTGACAACTTTGATTTCTCAAGCATCACCCCCATTAAGATGAACAGCGGCACCGCAATCAACGTGGTATTTTCCATGGTGCCAAACAAACGATTCGGCAGGGCCTGTATAAACGCCATGTCAAAATGGCCGGTAAAAGTACCCACCATCGCAAAAAGTAGCGCCGTACCCGCCAACGAAAAAGCCACTGGGTAGCCGGCCATAAGCACCAAGCAGGCGGCTAAAAACATTAAAAAGGGAATAAACTCAGCCATCAGATTATGGGCTCGTTGTTTTCAACTATTTGCGTCGCTGAAATATTCACGCCACTGACCACCAAACCACTTTTAACAATTTCAGCAATACCCTGCAATAACAAGGTAACAGGCATGAGCAACATTAGAGTTTTCAGCAAATAAACAAACGGAAGTCCATTGTTCTCCACTGACGTTTCGTGAATTGCCCAGCTGGCTAAAACATAGTCCCAGCTAGTGAAAAATATCAACAGGCAGACCGGCACTAAAAACACAAGCCCACCTATGAGATTAACCATGGCTTTGGACTTTGGCGAAAAGCCTCTATAGAAAATATCTACTCGCACATGGCCATCATGCTTTAGCGTAAAAGCCAGCCCCATCAAGAATACCAGGCAGTGCAAATAAGTAACCGACTCTTGAAGAGCAATCGAACCGACCTCTAAAAAATACCGTGTGACGACCACCAGCACGACTAGCGCCACCATGACCATCGTCAGCCATGCAATAAGGCGTCCAGTGATCTCGGTAAATTTCTCAATAGTATTAAGTACTATTATCAGTGGTTTCAAGGGGCTTAAGATTCCTAATGACGAGCGGTTGATAGTATACCGACTGAATAACCAGGCCGATACCAATACCCCGCGGATAAAAGGCAATTATAAGCCCGCCTACCCCGGCTCTAATGCGCCTACACCGGGGGCAAGGCAATTTATTTGTTGGTTAATTATTTTGCAGGTGCTTCATACAAACACATATCGACAGTTTCCATCTTTTAATTAGCTAAACAGTTGTTGGCAGGCTTGATATACTAAAGCCAATTGTAAAATTATCCTTTTCATCAGGTAACTAAAAATGATGCTAACCGTTATTTCGCCGGCCAAGAAACTCGATTACAGAAGCCCTGTAAGCGCCACAGCTCATACACAACCCGCTCTCTTAAAACATTCGCAGGAATTGTTAGAGGGCCTGAAAAAATTGTCGCCTCAGGATGTCTGTAGGCTTATGGGCTTGAGCGACAAATTAGGCGCGCTGAACTATGAGCGTTTTCAAGAATGGAGCGCGCCGTTTAATGAAGGTAACGCTCGTCAGGCCGTGCTCGCTTTTAAAGGCGATGTTTATCAAGGATTAGGTGCCGATAGCATGAGCGAGGCCGAACTCCAGTGGGCGCAAGACCATCTGCGCATTTTGTCAGGCCTTTACGGGATTCTTCGTCCCCTCGATTTGATGCAAGCCTATCGCCTTGAGATGGGAACCAAATTTGCCACCCAGCGCGGTAGCGACCTCTATTCCTTTTGGGATGGTATTATTACCGCGGAGCTAAATGACCTGCTCAAAGGGGCTGATGCCGTACTTTTAAACCTCGCCTCCAACGAATACTTTAAGGCCGTCAAGCAAAAAAACCTTCACGCCCGCATCGTCACCCCAATATTCATGGATTATAAAACGGACAAATATAAGATTATTAGCTTTTTTGCTAAAAAAGCACGAGGCTTGATGTCTGCCTTTATTATTACCAATAAAATCACCTGCGTAGATGATATCAAAGCCTTTAATTCGACCGGCTACGCTTTTAACGAAGCGATGAGTGAGGGCGACAAGTGGGTTTTCACTCGCGGTTGAATTTCAAATATGCCTAAACCGTTTTCCCAAGCTTGCGAGAATAATCGCGCTCCTATCTGCCAGATCCTAGAGCGCGTCTTTGCTGACAAAAGGGCTATTCTCGAGATAGGCAGCGGCACTGGACAGCATGCGGCTTGGTTCGCCAAAAAGATGCCGCATCTCCGCTGGCAAACTAGCGACAGAATACAGAATCACCCCGCTATCAAAGAGTGGTTAGCCGAGGCCGCCCTCAACAACCTAGTCGCTCCAATCACTCTTGACGTTTCCCAATTTGACTGGCCACAACACGAATATGATGGCGTATTCTCAGCGAACACCGCTCACATCATGTCTTGGCCCGAGGCTCAACAGATGGTGTGTGGCGTTGCCTCGGCCCTAGCTGATGGCGGCATATTCGGCCTATACGGGCCAATGCAATATTCTGGGGTGATTGAGGCTGAAAGTAATCGCGCGTTTAATGCCCGGCTTAAGGCTCAAAACCAACAGCAGGGCATTAAAGAATTCAACGATTTAAATGCCTTGGCCGCCAGCCAAGGAATGGTTTTGCGCGAGGACAACCCTATGCCGGCTAATAATCGACTACTAGTTTGGCAAAAGAGCAACAACTCCTCGGCTTACTAACCAAGGAGTAAATAGTCCAGAGCGATGCCCATAAACACCACCATGCCCACTCGATGGTTATTTAAAAAAGCAGCAAAACAAGCCTGCCTATCTCGCTGCTGCGTTGTGCGGTGCTGGTTATAGAAATAGCCTGCTGCTGCGGCCAATCCCACACAATAAATCCAGCCGCGGCCAAATTCGACTCCCACCAACACTAACAACCCAAGCGTTGCGATCTGTAAAATAGCAATAATTGTTCGGTCATGTCGTCCAAACAGAATAGCTGTCGACTTAATACCAATTTGCACATCATCATCTCGGTCAACCATCGCATAGTACGTATCAAAAGCGATTGTCCAAACCACCACGGCAGCGAATAAAAGCCAAAGTTCGTTTGGCAGCCCCTCCCGCTCAGCGGCAAACCCCATTGGGATTGCCCAGGCCCAGGCCACACCAAGACCTATTTGAGGCAGGTTAGTAAAGCGCTTCATAAACGGATACACCGCCGTCACCGCGACTCCGCCAAAAGACAATAAGATAGTTAATTGATTAGTCTGTAGTACCAGAATCAGGCCCGCTATCAGTAGGCTGGCGCATAAAATCAAGGCATGCTTTGGCTTTATTTCTCCAGCAGGCAAGGGCCGCGTCTTGGTGCGCTCCACTAGCCCGTCCACATGGCGATCTGCATAATCATTAATAACACAACCCGCTGCCCGCATAACAAGCAAGCCAACGATAAATATTGCTAAATTCCTCGACGATGGCACGCCCTCTGCGGCAAACCAAAGTCCCCAGAGCGTTGGCCATAACAGTAAATAAACGCCTATTGGCCTGTCCATTCGCATTAATCGCAACCAAGGGTTTGGCGCGCTTGCGGGAGGGGCTTTGCTTGATGTCCTCATGTTATGTTGAGAATCCTAAAGAAGGGTGTTGATTATACGGTTTAAATTCTGGCAAAAATATTTCACTGACCAATAGCGGTTTTTGGTCAAGCCTAAATACTGATCTGCGCCCCCAAAGAGGGCCTTCAATATGGCTTAATTTGTCTGGCAAGTGTGCTCTTTGAATCGACAAAAAAGCGGCTTCGACAGGCTCTCTCGTCATGCTAGGATCTCTGAACAATAGCGCGCCGAGAGGCTGTCTGTCGATATCCCGCAAAAATGCCAGCCGTCCCGTCAAAGTCGATAATGGCATAATGCTTCTAGCAAAAACCCAAGGTTCACCATTGCCAAGAAGTAGGACCTGCCTCGAATACACCGGCGTATCGCAGTCTATATGGAGCGCCTTCGCTTCACTCGCGGTAGGCGTAGTTTCAACCTGATCGATGACTTCAACCGCAAAGCGATTTTCGCTGGCCTCAATCAAGCGCTGGGTTAAAGATCCGGGGTCAGACAGCCAGTCATTCCAATAGGGAGGTATTATTTTGTCCGGCACCGCCCCAAGGGCCTGCCAGATAAAGGTCGGGGGTAGGATCAATTGTGCGTCTTGTAATATAGTCAAAATTATCTCTTCATCTTCAATAGGTGTCGGTAAAACAGCAGTTGTACTCTAAGGATAAACGGGAGGCTCGCCATCAGGCCGAGCCCTAAACCGCTTGTATTCCCATTGGTACTGCTCGGGAGCTAACGCAATAATGGATTCAACCCCCTGATTAAGCGCGGCTAAGCTTGTCTGTTGGTCGTCACTATAAATTTGTCTCGCAACTGGTAGAAAGTGTATCTCCCAGCCTCCTCGAACACGAAGTGCAGTGCACATTAACGCGCGGCTGCCCGTTCGCTGCAGTAGCTTATGAATAAGGGTCATAGTCTGCGTTTGTATCCCTAAGAAGGGCGCAAAATCGCCACTGTTCGGCGGTGGCTGTTGGTCTGGTAAGATACCTGTAATCTCGCCTCTTTGTAGCGCTTTGATGAGGGCAGCGACTCCACGTAAATTCGTCGGGACTAAGGTTGCGCCAGCTTGTTCGCGAGATGTTTTTATCCACGTTTCTAACTCCACCATTCTTGGCGGGTCATACAAGGACGTCATTGCAGCCTGTTGAGAAGCCCACAACCCAATCACCTCCCAGTTGCCTTGATGAGGAATAACTAAGATAGTGCCCAACCCCTCTAACAATGATGTCTCGAAAAGCTCTAGCCCCCTAATGGCTAGTATTTTGTCCCCCACTCCGGCGTTGCCGGCACGCCAAACTTTGGGGGTTTCAAAAAGGGCCTGCGCTAAATGTGACATGCGCTTAGCACTAAGCTGTTTAATATCTTGCTTTGACATCTCGGGATAACAAAGAGCCAGATTAATTTTGGCCGTTCTAAACGGTTGAAGGTTCAAAATAACTATTAGTGCACCAAGTGCTTTCCCCACGACTCGCGCCACCGGAAGCGGAAGCCAGGAGATGCTCTTAAGAATACATAGAATTAACTTATTTCTCATTGTTGCCTATCTTGGGTTGTTTTCACGGGTGGTGGTAACCGCAACACACGCGAAGAACAGAGAATAACGCCTGCTTCTGTTATTTGGGTGCACTCTTTTATCCATCTATTCCGACAATTGCCTTTCTATATTTAACCATTGTTGCCTGCATTATATCTACTGCCTGATCAAGCAAGCTACCTTATTAAGCCCTTTGCGGCACTTATCCCCTATCTTTATCGTGGTGCGGCTTTATAATTGCGGCTTGATTGAACATTTTATTACCGTGGGTGAATGTTGTGGCCAAACTCAGTGCGCCGCCTGATACTTTTCAGGATTTGATTTCCAGACTCCAAAATTACTGGGCAGGAAAAGGCTGCTTGATTATGCAGCCCCTTGATATGGAAGTTGGTGCGGGTACCTTTCATCCAGCAACATTTTTGCGCTCGCTTGGGCCCGAAAACTGGAATAGCGCCTATGTCCAGCCATCAAGGCGACCTACCGATGGCCGTTATGGTGAAAATCCAAATCGGCTTCAGCACTATTACCAGTTTCAAGTAGTAATGAAGCCTTCTCCTAAGGATTTTCAAGAGCTCTATCTGGGGTCCTTGAGAGAGCTTGGGTTGGATACCTTAGTTCATGACGTTCGCTTTGTTGAAGACAACTGGGAATCGCCAACGCTTGGAGCTTGGGGCTTAGGTTGGGAGGTTTGGCTAAATGGAATGGAGGTTTCTCAGTTTACCTATTTTCAGCAGGTTGGGGGTCTTGAGTGCTACCCCGTTACTGGCGAAATCACCTATGGGCTAGAGCGTATTGCTATGTATCTACAAGGGGTTGATAGCATTTATGATCTGGTTTGGGCACATGGCCCTCAGGGCGATGTTAGCTATGGAGACGTTTTCTTGCAAAATGAAATTGAGATGTCGGCCTATAATTTTGAGCATGCGGACGTTGCATTTCTGTTTGAGAGCTTTGATCAATATGAAAAAGACTGTCAGCGTTTAACTCAGAAGGGGCTGCCCCTACCCGCTTATGAAATGGTAATGAAGGCGTCCCATACATTTAACCTACTTGATGCTCGCAAGGCCATTTCCGTAACAGAACGTCAGCGCTTTATTTTACGTGTTCGCACCCTCGCAAGAGGTGTTGCACAGGGTTACTTTGAGTCTCGCCTAGCGGCGGGCTTTCCATTGGCCGATCCCTCAATTGCAGCCGAAGTTATAGCTCGTCATGCAGGAGAGTCAAAATGAGTAGCGATTTCCTATTTGAACTAGGTACCGAAGAATTACCGCCAAAGGCACTGCTAGGGCTATCGGAAGCGCTAACCTCTGGTCTCTTAAAGGGCTTTGAAAGTGCTAACCTTGCATTCGATGAAGTCTCCTCTTTTGCCGCGCCTCGCCGGCTTGCTGTTCTGGTGCGAAACTTAGATGTAAAGGCCCCTGATAATGAGGTCGTAAATTGGGGTCCGCCTACTAAAGTTGCTTTTGATGGCAGTGGATCGCCGACGAAGGCTGCACAAGCTTTCGCCACAAAAAATAATTTAGCCCTAGCTGAGCTCGTAAACAATGTCGAACATGACGGCAAGCAAGAAAAACTTTGTGTTCGCAAAATCGAAGAAGGAAGAGCAACCGCCTCCCTTCTTTCGGAACTGATTAATGCTGCCTTGCTAGGGCTTCCCATCGCAAAGAGGATGAGCTGGGGCAGCAGTAAAGAGCTGTTTGTCCGCCCGGTACAATGGGCCGTCTTGCTGTTTGACGGAAAAACTTGTGAAGAATCAATTTTAGGGATTACGTCTAGCAATGTGAGTCAGGGTCATCGCTTCCATGGTTCAGGCGATATCACGATCAAAACACCTCTTAGCTATGAGCAACAGCTAAAGGACAATTTCGTGATAGCTTGCTTCGCTGATCGCCGGGCCATTATTCGCGAGGGAGTCGCGAGTTTAGCTAAAACGATTAATGGGTGCGCGGTCCTTGACGAGGCCTTATTAGATGAAGTGAGTGCGTTGAACGAATGGCCCGTGCCTTTGATGGGGCATTTTGAGGAACATTTTTTGGAGGTGCCTTCCGAGGCGCTTATCTCTTCGATGAAAGAGCATCAAAAGTATTTCCACCTGATTGATGACAATGATCAGTTGTTACCTGCGTTTATCACTGTGGCCAATATTGAAAGCAGCAACCCTTCGCAAGTGATCGCTGGAAATGAGCGTGTCATTCGTCCCCGATTGGCCGACGCGGCATTCTTTTACCGGAACGATCGGCTTGTATCACTGGAGCAGCGTAGAGAAACCTTAAAAAAGGTGGTTTTTCAGGACAAGCTAGGCTCTGTTTTCGATAAAACAGTCCGCGTGTCGAGCCTTTGCTCACAATTGGCCTGCTTTACGGGTGCAGATCCTGCGTTCGCGCGCCGAGCGGGCGAACTGTGTAAATCCGATTTAGTAACAGACATGGTGGGTGAATTTGCCGATCTACAAGGCGTAATGGGGCGTTATTACGCTGTTCATGACGGTGAACAGATGGATGTAGCGGAAGCTCTACTGGAACAGTATCTACCACGCTTTTCTGGCGATAAAATTCCGACTAACAACGTCGGAATGACCTTGTCTCTTGCTGACAAACTAGACACGCTGGTTGGTATCTTTAGTATTGGGCAACCACCCTCCGGTTCTCGTGACCCTTTTGCGCTAAGACGGGCTAGTCTCGGAATTTTACGTATTATCTTAGATAGAAAAATTAACATTGATCTGACAGAGGCGATCTCTCTTGCTGCAGCGAACTTTGACTTAGATGCGCCTAGCCTAGACAAAACGTGCAAGCAAGTACTTACATACGTATTAGAGCGCTTTAGATCCTGGTATCGTGATCAAGGTGTCAGCGCCGAGGTTTTTTTGTCCGTTTCCACTCTCGGGTTTACTAACCCACTGGACATTGACGCTCGAATAAAAGCCGTCGCTCAATTCTGCCTACTGCCGGAGGCTGATGCCCTCTCATCAGCCAACAAAAGAGTGTCTAATATTTTAGCAAAGCAGCTAGGCACGCGCATGCCGGAGCCTCTAGCCCAAGCTCTACTCCTTGAGTCAGCAGAGAAAAGCCTAGCACGAACAATAATAGCGCTTGAAGATAGCTGCAAGCCTCTATTGGCGTCCCGAGATTACAATACGTTGCTACAGGACCTTTCTTCTCTGCGGGCGCCCGTCGATCACTTTTTTGATGAGGTTATGGTAATGTCAGAAGACTCGGCTCTGCGTGAAAATCGGCTAAGCCTGCTCAAAAGACTGCGAGATTTATTTCTTAACGTCGCTGATATTTCACAGCTAGTCACCGGCAAATAGTGGGTAAGTGCCAGACCATAGGCGCCCTCCCAAGGATGTTTCTTTGTCTGCGTGCATGCGCGTTCTATATAGGGTTTATTGCCGTCGTTTTGGTCTTCGGCTTGGCCTGCTGCGCAACCTGCTTCCTTCCCGCTAAGCAGCTGCACGCAGTGGCAGCGACTGGAAATTTTTTGTCGTTATTTTGGCTCCGCATAACCTGTAACATTAAGGTTAAGATAACCGGCCGTGAAAACATCCCTCCGGGAGCCTGTGTTATTTTATGTAACCATCAAAGCTCCTGGGAATCATATTACCTGCAATGGTTACTACAACCAGCGAGCTTTGTATTGAAGCGTGAGCTGCTTTGGATCCCCTTTTTCGGCTGGTCTTTGGCGCTTTTGCATCCCATTGCTATCAAAAGATCCAACCCCGCTTCTGCCATTCGCCTCATCTTTAAACAGGGCGTACTGAGGCTAGAAGAAGGGCTCAAAGTTGTTATTTATCCAGAAGGTACTCGAATGCCGCCAGGGGCATTAGGAAAGTTTAAAACGGGAGGCGCGGCTCTAGCCGCGCGAGCTGGGGTCCCTATTTTGCCTGTGTCTCACAATGCCGGCGAACACTGGGCTCTTAATGAGTTCCTCAAATATCCTGGCACCGTTTGCTTAAACATCGGACCAACAATTGATACGTCTAATAATAGCGCCCGAGCATTGACGGACACCGCGCGTAGCTGGATTGATAGGTCACTTAAGTAGCGCCCGGCGCCTAAGCGCCTTTAAACATCTAGGTTCACCACTGACAGCGCATTTTTTTCAATGAACTCTCGTCTGGGCTCCACTTGGTCGCCCATCAGCGTAGTAAACATCTGGTCGGCTGCAATAGCATCCTCTATGGTTACCACTAACATTCGCCTCACCTCTGGGTCCATTGTAGTTTCCCAAAGCTGCTCGGGATTCATCTCCCCCAGGCCTTTATACCGCTGAGTACTGATCCCTCTGCGAGATTCCGCCATCAGCCAATCTAGGGCCTCTTTAAATCCTCCAACGGGATGATCTCTGTCCCCACGCTTAACGTAAGCGCCCTCTTCGATTAATCCTTGCAACGTGCTACCCAGCTCAACCATCGACGTATATTCTGCTGAACCAAAGAAATCTCTACTCAAGGTGTGATAGTGCGGCACACCATGCGCCGTAATCTCAATACTGGGCAAGAACACATTGCGTTCTTTATCCTCAATTACACCTACCTTGTAACGGTGCGTGCCATTATCACTTTCCATTAGCTTTTCCTGGAGTTCGGCACACCAAGCCTCCATATCGCCACACGTTTGCAGAAGTTTGATATCAAGTCCGCGCACATAAATTAGCGCCTCAAGGACACTAAGGGGATAAACCAAGGACATTCTTTCGGTTAGACGACTAACATGCCTAAACTTTCCGACCAGCGCTTCCAGCGACTCTCCGTTAATCGCCGGCGCCTCCGGATTAACATGCAGACTAGCACTCTCGAGTGCTTTTTGAGTTAAATAAGCCAGCAACGCGTCGTCATCTTTAACATATTGCTCATTTTTGCCCTTACTCACTTTATACAGCGGCGGCTGAGCAATAAAAATATGCCCGTTATCGACCAATTCCCGCATTTGCCGAAAAAAGAACGTCAGCAATAAGGTTCGGATATGCGACCCATCTACGTCAGCGTCAGTCATAATAACGATAGTATGGTAACGAAGCTTTTCAATATTAAACTCCTCATTCCCGATACCGCACCCAAGAGCGGTGATCAAAGTACCGATCTCGACGCTAGATAACATTTTGTCGAAGCGAGCCTTCTCAACATTCAAAATCTTTCCTTTCAGCGGAAGAATAGCCTGCGTCTTACGTGACCGCCCCTGCTTAGCCGAACCTCCCGCAGAATCACCCTCCACCAAATATACTTCAGACAAAGCAGGATCTTTTTCTTGGCAATCAGCCAGCTTTCCTGGCAACCCGGCAATATCGAGCGCACCCTTGCGGCGAGTCATCTCTCTAGCTTTCCGCGCCGCCTCTCTAGCCCTTGCCGCATCTATCATCTTGTTGACAATCGCTCGCGCCTCCTGCGGAAACTCCAGGAGATAATCAGTAAATTTCTCTCCCATTTCTTGCTCAACAGCTGTTTTTACTTCTGAGCTAACCAACTTATCCTTAGTCTGAGAAGAAAACTTCGGGTCCGGCACCTTGACTGAAACAATCGCCGTTAGCCCCTCACGAGCATCGTCACCCGTAGTATTAACTTTCGATTTGCCGTTAATTCCTTCCTTTTCTATATAGGTGTTCAGTCCACGGGTCAGCGCCGACCGGAATCCGGCAAGGTGAGTGCCGCCATCGCGCTGCGGGATGTTGTTGGTATAACAGAGAATATTCTCTTGAAATCCATCATTCCACTGCAACGCCACCTCAACACTGGTTCCATCTTCGCGCTCACTGTTGAAGTGCATTATTTCGTTAACAGTCGACTTATTAGTATTGAGAAACTCAACAAAAGCGTGTAATCCGCCTTCATACGCGTAAACCTCTTCTTTACCGGTTCTTTCATCATGCAGAACCATGCGTACACCAGAATTTAGAAACGATAATTCGCGTAGCCGTTTAGCAAGCTGCTCAAAATGATACTGAATATTAGTAAAAGTATCTTCTGAAGGCATGAAGAAAACCTCTGTCCCGGTCTCCTCAGTATCCCCGATCTCCGAAAGAGGGCTATCAGGAACGCCATGGGTATAGGTCTGTTCATGGACTTTGCCATTACGGCGAATGGTAAGGCGCATCTTCTTTGAGAGCGCATTAACAACAGACACCCCCACTCCGTGAAGGCCGCCCGAGACCTTATAGCTATTATCATCAAACTTTCCGCCCGCATGAAGCACGGTCATAATGACCTCGGCGGCGGAAACGCCCTCTTCGTGCATTTCCGTTGGAATGCCTCTCCCATTGTCGGATACAGTGATCGACTCATTTGGGTGAATAACAATACGAATTTCTGAACAATGCCCAGCAAGGGCCTCGTCAATGGAGTTGTCTACCACCTCAAAAACCATATGGTGCAGACCAGTACCATCATCAGTATCGCCAATATACATGCCAGGCCGCTTGCGAACCGCGTCCAGCCCCTTTAGTACCTGAATACTCGACGAATCATAATTTGTTTCTTCAGTCATAACCTTTTAGTTTCCCGTTATCTCGCTTTTTGTAGCAACCCCATGTTCCACATGGAACATATGATGCGCCATCCCTTCCACCAACACCTGAAAATCTCTTTTATCAACGCCGGTCATAAATACCTGGCAATCTAACCCTCTCAAAAAACCAACAATTTGCTGGCGATGGAGGTAATCCAGCTCTGCAGGCAAATCGTCCAACAAAAACAAGCACGATTCGCCGGTCTTATCCCTATAAAAGGTAGCCTGCGCTAATTTTAACGCATAAACAAGCAGCTTGATCTGGCCTCGGGACAGGCATTCTGACGCCAACACCCCATCCACCCTAATCTTCATATCAGCCTTGTGGGCTCCGTGGCTCGTAGTTCCCACGGCCAAGTCCCTCGCCTGATCTGCCGCCATCACATCTGCAAGAGATGCCTCATCAGCCCATCCCTGATAATAATCAAAACTTAGGTCTCCTAGACCATCAAGCTCTTTCGAAACAGCCTCAACATGCTCCACCAACCCCTCGAGATAGGCTCTGCGATGACGCGTAATCTCCTCACTCAGCGGTATAAACTCAGTTGTCCAGGCTCGCAACGAATCTTCGTCTATTCTACCATGACGAAGTAGTTGATTTCGCTGTTTTAATGCTTTTTGAAAACGCCGCCACAGATCAGTGTACGAATGTTCCACGTGGAACACTCCCCAATCTAAAAATTGCCGTCTTTGAAGGGCGCCGCCTTCTAACAAGTTAAAACTGTGCGCATCTATTAACTGCAAAGGAAGCTCCTCAACAAGCTGAGCTGCCGACTGCAGCGCCCTCCCGTCGAGACGAGCCTCAAAAAGCCCCTTAGACGTGCGCCTTATGCCTAGTCGGTGACTACCTTTGGGCTTCTGGCGCTCCACCTTAGCCGAGACAACCAATTCGTCAGCCTCATGATTTACCACCAATCGTAAATCGCGATGTTTGAAAGACCTGCCACGGCCCAAAAGATAAATAGCCTCTAGAATGCTAGTCTTGCCACTACCGTTGGCGCCATAAATAACGTTAATAGCTGGATGGCACTCCAGTTGGAGGCTTGTGAGATTTCGTACTTGAAGTATGTCTATGCTTGAAAGGTACATGAGCGCTCATTTTTGACCATACAGCCAAAGGCCCCTCAGCTAGAGGCGCATTGGCATAACGACATAAACAGCGCCACTGTCTGCTGCGCCACTAACAAGAGCGCTACTATTGGAGTTAGACAGTGTAATGCGCACCTCAGGACTTGAAATAACGTTAAGCACATCAAGTAGATAGCTAACATTAAACCCAATCTCAAGATCTTCTCCGGAGTAATTCACAGAAACCTCTTCTTCCGCTTCTTCCTGCTCAGGGTTATTGGCAACCATCTTAATCGAGCCACCCGACAGCAAGATGCGCACCCCACGATACTTCTCATTCGACAGGATAGCCGCGCGTCCGAACGCTTGCTTAAGCTCAGCCCTATCGCCGACGACTTCTTTATCTCCGCCCTTAGGTAGCACGCGATCATAGTCTGGGTAGGCACCATCGACTAGCTTAGACGTGAAGCAATAGTCCTCGCCGGTAACCCGAATATGGTTTGATCCCATAGCCACACTAACTTCGTGTTCACCCAACAGCCGAGATAGCTCTATAATTCCTTTGCGCGGCAAAATAGCCGAGATTGTCTCTTCAACCGAGACGTCGCAAGCGCCATCGCAAAGCGCCATGCGGTGGCCATCTGTAGCCACGGCTCTAAGATTGTTATTGGTTAGCTCCCAGAGCATGCCATTTAGATAATACCGGACATCTTGTTGAGCCATAGCAAACGAAGTCGCTTCGATTAAGCCCTTAAGAACAGAGCCTTTCACCACAAACTCTATTGTCTTTTCCCCTTCATCAACTGACGGGAACTCATTGGCCGGCAAAGTCGCTAGGGTGAATTTGCTTCTTCCACTTTTAAGCGTCGCCTTACCTTCGCCACTGGAAAAGTTAATTTGCGCTCCATCTGGTAGTGACCGGCAAATATCAACCAACTTACGAGCAGATACCGTTACCTCGCCATCCTCACCATCCGGGCCGCTGTCGCTAAAGCCTACGATTTCGACCTCAAGGTCAGTGCCCGTCATTGATAACCGGCCATTTTCTAAACTTAACAGCACGTTAGATAAGATCGGTAATGTCTGTCGTCGCTCGACAACACCCACGACAAACTGCAAAGGCTTAAGAAAAGCTTCACGCGATAAGCTAAATTTCATAATCTTGTATTATCTCCTACTTTATTTATGTTCTTTGCTAACGTTTAAGTAGATAAGGCTCTGTATAGATTCTTAAGGTCTCGCTGCACTTCTCTGTCCACGCCCTCGAGCTCTTTAACCTTGCGGCAAGCATGCAATACCGTTGTATGGTCTCTACCGCCAAAGGACTCGCCAATTTCAGGCAAGCTATGACTCGTCAATTCTTTCGCAATCGACATAGCAACCTGCCTAGGCCGCGCCACCGAGCGACTGCGCCTCTTCGAAAGCATGTCGGACATTTTAAGCTTGTAGTAATCCGCAACCACCCTTTGGATATTATCTATGGTAACTAGCTTATCCTGAAGTGCCAATAAGTCTTTCAAGGATTCACGAATTAAATCAATATCTATGACTCGGCCAGTAAACTGCGCATGCGCCATCACTCGCTTTAAGGCGCCCTCAAGCTCTCTCACATTCGACCGAATTCTCTGAGCTATAAAGAACGCAGCATCCTTAGACAACGCCATCCCCGTCTGTTCCGCCTTGTTAATCAAAATAGCAGCACGGGTTTCAAGCTCTGGCGGCTCGACAGCAACCGTTAAGCCCCAACCGAACCTAGACTTCAAGCGCTCCTCAACGCCGTCTATCTCTTTGGGATATCGGTCACAGGTCAAAATCATCTGCTGACCCCCCTCCAATAAAGCATTATACGTATGGAAAAACTCCTCTTGAGAGCGCTCTTTACCCGAAAAAAACTGGATATCATCAATTAACAAGGCATCTACCGAGCGATAGAACTGCTTAAACTCATCGATAGCCTTTAGCTGTAGTGCCTTGACCATGTCCGCAACAAATCTTTCAGAATGCAAATAGACAATCTTCGCCTCTGGGTTTTTTGCCCTCATCGCATGGCCTACCGCATGCATTAAATGCGTTTTACCAAGCCCAACCCCACCATAAATGAACAGTGGATTATAGGAGCCGCCTGGGTTCTCAGCAACCTGGCGTGCCGCTGCAAATGCTAACTGATTTGATTTCCCCTCAACAAAGCTGTCAAAGGTGAAATTTGGATTGAGATTGGTCTTTAAGCTACTCTCAGCAGCAGATTTAATAATCGCAGGCGCGGCTACAATATTATTACGATAGGGCTCTACTGGGGCTGTCGCAGTCACAGGAATCGACACTCGGTCCGGCACTGCTCCCGCGCGAAAACCCTCCAAATCTAATCTACTAACCTTTATATCAACTTTAACCGATTTTCCGCCCAGCTGAGCTAACAACTCCTCAATCCTAGATAGAAATTTATTTTTAACCCAATCCTCAATAAATCGATTCGGCGCTAATAAATGTAGATCAAACGCTCCCTCTGAAGATTGAATGGTGAGAGGACGTATCCAGGTGTTGTATTGCTGTTCTGGCAATTCGCTACGGAGCATGGTCTGGCATTCGGCCCAAACCATAGTGTCTACATTAGATTCCATGACTGAAACCCCTAGTGACACAGGCAACGGAAAGGCTGTTTTTATAGGTTACCCCAACACAAAAAACAGCAGCTCTTTTGAGTAATTTAGGTGTCAATTTATCCCAACCAAAGTTAAAAGACCGTCGATCTTTAAAAATTAAAATTTATTCTTGTTTTAACTCGAGTGTATATAACAAAACGACGATTATCCACAACTAAAAAAACCCCCACCGCTTTTTTTAAAATAAAAATATCAATAAAAAACAGCAACTTAAGTAAATGCAATATTTTTTTTACTAACAATAAAAAAATTAAAATTGGTTGTTTTTTGACCAATACTTGTGGATAACCTGTGGATATACAGTTAAGAAACAGTGTTTATCTTCTATTCACACCCATTCATGGAGAAACCCGACATGGCAGGAAAACTATCGTGACCTAAAGTGGAGTGCCGGTCACTTTCCTATGCAAAAAGAAGAAAAAATTCGGCCAAGAAGGTCATCTGGCGTGAATTTCCCGGTAATTTCTGACAATTCATTTTGAGCCTGACGCAAGTCTTCCGCCAGCAATTCGCCGGCGCCGGCGCCTTTGAGTTGTTCAATACCATTGTGGACAAACGTTAGTGCATTTGTAAGAGCGATCAAATGGCGCCGCCGGGCAGAGAACAACCCTTCCCCATGGCCTAGGTAGCCCGCCTTTGCTTGCAGATGTGACGCCAGAGCATCAAATCCACTCTTATCTTTTGCTGAAATAGCGAGAGTTGTCGCGTCGATCTCGCCGGGCAGATGGCCAGATAAATCAATTTTATTTAGCAGTAAGGTAACAGACTGAGTAGAGCCTAGGTTTCGCTGAAAATACTCCGGCCATAGCTCCTCCAGCTTAGGGTTGCTTGCATCTGTGGCATCAGCAACAAATAGCACTTGATCAGCGTTCGCTATCTCCTTCCAGGCTCGGCGCACCCCCTCCTGCTCTATCTCATTATCACTATCGCGAAGGCCGGCGGTGTCAATAATATTAAGCGGTAAGCCACCTAAGGTGATCCGCTCTCTCAAAACGTCTCTTGTGGTGCCCGGCACCGCAGTCACTATAGCCGCATCTATTCCGGCCAGCGCATTTAACAGGCTGGACTTGCCCGCATTGGGTTTACCTGCTAATACAACTGTCAGCCCATCTCTCAGTATTGCACCTTGCTGCGCCTGCGCTAAGACCGCTGTTAAATCAGTAGAAAGCTGGTCGAGGTTTGCCGCCAGCATCTTATCTTGGAGAAAGTCTATCTCCTCTTCAGGGAAATCGATGGCCGCTTCGACAAATATTCGCACTTGAATCATTGTCTCTACCAACTCATTTATTAACTGCGAAAATTCACCCTGCATTGACCGGACTGCTGACCTAGCAGCCTCGACAGAAGAGGCATCAATTAAGTCAGCAATAGCTTCCGCTTGAGCCAGATCCATCTTGTCATTAAAAAAAGCACGTTCGCTAAATTCTCCAGGGCGAGCCACCCTAGCCCCCAACTCCACGCAGCGTCGCACTAACCGATCGAGGACCACCATGCCGCCGTGCCCTTGAAGTTCGAGTATGCTTTCGCCCGTAAATGAAGAAGGCCCAGGGAAATAAAGCGCTACGCCTTCATCAATAGCTTCTCCTTCCGCATCGGAAAAAACACTGTAAGTTGCTCTTCTAGGGAGTAAAGGTTTACCTATCAAGTTATTAATGAACGGTAAAACATCTGAACCAGAAAGACGAACGACGCCCACCCCACCGCGACCAGCGGCGGTGGCAATAGCGACAATAGTGTCTTTGTTGTTTTGAAACATATTAAAAGTATGCCAGATTCAAAGGAGCCCCGCAGGGGCCTTGTGAATCTTTTGTTATTTCTTCTTAGTGATTAATTGGCTATTAACATACCACTGCTGGGCCATTGACAATAAATTATTGACTGTCCAGTAAAGCACTAGCCCAGACGGGAAGGTCATGAACAAAAACGTGAATCCTATAGGCATAAACTGCATTACTTTAGCTTGCATTGGATCCGTCGGCATTGGTTGCATTTTTTGCATCAGCAGCATGCTCGCGCCCATCACAAGCGGCAAAATGAAATAAGGGTCTTTGGCGGATAAATCTTGAATCCAAAACACCCAAGGCGCATGACGTATTTCTACGGACTCTAGCAACACCCAATAAAGTGATAAGAAAACCGGCATTTGCAGCAGCATCGGAAAACAACCTCCCGCTGGATTCACCTTTTCTTTCTTATACAAGCTCATAGTCTCTTGAGACATCTTTTGCCGGTCATCACCATAAAGCTCTTTAAGACGAGCCATTTCCGGTTGCAAATTACGCATTTTCGCCATTGATTTAAGGCTTGCCGCCGAGAGAGGGAATAACAGTAATTTTATCAGAAGCGTTAATAATATAATCGACCAACCCCAATTACCGATAACACCATGAATCGCTTTCATCGCAAAAAAGATAGGCTTTCCGATCATCCACAAAAACCCGTAGTCGACAGTCAAATCGAGATACTCCGCAAGCTTTGAGAGCTCTTCTTGGTCTTTAGGGCCAACGTAAAAAGTAGCCTCATAACTACCAAACTGCCCCGCATCGACAATTATAGGCGCTCCAATAAAGCTCATTAAGTACACGTCTTCGTCTTTAACTTTTCGAAGCTCATACCTATTTTGGTCATCTGTTGGTGGTATCCAGGCGCCAATAAAATAATGCTGTATCATCGTTATCCAGCCACCAGTAATCGACGCTTTTACGCTGGCCTCTTCGATATCACTAAAATCATATTTAGCATAGTTGGTCTCAGGTTCGCGAAGAGCAGCGCCCAAATAGGGCTGCACGCCAAGTGCGCTAGCGCTCCCACCTGGCGGCTTTGAATCTCTCTTTATTTGGCCATAAAAGTTGGCATTAAACTCTGAGCTGGTTAGGTTGTTAATGAGGTATTGAACGCTGATATCATAACCATCTTGGCTCAACTGAAACCGCTTAACGATTTTTACTCCATCCATATTTAACGTTAAATCAACGTTCATTGTTTCTTGGTAGTCTTGTATTTCATAGCGGTTGCTTGACGATGCAAATTGAGGCCTGTTGTTATTCTTATCTGTAGCGTTTGGACCAATCAGCCCGCTTTTCGCAATATAAGTTACTGTTTTGTTTTGTTGCAAGATAGCTAGAGGCTTTCCGCCTAGGTTGGGCATTTTATCTAAGTGCTTTAATAACTTAGCGTCCACAATATCGCCCCCAAGAGTATCAATGGTGACCTCAACAACATTGTTTTTGACTATAATAAAGTCCCTGTTTCTTTCTGGATTTTCCTGTGGAATCGATATTGGCTGTTGTAATAACGGCAACTCTGAATCCACGTTGCCGTTTTCTAAGAATCCTGAAGGCTCACTGTCAGAGAAATAGGTAGGCTCCTGAACTAAGGTCGCCTGCGAAAGCTCTATTTGGTTATCTTGAAATTGATTCCACTGAATAACTAGTAACCACGACACAATAGCCATGCCCGCGATTAAACCTGTTTTTTGCCAGTCCATACTATTTATAACTCTTTTTGGTTTTTATGCGAGGTCACTTGAGCTGTTTTATCGTCTCCAACAGGGTCAAAACCACCGGGATGAAAAGGATGGCACTTTACTATCCTTAATACTGTTAAATAACTGCCTTTAATAAATCCAAATCGATCAAAAGCCTCCTCTGCATAGCAAGAACAGGAGGGGTGGAATCGGCAGTTACTGCCAAGCAGCGGGCTAATTGCTCGCTGGTAAAAACGAATGCTTAAAAGGGCCAATTTACGCATTTTTTTTCTCTTGTTTATCACAGCGCTGCCGAAGTCTGCACCAAGATTGTTGCAACAACAAGGTCATCTCATCAGAGCCAAGCTTGTGAGCGTCTTTTCTCGCTAAAAAAACAACATCTATTGGCTGGCTAAACTGCTCAAGTCTAAATGTTTCGCGCACTATTCTCTTAACACTATTACGGCCAACCGCCGTAGAAATGTTTTTTTTGCCCACCACTAGACCCAGCCTTGAATTGTCACGACAGTTAAACTTGGCTAGCATTAAAAGCTTTGGGTGTGCAATCTTGAATGTATTGGTGTCGAAGACCTCTTGAAATTCAGAGGCCTTAAGTAATCGCTTTTCTTTATTAAACCTTAAGCTGGGCACTGAGCCCAAACCTTACGCTGAAAGACGCTTGCGGCCTTTTGCGCGCCGACGGTTTAACACTGCGCGGCCACCTGGTGTCGCCATGCGAGCTCTAAAGCCGTGTGTGCGCTTCCGCTTTAGGTTGCTAGGTTGAAATGTTCTTTTCATGACGTTATGTCCACTTTTCTTTGAGCTACTGTTTCAGGGTCGGCGATTCTAAAGAAATTAACCCCACAGTTCAATGATTTATTCAGTAAATATGCAAAATAACGCCCAGTAGACCAACGATTCAGACGATAATTAAAATCCACAGGTTATTAATAGTTAATACACTAACAACTAACATTTAACTAAAACCAACAACAACCTGTTAAGAACTACCGTTAAAATAAAAAAGTTACCCACAAAATCACAGCTTTTATTTCTATAACCGCTAAAGTGTGTTTTTTAATACAAAACCAAACATAGCTGTGCGCATTATAAAAACAGAAAAGACCCCCTGTTATACAGCTAAAATATCTGTTTAACTACTTGAAAAATATAGTAATAAAAGCTTAATCCACAATTTAGCGCCTACCTAATAACAATAACAATAAACTAATAACTTAAATATACTAATATTACTTATATCATTAAAGAACAGCTGAAATACGTAAAATAAACCCGAAAACGAAATCGATTAAAACGCTGTGAATAACGTATAATAATCGGCCGTGGAATTAAGTAACCGCTAAGACTATGCAGTACCCAAGTGAATTTGACGTTATTGTTGTTGGTGGAGGCCATGCTGGAACTGAGGCATGCCTTGCTGCTGCGCGGATGGGTGCCCAAACATTATTACTAACACATAACATTGAAACCTTAGGGCAAATGTCTTGCAACCCCGCTATCGGCGGGATTGGTAAAAGCCATTTAGTGAAAGAAGTGGATGCCTTAGGTGGCGCAATGGCCTTAGCAACGGATCTTAGTGGGATTCACTTTAGGGTTCTAAACGCAAGAAAAGGCCCAGCGGTAAGAGCGACAAGAGCTCAAGCAGACCGAGTTAGGTATAAAGCGGCTATTAGAGGAATTCTTGAGAGTCAAGAAAACTTAACAATCTTCCAGCAAGCCGTCGATGATTTAATCATCGAGCAGGATAGAGTTGTTGGTGTTATTACCCAGATGGGCTTGAAATTTAAAGCAAAAACAGTCGTCGTTACGGCAGGAACCTTTCTCGCCGGCAAGGTCCATATAGGATTAGAAAACCATTCAGCGGGTAGAGCTGGAGACCCGCCCTCTGAAAACCTGGCAAAACGCTTAAGAGAATTACCTTTTAGGGTTGAGCGTTTAAAAACAGGCACTCCACCAAGAATTGACGCTAGAAGCGTAAACTTTAAACCGCTCCAAGAACAGTGGGGCGATAAGCCAGAACCGGTGATGTCCTACCTAGGCAATATTGCTCAACATCCAAAACAAACCTGTTGTTGGATAACTTACACGAACCCTACAACACACTCAATAATCAAAGGAGGCATGGATAGGTCGCCTCTATACACGGGCGTGATTGACGGTGTTGGCCCGAGATATTGCCCGTCTATTGAAGACAAGGTGGTTAGGTTCGCCGACAAAGACCAACACCAAATTTTTATAGAACCAGAAGGCCTTGATACCTACGAGCTTTATCCTAACGGTATTTCAACCAGCCTACCGTTTGACGTGCAGTTGGAGTTGGTTCGATCTATAGTCGGATTTGAAAAAGCGCACATAACAAGACCGGGGTATGCCATAGAGTATGACTACTTCAACCCTCAAGATCTTAAATATTCCTTAGAGACAAAGTCGATAGAGGGCTTGTTTTTTGCAGGTCAAATTAATGGTACTACTGGTTATGAGGAGGCTGCGGCGCAAGGCTTGCTGGCGGGAATCAACGCAGCATTGAAAGTACAGGGAAAAGATAGTTGGTGCCCTACCCGAAATACGGCCTATATGGGAGTGTTGGTTGATGACCTAATTACCATGGGAACCGATGAACCCTATCGAATGTTTACCAGTCGTGCCGAATATCGATTACTGCTTCGAGAAGATAATGCAGACGCCAGACTTACCGAAAAGGGACGGGAGCTTGGTTTGGTCACTGACGACAGATGGAAAAGTTTTTGTGAAAAGCAGGACGCTATTGAAACTGAAAGTCAGCGGTTGAAAAACACCTGGATACAACCAGGCAGTGAAAGCGCTAAAAAGCTATCTAAACACATAGACCACCCTATTTCGCACGAATACTCTCTGTTTGACCTATTAAAAAGGCCAGAACTAAACCACAAGATTATTGGAGAGTTATTTCCAGATAACAAACCTAATCAAAATATTGCCCAACAAATAGAGGTTGATGCTAAGTACTCAGGGTATATCAGTCGACAACAAGCGGAAATAGACCGACTACAAAGACATGAAAATACCGCTATACCCGCTGATTTTGATTACGAAAAAGTCAAAGGGTTATCTAATGAAGTAAAGCAAAAGCTTGGCGATGCACTTCCTGAAACTTTAGCTCGAGCGTCTCGGGTTGCTGGTGTCACACCCGCCGCCATTTCACTGTTACTGGTACAGCTAAAAAAACGCGCTGCGTAATAAAAAGACAATATCATGAATTCAAAGAACTCCATGAGCGGGTCTAAACTTCAAAAACAGGATCAACTTAAACTCGGCTTAGAGCGACTGCACTTATCGTGTAACGAAAAACAAATAAACCAACTATTAAACTATCTAGATCTATTGGAGCGCTGGAATAAAGCTTACAATCTGACAGCCATTCGCGATCCATTTGATATGATCAACCTCCATCTTTTAGATAGCCTAGCAATTTCAGTAGAGCTCCAGGGTGATCGCTTCATTGATGTTGGCACTGGACCGGGTCTACCAGGTATTCCTCTGGCGATTATGAATCAAAACAAAAATTTTACCTTGCTTGACAGTAACGGTAAGAAAACGCGTTTTTTATTCCAAACCAAATTAGAATTAGGGCTAGATAATATTTCGGAAGTAAATCAACGAGTGCAGGATTTTCACCCAAAACAAACTTATGATTGTGTTTTAAGTAGAGCCTTTAGCTCCTTAGGTGATATGGTTGAAAACTGTCACCATCTTCTCAATCAAAACGGTTATTTTTTAGCAATGAAAGGTAAGTTACCACAAACAGAGTTGAGAGAACTACCGAAAAACTATAAGGTCGAAAAGTTGCACTCGATAAATGTTCCCGGCGTTGAAGGTCAGCGGCATTTGATAAAAATAGTAAAAACATAAATTATATTTAGCGGGAAATAGAACCTTGGCCAAGATTATTTCGATAGCAAACCAAAAAGGCGGTGTTGGCAAAACGACAACAAGCGTCAACTTGGCCGCCTCTCTTTATGCGTATAAGCAGCGTGTGTTGCTCGTCGACATTGACCCTCAAGGTAACGCAACTATGGGGTCTGGTGTTGATAAACAAAACTGTCAACTGAGTGTCTATCACGTTTTAACAGAGAAGAACCCAATTGAAGAGGTTATTGTGACCACTGAAGCGGGTGGCTATGATTTATTGCCAGCAAACAGAGATTTAGTGGCGGCAGAAGTAGAGTTAATGCAGGAAATTGGTCGAGAAACGCGGCTACGCCACGCGCTGAATAGAATCGGTAGTAATTACGACTTTATTGTAATTGATTGCCCACCTTCACTGAATATGATGACGGTGAATGCGTTGGTTGCTAGTGATGGAGTGATAATACCCATGCAATGCGAATACTATGCCCTAGAGGGACTGTCTGATTTAAACAACACCATTCGGCAAATTGCCAAGCTTATTAATCCAAAGTTACGGATTCAAGGTATTTTAAGAACTATGTATGATCCGCGTAGCAGCCTTACTAATGCAGTATCAGCGCAGCTTAGAAAGTATTTTGGCGACAGGGTCTATCGTATTAGTATTCCACGCAATGTAAGGCTAGCGGAAGCGCCGAGTCACGGGTTACCTGCGTTGGCATATGACCGCAACTCAAAAGGCTCTTTAGCCTATCTTGCCTTGGCTGGAGAAATACTCCGGCTAGATAAAGAACAAAAAACAACGCATACAGACACCGCGAAGGCGCAATAAAATGGTGGTAAAACGACAAAGTTTAGGGAAAGGGTTGGATGCGCTTCTGGGCTTTAGTGAAGATCAGGTCGAGGCGCGCGAGGAAACCAGAAAGCAAACGTCTGGTGATGGGGTTTTACTTGAAATACCCGTTGAGTTTTTACAGCGCGGAAAATATCAACCGCGCAGAGATTTAAACCCTCAAGCCTTACAAGAACTGGCTAACTCCATTTCTCAGCAAGGGGTTATGCAACCCATTGTTGTGCGCACGTTGGGTGAAAATAAATATGAAATAATCGCCGGTGAGCGGCGCTGGAGGGCAACCCAGCAAGCCGGAATTGATAGAATTCCAGCTATTATTCGTGATATTAGTGATGAAACAGCGATCGCGATGGCGTTAATTGAAAATATACAGCGCGAAGACCTCAACGCCATAGAGGAAAGCCAGGCCTTAATAAGGCTCCAAGATGAATTTAAATTAACACAGCAGCAGGTTGCTGAAGCGGTGGGGAAGTCTAGAACTGCCGTGGCTAACTTAATGCGCCTGGCATCGCTCGACATTGCTGTCCAGCGGCAACTGGAATTAGGGGAGATTGAGCTGGGTCATGCTAAGTGCTTGCTCGCCCTAGATGGAGTACAACAGATAAAGGCTGGGCGAGAAGTCGCGGCTAACTCAATGACGGTTCGGCAAACTGAGGCTCTGGTAAAGAGGATGCAGCTTGGAGCTGCCGGGCCAGGTTCGGCTAAGCACTATACAGCTGATGCTGACATTATTAGAACACAGGAAGATCTGTCTGAAAAAATTGGCGCAGCGGTGCTAATTAAGCACAGCTCAAAAGGCTCAGGAACCCTAACGGTCAAATACAACAGTGTTGATGAGCTAGAGGGAATTCTTGCCCACATAAAATAGGCCGGTAAGCATTATCAAGAAGATGAATTACTAATATATAACCCGCATGTTTGAGTTGAATAACACTCCGAGTAAACCTATAATGCCCACCGCTTACGAGTGGGTTACGATGGCTCGGTAAAGATGTTAGGGACAAGGTGGCAAGACCCTTTGATGACGACCATTCCAAGACCGCCGGTTTTTAAGGTTTCGCTTATTCAGCTGTTGGTGTTACTGGCGCTAACGTTTGGAGCGTTTTGGTTTAGTTTAAATGCGGCGTTATCGGTTTTTTTTGGAGGGTTGTGTCAGGTTCTCCCTCAGGCGTGGTTTACCTTTCAGGCATTTAAATATGCCGGAGCAAACCAAGCGGACAAGGTGTTGAGTTCAATGTACCGAGGTGAAGCTGGCAAGGTGTTGCTGACCGCTTCGGGGTGTATTGCAACCTTTGTACTGTTTGATAGCGTGAGTATTTTTGGTTTTTTGGTTGCTTTTGTTGCCATGATCCCGTTGCAATTAGGACTAATTGCAAAAGCATTAAAATAAAAAATTAAATGGCACGCGAGTGATGTTACTCGGTGCGACCTTTAGGTTTAAGATGAGTTGAGATAAGTAGATGTCAGGCGAGAATCCCGCAAGTACAACTGAATATATCCAGCACCACCTTCAAAATCTGGTCTATGGAAAATTGCCGGCCGGCTTTGAGCGGCACACCGAAAACGGGTTGGAAGTTTTGGGCGCGGACACTTGGACTATGGCGCACGGGGCAAGTGAAGCTGCCGCGATGGGGTTCATGGCTGTTCATGTTGACTCCATGGCTTGGTCTATCGGTCTCGGGGTTTTGTTTTGTTGGTTGTTTCGAAGAGCGGCAGTGCGAGCGACGACAGGCGTCCCTTCTGGAATGCTTAACTTTATTGAGATGATTGTCGAGTTTATTGACGGGTCGGTTAAAGATAGTTTTCACGGTCGTAACAAAATGGTAGCGCCGCTGGCTCTGACCATTTTTGTCTGGATCTTCTTGATGAATTTGATGGATCTTCTGCCGGTGGATCTGGTGCCTAAATTGATGGTGCTAGCTGGGGTGGATTATCAGAAAATCGTCCCTTCGACCGACCCAAATATTACTATGGGTATGGCACTAGGCGTTTTCATCCTAATGATTTATTACAATATCAAGATTAAAGGCACGGGTTTTATTAAAGAATTGACGATGCATCCTTTTAATCATTGGGCTTTTATCCCGATTAATTTATTTATGGAGCTGGTTGGCCTGCTGGCTAAGCCCTTCTCTCTAGGGTTGCGGTTGTTTGGTAACATGTACGCCGGCGAGATGATCTTTATTCTAATTGCCATGATGTTTGCTGCAGGCGCAGGCAGTGGGCTGGTCTTCGGTGGTTTGAATGCACAATTATTTGGTACTGAAACCAATGGTGCTTTTTGGTTGGTTATTTTTGTCTTGGTTTGTGGGGTCTGTTGGATGAACCTCAAAGGAAAGATCTCTACGGGTAGAACAGTGTTACTGACGTTAGGTTTGTTGACGGTCGGTGGTGGTGTGTTTGCTCTGGGTGGTGGGTTAATGCAGTGGGGTTGGGCGATTTTCCATATTTTGGTTATTACTCTGCAGGCATTTATTTTTATGGTGCTTACGATCGTCTACCTTAGTATGGCGCACGAAGAAGACCATTAACTTTGTTTTTATTTATAACTATTGAAATCGGGAGTCTACGATGGAACTTGTAATTATTGCAGCGGCAATTATGCTCGGATTGGGCGCGTTAGGCGCAGCTATTGGTATGGGGTTGTTGGGTGGAAAGTTGATTGAAGGAACCGCTCGCCAGCCAGAGTTGGGCCCTATGTTGCAGGGGAAGATGTTCCTGTTAGCTGGTCTGATTGATGCTGTGCCTATTATTGGTGTTGGTATCGCTATGTACTTGATCTTTGTTGTCGCTCCTGGTTTAGGCGCGTAACAACAAATATTTCTTAAACCAACCTTAATTAATGAGGTGATGGCGTGAATATTAATCTAACGCTTTTTGGGCAGATGGTGACGTTCGCAATCTTTGTGTGGTTTTGCATGAAGTTTGTTTGGCCGGTCATTATTGGCGCCATGGAAGAGCGACAGCAAAAAATCGCTGACGGTCTTGATGCCGCTGACCGCGCTATGCGCGACTTAGAGGCAGCTAAGAGCGAAGCTACAGACCAGATGAAAGAGGCCAAGCAAGAAGCTGCTGGAATCGTTGATCAGGCAAATAAGCGCGCAAATCAGATTGTTGATGAAGCAAAGGTGCTGGCTGTCGCTGAAGGCGATAGGCTTAAGGTTGCGGCAGAAGCAGAGATCGAGCAAGAAATTAATCGTGCCAAAGAGGAGCTTCGCTCTAAGGTGGCTGGATTAGCAATTGCAGGAGCCGAGAAGATTCTCGAGGCGTCGATTGATGATAAAGCTAATCGCGCGTTGGTCGACAAGCTGGCTACGCAGCTCTAAACGAGGTTTACCATGGCAGAACTGAGCACCCTAGCTAGACCCTATGCCAAAGCAGCGTTTGAATTTGCTGTGGATGCTAAGGATCTGCAAGGTTGGGCACAAAGCCTAGCCACTGCGGCAGTTGTAACCCAACAGCCCGCGGTTGTTAAGTTGTTGGGTTCGCCGAGCTCAACTGCGGCATTACAGGCGGCAACCGTTATTGATATTTGCGGAGAGGCTCTTAATGCAGCAGGACAGAATTTTGTGGTCATTTTGTCTGAGAACAGACGTTTAACATTATTACCGCAAATTTCTCAGCAGTTTGAAATTATGAAAGCTAATCGTGAAAAAGCGATTGATGTGGAAGTAACTTCAGCTCAGACATTGGACGCTGCTCAGCAGCAGATGTTGACTGAGGCGCTGAGTGAAAAACTAGAACGTAAAGTAAATATGCAGGTTAGTTTAGATAAGAGCCTGTTGGGTGGTGCGGTTATTCGTGCCGGGGACACCGTTATAGACGGGTCCATTCGCGGTCGTTTGACCAAACTTGCCGAGACACTAAATTCCTAAGGATTGAGGCCTAAGCATGCAGCAACTGAATCCATCAGAGATCAGCGAAATTATCAAGAGTCGTATCGACAACCTTGATGTTTCATCAGAAGCCCAAAATGAGGGCACCATTGTTTCCGTATCGGACGGAATCATTCGTATACATGGCCTAGCCGATGTAATGTATGGCGAAATGATTGAGTTCGATGGCGGAGTTTACGGTATGGCACTTAACCTCGAGCGCGACTCTGTCGGCGCCGTGGTGTTGGGTGACTACCAAACCTTAGCCGAAGGCCAGAAAGCCCGATGCACCGGTCGTGTATTGGAAGTTCCGGTAGGCCCAGAATTAGAGGGTCGAGTTGTTGACGCTTTGGGTAACCCTATTGATGGTAAAGGGCCGATTAATGCCGCTCTTACCGATGCAGTAGAAAAGGTTGCTCCCGGTGTTATTGAGCGTCAGTCAGTCGATCAGCCGGTGCAAATTGGTTTGAAGGCTGTTGACACCATGGTACCCATCGGTCGTGGCCAGCGAGAGTTAATTATTGGTGATCGCCAGATTGGCAAGTCTGCTATTGCTGTTGATGCCATCATCAACCAGAAAGGCTCGGGCATTAAATGTATTTATGTCGCTATTGGCCAAAAAGCTGCTTCTGTTGCCGCTGTTGTGCGTAAACTGGAAGAGCATGGCGCGATGGAACATACTATTGTTGTTGCCGCTACTGCAGCAGACCCAGCAGCCATGCAGTTCTTGGCGCCATTCGCTGGTTGTTCTATGGGTGAGTATTACCGTGATCGCGGACAAGATGCCCTCATTATCTATGATGATTTGACCAAGCAAGCTTGGGCCTATCGCCAGATATCGCTTCTTTTAAAGCGCCCTCCGGGCAGAGAAGCTTATCCTGGAGATGTATTTTATCTTCACTCTCGCCTATTAGAGCGTGCAGCAAGAGTTAATGCTGACTATGTAGAGAAGTTCACTAATGGTGAAGTGAAAGGACAGACAGGATCCTTAACCGCTCTGCCTGTTATTGAAACGCAGGCTGGTGATGTTTCGGCATTTGTACCAACCAATGTAATCTCGATTACTGATGGTCAGATCTTCCTAGAGGCCGATATGTTTAACGCCGGCATTCGACCTGCGATGAACGCCGGTATCTCTGTATCTAGAGTGGGTGGTGCGGCGCAAACAAAAATTATTAAGAAACTGTCGGGTGGAATTCGTACCGCTCTTGCTCAGTACCGAGAGCTGGCGGCCTTCTCTCAGTTTGCATCTGATCTTGATGACGCGACTAAAGCTCAACTAGACCATGGTGAGCGCGTAACCGAACTGATGAAACAGAAGCAGTATACGCCTCAGAGTATTGCTGAGATGGGCGTGATGGTTTATGCGGCAGACAATGGTTTCTTAAAGGCAGTTGAGGTCAACAAAATCGGTGATTTTGAATCGGCGCTACTTTCCTATATGAAAGCTGAGCATGGCGATCTGATGGAGACAATCAACGCGACAGGTGATTACAACAATGACATTGGAGCGGGGATTAAAGCTGCTTTAGAAAATTTTGTTGCAACTCAAACCTGGTAAGCCAGAGTAATCGGACAGGCATAAGATATGGCAATCGGAAAAGAAGTTAAAACAAAAATTTCTAGTATTGGCAGTATTCAGAAGATAACCAGCGCCATGGAAATGGTCGCTGCCAGTAAGAGACGTCGAGCACAGGAGCGTATGGCGCAGGGGAAACCCTATGCTCAGCGCATCCGCGATGTGGTTGGTCATATTGCTAATGCAGTTTCCGAGTACAAGCACCCTTATTTGAACGAGCGTGATGTTAAGCGCGTCGCTTATATAATCATTTCAACAGATCGTGGTCTCTGTGGCGGCCTGAATATTAATTTATTCAAAGCAGCTCTAAGGTCAATCAAGGCTTGGTCTGATCAAGATGTTGAAGTCGACATTTGCGTGGTTGGTAATAAGGCCGCTAGTTTCTTCGGATCCGTTGGTGGCAATGTTGTTGCGGCCGTTACAGATGTTGGTGATGAACCCAAGGCGGCGGATTTAATCGGCGGCGTAAAAGTCATGTTGGACTCGTTTGATGAGGGGCGTATCGACAAGCTCTTTGTTGTCAGCAACGAATTCGTTAACACCATGACACAGTCTCCGACTGTCGAGCAGTTGTTGCCATTAGCGGCGACGGCGGGTGATCGGCTTAATCACCACTGGGACTATATCTATGAACCAGACGCCAAAGAATTACTCGATGGCCTGCTGATTCGTTATATAGAATCTCAAGTCTATCAAGGTGTCGTAGAGAACAAAGCCTGTGAACAGGCCGCAAGAATGTTAGCAATGAAAAACGCCACCGACAATGCCGGTGACATGATTGATGAATTACAACTGCTTTATAACAAAGCGCGCCAAGCAGCGATTACCCAAGAGCTGTCAGAAATTGTAAGTGGTGCTGCGGCTGTTTAAAGCCCAACGAATTTTAAAGGTTTAGTTAAGAGGAATCGGACATGAGTAGTGGACGTATTGTACAAATTATTGGCGCCGTGATTGATGTGGAATTTCCCCGTGATCAGGTACCCAACGTCTATGACGCCTTGGTAGTGGACGACAAGGGGTTAACCCTAGAAGTTCAGCAGCAGCTGGGTGACGGTGTAGTGCGAGCAATCGCTATGGGATCCTCCGAAGGCATCAGCCGTGGGTTAGGTGTTAATAACACCGCCGCACCGATTTCAGTTCCAGTGGGAATTGAAACCTTGGGGCGTATCATGGATGTTCTTGGCAATCCAATTGATGAGAAAGGCCCTATCGGTGAAAAAGAGCGTATGGCCATTCACCGCAAACCGCCCGCTTATGACGAGCTTGCGGCTTCGGACGACCTACTAGAAACGGGCATCAAGGTTATCGATTTGGTGTGTCCTTTTGCTAAAGGCGGCAAGGTTGGATTGTTTGGTGGTGCCGGTGTAGGCAAAACCGTTAACATGATGGAACTCATTAACAACATCGCCACTGAGCACAGTGGTTTGTCTGTATTTGCCGGTGTTGGTGAGCGTACTCGTGAAGGTAATGATTTTTACTATGAGATGCAGGAGTCAGGTGTTGTTAACATCGAGACCCCAAGCGAGTCTAAGGTTGCTATGGTTTATGGTCAGATGAATGAGCCACCCGGAAACAGATTGCGAGTTGCCTTGACCGGTTTGACTATGGCTGAAAAGTTTCGAGATGAAGGTAAAGATGTATTACTGTTTATTGATAACATCTACCGTTACACACTAGCAGGGACAGAGGTTTCAGCACTGCTGGGCCGAATGCCTTCAGCCGTAGGCTACCAGCCGACACTGGCAGAAGAAATGGGTACACTTCAGGAGCGGATTACGTCTACTAAGACAGGTTCTATTACCTCAGTTCAGGCGGTCTATGTACCGGCGGATGACTTAACTGACCCTTCTCCTGCCACTACATTTGCCCACTTGGATTCTACCGTTGTACTGAGTCGGGATATTGCGTCTAAAGGAATCTACCCAGCGGTAGACCCATTAGACTCTACCTCTCGTCAGCTAGACCCTTTGATTATTGGCGTTGAGCATTACGAAGTTGCTCGTGGCGTTCAGACGGTACTGCAGCGATACAAAGAGCTGAAAGACATTATTGCGATTTTGGGCATGGATGAGCTTTCAGAGGAAGACAAAATGGCTGTCGCACGAGCGCGTAAAATCGAACGCTTTTTGTCGCAACCCTTTCACGTTGCTGAAATCTTTACCGGCTCGCCAGGTAAGTACGTTTCTCTTAAAGACACTATTGCAGGTTTCCAGGGCATTTTGGATGGCCAGTATGATGGCTTGCCAGAGCAGGCGTTTTACATGGTTGGTTCTATCGACGAAGCGGTAGAAAAAGCGAAAAACCTATAAATTGCAGCAAGCAAAGGCAATCAAGAAATGGCTATAACCGTTCATTGTGACATCGTAAGCGCCGACGAATCCTTATTTTCAGGATCTGTAAAGATGGTTGTTGCTACAGGGTCTTTGGGTGAACTGGGAATTACTCCCGGTCATGCACCATTGCTCAGTGATCTGCGCCCTGGCCCAGTAAGGCTGGTCAAGGAAAATGGAGAAGAGGAAGTTTACTATCTCTCTGGTGGTTATTTAGAAGTGCAGCCGGGAAGTATTGCGATTTTAGCAGACACAGCCGTGCGCGCTGGCGATATTGACGAGGCTGCGGCTGCTGAGGCAGTTAAGACTGCCGAACAGGCCATCGCCAACCAGTCTGGTGAGATAGAATATTCCAAAGCGGCAGCCATGCTAGCTGAGGCGACGGCGCAGTTAAGGACGGTACAGACACTGCGTAAAAAGCTAGGCGGTTGAGACGATCAAACTAAAAAAAGAGCAGCTAGGCTGCTCTTTTTTTTGTTCTAAATAAAAGGCCAGCATTTTCTAACTCCCCCTCCGCTCGGCATATACTTGTAAAAAGGTTCATGTGTATACTTAATTACTTAACAGGCAAGATGCCACAAAAGGCATCGCGCTATTCTGGCAGAACAAGTGCAATATTAATGCTTATTAAGATGACGGCTAATCGGCGGCAGGAATTTATGTAGGCACCGTACTCTTATGAACAGTAAGGCGATTGTAAATATGAACAATAAAGGCAATGTTAAAACGCTTGTTGAGTCCGCTCGCGTTAACTTACAGGCAGGCAATAAACAGCAAGCACTCCAAGAGGCAACAAGGGCAGTGAGCGCTGATTCAAGCCATCCGCCGGCCTTGTTTTTACTTGGCGTTGCACTGAGGCTTACAGGTTCTCTAGACGAGGCTATCCGAAGGCTGTCTGAGTTTTTACTATTGGCGCCAAATGTTGCGCAAGGGCGGTATGAACTAGCATTGGCTTGCTATTCTAGTGGACAGATATCGGCTGCCGTTGCGGAATTACAGAAAGCGGTCGAGATAGATCCAGGGTTCGCGGCGGCCTGGCGAACACTAAGTGAGGTACTTTTAGTACAAGGAGATGAGGGCGCTGCGGCTAAAGCGCATGCTAGAGCCGTGTTAACGCGAGAGGTAGATCCCGCGTTGCGACAAGCCACGGAATTGTTTGCTACGGGCAGAGTTGGGGTGGCAGAGGGGATTTGTAGAGAATATTTGCGAGTGCACCCTACCGATGTGAATGGTATTAGGTTGCTAGCAGATATTGGCTATAAGCTTGGCATTATGGAAGAAGCTGTGGGGCTCTACAGGAGATGCTTAGAGCTGGCGCCTGACTACCACATGGCACGACACAAATACGCGCTAGCACTCTCTCGGCAGGACAACTTTGACGCCGCAATGTCTGAAGTGAGCCGCCTGATTAAAGTGGACCCTGACAATATTGCCTATAAAACATTACATGCGGCTGTGGCCTCAAGCGCCGGACACTTCGATGAAGCACACGTTGTTTATGAAGATGTGCTAACGCGGGTACCCGATGCCGTTACGATTTTGACTAGCTACGGGCACTCTTTGCGTTATTCTGGACAGGGAGAAAAAGCCGCGACTATTTACCGTCGAGCTATCGCCATTGACTCTGGGCACGGTGATGCTTATTGGAGTTTGGCCAATCTAAAAACGATTAAGTTTACGCCTGCTGAAGTTCAGGATATGTCCAATCAGCTAGAAACCTTAGATACCGATAGTCCTGACAAATATCATCTTGCTTTTGCTGTCGGCAAAGCGCGCGAAGATGTGAAGGATTACGCGGGGTCCTATGAGGCCTATAGGATGGGCAATGAAATAAAGCGCCGCTATAGCGGCTATGATGCGGACGATAACACGCAGAGAGTTAATGACACCATTGCTGTATGTGATGATAAATTTATGGCTAAGTTTACCTCGGGAGGGCATCCAGATAAGAGCCCAATTTTTATTGTCGGGCTGCCACGATCTGGATCAACGCTGCTTGAGCAGATACTGGCAAGCCATTCACAGGTAGAGGCTACCGCAGAGCTGCATTTTATTAGCCGTATTGCAGCCAAACTTGAGGGCAGTCGCAAGCGTGGAGAGACCCGACGGTATCCAAGGCTTTTGGCTGACGTAAGCAATGAAGAGCGAATCGCACTAGGCCAGCAATATCTCGATGCCTGCGCGGTTTATAGAAACAGTGGGAAATACTTCATTGATAAGCTCCCTAATAATTTTATGCATATTGGGCTCATCCGTGCAATTTTGCCTCATGCCACGATCATTGACGCAAGAAGAGCGCCAATGGCGGCATGTTTTGCCAACTTCAAGCAGCTCTTTGCCGAGGGTCAACCGTTCACCTACAGCCTAGAGGATATTGGCCATTACTATGCAGACTACCATCGCTTGATGGAGCATTGGCAGACGGTTATCCCAGAGCAAAGCCTTACCGTACATTATGAAAATATTGTGACAGACCTAGAGGGGCAAGTAGCACGGTTACTTGAGCACTGTGGCCTGCCTTTTGAAGACGCCTGTGTAAAGTTTCATGAGAACGATAGAGCTGTGCGTTCGGCAAGCTCCGAGCAGGTTCGTCAGCCAATTTTTCGAGGCGGCTTAGAGCAGTGGCGTCATTATGAAAACAAACTAGGGGTACTCAAAAACGTGCTTAAAAGTCGCGGATTGAGTACAGGTTGAAAGAGCTCAGCCGCAGCCGGCTTTTGTGAAGTTAGTGAGAGGCAGACGTTTATATTTCGGCGTATCGGCCATAACTTACAAACCGCCGCTCAGGGACAAGGGGCTTTAATCCGTGTGGATTCGATAGCTTCTCTTGTCGCATAAATATCCGGGGCTATTAAACACCGTATAGATTCGCTTATTAGGATAATCTCATGTAGTGTTACAAACGATCTATATGGCATGTTCTACTAATTATTGGGTGGTCATGCTGGATAAACAATAATAAGAAAAAAGAAATCATCACTTATCAATGAGAGGATTGAGATTATGGCCCGATTTACAGGTAATTTAAAAGCCGCACAAGCGCGGCGATACTCCCCCAAACCACTTGCAGCAATCATTGCGGCACTGACAGTAGGCCTTGCACCCGCCGCCGCCGCGCAACAACTGGAAGAGATAATAGTAACTGCGACCAAGCGAGCAGAAAGTGTCCAAGACATTCCTATGGCCATTACTGTCCTTGGGGAAGAAACCCTTGGAAACCTCAATATCACAGATCTTGAAGATTATGTGACGATGCTCCCTAACGTCAGCTACATCGGATTAGGGCCAGGCAGCGGCAACGTTTATATTCGCGGCATTTCTTCTGGTGGCGAGAGCTCTTTGGGCGCAAACCCCAGTGTTGCTGTTTATTTGGATGATCAACCGGTTACCGCTACGGGCGCCTATTTGAATCCACACATCTATGACGTGTCACGCATTGAGGTCCTTGCGGGCCCTCAGGGGACACTATTTGGTGCTAATGCGCAGTCCGGTGCTATGCGAATTATTACTAATCAGCCCGACACGGGGGAATTTTCAGCAGGGCTTGATTTGGATATCAACTCTCCGAAAAGCGGCGATATTGGTAACACCATTGAAGGCTTTATAAACCTCCCAATATCAGATTCTGTGGCGCTAAGACTTGTTGGTTATTCCAAGCGTGATGCTGGCTTTATTGATAATGTGCGCGGCGAGCATACCTTCTCTCATGGCTATATTCGAGATGGGCTAGTAGCCGGTGGCGCGACAGCAGAGCAGGCCGCCGCCATGGCGCCTGACTTTACCTATAACAACTATACCGAGGGCGACATTGGTAATGTGGCCGGCGACAATTTCAATGAGGCCACCACGGTAGGATTTCGAGCCGCTTTGCGGGTTGACTTGAATGATAGCTGGACAGCCACAGCCGGTATTATGCATCAAGACCTAGAGGCTAATGGTGTTTGGGATCACGACCCAACGGTTGGCGATCTACAGGTTTTTCGTATGATGCCTGACAGCCTGGATGATGAGTGGACTCAGTATTCTCTTAAGGTAGAAGGTGAAATAGGCGGAGGCACTCTTACCTTCAACTATGGCGATCTCGACCGTGATTATGAGGTGGATGCAGACTACTCAATGTATAGCGATTACTATGTTTCTGGTGGTTATGTACAGCCATATTATTCTTGCTATGCGGCCTATTACGGCTGTTCTGATCCGCGTGAATTGTATGAAGATCATGCTAATTATCAGCGTGAAACAATGGAAGTGCGCTTTGCTTCTGATCCCAGTAAGTCCTTGCGCTGGCAGCTTGGTTACTACTCGGTTGACGTAAAAAACAGAGATGACGCAGAATGGCATGTTTTAGGGCTTGCTGATCTGGGTATGGTCACAGCGATTGATGCTCCTGATATCTATTGGACAACAGATTTCCGTCGTAGCTATGAGGAGACTGCCATTTTTGGTGAGATCACCTATGATATAGCAGACAATCTAACGGTCTCTGGCAGCATGCGGCAATTCGATGCTGAGAGCTATTTGGATGGTTTCTCTGGCACGGTTTGGTGGCCTTGCGGAGGCGGACCTAGTGCTGCAGCACAAGAAGCTTCAGGAAACTATCGGCCACTTAATAACTACGGGGCTGACTGTGCGGATTCTAATCGTATAACAGCGTCAAAGGATGAAGTGTATCGCGTGACTGCCGAGTGGACGGTGAACGAAGACCTAATGGTCTATAGTTCTTGGGGAGAGGGTTATCGTCCTGGTGGTCTTAATAGGTTCTGTTCAGTTGGAAACACGGCGGATTATGGTGGGCAGGGAAGAGACGACACCACAGGCGCTCAGTGTGACTTTACTCCTGATTTCTTAACCTCATATGAGGTGGGCGTAAAGGCGACCCTGCTGGACGGGCGTATGCAGTTTAATGCGGCAGCCTTCCTGCAAGACTGGGATAATTTCCAATTTTCGCGGCTAGACACATCAATATCACCGGTGACCCTAACTTATAATATTGGCCAAGCTAAGAGTGACGGGTTTGAAGCTGACTTCAGCATTATGCTATCGGAGACCTGGAGTCTTACTGGTGCCGGCTCTTATATTCAGGCTGAGTTGAGCCAAGATTACTACGCTAGCGATGGTCTGGCTGCACCTACTGCGGCAAATGGCACCCAGTTACCTCGTGTGCCAGAGGTGAAGTGGAACTTATCGACTCGATACGGGTTCAACACAGACTGGTTTGTCCAGGCAAGCTATATTTATACGGGCTCATCGTACAACAATCTGTTTGATGGTGGCAGCATTCCAACCAGACGGTTTAAGCAGGAAGACTACCAGATTTTAAACGCTTCAATCGGCGTTGATCGTGATTCCTGGGTAGCTGAAATGTATGTGCGCAATCTTACTGACGAGCGAGGAGAGGTGTTCCGTAATGCGGTTAATTGGGATGAGCGTGTTATGACCAATAGGCCTCGTACAATAGGTACTCGGGTAAGCTTTAAGTTTTAAATAGTGTAGTTGAGTGTGAAAAAGGGCGCTTAAAAGCGCCCTTTTTTTTGCCCGCAATATGGGCGGCTAACGAGTTAATAAAAGTTGGCGTTGGAGCTGTCGAATTTTAGAAAAAACATCATCGCGGTCAAGGTATGTGCCACGTAGCGAACGGTCTCCGGTGCTTGGGAAAAACGCTGCACGGCCATGCAAGATACGACGGTTGTCAAAAATGATGAGATCACCCGCTTTAAAAGAAAAGCGCATTTGATATTCTGGGGAGTTGGCTTTTACCATGTAGCATCTTAAAGCGGCATAGGCCTTTTGAATGTCCTCGAAGCTTCCTTGCAATGGCGCTCGAGAAAACGGAAGCATTCGTATTTCCAGTAACTTCCCTTGATCATCTAAACCAATGGTTGGGGCTTCCCAGCGGTAGTCTTTGGGCCCTGCGCGGTTTGCATAACACCATTTTGTGGTCGTGAGCGTCTTATAGTAATCAGGGAATTCTTGCTCAATATCTTGTGCCACCTTGAATCCATCGGTCATCAAGCTTTCGCCCCCCTCGGCGTCGGCAACTCGTGAGTGGAGTATTTGGATGCCCGGGGGAGCTTCTCGGGTCGGTATGTCAGTATGAGCAGCCAGATATTCGCTGGTATAGGCGTTGCTGTCGCCGTCGGCCTTTGAGATCACATCAAAAATTCGATCAAAGTGGGTCTCGCGAATGGCGCCGATACGCAGAGCAAAGGCTTCAACAAGCCCTATATCCGTCGGCAGGTCTCTCAACCGCGCTATACCATGACGAGCAACAGACAGGAGGACCTCATATAAAAGTTCATCACTGATCAGACTATCATTGGCATAAAAAGTCGGTGGCTCAGAGAGCTGTGCAGTCCCCCAAAATGTAGAATTAAAAGGCGCTGATGGCTGGTGGCCACTATTGGCATAAAGCCAGGCGGGATTAAATCGGCTCACATGGTTGCAGTCTGACCAGGTTACACAAAGTGCTCCTTCAGTATCAACCTCAACAGAGGCCGCCCGAATGTCTTCAGGGATATCACGCAAATCCAATAAATTCTCTCGAGTAACCTGATGCAAACAAAGAGCACAGCAGCAGTTATCTCTCAACCACAAAGGGTGTAGTTTAGAGCGTCTGTCATTGTCCCACTGCACCACCACTGCATTATCACTGACCAGACAGGACGTAATACTCTGGCTTGGCGGCCAGGACCAATTATCTGGCGTCGGAATGAGATTAGATGCGTTCATTTTGATCCCCCTTGTTGGAAAACTGTTTAGTTCAGCTTCGCTAACGCCTCAGCAACCGTCGCCAATGGCGGACAAGATTTTCGAGACTTCAAATCAACGTGCAGCAGGAACTGCGAACAGGATGCACAAACATTACCCTGGGCATTTTTCATTTCATGGGACAGCTTGAGCTTTTTACCCTCGGCTAGCGTGATCGACGTAAACACAGTAATTTGCTCTCCGGCTAAGCATTCGGCGAGATAACTAATTTGCAGATCAACTGTAAAATAGCTATACCCTTGAGCAATATAGCCCTGATCACAGCCGAGACCATGTAACAAAACATCGCTGGCTTTCGAGAACACCTCGCCATAGTGGCTGTCATTCATGTGTCCGTTGTAATCCACCCAGCTAGACGGAACAACACGGTGTGTTGTGCGAACAGAGTCGCCTAGCGCAGGTGGTGCGGTGGGCATATCCGTTTCTAGGCTTAGCGCTTGGTCAACCTGGTTAAGTAAGCTGCCGGCCCCCCAATCCTTGACTTTTAAGGCCCGCATCATCGCCACTAAATTGTCGTCGCGAATACGCTCCAGCTCTCTAATCGAATATTGCCCAGACTGCTGATCAGATTGGTCGGCTATCTTGTTGATGAGTTCATCGGTGAGTTCGGGCACGTCCATCAGCTTGGTCCAAGGCCATTCTAGGGCGGGGCCAAACTGCTGAATAAAGTGTGCCATGCCTGCTTCCCCGCCGGCTATTCGATAGGTCTCAAACATTCCCATCTGCGCCCAGCGCAGGCCAAAGCCATAACGAATCGCATCATCAATTTCCTGAGTTGTAGCAACACCATCATTGATCAACCACAGTCCTTCTCGCCAAACCGCCTCCAACAGGCGGTCAGCTATATGAGCATCAATTTCTTTACGAACCCTGAGTGGGTGCATCCCTAGTTGAGACAAAACCATTGCGGCATGCTCAATGGTTTGCGGGTCGCCCACTAACTCGACCAAGGGAAGCAAGTAAACCGGATTAAATGGATGCGCAACAATAATTTGTTGTGGCCTAGAGGCGTTTTCTTGTAATTCTGAGGGCTTAAAGCCAGACGTGGAGGATGCAATAATTGCATCCTCTGGACAGTGGCCCTGTATTTCTAGATATGCGGATTGTTTAATATCTAGCCGCTCAGGAATGCTTTCGCTTATCCAATCAGCACGGCTCACAGCCTCTGCAATACTCGGACAAAAGACAAGCCGTCCTTCTTTGGGTAATAGATGCTCGTACAAACCAGGCAGTGACCGGCGAGCATTCTCGAGCACCTCGTTTATTTTTCTGCGCGCCTCGGGGTCTGTGTCAAAAACATTAACATCACAGCCCATCAGTAAAAAGCGAGCGACCCAACCACCACCGATAACGCCGCCACCAATGACGGCAAACTGCATCTTTTTTTTGATAATGGGAGTCTTTGAGGCGACAAGCGCCTCAATCATCGAGGGGTCCTTTTAGTCAAGCCTAGCTGATCTCGGACCTGCTGTGGCGTCATAATACTAGAGCCCATGGCGTCGATAATAGTAACAGATCTTTGAACTAGTGCTTCGTTAGTCGCAAGTACGCCTTTTTCTAGCCAGATATTATCTTCTAAGCCGACACGCACATTGCCGCCAGCCAAAACCGAAGCCGCAACGTAGGGCATTTGACTTCGACCTATAGAGAACGAGGACCAAGTCCAATCATCAGGCACATTATTCACCATTGCCATATAGGTGTTCAGATCATTAGGAGCTCCCCAAGGAACGCCCATACAAAGTTGCACTAACGCGGGGCTATCAAGAACACCCTCCTCCACTAATTGTTTGGCAAACCACAGGTGCCCCGTGTCAAAGGCTTCAATCTCAGGTTTAATACCCAATTCAGTCATCATGCTACCCATCTCCCGTAACATCCCTGGGGTATTGGTCATGACATAATCAGCTTCTGCAAAATTCATCGTGCCACAATCTAGGGTGCATATTTCAGGTAGGCAATCAGCCATAGGCTCTATTCTGCTCTCAGCGCTGCCCATATCCGTACCCTCTTGCAACGGCAAAGGTGCGGATGCAGGGCCAAAAACCACATCGCCCCCCATGCCCGCAGTCAGGTTTAGTACCACATCGGTAGATGAATCACGAATCCGCTCAGTAAGCTCTCGATACAGCTTGGGGTCTCGTGAGCCCACGCCGGTCTCTGGGTCACGCACATGACAATGAACAATAGCAGCCCCCGCCTTGGCGGCGCTAATAGCGCTTTCTGCAATCTGTTTCGGTGAGCGAGGCACCTCAGAACTACGATCTTGGGTGCCACCAGAGCCTGTAACGGCGCAGGTGATAAAAACGTTAGTATTGATATTTAATGGCATTGGAGACCTCAGAAATCTCAGTGATAGTTTATAGATCAGTAGTTTGTTAAGCCCAGTAACTAAACCATTACAATATACGAAAAAAAAACAACCAGCAATCTACGAAATGAAGTAAAACAAAGAACCGACCAATCATCGGGGTACACGGCGAGAAATAATGCGGCACCGTATACATAAGAGATATAATACTCTTGAGTTGCGGCCTTATTCCCAGTACCGTAAAACCATTGACACGATGATTACATTGAGATTTTAAGCGATACCACTATGACTAACACCAATATCATAATCCTAGCAGCAGGAAAGGGCTCACGAATGTGCTCTGCGCAGCCCAAGGTGTTGCACAAACTAGCAGGCCGTTCAATGTTGGCTCATGTAGTGGCCGCGACAGAGACCATCGCTGAGGCAAAAAGGATCATAGTCACCGGCCATGGTGCCGAAATGGTAGAGCAAGAGTTTGCTAATGCAGGACATATTTTTGTACAGCAAAAAGAACAGCTTGGTACTGCCCATGCTGTTCAGATGGCGGCGCCATACCTATGTGATCACGCGAACGTATTGATTCTATATGGTGATGTTCCCCTCATATTGTCATCTACTATCGCCGATATTCTTAATGCAGTGACTGACCAGTCCATAGGCCTTTTAACCATCAATTTAGATAAGCCAGACGGCTATGGCAGGATTGTTCGCGATCAAGATGGGGCAATAGCGTCTATAATTGAACAAAAAGATGCGACAGCAGAACAGCTAGAGATTACTGAAGTCAATACAGGCGTCATAGCGTTGCGGGCGAGCCAATTAAGAGCCTGGCTACCAAAAATAACGAATAATAATGCTCAGGGAGAGTATTATCTGACAGACCTAATCGCCATTGCTCGAGACAACGACGTTGAGGTTTGTAGTATTCATCCTAAGTCGGCCACTGAGGTAGAAGGCGTGAATAATAGAATTCAATTGAGTCAGTTAGAGCGAGCACACCAGAAGCAGCAAGCCGAAACATTAATGGCGTCTGGTACGAGCCTTGCTGATCCACAGCGCTTCGACCAGCGTGGTGAGTTAACCGCGGGCACCGACAATTTTATTGACATTAACTGCGTGTTTGAAGGTAGCGTT
>Ga0302127_10000002_pt1 | contig 151432 bp, 134 predicted proteins | sample CB4_SCM_MG_FD_204452 | JGI IMG/M metagenome (GOLD analysis project Ga0302127, IMG submission 204452) | Marine microbial communities from Western Arctic Ocean, Canada - CB4_SCM | ecosystem: Environmental > Aquatic > Marine > Oceanic | place: Canada: Western Arctic Ocean | collected 2017-09-24
AAATAGAACCACCATATCCTGCATAGTAATCAAGCTCTAAACCGCCAGTAGAAGTAAAATCATCAACCGAAGAACCCCAAGTGCCGACGTAGAATCCATTCTCAAAGGCAACGTCAAATCCGCCAGAAAGAGCCTCACCGAGTGATTGATCAAATCCGCGGAAAAAATAGTCAGATCCAATAGTGACGTTTCCAGATACTTCCGCAGCCATTCCAGTAACAGCCGTCATCATTGTTGCAGCGCATATTGCCGTTTTTATTGCTTTCATTTGTTTATCTCCAAAGATAGTTATGTCATTAAAAAAATAAAGGATTTAGCGTTAATATTCCCATAGGTATTCTTGATTATGCATATTGCGTGCCAACTATTAAAACTATAAATACAAAGCAATTTGACATGGCCAAAAAAGCTTATCGCGTCATTTTGGTGCGTAAATTCATGGGTGGGTGATTCACTGCGCACCAGAATAGCCAAAATAATGGACGCGAAAACCCACTACCTTTGGTGAGAAATAAGCTGACATAAACATTTAAACACTGAATAATGGCTTTCACCGCGGAGCAACCAAATGAACGCAGAAGATCTATACAATCAATTTCAAGAAAATGTGACTGATACCCTTTCTGGCGCGCAATCAATTAGCGGAGAACTGCAACAGTTACTCCGCGCCGCAATGACGAAGACTATCGCCGGACTAGATATCGTATCCCGCGATGAATTTGATGCACAACAAGCAGTTCTATTGCGGTCCAGAGAGAAAATTGACGCCCTTGAACAACAGCTCACTGAACTGGAAGCGCTACTAATCATTAAAGAAAAATAGATCAATGTGATTACAAGGGAATACAAGCTGCATACAAGGAGGTATGTTGAATGTCACTGGCTGTCATCAAAAGTCGAGCTAAATTGGGTATCGAAGCACCCATAGTATCAGTCGAAGTTCACTTTTCTAATGGTCTTCCGGCCCTATCAAGAAGCCTTGAGCTATCGCCCCACAATGGATAGACGCACTGGCGATTAATTTTCGACAAACCTGTCAGGTAAGGTGACGCCGCACTGATGACAGTAGTCAGCGTCGGGATGATGACCGCTGCGATCGCAAACATTACATTGCCGATGGCTAATCTCAGCATGCATCTCGCGAGCGATTTCGGCCGTAAAAATACCCGTGGGAATGGCGATAATGCTATAGCCCGTCAGCATTATCATAGTCGACAAAATCTGTCCTACTGGCGTTTGCGGTGTAATGTCGCCATAGCCAACCGTGGTGATAGTCACAATTGTCCAGTAGATACTGCGCGGAATGCTGGTAAAACCATTACCAGGGCCTTCCACCAAAAACATTAAACTACCAAAAATCACACTAAGTACCAAAACTACCATAAAGAAAACCAGTACTTTGCGTCTGGCCGCATACATTGAACGCAGTAATATATTGGCATCCGACAAATAACGAACTAGTTTTAGCACTCTAAATATTCGAAGCACTCGTAATAGACGTACCACTAACCAATAGCTTGCACCAGGCACAATCAGCGCCAAGTATGTCGGCACAATAGACAGCAAATCCACCAGCCCATAAAAACTAAACACGTAATGTAGTGGTTTTGGTGATGAATAAATACGCACTAAATACTCGGCAGAGAATAGCAGAGTGAAAAACCATTCAAACCGAAACAACCATAGACCATACTGACTATTAACGGACTCGATCGAATCAAGGATAATGGCTAGCACACTAAGCAGAATGACATAGATCAAGGCTATGTCGAATTTCTGGCCCGCGGGCGTATCTGTCCCAAAGATGACCCGATAAGTTCTCTCTCTAAAGGATGCTTCAACCATAATGATTGCCTAGGTACGAATAGATACACACATTGTAGGCAGTAATCTCCAATTAAACTAATTCCTTATCGCCACCTCACTCAATTGCAACAATGATTAGGTGCTTATATTAGTGATCGTTTAGCCTACTGGGGAATGTTAGTATTGCAGCTATGTCTTAATATCCATTAAAACCAGCTACTAATGATTTTGGAAACCCCACAATGATCAACCAGAGAATGTCTCCCAAAGACTGGTTAATGTTACTGCTATTGTCCTTTCTATGGGGAGGCTCATTCTTTTTTATCGCTGTGGCTGTATCTGAACTACCGCCATTAACTATTGTTACAATAAGAGTTGGTATTGCGTCCATTACACTGTGGGCCATTCTCATTATCGCTGGGTATGAGATCCCTAGATCTCTTAAACTATGGCGATCATTTTTTGTTTTGGGGTTACTCAATAACGCCGTCCCCTTCTCCCTTATCGTTTGGGGGCAGACCCATATCACATCTGGCTTAGCCTCAATAATTAATGCAACGACACCCTTGTTTACCGTGCTAATCGCAGGTGTCTTATTAACTGATGAGCAGATGACACCGGCAAAAATTGCTGGTGTCGTGATTGGATTATTAGGTGTGATAGTGCTAATTGGTCCATCATCACTAACAGATCTCGAGCCTAACACAACCGCTCAATTAGCCGTCATTGCAGCCGCGGCATCATATGGCTTTGGCACCGTCTATGGCAGACGATTCAAAACCATGGGTATTAGTCCGTTTATCACTGTTATTGGGCAGGTAACTTGCGCAACTATTATTTTATTGCCGCTGGCGTTATTGATCGAACGACCTGATCAACTGGCAAATCCAAGCTTGAAGGTTTGGCTTGCAGTTTTATCACTGGCTGTTTTTTCAACAGCCTTAGCCTATATTTTATTTTTCCGTATATTAGCCTCTTCAGGTGCTACTAATGTTGTCTTAGTTACATTTCTGGTTCCCATCACCGCCAGTCTACTTGGCTGGTTCGTGCTAAATGAAACACTGCATGCTGAATATTTTATTGGCATGGTGTTCATTGGCCTAGGACTCTCGGCAATTGATGGCCGATTATGGGATAAAGCTAAAAAACTGACCGCAGGCCATTAAAATATAATGGTTTGTTTGATCCATTGAGAAGTGACGCCATATACGGCTAAACTCTCACTTTACCGTTAAGAGGTTATTGATGAGCCTACCCATCAACCAAATCAGTATTGAAATCACACAACCGGGCGGTCCAAACGTTTTACAGCCGACATCGCGTCCAATGCCCTCGCATAATGGCAATCAAGTGGTGATAAAAGTCGCGGCGGCAGGTGTTAACCGACCCGACGTATTTCAACGCCTCGGCTTTTATCCTGCGCCCTCTGGTGCATCAGATATCCCTGGCCTTGAAGTGTCTGGCACAGTAGTGGCTGCCGGCAATGAAGTCATCCGTTGGAAAATAGGGGACCAAGTATGCGCTTTGCTAGCCGGCGGCGGTTATGCTGAGTACACCGTGGCAGACGCTTCTCTGTGCCTTCCAATCCCTGGAGGTCTAGATCTTGAAGATGCCGCGGCACTGCCGGAAACCTGTTTTACCGTTTGGCATAATCTTTTTGAACGAGCAGAATTAAAACCCAACGAATGGCTTTTAGTTCACGGTGGATCCAGTGGGATTGGCACCACAGCTATTCAAATGGCCAGCGCAATGGGCATTAAGGTTATTGCTACTGCCGGGTCTGATGAAAAATGCAGAGTTTGCGAAAAACTAGGTGCGGTCAAAGCTATTAACTACCGTGAAAATGATTTTGTCAGCATCTGTGCCGAACTGACCGATGGTGGCGTTAACGTTGTGCTAGACATGGTCGGCGGTGACTATGTTCAGCAAAATTTTGCCGTCTGCGCGCCAAAAGCACGAATTGTCAATATCGCCTTTTTACGCGGCTCCAAAGTACAAATAGATCTCATGCCTCTAATGCTGAAACAAATCGTATTAACCGGCTCAACCCTTAGAGCTCAGCCATTGAAAGACAAGAAACGAATTGCCCAGGGTGTTGAAACTCAGGTTTGGCCATTAATTGCAGAGGGCAAATTCAAACCCGTCATTAATCACAGATTTCCGCTTTCGCATGCCGCCCAAGCTCACGAACTAATGGAATCAAATAAACATATTGGTAAATTACTACTCATAAATGAGAGTAATTAATGGCTAACAGAGACTCACGATTAGTCTATTCCACCGACGTGGGCCGCATTCAGGAAAGCGTACAATCCCAAGTAAGTTTAACGGACGGTATTGTGCGCATTAGGCGCGAAACCAAAGGTCGTAAAGGGAAAGGGGTTACTACTGTTTCAGGGATTGACTTGCCAGAACCAGATCTGAAGACCTTAGCGAAACAGTTGAAGCAAAAATGCTCCACTGGTGGCACCATTAAATCTGGAGTTATTGAGGTGCAAGGTGATCATCGTGATTTACTCAAAAAAGAGCTGGAAAAACGCGGCCATAATGTCAAGTTAGCAGGAGGCTGATTTTTGGATATTGACAGTTCTCAAGCAACAACGCGCAAGGTGATAAAACCATTTGGTACATGGCCATCTGATATTAGTGCAGAAATGATCACTCGCGCTGCACCCGGACTCAATCACCTTCATTCCAGTGCAGATACACTTTTTTGGGTCGAAAGCCGGCCGTGGGAAGCTGGCCGCAATGTCATTATGTGTAAGACTCCCGATGGGGCGATTAAAGACCTTTTGCCAGCTCGGTTCAGTTGTAATAGTAAAGTGCATGAGTACGGTGGTATGGCGTACACAGTGGCCAATCAAAAACTCTATTTTGTGAATGCTCTGGATCAACGTATTTATCAACTCGATTTAGAGTCTTTAAACAACCCCTCACCGGTTAGTCCTGAAGGACCTTTTCGCTTTGCCGATATTATTGTCGACACGAAAAATCAGCGTTTGATCGCAGTCTGTGAACACCATATTGAGGGGCAAGAACCAGACAACTACATTGCCGCTCTTGCCTTAGATCAAAAGCACTCCGAGGTCCAAACCTTAGTTGCGGGTTCTGATTTTTATGCCTATCCACGCCTTAGCCCCGATAACAACACAATCTGCTGGATTGAATGGCAACACCCCAACATGCCGTGGGATAACACGCAGTTATGGCAAGCATCCATCAGTGGAAAGCAGTTAACAAATAGATGCCTAGTCGCAGGTGGCAATCAAGACGAAGCTATCTTTCAGCCTCAGTGGTCTCCGGACAATCTTCTGTATTTTGTATCAGACAGTCATAACTGGTGGAATATCTATCGCCTCAGAGATGGGCATCGAGAAACAGTACTGCCTAAGGATGCCGAATTTGCCGTGCCTTTATGGCAACTAGGAGTATCAACCTACGATTTCATTGACAGCCAAACCATTGGTTGCACTTGGACTGAATCTGGCGTTTGGTTTACCGGACTGATCGATATACCAGCACAAACACTTAGCAAGATCGACTGCCATTACAGCAGCATGCATAGCATCTGCACACATCATGGACAGTTATTTATGATGGCCGGTGCTCCAGGACTATCAACGGAATTAATTAGCTTCTGTCCAGATAAACAGCTAAATAGAATTTACTCGCCAGCGTCACTGCCAGCGGCTAACAGCGAGTTATCAACACCAGAATCAGTGCTATTTCCCAGCGCAGACGATCAAAGAGTACATGCCTTCTTTTACCCACCAATCAACGCTCATTTTTGCGGAGATGAACAAGAGTTACCTTTGGTCATTGCTATATGCCATGGTGGTCCAACTGGCGCAACAGACAGTAGCTTAAATCTTAAAATACAATATTGGACTAACCGCGGCTTTGCTGTGGTGGACATCAACTATCGCGGTAGTACCGGTTTTGGCCGTCATTATCGTCAAGGTTTGACAGGTGCATGGGGGCTTGCCGACGTTGAGGATGCGCAATACGCCATCCGCCACCTTGCAAGTCTAGGAAAAATAGACTCCGAACGCTGTATTATTCGAGGCGGAAGTGCCGGTGGGTACACCGTACTGTCAGCGCTAACCTTTACCGACACCTTTAAGGCTGGTGCAAGCCTTTACGGTATTGGTAATCTTGAAACTCTGGCCAACGACACTCACAAGTTTGAATCTCGCTATTTAGATAGCCTGATAGGCCCCTACCCTGAACGAAAAGATATCTATATTGAAAGATCGCCTATAAATCATATAGAGGGTCTTAACTGCCCAGTGATCTTTTTACAGGGACTTCAAGATAAGGTTGTCCCACCCAATCAGGCAGAGATGATGGTGGCCCTATTGCAAAGTAAAGGCATTAAGGTCGCTTATGTGACCTTTGATGATGAGGGCCATGGATTTCGAAAAGCCAACAATATCATTCGCGCCATGGAGTCCGAATTAGCGTTTTATCAAGAAGTATTTAACCTTGTCGAGACTATTTAAGCCATGTCTCGTTATCGTCCACCCAGACCCAAAAGTTCGCCTTACATAACACCTGAAGGTGCTGCCAATATGCGAGCTGAGCTTAGGCAACTATGGAAAGTCGAACGCCCCCAGGTTACTCAGGTGGTTCATGAGGCGGCAAAGAACGGTGATCGCTCTGAAAACGGTGACTATATTTATGGCAAGCGACGCCTACGTGAAATTGATAGCCGAGTCCGCTACCTCACTAAACGGTTAGAAAACGCCAAGATTATTGAGGACAAACCTAGGGATCCAACGAAAGTATTCTTTGCTGCCTGGGTAACTGTTGAAGATGAAGATGCCAAAGAGGTGCCGCAGACGTTCCGACTGGTGGGCTCGGACGAAATCGACCCATCGCTTAATTGGATTAGTATTGATTCACCCATGGCTCAGGCTCTAGTAGGAAAATGTTTAGATGATGAAGTAATGGTAAAAACCCCTGCCGGACCGCGTTGTTTTATTATTACCGGTATCAGTTACGCGTTACCCAATAGTTAGGGCGACAACCGTGAGATAATCCAGCTGTCACCATCACGTTGGAATGAGAAACGATCATGAAGGCGATTTTCGCCGCCCTGCCAAAACTCAAATTCCCGAGGGACTATTCTATAACCACCCCAAAACTCTGGCAAAGGGACCTCCCCCGATTCAAAACGCTGCTGCACAGCGTTGAACTGAGCCTCCAATACCTCACGAGACGCAATAGGGCTACTCTGCTCTGACGCCCAAGCAGCAAGCTGACTCGATATTGGTCGACTTTTAAAGTAGTCACTGGTCTCATTATCTGACAAAGGCTCTGCCTTCCCGCCCACGATCACCTGTCGATCCAATTGCAACCAAGGAAACTGCAGACTAACATGAGGGTTAGACATGATATCTGCAACTTTACGACTCCCTAAATTAGTGTAAAAAACAAAGCCGCGCTCATCGAACCCCTTTAGCAGCACCATTCGCTGCCAAGGCTTACCCTGGGTATCAACGGTAGCCAAACTCATGGCGGTAGGGTCAACAATTTCGGCTTCAAGAGCCTGATCCATCCACAGAGAGAATTGTTCAAAAGGATTACTACGCAAGTTCTCTCGAGATAGCGTCCCGTAGTCATATTCGCGTCGATTATCTTTAATACCCATATCACGCCAACCATTGTTTTACTTTAATTACATAGTACCGATAGATTGCCCACCATCAACAGGCAATGCAACACCATGCAGATAAGAACCCGCGTCACTGGCCAACAGCAAAAATGGCCCTGTCATCTCATCCATCTTTCCCGCACGACGGGCAGGCGACGAAGTAAGAAAGGCCACACTCTCAGGCGATGCAAAAGCCGCTTCCGTCATCTCGGTTAAAAAGTAACCCGGACAAAGCGCATTGACACGAATCCCTTTACCGGCCCACTCAAGAGCAAGTGACTTGGTCAATTGAACCACAGCCGCCTTGGAAGCTGAGTAACTAGACTGACCAAAGGACACGCGCAAACCCAAAATCGATGCGGTATTAACAATAACACCTCCTACACCGGCCGCCATCATGCGCTTAGCGGCCTGTTGCGCGACGATAAAAACCCCTTTAAGGTTAGTATCCATCATATTATCCCAGCTCGATTCATCGATCTTTATTGCACTTTTAACTTCTGCGATACCTGCATTATTAGCCACCAACGTGATCGTTCCAAATGCCGCTTCACCCTGATCAAAAGCAGTCGCAATAGATTCAGAATTAGTTACATCCATTGACACGGCTAGCGCCTCGCCACCTTCAGCAACAATCTCAGCCACAAGAGACTCAAGACGATCAATGCGACGCGCTGCAACGACTACCTTAGCACCGCGTGCCGCTAATATTTTTGCAAAATGCACTCCAAAACCACTGGATGCGCCGGTAACCATTGCGACTTTGCCGCTCATATCAAATTCTGTTGCCATGCCTTTTATTCCTTGAGTAATTATAAATTCTAGCCGTAAGTAATATATTGTTCCATCTCATTAGTATCCAGATGGGTAACACTGTTAAAACCAGTCAAATTCATCTTTCTTTCGTTAAAAAAGAAATGACTTATGGCAGTATTCTTATACTGCAGATTAAGATCAAAGACATTTTCATCGGGAATCCCAAGGACCAAGCCCACAAAAGTGCTTATTGACCCGCCAGAACCAATGGCCAAAATACTGTTGCCGGTACTTCCCATGGCTTTGATCTGCTCCTGAGCGCCTTGGACTCGGGCTTTAAACTGCACCCAGGTTTCAGGAACCCCAGGGATACTGTCAGACGTCCATGCGTTAAGAACCTGGCGTAGCAGTCGATAATAATTCTTCTTATCGGTAGGATCTTTCATCACGCTTTGAAACAACGGAGTATCACCATGAATCATCCCATAAGCCTTCGTCATGTCGACGAAGTTGTACTCATTGAGCCCGGGCAGCACTAACCGATCACTACCATCTATTCCCAAACCCTGACAAATACCATCCATCGTTTGATGATGGCGATGCATATCCCCTACCACTAATTGGTCAAAACGCATATTCCGCAACTTAAAATGCTCGCCCAAAAAACGCGATTGCTGATGGCCTAGATCTGACAACTGATCGTAATTTGCCGACCCAAAAGAGGCCTGCGCATGGCGCACGAGGTGGAGTTCACTCATTAGACTTTCCTAATATCATGGTCGAAGTATGTTGTGCTTTTTGTATAAACATTAAGTTTTCAGAGGGAATTAGTTAAATAGCATCAACTTTAATTGTTATAATATCTTAAACGTTCAATATCATCTTCATTAGTTTTTTCACCATACTGAATCTCAATAATTCTACATGGCTCATCGTATGGATTAAAAATTTGATGCCATGCCTTTTTTTCCACATGAAAAACATGCTCTAGATCCAAATTTAACTCTTCATATTTATCCGAATTATCCTTGCTGTAATTGACTACGCAAGCACCCTTGCTAACGAACCAAATTTCATTTCTAAAAAAATGGCGCTGAAAACTCATGCCTTTACCAGGATCAATAATCAATTCTTTTAATTTAAGAGATTCATTTTCAAACAAATCATAAAATTTACCCCAGACTCTTTCTTCGCTTCGGTACTGAAACTCTTTCAGAATCCAGCTAGATGAATTCTTTTTATCTTCTCCGCCCACACCAAAAACGAACTCTACACCAGAAACATCCATTTCTAGAATATTTCCATTGGTTCTATCTCCGCCATTGCAGAAAATAAGCACATCATCTGGATAATTTTGTTTAACTTTTTCAAGCGCTAAGCTAGCACTTCCTTGAGTATCATCCTCAAAATCAATAGCCTCATCGACCATGCCTAAATTTTCGATAATAATTTTTCTCTCACCAAAGGGCATGAAAAATTTCCCTTTCTTGTTGATCAACCACTGGTCAGAATTCAGCGCAACAATCAACTTATCACCCAATGCCTTAGCCGCTTTAAAGTAGGCAATATGACCCGAATGGATCGGGTCAAAGCCACCACTGACTATAATAATTTTCATAGATGGTCAGAGATCATGAATAGATCGACTCTTAGGGTCATGTAGCCAGACAACACAGTGGGCATTTTTGATTAAACCAAATTTATTAGTCATTTAAGCGGCGGTATAAAATATATCGTACAACCGCACTTTAAAAAAATATGAGTGCGCTCATAAGCGTATTTAAACGCAAACCACCATGCGTTAATAGGGATAACAGCAGTATATTTCATATTCACCTTGCTTATAAGGACATAAACACTAAGTAATTACAAAATAGAGGTTATGTACTACATCCACCCTATAACAGGGTCGGTAGTCTCGAGTGACTAGCGATTAAAACGTTGTTTTTTAATGCTCCGATCATCATTAGCTAACATTCACGACAATTCATGATTTAGCTTAAATGAAGTGCAAATAAACTATAAAAATGAACTACTTAGGCGTATACTGCGCGCCCTAATAATCCAGGGCTTAAAAACCCCAAGCCACAGGTAAATTAATGTCGTCAATTGACTTCGCATCACTGGGTATTTCTGCCCCTGTACTTAAAGCCGTTCTGCAACTCGGCTATGAGCAACCGACCCCAGTTCAAGCGCAATGTATTCCTATTCTTTTGAACGGTAAAAACCTGTTAGGAACGGCACAAACCGGTACGGGTAAAACAGCCGCCTTCGCTCTACCTTTTTTGAGCCAACTGGATGATAAGCAAAAAACACCGCAAATCTTAGTTTTGACCCCAACTCGCGAATTAGCGATTCAGGTGGCAGAGGCTTTCCAAAGCTACGCCAAGCATATTAAAGGTTTTCATGTCCTTCCTATTTATGGTGGAGCAGATATAGGCGGTCAACTACGAGGCCTTAAACGTGGCGCTCAAGTTGTCGTAGGGACGCCAGGTCGTATGCTCGATCATCTGCGCCGACGCAGTCTGGATCTGAGCCAAGTCAGAGGATTAATCCTCGACGAAGCCGACGAGATGTTACGAATGGGTTTCATTGACGATGTAGAGACCATCCTTGCTAAGACACCCAATGATTGTCAGCGTGCGCTGTTTTCAGCCACTATGCCACCTGCTATCCGCAGAGTGACCCAGAAATACCTTGGTGATGCGGAAACCATCAGCATCGAGAATAAAACAAAAACTGTAGAGCGCATTGAGCAACAATATGTGACTTGTAAAAGCCATCAAAAGATGGACGCGTTGACACGCGTGCTCGAAGTTGAGTCTTTTGACGGCATGATTATCTTTGTACGTACCAAATCGTCAACTGTCGACATTGCCGAACGCCTTGAAGCGCGAGGTTTTTCATCTGCAGCCCTCAATGGCGACCTAAGCCAAGCTATTCGAGAACGCACCATTAATCGTCTTAAGAAGGGTCAAGTGGATATTGTTGTTGCCACAGACGTTGCTGCACGCGGTTTAGATGTTGAGCGTATTAGCCATGTCATTAACTTTGATATCCCCTATGACAATGAGTCCTATGTACATCGAATCGGCCGTACAGGTCGAGCTGGACGAGATGGTAAGGCAATTCTTTTTATCACGCCTAAAGAAAATCGTTTATTACGCTCTATCGAGAAATCAACACGTCAAGTCATTAAACCAATGGCCATGCCTAGCAATGAAGAAGTTAGTGGTCAGCGGATACAGCAGTTTACTGAACAACTGCTGAAAACCATGGAATTACCTAAGTTAGATAAGTTCCGCTCTCTGATCCAGCAGTTAGCTGACGAAAATGATTTAGAGATGGCCCATGTCGCAGCTGCCTTGGTCTTTGAGAATCAAAAAGAACGGCCGCTTTTCCCTAAACTTGAAACCATCACTGCACCTACCAATAAAGATCGCGACAGAGATTCAGGTCGAGAGCGTAACAGAGACCGCGGTGATAGAAACAAAGACCGTGGTGATCGCAAAGAACATCGCGGCCAGCGCACAGAAAACCGTGACTCGCGCGCAGAACCGCGAAGAGAACGCTCAGAAAAGCCTAAACGTGAGTCCAAAGCGAAGGATGCCGACGCTAATCGTGATGGCGTTCCAATGGTCACTTATCGACTAGAAGTTGGTAACAATGACGGCATTTCTCCAAGTAATATTGTCGGCGCCATCGCTAACGAAGCCGATATTGAAAGCCGCTTTATTGGTGAGATCAAGTTGCATGACGACTACAGCACAGTGGACTTACCTGAGGGCATGCCTGCTGACCTATTGAACCATTTAAAAAAGGTTCGAGTTTGCGCCAAACCCATGCGAATCAGTGTGCTTGGTGGAAGTGGAGGTGAAAGTAGCAGTGACAGCGTGCAACCATACGCAGAGAAAGTGGCTAGCCCACGTAAGCGGAAAATTGCGGACAGTGATGACAAGAAAACTATTTCTCGCAATGTTGAGAATAAACGTACTGCAGAGCCTAAAAAGCCAGCAAAGAAGGTCTTTACCGGCAGTAAAAAAACCTTTGATAAAGACTCAAAATCAAAACGCAGTGATCGCAGTGATCGCAGTGCACCGAGCAATGATGGAAGTGCACCCTTAAAAAAGAAAAAGACTTATACCAAGAAGCCTAAGCGTTCGTAATAAGCTGATCAATCTGGGTCAGCTGAGAAACGATAGTATCGCCATTGATCTGAATAGATTTAAAGTACTCTTCAGCCATCGGTGCGATACTGCAGACCGCGGGCAGTTCAGCCGCTTCTTGGCAATTCTTTTTAATCTGCGGTAAGAACAGAAACTGCAACCACTGAATAAACGTTAGCGTATCAACAGCGAAGGGTTCAACGCTACGTAAAGCATCATCAGAGGGTGTTTGAGCCAGCCATAACTCTTCGCTCTGGAGGCCTTCTTCCAGCGTCTTGAGCATGTCACTTAGCTGTTGATAGGTATTCATCGATTCCTAGCCTAATTCTCGCCTAAAAGGTGGTAGAGCATCCAATAGCTGCTTACCATAACGTTTAGTCAATAAACGCTTATCTAGAATCGTTACCGTTCCAGTGTCTGACTCTGTGCGCAATAACCTTCCACAGGCCTGAATCAAACGCAGTGACGCCAGTGGCAACGATATATCAAAGAACGAGTTGCCCCCGCGGGCTTCAATCCATTCTGCTAGGGCCTGTTGTAGCGGTTCATTTGGCACGGCAAAGGGAAGCTTAGCAATCACTACATGACGGCAGTAATCTCCCGGCAAATCGACCCCCTCCGCAAAACTAGCCAAACCAAACAGCATACTGGTACTACCCTGATCAATGCGCTCTTTATGCAGTCGAACCATTTCTCGATTGGAATATTGGCCTTGGATTAATATTAGTTTAACGAGATCATTGGGCAATTCATCATGCACCTGTTGCATTTGACGTCTAGAGGAAAACAACACTAACGTGCCAGCTTTTGTCTCAACCATAGATCCAATATTGTCGACGATATGCTGGGTGTGATCATCAACATTATTACCTTCAACAGCATCAGACGGTACTCTCAACGACGCTGCCTTAGCATAATCAAAAGCTCCCGCAACAGAGAGGAAGTGAGCGGAATCAGGAACGCCCGTTTCTCTTTGCAGCGTGTTAAAATTACCTAGCGAGCGTAAAGTCGCTGAGGTTAAGACTGCGCCGTAGCAGCTACCCCAGAGACGCTCACGAAGAATCTCAGCCGCCTGTATTGGACTAGCATTCACCGAGATATCAACATTACCGCCGCCGGTGTCCTCAAGTTTCAGCCAACACGCCATTGGCATGTTGCCCTGCTGTAATTCTTTATGTAACCGATCCCACAAGGCGAGTAGACGCTCAGCACCAGACAACCATGTCCCCACTTGCTGATAAAAAAGCTCTACGTCAGGACTCGCTACGGGATATTGCTTATCGCTCAAGGCTTCATTAAGGCTATCTTCAAGGACCTCAAGCCGCCCTAACCAGCCACTGGTATGCTGGGTAATCTGTGTAGCAATGTCACGAATGGCAGTGCCAACATCGCCGTGGGAAAATCGATAGATACCCTCATAATCATCAGCCTTATCCATCTGCTCTTTGAGGAGAGGATAAGCCATAGACAGTAATTCGGTTATTTTTGCCGCTTCTTTCTCAATCCGTGGTAACTGCTCAGCAAGCGCAGTATCTTTAGCAAAAATGGGCGCCTGACCTTTGCACTGCTTAGGAATACGCTCTAACCATGACAGCGTACCATTAATTCTGCACTGGGCACCAAAGTGTCGAATTGCCGTATCGCCGAGCCGGTGGCCCTCGTCACAAATATAAATGCAATCTTCTGGCGGTGGTAATATGGCACCCCCGCCGAGTGCTAAATCAGCCATCACTAAATCATGGTTAGCAACAATGCAATCACTCTCTTCAAGGTCAGTACGCGCTTTAAAAAATGGGCATTGATTGACGAATCTGCAGCGCCGACCTGAACACTGCCGGCGATCGACAGTTAAAGCGCTCCATTCAATATCCTTAATATGGGTATCCCAAGAGTCTCTATCACCGTTCCAACTGCCATCTTCAAGTGCTTCGGACATCTCTCGAAACAAAGTTTCGGTCTGTGCGTTAGGGTTAAACTGCTGCTCGTCCTCAAACAAGAATAGACCTGCATCTTTTGCTTTAATAGAGTCTAAACACTGCTCCATGCGAAGATTACACGCATAGCGGCCACGTCCTTTAACCAGAGCACAACTATAATCCCAGTCACAAGCCTCAAGGAGCTCTGGGATATCTTTATGGATGAGCTGCTCCTGCAGAGCTATAGTTCCTGTAGAGACTACAACCGTCTTTTTTAATGCCCGAGCAATAGGGAGAGCAGCAATAAGATATCCAACGGTCTTACCTGTGCCTGTGCCCGCCTCAATAACCGATAGTCGTTTGTCTGCATCGTCATCACTCAGGCTATTGGCTATGGCAGCAACCATCTGCTTTTGGCCTAATCTGGCTTGCAATCCTCGGGTCTCTAAGAACTTCCGATAACCCTGCTGAATGATGTCTCTAGTGTCGGCGTCTAACAAGCGTTAGTGCCCCTGCTGTGACAAATAGTGCAGCTGATTATCAACAGGGGCAGCATAAGCCGCCACAGCAATGGCCCGATGCTCATTGGGTAGCGCGCTAATATGGTCTCTAAATCGTTGTTCAGCATGCAACCAGTCTTCCTTAGGCCAAAGGCTCTTTAAACTCTCTAAAACATCTAATTGTCGTTCAGCAACCTGCATTGTCCAGGCGATAATATTGGTCGGGAAAAGTTGGTAGTTGAGAGCAATCTGACGATTAACCTCAGCAGCAAGGCCATCTGCATCCTCATATTTATCAGCTACGGGATCACCAAAATTAACCTGGATTCGACCCTTGTACCCAAGAAAGCCTTTTACAATACTATCAAGATCCTCGAATGGATCTTTGGTATAAGTTAAGCCCTGTTGCTGAGCGTAAAGCTCGCTGGCTTTCTCAGCATCACAGGGATCATACTCATAAGAAATGGCTACGGGCACAATATTCAATTCACCGATTGCAGCAGCAAAACTCTGGTCTTTATCCTTTGATAACGCTAACATTTTGAGCAGGGCTGTTTCGGTGCGGTCCTGTCCATCTTTCGCTCGGCCCTCAGCTTGAGCAATCCAGATAGGCACCTTCTCTTGACTAATACTGTACCGAATATAGCGAGAAAGGTTTTTCAGGGATTCAAGTTTCTCACGACGACCTTTGACTGACCGTTTAACAATAAAACTGCGGTTAATTCGCATCAAATCAGCGGCAAAAGGCTTACTGAGTAAATTGTCTCCAATGGCAATTCTAACCATCGATCGATTCTCTTTAAAAAGACCCAAGTTAACCATGGCTGGATCTAGGGCAATATCCCTGTGATTACTCATATATAAATGAGCTTTATCCAACGGTGTTTTATCGAGCCCGCTAAACCCATAGCTATCAGTCGTTGTATCAAGCACAGATATGAGGCGTGAGGTCATATGCGCCTGAAAGTCAGACACAGTAGAAACCTCAACCATAAGTTTTCGGAGTTTTCGCCGTAAAAAGGGTCTTGCAAACCGTGTGAAAATACCTGGCAGAATTTTCGTCATCCGCGGGAACTCACGCGAAAGCAAAAGGTCCATTAACTCAGGATCAGCTATCATACGCGCTAACGCGCTAGGCACTTCACTATCATGGTACGGACGAATATCGTCAAAATCATTCATGCTATTAGTCGACTAATTATTATTATCTAGCGTTTCGTTGGACGTTGGCGGGAATTATACCAATGTACTTCATGAGAAAATTCATCAACCTTATCGGCAACATCTAACACCAGTGCGAATAACGCCATCCGCACTAATAGGCCATTGTCGGTCTGGCGAAATATGGCTAGGTTGGGATTGTCATCTAGATCAATATCCAACTCATTGGCATCAGCTCGTGAATCGCGAGGCAGTGGATGCATGATAACCGTATTGGGCTGACAGTATTCGGTATAGATCGCTTGATTAAGTCTAAACTTACCCCGATAAAGATCAGCTTCTTGCTTTGTCGAGAACCGCTCTTCCTGAATTCGCGTTGAATAGACGATATCGACATCCACTATACTCTGGGTCATTTCATGAGATACAGTGACCTCAACCCCTGAGCTGCGCATGGATTCGATAATCGACTCCGGCAAGGCCAATTCGGCGGGCGAAATTAGCACCACATGTATGTTGTCATACAAAGATAATAGCTTACCAAGAGAGTGCACTGTGCGGCCGTGGCGCAGATCACCAATCATGGCAATACTCATTCCATCGATTGTACGACTTTTATCAGCAAGCTCTTTACGGATGGTATAAAGGTCCAACAGGGCTTGAGTAGGATGCTCATTAGCACCATCACCACCATTTATCACGGGGACTCGACTAGCAGTGGCAAAGTCTGCTACCGATCCCGCTTCAGGGTGGCGCATACAGATAACATCACTAAAACCTGATAACACTCGCGCGGTATCTTGTAGAGACTCACCCTTAATCAATGCGGAATTCTCAAAACCGGCTGTTTCACGAACCTCACCACCCAATAAATTAAAGGCAGAACCAAAACTGACGCGAGTACGTGTACTGGCCTCAAAGAACATATTGCCAAGAATGGCACCCTCAAGGACTCTTGTTACCTTTTTACGAAGAGCATAAGGCTCCATCTGATCAGCCACAGCAAAGATACGATCGACGTCTTCACGCTGGAACTGGTTGATTGACAGGATATGCGCGCCGGTAAAGTTCAAGGTTTAACCTCGGGGCAAAAAGTTGATGGGGGAGATTTTAGCCTTTTTCGTCGCTGCACTCTAGTTCGATAACGAAAATTCATCATTCACCTGAGAAGCCCAATGCTTTAGTGACTCTAGTATAGCGACTTTTTCAGCTGACAAACCCTCGCCCGCCAATAACTCTGCTATCTCAGCGCCCTGTTGCTCCATGGTTAAATAGCCCGACTTCTCATCGGTTAATCTCCAGCGACAGTTTTCTGCCCAAACACTGCGCTCTTGATCTGACAACGAGTCGTTAAAATAACGCGCCCGATAACTAAACAACAGTTGATTGTAGCGCTCATCACTAAAATGAAAGCGATGCTCAGTAAGATCTTTAAAACTGGCCTGACGTACTTCATCTAATAAATGCTTATCAGCATTGGGTAAAAAACCATTATACAAACGTTGCTCAGCCTCTGGCTTTTCAGGGAACGATTGACTATTAAAGACCGCCGCTAACTTGGCGGACAAATCAATTTGATTCAGCCTTTGCCAATGTAATTCGCAGCGCTGAACATCAATATTCAAGCGCTTCGCCGCAGCCTCATCTATTAATTTATGAGTGGTGACTACAGGAGCCTTATTAATATGTACGACCTTTAGCGGAATGCGATCTTCACCATCCCCCAGAGACTCAGATGCTGTGAACACTCGATCTGCAATTTCTTCTGCACTTAGGTTGATCAAAACCTCAGGGTCAAACGATAAGTCTATGCAAATAATGCCATTACTATTTGTCGGATGCTGAGCTAACGGCATCATAATCGCACCATACATATGGGCTCTTGGGAGCATGCCTGAAATATGAAAAAAGGGTTTTCGGTCAGACAAATTCAACATCTCTCCAACCGCTTTTTTACTCCTCATGTTTACTACATAGTCAAATAAACGAGGCTGTTTGTCTTTGACCAATTTAGCTACCGCAATCGTTGCGGTTACATCAGACAGTGCATCATGAGCCGCTTCATGGGCCAATCCGTTGGCTGCAGTCAAATGCTCGAGCTTAAAACTCGGACGCCCAGGCTCATGGTCTGGCCATTCTATGCCCTCGGGTCTCAACGCTCTCGTCAAGCGCAGCATATCCATAATATCCCAGCGAGAATTGCCGTTTTTCCACTCTCGTTGATAGGGATCAAAAAAGTTTCGATAGAGAGCATAACGAGTGACCTCGTCATCAAAGCGAATACTGTTGTAACCCACTCCACAGGTGCCTGGCACTGAGAGCTGCCGGTGGATAGCCTCGATAAACTGAGGCTCCAACAACCCTTTTTCCATGGCCAACTGAGGGGTAATTCCAGTAATAAGGCAGGCTTGAGGCGCCGGTAGTATATCTTTTTGAGGCTGGCAATAAATGACCAGAGGCTCACCCACTGGGTTTAAATCCTCGTCAGTCCTTAAACCAGCAAATTGTGATGGCCGATCTTTAGAGGGGTCAACGCCAAAGGTTTCGTAGTCATGCCAGTAGAAAGTATTTGCCATAGATTAAATCCTTTCCCCTCATAAATAAGCGTTACTATCTCGTTTGGACCGTTCAGCCACCCTCGACTAATGGTTGCCCAGGGCTGGTTTCAGGCTTAGGCTTAGGCTTAGGCTTAGGCTCAGGGACCGGAGCCGCTAATCGCTGTTCTAACTGATAGATTTTTTGCGTCATTTGGCGCCGAAAGCCCTCTATAGCTTCCATAGCCTCAGCATTATTTGCCTGATCACGGTCAGTGCGCGATAACCCAGCTTTTAGTCGATTAAGCTCATCGGCGTACTCACGCAACACCTCATTAACCTTATCGATGTCAGCAGAAAGTCCCAACTGGCTAACGCTCAAATCGCTAATAGCAGAGCTCTCGTTATCAATTCGTGTCCCCACTGCTGTAATAGATTCTTGAGCCGAAACGCGCTTAGCCGCTAGAAAAGCAATATCTTTTTTATTGTCGGCAATTTTTGTTTTGTTGATATCGTTAGTGACGCCCCAGAGCTTCCTGATTTCGCTCCAGTGCTTTTTTAATTCTTCACCATGCTTGCTAATATTGAGTTGCATCGCCGCACCCGACTGGGTAACCGACTCATCTGTACTACTAAGCCGTGACTCAAGCAAATCAAATCGTGCCAATAGTGACTCATGCTTAGCGGAAAGGTCCTGATACTGCAATCCACCAAAAACACCCGCTCCAATCAAACCCAAAAAGGTCAGTATCAAAATAAACTTCATCAGCCCAGGCATACCTGCAGTAGTTGGCTGGCCGCCGTTTCTTGAAGTCGGTCCGTCACCGCGCGACTCTGGTATGTTGCGACCAATCATATCGTCCCGTTCGGCAACAATTGACGTTTTAGGCTTTTTATCCATATCTTTTTTTGATTCCATGGTCATCTTTCAACAGAGATAAACTCAATACTATCTCATTACACCAAATTATACGCTGATCTTGATCAATATATAAAAATGGCGTCCACAAAAAAACCGGTGAAGATTACCTAACACCGGTTTTTTGTCTAAGCAATTTTAAAGCAGGTTAAGTGCAGCAACCAATATCGCGGTGAGCGCCAAGCTAGAACCAATCACACCATTAACCGTGGTCATTGGGCCTTGCTTGCCTTTTAATCCATTAATTTCCAAAGCGATAATAATCACTAAGGCAACCGTTAACCCAGTACCGCCAACCGCGGTGCCATAACCATGACCCGCATAGTGTGGCCCTGCTAACATACCAAACAACATAGGCGCCGAGAATAAAGTGTTGGTTCGAGAAGCAAGAAGCGCCTTGGCACCCGCCGCTGCTTTATCACCACCTTCAACAAGACCTAAGGCAATTTTTTGCGCAGGCCAAATTATCATCCAGACATTTGCCGCCATCAGCGTACCCATGACAACACCGATAACGATGTAGTTGTTCATTTGATTCATGCGCATCACACCTTCTAGTAGCAGAAGGCCGGTGATAAACGTAAACATAGCACCCCATCTGAACCACCAGAGAGCGCTAGGCGCAAGTTTAGCTTTTGCATCAGCTAAACCCTCAGCTGAAGCTTGTTTAAAGTATCCACCTTGCACGAAGTTAAAATAGTAGAGCATTCCGATCCAAGTGATACCAAATAAAAGATGTCCCCAACGGGCAAGTAGATTGATAAATTCGGCGGTCATGAGCAAGTCCTCTAGAAATTAATACCCTTACAGGCTATAGGTTTATTTTAGCTTCATTATAGGTTTTTTAGGATTTTTTGATAGGCTTTTTATGGGTTTTATAGCGTTTTTACACGGTATTTGATGATAAATATCATCGGCTTGCTTGCCACTGCCCTCCTTAGTACAAGGGATATCTCGAGATCAAAAAATGAACTCAAAAAAAAAGCCCTGCAGGTAAGTGCAAGGCTTTTTGTTTTTTGGGGATGGGTTTACATCATTCCACCCATACCACCCATACCACCCATACCACCCATATCAGGCATGCCACCACCAGCAGCACCGCCCTCATCAGGCGCATCAGCAACCATAGCCTCGGTGGTAATCATTAGTCCAGCGATCGAAGCAGCCGCCTGCAGCGCTGTTCTAGTCACTTTAGCGGGGTCAAGAATACCCATAGCGATCATATCGCCGTACTCACCAGACCCTGCGTTATAACCGAAGTTACCCTTACCTTGCTTAACTTTATCGACGACAACAGAGCCTTCCTCACCTGCGTTCTCGACGATCTGACGCAGAGGCGTCTCCATGGCGCGAAGAGCGATCCCGATACCTGCGGTTTGGTCTGTATTTTCACCCTGTAAGTCCTTGATTTTCTGTAGGACACGAATGAGAGCGACACCGCCACCGGCGACAACACCCTCTTCAACAGCAGCGCGAGTAGCGTGCAACGCATCTTCAACACGGGCTTTCTTCTCTTTCATTTCGATTTCAGTGGTTGCCCCTACTTTGATCACGGCAACACCGCCGGCCAATTTGGCGACGCGCTCTTGTAACTTCTCTCGATCATAGTCAGAACTAGTGTCTTCAATCTGAGCCCGAATTTGCTTAACTCGCCCTTCGATGGTGGCGTGCTCGCCTGCACCATCAACAATGGTCGTGTTTTCTTTGGTCATGCTGACACGTTTAGCCGTACCCAAATGCTCCAAAGTAGCGCCTTCAAGATCAAGACCAACTTCTTCAGAAATCACGGTTCCACCAGTCAAAATAGCAATATCTTCTAACATTGCCTTGCGACGATCGCCAAAACCAGGCGCTTTACAAGCTGAAACCTTAACAATACCGCGTAGGTTGTTCACCACTAGAGTTGCCAATGCTTCACCTTCAACATCTTCAGCAATAATCAACAGTGGCTTACCCGCTTTAGCAACCGCTTCAAGCAAAGGTAGTAGCTCACGAATATTGGAGATTTTTTTATCCACCAGCAAAATAAGTGGGCTGTCCTGTTCGGTGCTCATGTTCTCTTGGTTGTTGATGAAGTACGGAGATAAATATCCACGATCAAACTGCATACCTTCAACGATATCTAGTTCATTTTCTAAACCACTACCTTCTTCAACAGTAATGACGCCTTCCTTACCAACCTTGCCCATTGCCTCGGCAATGATGTCGCCAATGTGGCTGTCACTGTTAGCAGAAATAGTGCCGACCTGAGCAATCTCTTTGTTTTCTGCGCAAGGCTTTGCAATCGCTGCAATTTCTTTAGTCGCTGCAATGACTGCTTTTTCAATGCCACGCTTTAGGTCCATCGGGTTCATACCCGCAGCAACCAACTTCAGACCTTCATTAACAATAGTCTGTGCCAATACTGTTGCAGTAGTCGTACCATCACCAGCATCATCTGACGCCTTTGACGCTACTTCTTTAACCATCTGCGCGCCCATGTTTTCGAACTTATCTTTGAGCTCGATTTCTTTGGCTACCGACACACCATCTTTAGTCACGGTGGGTGCACCAAATGACTTATCTAAAACCACGTTACGACCCTTAGGCCCTAAGGTTACTTTCACTGCGTTGGCCAAAACATTCACACCATCAAGCATGGCTTGACGGGAATTGTTGCCAAATTTTACTTCTTTAGCTGCCATGATTTTTTCCTTCCAAATTCTGTTAAAAACAATTCAATTTAAATTTAAGCTTCAACTACAGCCTTGATATCACTTTCGCTGAGGATGATTAATTCTTCGCCATCCACATCAATCTTGTCATTACCCGCGTACTGACCAAAAACGACGATATCGCCAATTTTGACGTCAACCGGACGTAACTCACCACTATCTAAAATACGGCCACTGCCTACGGCAATAACTTCACCTTGATTAGGTTTTTCTTGTGCAGAGCCTGGCAATAATATTCCGCCTGCTGTTTTTTGTTCTTCTTCCTCGCGACGAACGATCACTCGGTCGTGTAATGGGCGAATTTTCATGGTTCTCTTCTCCAATTATTCTATCTTCAGTTGTTAAAGTTCACTTGCGACATGATTACTTTCGCAATTGTTGCTTTATATGGTGCCAGACCTTTTCTTTTTCAAGGGCAAGCAGCAATTTTTTACGATAAAAAGGCGTTTTAATCTAGATCCTTGCGTTCCCAAGACTCTCCTTCGATAACATTGCCAGAACTTTCAGTCTGATCGGCACTTTGGTTAGCGTTGCCATCGCGATGAAACCCGTCGATGGGAGAACCTGTGACAACCATCTTACTCAAAATTCGTGACACGATTAAGGCTCTTATGGGCGGTATTAGTCCAACAAACCCAATGACATCGGTAACAAACCCAGGGGTCAGTAACAGAGCACCAGACACGGCGAGAATAATAGCCTCTCCCATTTCCTTTGCTGGCAATTTGCCTTCTTGTAGTTTTTGGCGACCGCGCCACAACGTAGCAAAGCCCTGCTCTCGCAATAAAGCTGCGCCAACAACGGCGGTCAACAGCACTAGACCAATAGTCAGCAGTGCACCAATCTCACTACCAACGGTGATCAATAGCCACATTTCCAACACCGGCATGACAATAAATAACAGTAACAGGTACCTCACAGGCAACTCCTTTAACTCGCTCTATAGAGTAGTATTGGGGTAGTTTTCACTATTTCAACATTCGGGCGAATAGCGTAATCTTAAGGCAATGGAAACTATGACACCCCAACAAAGACTTTATAGCATAATTAAGGTCATACCCCGAGGCTACTTAGCAACCTATGGCCAGGTAGCTAAGCTTGCTGGGTTGCCGGGCTGTGCTCGAATGGTCGGCAAAACTTTGAGTCAATTGCCAGACAATACTCAGTTGCCCTGGCATCGAGTAATTGCGGCATCAGGTAGAATAAGCCTGCCAGACAGTAGTGCGGCTTTTACTGAGCAAAAACAACGCCTTATCGATGAGGGTATTTGTGTTAATGAAAATCGCGTTAACCTTAAAAGAAACAGATGGCAACCTTAATTGACGCCTAACCAACTGGTCGCATTGGTAACACAACAGGATTATTGATGAATTCACCGAGTATCAAGCACGCATTATTCAATCGTCGCATGCTGATTTGTATCTTTACCGGATTTGCATCGGGTATGCCCCTATATCTGCTGATCTCATTAGTACCCGCATGGTTGCGCACCGAGGGTGTTGGCCTTAAAGAAATCGGTTTTTTCGCCTTGATCGGGCTGCCTTATACGTGGAAATTTATGTGGGCACCACTGCTTGATCGTTACTCGCTGTCCTTGGGGACGTTAAAGCCAGGATTGCGACGCAGCTGGATGCTTATAACTCAAGTGCTATTACTCATTACTATTGCCGCTCTGGGATATTTAGACCCGCTCACACAAATCTGGTCGATTGCGTGGTTATGTTTTGGTATCGCCTTACTTAGCGCAACCCAAGACATCGTGCTAGATGCTTACCGACGGCAAATATTACCCGATCAGGAATTGGGACTGGGCAATTCCATTCATGTTAATGCCTATCGAATAGCAGGTTTAGTCCCGGGTTCATTGTCACTCATACTGGCCGATAGCCTGCCTTGGCAAACCGTATTTCCCATTACCGCGGCCTTTATGCTGGCGGGCATCCTGTTGACGCTCAGTATCGCCGAGCCGCCGCGCTCTCATCAACAGCCGACCACACTGCGAGCCGCAGTGGTAGACCCATTTCATGACTTCTTTTCTCGCCAAGGGGTCCAACATGCCTTGTTAATTTTGGCCTTTATGCTGCTGTATAAGCTGGGTGACAGTATGGCCACCGCGTTAGCGACGCCGTTCTACCTTGACATGGGTTATAGCAAAACTGAAATAGGTATTGTGGCTAAGCAAGCGGCCCTATGGCCCGTCATAATTGGCGGTATTTTAGGCGGCATACTCATATTGAAAACCGGTATCAACCGTGCACTATGGTTATTTGGGGTAGTTCAAATTGTCTCTATTTTAGGCTTTGCTGTTTTAGCCCGTGTCGGCGAGGGTCTGTGGCTGCTGGGGCTGGTGATTGGCTTTGAATACCTTGGGGTTGGTTTAGGCACAGCGGCCTTTGTGGCCTTTATCGCTCGGACAACAAACCCCGCGTTTGCCGCTACGCAATTTGCCTTATTTACAGCCATAACCGCTATACCTCGCACTGTGGCCTCAGCCGGTACGGGCATTATCGTTGAGGGCATGGGCTGGGAAAACTTTTTCTACCTGTGCACGGTGTTGGCTATTCCTGGCATGCTACTGCTATTCAAAGTCGCCCCATGGAATGGAGATCAAACCTAACCCCGTGCAAGCTTCCTAAAATAAGACCAGTCAAAGGCAGGACCGGGGTCAGTTTTTCGATCAGGTGCAATGTCACTGTGCCCAACAATCCTGTCATGGGTTAATGCCGGGTACTCAGCAATTAAACACTGCGTTATCTTAACTAAGCGTTCATATTGTAGATGAGTGTAGGGGTCAGTATCGGTTCCTTCCAACTCAATACCAATACTAAAATCATTGCAGACTGGGCGCCCAGCAAACGCTGACACACCAGCGTGCCAAGCACGCTGATCAAAAGGCACAAACTGTATGACAACCCCCTCACGATCGATCAAGAGATGCGCAGACACTTTAAGGTTGGCAATCTCGGCAAAGTAAGGATGAGTATTGGGGTCTAGGGTACTAGTGAACAGCTCAGCAACATGGCCGCCGCCAAATTGCCCCGGTGGCAGGCTAATGTTGTGAATGACCAACAGGCTAATGTCAGACTTATCGGGGCGCGAGTCGGCATTGGGCGATGCCAATGCTGTTGCTGTTGATAGCCAGCCCTGATCAATACGCATGGGGTCTATTTCTCTGTATCACACTAATGTAGAGTTATTGAAACAGATCAGTGGGTTAAAGCCAAACACCGAATTAATGCTACAATTCTCGCCCAGTAAAAATGGAGTTAGATGACGTTGAGTACGCTACTTGTGGACACCCTAGCCGACATACCAGCCTGCGTTGCCCGCGCGCTACGTGAAGATATTGGCGAGGGCGACATCACCGCCATGCTCATACCTGAGCAACAACAGGCCAAGGGTGAAGTGCTATGCCGCGAGCATGCGGTGATCTGTGGCACAGCATGGGTCGATGAAGTCTTTCGGCAACTGGACCCTAAAACGACTATTAACTGGTTGGTGCAAGACGGTGATCAGGTCGCACCAGACCAAGTATTATTTACCCTCAGTGGTAATGCTAGAACCTTACTGACTGGCGAGCGAAGCGCATTAAACTTTTTACAATTATTGTCAGGTACCGCCACCCTCGCACGGCAATATGCTGGGCTAACGGCAGGCAATGAGGTGAAGATTCTGGATACGCGCAAGACCATACCTGGTCTACGCTTGGCACAAAAATATGCCGTGGCTGTTGGCGGTTGCAACAACCACCGCATTGGTTTGTATGACGCCTTTTTGATTAAAGAGAACCACATAGCCGCCTGCGGAGGTATCGCCCTAGCAGTGGCAAAAGCGCGTGAAATAGCACCCGAGAAAATAGTGGAAGTTGAAGTTGAGAATCTGGATGAGCTGAACGAGGCCTTAGATGCCCAAGCCGATGTGGTAATGCTAGATAATTTCTCACCCAGTGACATTGAAAATCTAAAACATCTCAATGTTGGCGAAACCAAAATTGAGGTGTCCGGTAACATTACCCATGAAAGCATCAAGCAGTACATTAGCTCTGCGGTGAACTACATTTCATCCGGTAGCCTCACTAAGCACGTGCAGGCAGTGGATTTGTCCATGCGTCTGATTACAAAACGTTAGGACCTGAGACTTTCCAAAAGTATCTCCTCGTCATTATCCCTGACAGTTACTTGGCAGGTATTTATTAGCCACTGCTGTTTTACTGTGAGGTTCACAAATCCATCGGGTCAAAGAATCTCCTGACGTGAGGGTTTGACCGGCTGCATTAACTGGCTTTAGTGGTCGGCGGGCTCATGATTGCGATGTATCTGCCTATTTTTACTATCGGCAGCGCCATCTAAAACCGTTGGGCATATGTTGTTATACTGGCCTGATTAGCAGGCTAGTTGAACTGTAAGAGAACCTTTATTTATGTCCACATTTCTGTCCGCCGATTTATATTCTGGAACGCTCGCCGCTGTTGGTTTTTGTTTCGGCCTATTGATCGGCAGTTTTTTGAACGTCGTGATTTTAAGATTTCCGCAACAACTTTACCGTCGCTGGGCACTTGAATCCCAGGATATCTTAGGCATCGAAAACAAGGTGACTGATGAGCCCGATGTTACCTTGATAGGACCTGCCTCTAGGTGCCCAAAATGCGGTACTGGAGTGCGTCCCTGGCATAATATTCCGGTGTTAAGCTATTTGCTCTTGAAAGGCCGTTGCGCTTCCTGTTCTGCCTCTATTTCAGCTCAATATCCGCTTGTGGAACTTTTTACCGCAACGGTTGTTGCTCTCTTAATGTATTTTTATGGTGCCACGGTAACCACGTTTTATAGTGTTATTTTAGCCTGTTGTTTAATTGCACTAGCTGGCATTGATCTGAAGGAAAAGCTTCTGCCTGACCAAATCACTCTCCCTCTTTTATGGCTAGGGCTGTTTGCTAATATTAACGGGCTCTTTGCACCTTTACCTCAGGCCGTTCTGGGGGCTATTGCTGGTTATTTGTCTCTGTGGGGTGTCTATTGGTTATTTAAACTCATCACCGGAAAAGAGGGTATGGGTTATGGTGACTTTAAATTGTTGGCGGCACTTGGCGCTTGGCTCGGTTGGGAGCTTCTGCCGTTAGTAATAGTACTATCGAGTGCCGTCGGCGCTATCGTTGGGCTGCTAATGGTTAGCATCGGTCGTAAAGATCGTAACTTACAAATTCCGTTTGGCCCTTTTCTTGCCACTGCAGGTTGGATTGCTCTAATCTGGGGTGATAACATGATCACTTGGTATCTGTCAGCGTTTACTTTCTAGAACACGCCGACTGAACATGACTCAGTTATTTAGGCGCATGCTTTGAAAAAGAATCCTTATATAGTCGGACTCACCGGTGGCATTGGCTGCGGCAAAAGCACACTGGCCGCAGCCTTTAGATCGCTGGGTATTCAGTCGGTCGATGCAGATTATGCCTCTAGGGCTGTTGTTCAGCTGGGAATGCCTGCCCTGACAGATATTAGTGCTAAATTTGGGAAAGACATTGTTTTGTCCGACGGGCAATTAGATAGGGCTAAGCTACGGCAAATTATTTTTACAGATGTTAACCAAAAAACCTGGTTAGAGGCACTATTACACCCACTAATACGCAACTGGATTGTTGAGCAACTGCATCTAGCGACTAGCCCATATGTGCTTTTGGAGTCACCGCTACTTTTTGAAGCTAACCAAGATATGCTGGTCGATACGGTGTTACTGGTAGATCTACCTGAGGCATTACAGTTGCAACGGGCGGCGCTTAGAGATGATAATGATTCGGCACAAATTCAACGTATTGTCGACAGCCAAATGTCTCGAGAGGATAAATTAGCCCGAGCAGATTGGGTATTTGATAACACTCTTAACCCAGACACAATGGCTGATAGAGTTAACCTTTTACACGCAACATTTTTAACATTAGCCAAGCTATCAAAAGAGATTTAACCGCCGTGACTGAACCTACCATTGTGAAATGCCCCACCTGTAAAGTAGACGTTGCATGGACCAAAGCACAAAAATATCGCCCGTTTTGCTCTCATCGCTGTCAACAGATTGATTTTGGTGACTGGGCGACCGAGAGTTACAGTATTCCTGTTGATCCAACATTTGAAGATGGCCAGCTTGGTGAGGATGATTTAGACGCTTAATAGATTATTAAGTCAGCCTAATCTTGAGCGCAAAGGTGTGCCAATATTGCCTGATTGGCCTCTGGGAATTTAAAATTAGGCAGATCGTTTAAACTCACCCAACGGATTTCTTGCCCTTCAACACCCAACGGTAGGCCATTAAATTCTGTCACCGTCCAAATATCTAAAGATACTTTTTTATCGGGATAATCATGGGTTATTTCCATCATTGGCGACGCTTTTGTCACGACTATATTGAGCTCTTCTTTAAGCTCACGGCGCAGAGCCTCAAAAGGTGTTTCATCGCCGTCGATTTTACCACCGGGAAATTCCCATAGACCGCCTTGATGCAGATGATCTGCGCGCCGAGAAATAAGGATATGCTGGGGAGGACCGTGGTGCTCTCCAACAATAACGGCTGCAACAACCTGTACACGCGTCATGCTAATAGGGGATCCTTAGGTTCGGTACTCGGCATTAATACGCACATATTCCTGAGTAAGGTCGCTAGTCCAGACCATCTCATTGTAGTCGCCACGGTTCAGGCTAACGCGTATTTCAATGTCTTCAGGCTGCATGGCCTCTTGCCCCGCCTCTTCGCTGTAGGTGTCAGCGCGACTGCCATGCTCGGCGATTAAGACATTGTTGAGAAAAATTTGTACGAGGTTAACATCTAGGGCGACAATGTTAGACCGACCCACGGCGGCTAGAATGCGACCCCAGTTGGGATCAGAAGCAGACAACGCAGTTTTAACCAAAGGAGATTCGGCAATGGTATAAGCCGTATCAAGGGCTTCAGCTTTATTTAATGCCCCCTCAACTATCACTGTGACAAATTTGCTGGCGCCTTCGCCATCACGAATAATAGCCTGGGCCAGATCAGTGAATACTTGGCTCAGTTGATCCACAAAGGCATCAAAAGAGACTTCGTCAATAACTACATTGCTAGCACCCGTGGCCACTAGAACCACGGAATCATTAGTCGATGTATCACTATCAACCGTGATTCGATTAAATGACACTTCCGTTGCTATGGTTAGGGCACGGTGTAATAACTCATTATCGACCAAGGCATCGGTCGCCACATAGGCTAGCATTGTCGCCATATTGGGCTTAATCATGCCAGAGCCTTTAGAGATGCCGGTGATGGTCACCTGATGATCATCACCATATTGTCGACTACTGCCTTTAGGGCGCGTATCGGTGGTTAAAATACCCTGTGCTGCCTCTTTCCAACCTTGTTCAGACAGATTTTCAACCGCTTTGGGTAATCCTGCCATAAGCTTGTCCATCGGCAGAAATTCACCAATCACGCCTGTGGAGAACGGCAAGATGGCGTTGATGTCCACCCCGCGCGATGTAGCCAGAGCGCTACAGCTATGGGTAGCATCTAATAATCCTTGCTCTCCGGTGCCGGCATTGGCATTGCCGGTGTTAATTAACAGATAGCGAGGCGCGCACCGAACCAAATGTTCTTTGCAAACAATCACTGGTGCCGCACAAAATGCATTTTTAGTGAAAAGAGCGGCGACAGAACTACCTTCGGCGATTTCCATAACCACTAAATCACTTCGGCCCGGTGTTTTTATCCCGGCACTGGTGGTGCCTAATTTGAATCCAGTAACTGGATGCATAATCGGAAATACTGCGTCGCCAGTGGCCATAGAAATACCCTTTTTTTACTCTACCTATATTTTACCATGACATTGCTTGTACTTTTTTCCTGAACCACAATGGCAAGGATCATTACGACCAACCTTGGGTCTCTCACGCATGATCGGCTGTCGTGCTTCTGCCGGCTCAGCATCGCCTGCTTGTTCTGTTAATCCTGACGTCTGGGCATGCTGATACTCATGGTTCTGCTGCTCTTTACGTCTTTGCTTCTCAAGGCGATCCATGTCGTCCTGCGAGGCTACCTCGATATGACAGAGATAACGGATGGTGTCATATTTTATACTCTCAAGTAATCGACCAAACAGGTCAAACGACTCTCGCTTGTATTCCTGTTTTGGGTTCTTTTGAGCGTAAGCTCTTAGCCCAATGCCCTGGCGCAGCTGATCCATACTGGCTAGGTGTTCTTTCCAAAGATTGTCCAAAACTTGCAACATGATCTGCCGTTCAACTTCGCGCATCTGATCGCCAACGTGCGCATAACGTGCCACATAAGCCTCTTGGAGTTGACTCAAGATCTTGCTGCGTAACTCTACTTCGTCAAGTCGACTATCCTCATCGAGCCATTGCTGAATCGGTAACTGGATACCAAACTCAGTGGCCAGTACTTTCTCAAGACCTGGAACATCCCACTGTTCTTCAAGGCTCATAGGTGGCACATAATTACTAATACACTGGTCGGTCACATCGACGCGAACGTTAGTAATGATGTCTGAGATGTCATCGTCTTCGAGCAGATCATTACGTTGCTGATAGATAACTTGGCGTTGATCATTGGCCACATCGTCAAACTCAAGCAAATGCTTACGAATGTCGAAGTTTCGTCCCTCAACTTTGCGCTGCGCTTTGATAATAGCGTTGGTTACCATGCGATGCTCAATTGCCTCTCCTCGCTCCATGCCCATACGACGCATCATGTTTCTAACTGTATCAGATGCAAATAATCGCATTAAAGGGTCTTCAAGCGACAGATAAAAACGTGACACGCCCGGATCTCCTTGTCGACCCGAACGGCCTCGCAATTGATTATCGATGCGACGGGACTCATGACGCTCAGTAGCAACAATGTGCAGACCCCCCGCTTCAATGACCGTGGCATGACGCTCCGTCCAGTCGGCCTTGGTGGCAGCAATTTTATCCTCGTTGCATCCTTTGGTTTCACGAAGTTGCTTTAATTCAGCATCAAGATTACCGCCTAGGACGATATCTGTTCCGCGGCCAGCCATATTCGTAGCAATAGTGACTGCACCAGGGCGGCCAGCATTAATAATAATATTAGCTTCTAATTCATGTTGCTTTGCATTAAGTACGCTGTGCTTGATCTTGGCTTTTTTGAGGAAGCCAGACAATAGCTCAGAGGCCTCTACCGAGGCTGTTCCAACCAGCACTGGAGCACCTTTGGCTACAATTTCTTTTACATCCTCAATGACTGCTTCATATTTCTCTTCTTGGCTAAGGAACACAAGATCATTGAGATCATCTCGCTTCACCTCTACATTGGTTGGAATAACCATGACCCGCAGCCCGTAGATTTGATCAAATTCATAAGCTTCGGTATCTGCTGTACCGGTCATACCCGATAACTTTTGGTATAGCCTAAAATAGTTTTGGAAGGTCGTAGAGGCAAGGGTTTGACTCTCTTGCTGGATGGCTAGATTCTCTTTAGCCTCGATCGCTTGGTGGAGTCCCTCTGACAAACGCCTGCCAGGCATGGTACGCCCCGTGTGCTCGTCAATTAACACCGCTTGGCCATCCTGAATAATATATTCTACGTCTCGGTTAAATAAGTGCTTGGCACGCAACGCTGAATTCACATGGTGCAACAAGCCAAGATTGGTGGCTTGATATAGGCTCTGATCTTGTTCTAACAGGCCGTCTTTAATTAAAATTTCTTCAATCTTCTGGTGCCCATCTTCGGTGAGTTCAATACCTCGGGTCTTTTCATCAATGATAAAGTCTCCGATAACCTCGGCATTTTCATCAACAGGCACTGGCTCTGCCATTACGTCGGCTTCTGCTACCGCGGTAAGCTGAGCGGTCAGTGAGTTCATGGTCTTGTATAACTCTGAACTATCTTGAGCAGCGCCAGATATCACTAAAGGTGTTCGTGCTTCATCAATAAGAATTGAGTCGACTTCATCGATAATCGCAAAAGAAAGTCCGCGCTGAGATTTATCATCCAGCCTTAACGCCATATTGTCCCGAAGGTAATCAAAGCCGAACTCGTTGTTAGTACCGTAGGTGATGTCAGCTGCGTAGGACTGCCTCCGCTCACTAGGCTGAAGCTCTCCGTCATCATCATCTTCACCAAGATAAAAAGAATTAGCTGCATCAGGGCCCTGATATGATTGAATGACACCAAGCGACATTCCCAACCCTTGATAAAGCGGAGCCATCCATTGAGCATCGCGACGGGCAAGGTAATCGTTGACGGTAATCACGTGGACACCGTTGCCTGACAAGGCATTAAGATAAGCCACCAAGGTCGCCACGAGGGTCTTACCCTCACCGGTGCGCATCTCAGCAATCTTGCCTTCATGAAGGGTGATGCCTCCGATCATTTGGACATCAAAGTGGCGCATGCCCATAACACGAGTGGCTGTCTCTCGGACCACTGCAAACGCATCAGGCAATAGCTCGTCGAGAGTTTCACCACCGGCAAGTCTGTCTCTTAGTACCGTTGTCTGAGCCCTTAAATCGGCGTCATTTAGGGTTTTCAGATGATCTTCTAAAACGTTAATTTTCGATACGACTTTACGCATTTGGCGTAAATCTCTATCGTTACTGGTACCAAATACCTTTTTTATTAGCTTACCGAACATACCGTTTATTCCATTAATTAATAGCGTAAAAACACAAAGATTGAGTTATCTTCATCGTAATGAGGGACGTATAGAGGTATTAGCGGTAGGTGCGATGAATATAGGATGCCGGGTCGACAGTGCGCCCATTTTTGAACACTTCAAAATGGACGTGAGGGCCAGTTGACCGGCCAGAACTACCCATTTGGGCAATCACATCACCCTTTTGAACAATGGCACCTAAATTAGCAACATTTTTCTGATTATGGGCATATCGAGTGATGTAGCCATCACTATGGCTAACTTCTACCATTTGGCCATAGCCACTGCGATCACCCGACCAGGTAACGATCCCGGAAGCGACGGCAATGACGTCATCACCATCTCTGCCAGCGAAGTCGATGCCAGCATGCCACTGCGGCTTTCCATGAAACGGATCAATCCGCATACCATATTCAGAGGACAGCCAACCTTTCTTAATCGGCCGCCCAGCAACCATTCTTTCACTTTTTAGTTTCTTATCTGACAACATCGACTGCAATATCTGTAACTGTGATTCTCTGCTACTGATTGAGTCATCAAGTTTGGCAAACATCGTTGATACTTTTTCTTGAATTTCGGCTTGATTAGCGATCTCGATAAGAGGAGCTCGGATTGGGCCACCCAGACCAGGTGTAGAAGAAAAGTCAAATTCACCATCTTCAAGGCTAGCAATTTGGGTTAACTGTTCGCCCAGAGCGTCAAGTCGGACCAGACGTGAACGCATTTTAGCTAATTTGAGCGTCATTCCTGAGAGCGAGTTATCTAACTGCTGCCGACCCGCATCCACATCTTCTCGTTGTAATACGATCTCTTTTTGCATCTGCGCGATACTGTTGTCAAACAATAATTCCCAACGCCCATCAGCGATTTTTATACCCAGCATAGTGCCGGCAGTCACAGGAATCCCAAGCAACAGAATAGATAAAGCACATTTAGCCCAACTATTGAGGCTAAGCGTCCTGACCTTATCGATTTTGTTACTTATTAAGATAATCTTCATTGAAGAATGATGCCTGTACCTTTAATTGTTTGAATTAAACCATACTTAATTGGGTTGACTGTATGAAATGGGAACATCTTCGGGATTATTAATAAACGTTACCACTTCCCACGCATCTTTATCAGCCATCAATGCTCTCAAGGAGACATTGTTTAAGCGGTGCCCAGATTTATGCGCATCATACTCACCAATAAGGCTTTTTCCTAGAACATAGAGGTCGCCAATGGCATCAAGAATCTTATGTTTCACAAATTCATCCTTATAACGAAGGCCGCCATTATTTACAATATCATCGTCGTCTATCAATATCGCGTTATCTAAACTTCCTCCGCGCGCTAGTCCTATTGATCGAAGATATTCAACCTCATGCATAAATCCAAACGTACGTGCTCTGCTAACTTCCTTAACAAAGCTCGTACTTGAAAAATCTATACTCGCGGCCAAGGTTTGCTCTTTCAAGACAGGATGATCGAAATCGATAGAAAAGCTTATTTTAAAACCGTTGAAAGGTTTAAGTGTGGCGGTCTTATCGTCTAACTGAACCGTGATCGGTTTTTTGATAAGAATAAATTGTTTTGCAGCGTCTTGTTCAATAATGCCCGCAGACTGCACTAAAAACACAAAGGGACTGGCACTGCCATCCATAATAGGAATCTCTGGAGCAGAAACATCTACCAATAAATTATCTATACCCAATCCAGCCAGAGCTGACATTAAATGTTCAATCGTCGATACACGGACATCACCACTAACCAGCGTTGTCGATAACGATGTATCACCTACATTTTCAGGGCTTGCAGCTATGCTCACCATTGGATCGAGGTCAGTGCGCCGAAAAACGATGCCTGAGTCTGGTTCCGCTGGGTGTAAGGTTAAATATACCTTTTCACCAGTATGGAGACCCACACCGGTAGCGCTGATGGTATTTTTAATTGAGCGTTGCTTGATCATGTCTGTTCCAAATAGCCGATCGGCAATGGTACCAGACAAGCCCCTCATCACCAAGATTTTTGAAATCTGAGGCGTGGTGCTAAGGGGCCTTTGGATACTCTAGTCTGCTTGCTTTCGCAAGAAAGCAGGCACATCAAGATAATCTAATTCTGGATCATCTTGAGCCTGTACTTTACGAGCGGTTGCTCCCTCTCCTAAGGATGAACCACGACGCAAGCTAGTTGGCTGATCGAGTCTGCCATAGTCGATATCTCCACCCATTTTACGGGGTGGTTGATTATCAATAACCACTCCTCGAGGACCTGTTTTGGCACTAGGGGTACGTAATCCCGTAGCGACAACGGTAACTCGCAACTGATCATTTAACTCTGCATCAAACACACTACCAACAATGATCGTAGCGTCTTCATCTGCAAACTCACGGACCGTATTACCCACATCTTCAAACTCGCCCAAGGTAAGGTCAAAACCACTAGTGATGTTAACCAAGATACCTTTAGCACCTTGAAGGTTGATATCTTCCAATAGTGGACAACGAATAGCACTCTCCGCAGCAATAATCGCACGATCAGTACCACTGGCTTCACCAGTACCCATCATCGCCATGCCCATTTCAGACATGACAGTACGAACATCGGCAAAGTCGACGTTAATCAAGCCATCAAGCAGAATTAGATCAGTAATACCCTGAACCGCTCCGAAAAGCACGTCATTGGCTTGTTTAAAGGCGCTGAGTACGGTCATATCTTTACCCAATACCTGCAACAGTTTTTCATTGGGCACAATAATCAAAGAGTCCACGCGCTCTTTCATCTGCGCGATACCCTCATCAGCGATAGCCATGCGCTTACGACCTTCGAAACCAAAGGGTCTAGTAACCACACCAACGGTTAAAATACCCATTTGCTTGGCAATTTCAGCAATGACAGGTGCACCACCAGTACCTGTGCCTCCGCCCATACCAGCGGTGATAAAGACCATGTCAGCTCCCTCTAAGACCTGCGCAATGCGCTCTTTGTCTTCCATGGCTGCTTGACGGCCTATTTCTGGATTGGCACCGGCGCCTAAGCCTTTGGTCAAAGCTCCACCCAACTGTAAAACAGTTGCATTGTCTAGATTGTGCATCGACTGTGCGTCAGTATTAGCACAGATAAAATGCACCCCATCGATATTACTATCGATCATATGACGGACAGCGTTGCAACCACCGCCACCTACCCCTACCACTTTAATTTCTGCATTCTTTGGAATGCTGTCTACTAATTCAAACATAGTGTTCCCCTTATTTGCGCCTCACAATTATCAAACATTTGCCACTAAACTTAGCGACCCTTAAACCCCACCTTGAAACCAACTTTTAAGCTTTTCAAACATACTTCCACTTTCGGTATTAGCACGATCGCTACTCCCTAATTTACGTTGCTCTTTAACGCCAAAATGAAGCAATCCAACCCCTGTTGAGTAAATGGGGTTATTAACGATGTCAGAAAGTCCTCTTACATTAGTCGGCGCCCCTATCCTCACTGGCATATGGAAAATCTCTTCCGCCAATTCAGTGACACCTTCCATTTTTGATGTGCCTCCGGTAAGTACTATTCCAGCAGCAATAAGCTCTTCAAAACCACTTCGCCGTATCTCCGCCTGCACTAATGTAAATAGTTCGTCATATCGCGGCTCGACGACTTCGGCAAGTAATTGCCGAGACATATCACGAGACTCACGATCACCTACACTTGGCACCTTTACCGTCTCTTCAGGACGAGCCAACTTGGCCAAAGCACAGGCATATTTAACTTTAAGATCTTCTGCATGGGCTGTTGGAGTTCGCAATGCCATAGCAATGTCATTGGTCACCTGATCACCAGCAATAGGTATAACACCCGTGTGTCTGATAGATCCCTCAGTAAAAATAGCGATATCCGAGGTTCCGCCACCAATATCAACCAAAGCAACACCTAATTGCTTCTCATCTTCGGTCAACACCGCATAGCTTGACGCCAATTGCTCAAGTGCAAGATCATCTACCTCAAGACCACATCGACGAATACACTTTTTGATATTTTGAGCCGCGTTAGCCGCGCAGGTGACCAGATGAACTTTGGCCTCTAAACGCACGCCAGACATACCAATGGGCTCGCGGACCCCTTCTTGATCATCGATAATAAATTCTTGTGGTAGCACATGAAGTATTTCTTGGTCAGCTGGAATTGCTACAGCTCGAGCTGCATCAATAACTCTTTCTAGATCCAAGGGCTGAACTTCGCGATCTCGGATCGCAACAATACCGTGGGAATTTAGGCTACGAATATGACTGCCCGCTATTCCGGCGTAAACAGAATGGATTGAGCATCCCGCCATCAACTCAGCTTCCTCAATGGCACGCTGAATAGAGTTAACTGTCGCCTCAATATTGACCACCACACCTTTTTTTAGCCCGGACGATGCATGCATTCCGGTGCCAACGATTTCTAACTCGCCTCCTGGCCCTACAGAACCCACAATTGCAACCACCTTAGACGTACCTATATCTAAAGCGACCACCATGTTTTCTTCATTTGAACTGCTCATAATTTTTCCCTTTTTAGCCAGTCATCAAGCTGAGTTAGAGACGTTGTTTAATAAAACTTGGTCTTTGCTATCCGCGAGTGCACTTTCTTTCCAAGACACTGCTAATCCATTTGGGTAGCGTAAATCGATAGTTTCTATGTTGTCTGACTGCAAACTCAAGCCCGACTGCCAGACTATGACGAGTCTTCGTATTTTCTCAGCGATCTCATCACGACCCAATATCAACCTAATGCCCGGGTCGGTAGCCGCTTGCCAAGCGCCAACACTATCTCGCTGTAACTCGGTCAATTTAAGACTGGTAGGAATAAGTAACTCGGCCAACAATTGATACTGTTGAATCATGTCTTGTGTGCTACCAAATTCAGCACGCAGGACAGGTAAAGACCCTAGATTGCTATTGTCAGCAATCTCAAGCTGATCCCCTAAACGATTAAGAAAACCCTGTTTACCCAAACGAGCAATAGGCACCTCTTCAACTACCTCGACTTTTAAGGTAGAAGGCCATTCACGTCTAATACTGACTTCGTGAACCCATGGGTGGCCCTGTAGTTGCTCGCGTAATTGATTTAAATTCATGCTTAAAAATCCCCCGTCTATCTGACCATTGACCAAGTTAGCTAACTCTTCTTTTTGGAGATGCTTAAACTCTCCTCCCACGACAATTCGGCTTAACGGCGTATCAATTTGTTTATAAATATGATCCCCACCCACAATAACGGCAGCAAAAACAAGGACCATGACTAGCCGTAAAAATTTCTCACTAAAGCCATCAGAAAACCTTTGCTTTGATGAATTTTTAAAATTAGCCCCTTGAGCCGCTTTTTTATTCATACTACTGATTCCTCTAATATAGATAGAACCAACTGGTCAAAGCTAAGACCTGCTGCGCTTGCCGCCATTGGCACCAAGCTATGGCTGGTCATTCCAGGCACCGTATTGACTTCAAGAAGCTGAAAGCTGCCTTTGCTATCGACCATCACATCGACGCGACCCCATCCTTCACAATCAAGACTTTTGAATGCGGCAATCGACAAATCTCGCAGTTCAACTTCTCGTGCATCAGATAGTCCACTAGGACAAAAATAAGCGGTCTCATCTGAAAAATACTTGGCTTGATAGTCGTAAAACACTTCTTTAGCCTGGATGCGAATAGACGGCAAGGCCTGATCGCCAAGAATAGCCACTGTGTACTCTTCCCCCTCTAACAAGGGCTCGGCGATAACCACGCTATTAAACTCTGCCGCATGCCGCCACGCAGTTTTAAGTTGTTGGGCATTTTCGACTCGACTCATACCGATACTGGAACCTTCACTGGCAGGTTTAACCATGGCCTTTCCGCCCAGTGCATCCAGCACTGCGCCCCAGTCAGAGGTCTCTTCTAGTAGAGAAAAATCTGTGGTGGGCAATCCAATCCTCTGCCACATTTTCTTACAACGGAGTTTATCCATTGCCAAGGCAGACGCAGAGACTCCACTGCCTGTGTAGGGTATGCACAGAGACTCAAGTGCATCTTGTAATGTGCCATCCTCACCACCAGGACCGTGCAATGCGATAAAAATACGATCTAACTCGTAGCTAGGCAGCACCTGTAAAATATCTTTTTGGACATCAATCGCTATAACGTCTACATTGAGATTTTTCAGTGCCACTAGAACAGCCTCACCGGTCATTAGAGATATTTCACGCTCTGATGACAGGCCACCATATAAGAGGCCAACACGGCCAAATTTACTCCGATTTATTGCTGAGGTGTCTACGGCTTTTTGGCTCATAAAGGCACCTGTCCTAACTGACTATCGGCCAGCATAGAAACCAGCTTACTGACGCTGCCAGCGCCCTGTGTCATCACTAAATCGCCATCCTTCAATAACTCCGCGAGAAGCTCCGGAACGTCTTCAAGGTTAGCGACATAAATAGGATCTATGTGGCCACGCTGACGAATGCTTCCGCACAAAGTTTTACTGGTCGCACCTGCAATGACCTCCTCACCTGCCGAATAAACGTCTAACACTAACAACACATCAACCGTAGACAAGACGCCAACGAATTCTTCGTAGAGGTCTCTAGTTCGCGTATAACGGTGGGGCTGAAAGATCATTACCAGGCGCTGATCGGGCCATCCATCGCGGACAGCTTGTATCGTGGCTTGGACTTCGGTGGGGTGATGCCCATAATCATCATAGAGAGTGGCCGTGCCGTCTTTTATGAGATAATCTCCAATTTTCTCAAAACGACGTCCCACACCACCGAACTCTCGCAATGCTGTAATAATAGCTTGATCAGATAAACCTTCGTCACTCGCTACGGCGATCGCGGCGGCGGCATTTAACGCATTATGTCGCCCAGGGATATTAAGATTGATAGATAAAGAGGGCAGATCATCTGGTCGATCAATGGTGAAGAAGCATTGGCGTTGATCACTTTTTACGTCACGGATGCGATAAGCTGCGTCTTCGCTAAAGCCATACGTTAGCGCAGGCCTTCCGACACTAACCAGCATATTTCGAATCACATCATCATCAATACACAGCACTGCCAACCCATAAAATGGCAAGTTGTGTAAAAACTCAATATAGGTTTTCTTCATGACCTCAAAATCAAAGCCATAAGTCTCCATATGATCAGGTTCGATATTAGTGACCACAGATACCATGGGTTGCAAGTGCAGGAATGAGGCATCGCTTTCGTCAGCTTCGGCAACTAAATAACGGCTGCCACCAAGTTTAGCGTTGGTACCTATGCTATTTACTCGCCCTCCGACGATAAAAGTAGGATCACATCCTGCTTCAGCGAAAATAGCCGTAATTAAACTGGTTGTCGTGGTTTTACCATGCGTGCCGGCCACCGCAATACCATGTCGATAGCGCATTAGCTCTGCAAGCATTTGGGCACGCCTTACCACCGGAATCCCATTAGCGATAGCCGTAGCGATTTCAATATTTTCAAGGGTCACTGCTGAAGATTTGACCACCACATCAGCACCATCAATATGAGATTTTTTGTGCCCTTTGAATACTTGAGCGCCCGCCTTAATAAGTCGATTGGCGCTAGCATTAATGGTGAGATCTGATCCAGATATGTCATAACCCTGATTCAGTAGTACCTCAGCAATACCGCACATACCACTTCCGCCAATACCCACGAAATGAATACGTCCGATGCGACGCATTTCTGGGACTTGGAAGGTTGCTATATTATCCACAACTAACCTCCATACAGATTCGCGCAACATCTCCAGCAGCGGAATTCTTAGCCAACTCCCGAGCGCGCAGTGCCATGTCTAAACGCTTTTCAGCGTCCCCACAAATCCCAACGAGTTTTTCCGCTAACTGTTCCGCACTTAACTCAGATTGCTGAACCATAACGGCGGCACCCTGACTTACTAATAGTTGGCCATTTGCTGTTTGATGGTCATCAATAGCAAAGGGAAATGGTATGAGTAAGGAGCCTAATCCTGCCGAGGTGAGCTCTGAAATCGTGAGGGCACCCGCTCTGCATATAACAAAGTCAGCCCATTCATAAGCTGAGGCCATAGACTCAATAAAATCAACAACCTTAATCTGTTCGCTTTGAGTGTTTAAACCCTGAGCATCATATAGCTCTAAGGTATCTTGCCAATGGATTTTGCCTGTCTGATGGAGAACCTCAGGGCGAATTACTTCATCCATCTGCTTAAGCGCCTCAGGAAGAATCTGATTAATCGCGAGCGCTCCTCTGCTACCGCCAACAATCAGCACACGAGCCTTGCCCGTTCGCCCAGCAAATCGCACTTCCGGCGATGGTAGATTGGCTATATCAAAACGCACTGGGTTGCCACACCATTCACCTCGTCTTAACGTATTTGGGAACCCTTGCATTACCTTTGTGGCAAACAACGCACTGACACGGTTAGTGGTACCTGCAATAGAGTTTTGCTCATGAATAACGACGGGAACACGCTTTAGCCAAGCAGCAATAGCACCAGGGCCCGATGCAAAACCTCCCATGCCCAGAACAACTTCTGGTTTAAATTGGGAGATAACACGCAATGACTGAACGACAGACCTCAACAATAGCAGTGGCGCTTTTAACAAAGCACCGAGCCCGCGACCACGAATACCCTCTATATCTAGATAATGCAGGTCAATATGTTGCTCTGGCACTAACTCAGCTTCGATACCTCGACGAGTACCAAGCCAAGCCAATGCTACATTTTCTTTGCGCAACTCATCAACTACCGCTAGCGCAGGGAATACATGCCCCCCGGTTCCACCAGCCATGATCATTACGCGGTACTGTCTGTCAGCCAGCATAGCGAGACCCCCGATGATCTAGTTGAGGCTCATGTAAATCATGACCAAAACGCAATATCATTCCAATCATGGCGCAACACACTATCAGGCTACTGCCGCCATAGCTGACAAAGGGTAAAGTTAGCCCTTTGGTAGGCAATAATCCGGCATTAACACCCAGATTAATAAAAGTTTGCCCACTAATAAGTAGGCCAAAACCGATAAGAACGAAAGCTGCGTACCAACTTTGGACAGCGATTGCTTTGCGACTTAAACTGAATATCCGGCTCACCATTAAGCAATACAAGCCAACCAGACATAACACACCTAAAAATCCAAATTCTTCTGCAAAAATGGCAAACACAAAGTCGGTATGAGCCTCTGGTAGGTAGAGCATTTTTTGAACTGACTGACCTAACCCAACCCCGAACCACTCGCCTCGCCCAAAGGCAATGAGTGACTGAGTCAACTGATAACCAGAATTAAATTGATCGGACCAAGGGTCAAGGTAAGCCGTTAATCTAGCGACCCTATAGGGAGCTGAATCTTTCAGTATCCACAGCACAGCCATCGCCACACTAATGATCAATAAATATTGTCGTAGCTTCGCTCCGCCCAAGAAGACTAGAATCATGAAAGTACTACCGAGTACGACCACAGAGCCGAAATCTGGCTCTTGTATAAGAAGTATGGACAGCACCCCAATAACGCCCATTAGCTTGCCAAAATCAGACCAATTTTGGCCTAGGGTCTCTCGATGTTGCTCAAGATAGGTGGCCAGGAAGACCACTGTAGCCACTTTCACTAACTCAGAGACCTGCAGGGTGAATCCACCAAAACTCAACCAACGCCGACTCCCGTTGAGTTCTCGACCGATACCTGGAATCAGCACCAACACAAGGAGTACAACAGCAATCACCATCCATAATCGCGCATAGGTTGACCAAAATGCAGGCCGCACAAAGTAACCGGTCATCATCGCCGCGGCACCAATGATCAAGTAAGCCATATGTCGTTTAACAAAGAACAGTTCATCGCCTAATCGATGATCAGCAAAACTAAACGAAGCCGACCCAATCATGACAAATCCAATTGAGATTAACGCCAATACAGGAAGCAGTAAAGGCATGTCGATATGCCATCGTCTAGCTTTAGATCTGTTAAAGTTTAGGGGCAAGGTAACTATCATGAGAGCATACCTTCGCGACTATCAACCTTCACTGTCGACAACACAGCCTGACTAAAACAGTGGCCCCGCTCTTCAAAACCGGTAAATGAATCGAAACTTGCGCATGCCGGTGACAGCAGAACAATATCGCCGGGTCGTGCTGCGCTTTTAGCGCCTGCCACGGCCTCGATGAGTGAGTCCGCTCGATAAACCTCAGTGACAGAATCTAATGCATCTTCTAACTGCTGCGCATCTTCACCATAAACAAAACCGCATTTCACAAATCGATCAGCAGCCTCTTTCAGGCCTCCGAAATCTTGCCCTTTACCTTGACCTCCCGCAATCAACAAAAGGTTTTTATAACTATTAGAACCAAAGCCTTCAATAGCCGCTAGTGTTGCACCAACATTGGTTCCCTTGGAATCATTGATATAGCTAACATTGTCGATAGTGGCTATGGTCTCGCACCGATGAGGTAAGCCTTTAAATACTTTTAATGTTTCTAACATTGACTCTATCGGCAGTCCAGCCGCATGACCCAACGCTAGCGCGGCGAGAGCATTGCTGGTGTTATGCCTGCCTTTCATGGCCACCTCGTCAACTGGTAGTAAAACTTGGTTGCCAAAAAATAATGATTCTTGATGATCGTGGACAGCCACGCCAAAATTTCCTTGGCCTGGGCTATCAAGACCAAATGTTAATGTTTGCGACACTCCCCGCTGCCTTTGCGCAGTCAAACTATCCTGCCTGTTGCTAACAGCGGTCTTGGCTCCACGGAAAATATGTTGCTTTGCAGTAACATACTGCTCGAGATCGTTGTACCTATCCATATGATCTGGAGTGATATTAAGCAGACCGACCGTAGCGCCGCGGCTACTGGTCAGTAACTCTAATTGAAAGCTGGAGAGCTCTAGTACATACAGTTGGTTCTCATTAGAAATCAAGTCAAGCATTGGCAAACCTAGATTACCGCCAACACCAACCTGCAGACCGCTATTTTTAGCCATATCGCCGAGCAGTGTCGTCACTGTACTCTTACCGTTAGAGCCGGTAATAGCCACCACTGGCGCTTCAGCCTGATCTAAAAACAAGTCAAGGTCACCGATAAAGGTCACGCCCTTCTGTCGAGCCTTTATAAGAGCCGGCTGGTCTAAGACGATTCCTGGGCTGATTATGGCAAGATCAATATCAGCAAATAGGGCTTCATTAAACTCACCTAACCGCCTGAGAGCCTGCGGAAAGCAATCTCTAACCTCATTCAAATTAGGCGGCTGTTCACGACTATCAGCAAATACAAATGGCGTTCCAAGTGACGATAAAAATCTGGCCACAGATAGACCCGTGGCACCCATGCCAAGGATAGCTATCTTGCTGTTAGTCAGATCTATCTCAGTCACTATTTTTCCCATTTTTATCTTATCTTTAACGTTGCTAGGCCAATAAGGACTAGAACCACTGTAATGATCCAAAAGCGCACGATAACGCGCGGTTCAGGCCACCCTTTTAATTCATAGTGATGATGTAAGGGTGCCATTCGGAAAATACGTTTGCCGGTTAGTTTGAATGAAGCTACCTGCAAAATTACGGATACCGTCTCAATAACGAAGACCCCGCCCATAATCGCCAACACTATTTCTTGTCGAACTATCACCGCCATGACACCAAGTGCGGCACCTAAGGCCAATGCACCGATATCGCCCATAAAAACCATCGCGGGATAGGTGTTAAACCATAGAAAGCCAAGGCCCGCGCCGCAGAGCGCCGCAGCAACAATGAGCAGTTCTCCTGCTCCGCCGATATAAGGAATATGTAAATAGTTAGCAAACTGATAATTGCCGGTTAGGTACGCAATAACGCCCAAAGCACCGCCAACCATGACAGCTGGCAAAATAGCCAAGCCATCGAGACCATCCGTTAAATTTACCGCGTTACTCGTGCCAACAATCACTAAGTAGGTGAACAAGATATAAAAAGGGCCCATTGTGAGAGCAATATCTTTGAAAAAGGGTACGATTAATTCTGTTTCAGCGGGAGTCTGGGCTCCATAGTAAAGGGTGATTGCCGCCGCCAGTCCAAATACAGACTGCCAGAAATACTTCCACCTAGCCGGTAGTCCGCGAGGATCTTTTTCAACGACCTTTCGGTAATCATCAACCCAGCCAACCAAGCCAAAGAAGAAAGTGGTGCCCAGTACTATCCAAACATAGCGATTTCCCAAGTCAGCCCACAGCAAAGTACTCACAAATATCGATAGTAAAATTAGCGCGCCACCCATGGTAGGTGTTCCGGCCTTGCTTAAATGTGTCTGCGGTCCATCACTCCGTATGACCTGACCCATCTGCAGTTGATTAAGTCGCCGAATTACTGCCGGACCAAAGACCCAACTGATAACCAATGAGGTAATAACCGCCAAAATTCCCCTAAGCGTTAGATACTGAAACACTGCGAAAGGGCTATAGAACTGACTTAGATAATCTGCAAACCACACTAACATGCGTTTTTTTCTCCGCTGACTAACCGTTCAACAATTTTTTCCATACGGGCGCTTCGCGACCCTTTTACTAAAATGGTCACCTCTTCCTTGTCTGCTTTAATGGCTGCAACTTTTTGTTGCAGAGTGTCGATTAACACGTTTTTGTCCTTAAAATGGCAGCCGCCAAAGGCAACAGCGGCCGACTCACTGAGTGTTCCCAGGGTATATATTTCATCTAGCTTTGCCTGCTTGGCATACTCACCTACCTGTTGATGCAAGAGTCTTTCATCATTACCAAGTTCACCCATATCACCCATGACCAAACAGCGGTAACCTGACATGTCGGCTAAAACATCAATCGCGGCTTTAAATGAATCAGGATTTGCATTGTAGGTATCGTCGATAACTAAAACGTCATCGCCCATTATTTTTGCCTCAAGACGCCCTGATACAGGCTTGACCTTAGCTAACCCATTCATTATTTGAGTAACGGTAGCGCCTGCAGTCAATGCACAGGCTGTTGCTGCTAAGGCATTACTGACGCTATGAATTCCAGGGGTAGAAAGTTCGATTAACTGATCAACCGCTGCGGTTTCGCCGGTCTCCCCAACACAGAGGATGAAGCTGTAGCATCCATTTCCTACTTCTTTTATATCCTTTGCGAAAACATCTGCCCTAGAATCTTTGACTGAAAAACTGAGGTATTGGCGCTCAGCGATTAATGCCAACCAGTCTTTAGAATAGGGTTCATCCAGATTTAATATAGCCACACCGCTAGCCTTAAGACCGCTATAGATTTCACTCTTCGCCTCAGCTATCGCCTCAATATTACCGAACCCAGCAATATGCGCTCTCTGGATATTATTGATCAGAGCGATATCAGGTTGCGCGATGGAACAAAGATAGCTAATTTCTCCCGCAGCGCTAGCGCCCATCTCAATAACGGCGAGGTCACACTGATCGTCCATATCTAGGAGAGTTAGGGGGACACCAATGTGATTATTTAAGTTACCCCTCGTCGCATGAACATTAACGCTCTCTCTCAGTATGGCCGCGATCATTTCTTTCACAGACGTTTTACCCGAGCTGCCAGTCACCGCTATAACTTGACCGGCAAAGCGATCTCTTCTTAACCGTGCAAGATCACCAAGAGCTTGAGTTGTATCCTTCACCACCCACTGTGGGATGCCCAAACTGCTATCTAACGTGGAGACAATCGCACCTGAAATCTTATTAGCGATCGAGGGAATAAACTTATGAGCATCGAATTTATCTCCCGAGACCGCAATAAATAGATCTCCCTCATTAGTCGTGCGGCTATCAATAGAGACCATTGAGAAAACACAATCTGGATTAACTAGTGTCCCACCGAATCGCACAGCTGCATCAGTGAGACGCATATTTGGCATCATGAATCACCCCCTATTTCACGTAGAGGTAATCGCTTATCTAGCGCTAAACGCGCTTCTTTTTGATCGCTAAACACTAGCCGGTCTGCGCCTAAAATCTGATAATTCTCATGGCCTTTACCGGCAATCAAAACGACATCGCCAGGCTTTGCATTCAGAACGGCATGATTAATGGCCGCCCGCCGATCTGATTCGATGGAGCATTGGCCTTTAATATTCTCGACAATCTGGTCAATAATTTGGTGAGGCGATTCAGTACGAGGATTATCAGAGGTAACAATCACTTGGTCTGCGCATTTGACCGCTATTGCACCCATCGCTGGACGTTTCCCAGTATCACGGTCGCCACCGCAACCAAACACAACCCACAGTTTCCCCTCACAATGCAGCCGCAGAGCTTGCAAAGCCTTTTCGAGGGCGTCAGGGGTGTGAGCGTAATCCACAATGACAGCTAAACCTGTACTATTACTTACTAATTCCATACGGCCTATCACAGCTTTTAACTTAGGCACTAAGGTTAATATTTTCTGGAAATTTTGATGCCCCAAGTCACCTTCATGAAGAGCTACCGCACCAATTACAGCAAGTAAATTAGAAAGATTAAATTTGCCCAGCAGGGACGACTTCACTTCTCCAAAACCCCACGGTGTCTGGATGACAGCATGCACACCATCGGGATGAAGATGTATAGATTGGCAGTGGATATCGGCCGTGATGTTTTCTAAACTGAAACTGACACCACGGATGCTAGGATCAAGGTCTGCAAGGATCCTCTTTCCAACATTATCATCAACATTAATCACTGCATTCTTTAACCCCGACGACTTGAAGAGCGAGGCTTTTGCCGCCGCATAAGAATCAAAATCACCATGATAATCAAGATGGTCGCGACTGAGGTTAGTGAAAATCGCCGTATCTATTTTTACGGCGGCGATACGATGTTGAACCAAACTATGAGATGAAACTTCGATGGCGACATCGCTACACCCACCTTTTTCAAGTTCATCGAGAAGTTTTTGCATTGTGATCGCATCTGGCGTGGTCAATGGAGCCTTACCAAGAATGCTACCTTTTTCTGACCCATCATGATTCGCATCTACATTGCCACTGATACCATGGCCTAGAGTGCCAATATAGCCGCAAGCACTGGAAGCACTGGAAGCACTGGAAGCAGAGGAGTTTGAAGAGCTAGCATTTAATCGTGTTAGAAGATCAGCATATAACTGGCAACAGGTTGTTTTACCATTTGTTCCGGTTACTCCTGTAATCCCTAATCGTCGAGAGGGATTTTCATAGAAACGGCTAGCGATGGTAGACACGTGTTGTGATAAATTCTCAACACCTATAATAGGAATCGTGGATTTAATCTTTTTAACGTTAGTGCCGATATCGGACATATCTGTTTCTAAAAGCACCGCGACTGCACCCTGTTTCGTTGCTTCAGGCACGAACTTCGCCCCGTCTAGCTCAGATCCTTTTAGGGCAATAAATAAGTCGCCTGCTATTAGCGCCCGACTGTCCAGAGAGATGCCCTTTATGGCCGTATAAGGACATTTTCTAGAGAGACTTAGGCCCTCAACTAACTGAGATAACTTTGGACCCGAATGACTAAACAAGTTAATCATGAGTCTCCCCGCTTAGCAGTTACCACTGGGATTAATGCTAGTGAATGATTTACAGCCATTTGATCAGGCGTAACCTGCAATAAACGCAAAGCATTACCCGTCACCTCAGAAAACACAGGCGCAGCGACAAGACCGCCAAAATAGTCCCCATCACGAGGCTCATCAATGACAACAACCGTGACTAATCGTGGGTTTTCAATAGGCGATAAGCCAGCAAAGGCTGACATGTAGCGACTTTGATCGTAGCCTCCTCCTGGTTTAACCTTGTGCAGGGTCCCCGTTTTCCCACCGACTGAGTAGCCATCGATCATCGCCCTTTTACCAGTGCCTTTTGCGCCACTTGCAGCTCTCAGCATATGACGTACTTGCTGAGATATGCCTGAAGCAATAACGCGAATGCTTTCAGGCTCAGAGTCTAAAGCCACCAAAGATATCTCTCGACGAATCCCATCATTTGCTAACACCGCGTAAGCTCTTGCTAACTGCAACGAAGACACGCTCAATCCATAGCCAAAAGCAAAGGTAGCCTGAGTAACGGGATCCCATTTTCGGTATGCTGGCAAACTCCCAAGTGTCTCTCCAGGAAACCCGCTGCCTACTACCTCCCCAAAACCAACTCTTTGAAAAAGCTCTCGCGTTGAATCTGGGTCCAATGCCAATGCCACTTTAGTGGTTCCCACCTGGCTTGACTTGGATAAAACATCTTCTAATTTCAACTCGCCATAATTAGATGGATCTACAAAAGTTTTGTAATCGACCTTTAAATACCCAGGGCTGGTGCTAATAATACTGTCAGAGGAAAACTTACCGCTTTCTAACGCAGCCAAAATGGTGAAAGGTTTGACGGTGGATCCTGGCTCCATAATATCCGTCATAGCGCGATTACGCGTCGCACCTATCGTTACATGAGATCGGTCATTGGGATTAAAAGACGGCTGATTAGCCATTGCTAAGACTTCACCGGTAGTAACATCAATTACCACAACTGAGCCTGACTTAGCATTATGCTTTTTCACCGCTGCTTTGAGTGCGCGGTAAGCTGCATACTGAACTCTTAGGTCAATACTTAACCGCAAGTTTTCTCCTGACCGAGCAGACTTGATCAATGAGATATCATTGATAGTTCGACCGGCCCGATCTTTGACCACCTTTTTGGCTCCGGGCTCGCCCGTCAGCCAGGTATCATAGGCAAGCTCCATACCTTCTTGGCCGCTATCATTAATATCGGTGAAACCAACTAACTGAGCGGTAACCTCTCCGGCAGGATAGAATCGTTTATATTCCCTCCTCCCTGAAATACCCGTAATACCTAGGTCTAAAATTCTCTCGGCCTGCTCGGTGGGTAGTTGACGCGCTAAATACATAAATGACTTATTGCGGTAACGCTTTAAGCGAGCCCGGAGCTGAGCCGCTGGCGTATTCATAGCTACCGAGAGCCTGTCAATGTCCTGCTCACGGATCTGCTGGGGGTTTACGGATATAGCAGTGACTGGAGTACTAATAGCAAGAGGTTCGCCATTTCTATCAGTGATAAGGCCACGATATGCCGGGACGACCACCCTGCGGATTGAACGATTGTCGCCTTGGGTTTGTAGGAAATCGACGCCACGCGCTTCATTTGGAATAATCTGTAGCTGCGCGACTTTAGCCAAAAGTATCAGAGGCAGAGAGACCAGAGAAAGCATTACTAAATAGTAACGCCATCGCGGTATAACTGCATTCACCGATTTTTTGGCCACTTTTTACTTTACCTTTCTATTAAAAAACCACTTAACATTGATCTAAACACACCTATTAAGGTGTAAGCACAATCACAATCTCTTCGGGCTTAGGGCTACGCATGTTAAGCTCAGCAATAGCGGTGACTTCAATACGCTGCAGCGAGCCCCAAGCACTTTGCTCGAGTAAATACTTGCCATAATCCACTTGCATCTGATTTGCGTCTCTCTCCATTACCATAAGCTTTCCATACTTTTCACGGCACAGGTGGCTTACATAGGCTACAGATAATCCACTTATAACAACCATCACCCAAAGTACTGCTATCTTTAGTGAGTGCGGGAATGACGACATTGCCGCATCTGCATTCATATCAGGCTACTCTCTCAGCTATTCGCATTACCGCGCTGCGCGACCTAATATTCTCATCAATCTCTGAGTGCTGAGGCTTAATGGCCTTGCCCACTTTTTTAAGTCTCACCCCACGCTCAACATCTCTTACCGGCAGATTTTTCGGTAATTTGATCCCACGTTCTTGATCGCGGATAAATCGCTTAACGCGCCGATCCTCTAAAGAGTGGAAACTAATAACAACCAACCGACCGCCCACCTTTAGTGCATCAATGATTTGGCTGAGTAACGACTCTAAATCTTCCAGCTCTTTATTAATAAAAATCCTAATAGCCTGAAACGCTTTGGTTGCTGGATGCCTGCCTCTCTCCCAAGCCGGGTGAGCTGCAGCTAATATGCCAGCCAACTGGACAGTACGGATGATTGGCGTCTTCTCACGCTCACGAACCACTGCACTTGCCATCCGGCGAGCAAACCGCTCCTCGCCATACTCTTTAATCACCTGCGCAATATCTTTCTCGTCCGCTGTGGCAATCCAGTCAGCCGCCGACAAACCCCGACTGGTATCCATTCGCATATCCAAGGGGCCGTCTCGCATAAAACTAAACCCTCGCTCTGCCTCATCTAATTGAGGAGATGACACGCCAAGATCAAGAAGCACGCCTGATAATTCGCCAACCTTACCTTCAGCACTTAAGACAGTTGTTAGATCAGCGAAACTGCCATGAACAAACTTTAACCGCTCATCTTTCTGAAACTGTACCTGCCCCTCAGTAATTGCCTGAGGATCTTTATCAATTGCCCAGACGACCGCCTTTTCGGACAAACAGGAAAGTAATTCTGCAGTATGGCCACCACGCCCAAATGTACCGTCAATATAGAAACCATTAACGTCAACTATTAATGCCTCAACAGCTTCTTTTAATAAAACAGTCCTGTGCTCAGTCGCCATGGACGTCTTCCTTACCAAGATAGGTTTCTAAGGGCATCAGACATATTGTCTCTATCAAGCAGCATGCCTCGATAGTTTTCCTGAGACTTCTCGCGCTCAGTATTCCAATTGTCTTCAGACCATATTTCCAGTCGCTGCGTACGACCCACTAACATTATTTTTTTCTCAAGTTCGGCATATTCACGCAGCTCTGACGGAATCAATATCCGTCCACTTCCATCTAGCTGTAAATCTTTGGCCTGACCAATAACAAAACGACTCAGCATCTCACCAAGATCATCAAGCGCAGGCAAAGCCGACACTTTCTCTTCGAATTTTTTCCACTCAGGTAAGGGTGACAGAGTTAAACAGGTGGACTTCATGTCTATGGTGATAACGAGGTCCCCAGAACACATATCTGTGAGCACGCCGCGGTAGCGAGTCGGAATTGCCATCCTACCCTTTGTATCCATATTGATTGGATCACTACCTCTAAACACTTTTACCCGCCCCTCGCCACTAAATGACTTATATTACCCACTTTTCACCACTTTTAGCCATATGTGAACATTATGCATAGCGAGCGATGATGTCAAGGAGTGTTTCAGGGTAAAACCTTAGTAAAATCAGTAGGTTCCATCTATATTAGACAATTTCAACATAGCCTAGGCTGAGGTGGAAATAATTAGCGCTATAAAACAGGATGGTAAGACTACAACTTAAAGTAACTTCTAGATATGCTATTTTTAAGAACAAATTACATTAATAGATTAAATCTTTTATATTAAAAAAGAATAAAAAACAAGACTGAGGCCGGAAAATTGATATTTACAGCAATAACAGAAAGGCCGACAAAAAATTGCCGGCCTTTCTGCGTCTAAGCATATTAAATAAGTGAGTCGACCGATAAGCCGGGTTCTGTCGTGGACAGTCATTCATCTGGGACAAACGTCGCCGTTTGCCTCAAGCAACCTACCCGTTCCCAACGCGGGTCGCGCCATATGGAAACCTATTTGGTCTTGCTCCGAGTGGGGTTTACCCTGCCACCACTGTTACCAGTAGCGCGGTGCGCTCTTACCACACCCTTTCACCCTTACCTGTGTTCGCGAACGAACCATCGGCGGTCTGCTCTCTGCGGCACTTTCCGTAGGCTTTCGCCCCCCAGGCGTTACCTGGCACTCTACCCTTTGGAGCCCGGACTTTCCTCTGCGATGCTCCCTGATAAACGCAATCGAATATCGGAGAATTCAACACAGCGACTGCCTAGTCAACTCAGGACGGAGAATAGCACAAACTGAGCCTTTCCAAGTGATTTAAATGACATTAAAAGCTCTGAGATCAAGCAACTTCTTTAGCCTCGGCTATTTCAGCAAGGGATGGTTAGGAGGCAGTTGGCGAGATATCCACAAGGCTAGTTTGTGACGCATATTAGGGTCGTTAATCTGATCTTTGGCAAGAGGCTGGATTAACTTATCCTCAGTAAGAACGCGATAAATAAACTCTACCTTTAGCTTGATCGAGTCTTGACTCTCAATCTCGCCGTAAGCTCTTTTTTTGGCATAAACGGCCCCTATTTGAAGAGCCTTTTTAACCAATTCAGTTTCGTTTTGAAGTTTGTTCATATCCTGATATCCCTATATCGGCATCTGGTTGTCAACTATCTTACACTACAATTTTAATCGACAAATGTGCGCGCATTTCTAAAGAGACGCATCCAGCCACTATCTTCGCCCCATTCTGGCGGATGCCATGAATTAAGGACCGTTCTGAATACTCTTTCAGGGTGAGGCATTAATAGGGTCACTCGACCATCCACTGAAGTAACCCCTGTAATGCCATCAGGCGATCCATTAGGGTTTGCCGGATATCGAGCAGCCACCTCTAAATTATTCTCAAGAAACCGCATAGCAATTTGATCGCTACCTTGCAAGTCTATACGGGCATTGCTCGACGCAAATTCAGCGCGCCCTTCACCGTGGGACACAGCAATTGGCAACACTGACCCGGCCATGTCACGCAACAATATCGACGGTGATTTCTCAACTCGCACCAGGGATAAGCGAGCTTCAAATTGCTCTGATTGGTTACGCACAAATCGAGGCCAGCGTTCTGCCCCAGGAACCAAAGACTTCAAATTACTTAGCATTTGACAACCATTACAGACACCCAAACTAAAAGTATTAGGACGATGGAAAAATCCCTCAAATTGATCGCGAAGTTGACTATTAAACAATACTGTTTTAGCCCAACCTTCTCCCGCCCCGAGCACATCACCATAGGAGAATCCCCCACAGGCAACTAGACCGGAGAACTCATCAAGTGACTTACGCCCCGCTAATAAATCACTCATATGGACATCTACCGCCGTAAAACCAGCACGATCAAACGCCGCTGCCATTTCCATTTGGCTATTAACTCCCTGCTCTCGCACGATAGCAATGGATGGCCTTATTCCTTTAAGGATATAAGGTGCCGCGACATCGTCATTGGGATCAAAGCTTAGATCGGCCGAAAGACCCGGATCAGGAGCAGAAACTCTTGCAAACTCTTGGTCAGCGCACTCCGCGTTGTCGCGTAAAACCGCAACCTTGTGCGACGTCTCACTCCAAGCAGCCTGCAACACAGCGCGCTGATGACTAAACAAAGTTTCGCCGTTATGATTAAATCCGATAGTGTCTGTGCTATTCAAACAACCCACTTTATGCACAGTCACACCGACTGCAGAAAATCGCTCAACAACCTCATCACTTAAATCGGACTTAACTTGAATGACTGCGCCTAACTCTTCACTGAACAAGGCCGCATTAAGGTTAGCATTTACCCCAAGCATGTCATCATTGATATCGATCGTTATGCCTACATGACCCGCAAAGCTCATTTCAACCAACGTTGCCACCAGACCACCATCAGAACGGTCGTGATAAGCCAGTATGTCGCCCTGCTCCATTGAAGCCTGCATGACATTAAAGAAGCCTAACAACACATCAGGATGATCCACATCAGGTACCGAGTTGCCAAATTTAGAATATACCTGCGCCAGTATCGAACCACCCAACCGGTTAGCCCCCTGACCTAGATCAATCAATAACAACTGTGTATCACCAACGTCAGTAATCAATTGAGGCGTTAATGTTTTTCGCACATCTAATACCGGAGAAAATCCAGTGATGATTAACGACATTGGCGAGGTGACAGATTTATCTTCACCATCTTCTTGCCATGCCGTGCGCATAGACATCGAGTCTTTACCCACTGGAATTGTAATACCTAATTTGGGACAGAGATCCATCCCAACCGCTTCAACGGTTCGGAATAACTTCTCATCTTCTCCAGGAGACCCTGCAGCACACATCCAATTTGCCGACAGTTTAATGTCTTTTATATCGCCAATACGGGCAGCGCATATGTTCGTCAAGGCCTCACCAATTGCCATCCTCCCAGAGGCAGGGCCACTGACTAATGCTAGCGGCGTTCGCTCACCCATAGCCATAGCTTCTCCGGCATTACTATCATAGGTCAAGGTGGTTACGGCACAGTCAGCAACAGGCACTTGCCAAGGACCCACCATTTGATCTCTTGCCACCATGCCACTAACCGTTCTATCACCAATGGTGATCAAAAAGCTTTTACTGGCAACCGTTGGGTGGCGTAAGACACGGAATACGGCCTCACCAATATCAATTCCCTCTGCAGTAAAATCGGGACTAAATTGATCCAGCTTTACGGCGCTACGATGCATTTTAGGGGTCTTACCAAATAAGACGGACATCGGTAAATCGACAGGCTTATCGCCAAAATGCTCATCAACTACGGTGATGCTTTTATCTTCTGTGGCCTCACCGACCACCGCGAACGGACACCTCTCTCGCTCACAAATCGCGATAAATCGAGTCAAGTCATCTGGCATTACCGCTAAGACATAACGCTCCTGGGCTTCGTTACACCATATTTCAACCGGCGACATGCCTGGCTCATCATTGGGTACGGCTCTTAGATTAAAACGACCGCCAGTGCCGCCATCTTTCACTAATTCGGGCAGAGCATTGGATAAACCACCAGCGCCCACATCGTGAATAAAGGCTATGGGATTGATATCTCCCAACTGCCAACAGGCGTCAATAACTTCTTGACAACGTCGCTCAATTTCCGGATTTTGACGCTGCACCGAAGCAAAATCTAAATCAGCAGAACTGCTGCCTGTGGTCATGGAAGACGCCGCACCACCACCCAGACCGATCAACATAGCAGGACCACCTAATACGACTAATTGCGCGCCTGGCTTAAATTCTGGCTTATCAACATGGTCCTCTCGAATATTGCCATAACCGCCTGCAATCATTATTGGCTTATGGTATCCACGGCGCTCACCCGCAAAGTCAATTTCAAAGGTTCTAAAATAGCCGCATATATTAGGACGTCCGAATTCATTATTAAACGCCGCTCCACCGATAGGGCCTTCCGTCATAATATCTAAGGCTGACACAATTCTATTCGGCTTCCCGTAGTCAGTCTCCCACGGCTGAATATAGTCTGGAATTTGGAGGTTGGACACGCTAAACCCAACTAACCCAACCTTTGGCTTAGAACCCCTGCCCACGGCGCCTTCATCACGAATTTCGCCGCCTGAGCCTGTTCCGGCACCAGAATAAGGGGATATTGCCGTAGGATGATTGTGCGTTTCTACTTTCATCAAAAGGTGAACAGGCTCCTGGCTGTAACCATACTGCTTAGTCACTGGATCAGGGTAGAAACGCCCGCCCTGACTGCCAGCAACCACGGCAGCATTGTCAGAATAGGCCGATAAAACGTTATCGCCATTAACAGCATTAGTATTGCGAATCATACCGAACAACGAATGCTGCTGGTCAACACCATCAATTGTCCAACTCGCATTGAAAATCTTGTGTCTACAATGCTCAGAATTCGCCTGAGCAAACATCATTAATTCGGCATCAGACGGATTGCGCCCCAAGTCCCGAAAACTTGCCACCAAGTAATCCACTTCATCATCAGCCAACGCCAAGCCTAAGCTAACATTCGCTAAACGTAGTGTTTTGGCACCCCCATCTAACACGTCAACCACGCTAACCGGAGCCGGCTGTTCATGCGAAAACAAAGATTCAGCTTGAGTGAAATCAGTCAGGACAGCTTCCACCATGCGATCGCTGAGTAATTCACCCAATATCATTAACTGGTTATCCGAGAGAGACGTATCCGCCTGGAGGTAATAGGCGATTCCTCGCTCCACCCTCAGCACATTTTTTAAACCACAGTTATGAACAATATCGGTCGCTTTACTAGACCATGGCGATATGGTTCCCGGGCGTGGAACCACCAATAACAGCACCCCACCTTTATCAACGTCTTGCTCTTTAGGCCCATACTGAAGAAGGGCTTCAAGGGTTTTAAACTCATCTGAGGTCAAGGGCTCATTCAGGTCAGCAATGTGAATGTATTCAGCGCTTACCGAAGTCACTAAGGGTACTGCAGATTGCAGTTTATATAGTAATTTTTGTCGCCGAAACGCAGAGAGAGAGGATGCGCCAGAGAGAATCATCATTAATTTGGATCTCGAAATCATCACGGTTGGGAAGTTCGCATTCTAACGGAAAAATGAACCTTTTGGCAGATTGAATTTAGTAAATAATGTACAATTATTGTCTATCGTTTGTTATTTCTATCCCGACATCAGGTAATTCTTGGGGACACAGACAGAAAAGTGATGCGTCAACGATCAAAAAAAGTCAGGAGAATACGCAACCGCTCAGTTTTGGTTGTGCTTGCGTTAGCTATCATTTTTTATTTTTCCAGCAGTCAACAAATAACAGATTTAAAGAGAGTACAAAAAAATGGTGAGCTGGTTATGCTCACCATTCCCGGACCTACCACTTATTTTGAAGACGGAAGGGGCCGAAATGGCTTTGACTACTTAATCGCTAAAGCCTTTGCCGATAGCCTAGGTGTTAACTTGCGAGTTCAACCAAAGCAGAGCCTTCGCAATTTACTTGTCGCCGTGGGCGGACCTCAAGGTGACTTTGCGGCTGCAAATTTAGTCCCCACCGCAAAACGTAGCCGATCGCTTATATTTTCAGACCCCTATCTAGAGGTTACTCAGCAACTGCTGTATCGGAGAGGAACTCCGAAACCAAAATCACTGTCAGATATAGACGGTGAACTAGTGGTTGTCACTAGTTCATCCCACAGCGAGCAACTTAAAACATTAAGCATAGATATCCCTCAACTCAGTTGGCAAGAGCAAGATGAAATTGAAATGAGCGACCTGATTCGTATGGTCCATACTGGGGAGATTAACTATACCATCGTGGATTCAATCGCCTATTTGGTTAATCGCCATATCTACCCCAACGCTGGCCTTGCTCTAGATATTTCAAAACCACAGATGGTAGCTTGGGCATTTCCCTCACATGAGGATGGGTCGTTACTTAATGCTGCCAACAAATTTCTGGCTAACTATATATCGACGGGTAAAATGGAAACGTTAAAAGAGCAGCTCTTAGCTCAAAGTAATAATTTTTCTGTCGCGGACTCAAAACGCCTTGGCAAATTAGTCGCTAAGCGCCTGCCAATCTATGAATCTTTGTTTCGAGAAAATGCCGAAAAGAACAATCTTGACTGGCACTTGCTTGCAGCAGTGGCTTATCAGGAATCCCACTGGGACCCCAGAGCAAAGTCACCCACAGGTGTTCGAGGCTTAATGATGCTTACATTGGATACCGCTAAGGAAATGGGGGTATCTAATCGACTTGACGGTGAGCAGAGTATTAAAGGTGGGGCTGCTTATCTTGCAAAGTTACGAGGTCGACTGCCCGTTAGAATCACCGAACCCGATCGCACCTTACTTGCCTTAGCCGCCTATAATGTGGGTTTTGGACATCTAGAAGATGCACGTATTCTGACTCAGAGAGGAGGTAAAAATCCAGATTTATGGAGTGATGTCAGGCAATCTTTACCGTTGCTCAGTAAAAAGAAATTCTATTCAACCCTAAAGTATGGTTATGCTAGGGGAGCTGAGCCCGCACTCTACGTCGACAACATCCAATACTATAGGAATTACCTAGCCCTTCATTCTCTACATTTGAAAGATCTTCCTTTAGAGAAAACAAACAACGTATTAAGCCAGCCTGAATGGGAATCCAGCAGCCTTCCGTCGATTTAATATTATGTCCATTGATTTACTTTCTTTTCTCGCGGAAAAAATCCCGCATAACCGCACCGCACTGATCAGCTAGAACACCACCATGCCAGTCGATAATATGATTGTAATAATCGCCATCCATTAACTGCAATTGACTTTGCAATGCCCCCGCTCGAGGTTCAAGGGCACCAAACACAATTCGTTTGATACGCGCATGGACCATAGCGCCCACACACATAGTGCACGGTTCTATAGTGACATAGAGTTCACAATCGGTAAGTCTATAGTTTTTCAAAAAAGTGGCCGCATTACGCATGGCAACGATTTCAGCATGGGCTGTGGGATCCGTGCAAGAAATAGGCTGGTTATAACCCTCCCCGATGACCTCTCCGTCTTTCACAACCACCGCACCCACTGGGACCTCCCCATCCTTGGCAGCCTGCTGCGCTAGTTCAAGCGCTCTAGCCATATAACTATTATCTATGTTCAATCTAGCACTCACTTTCTGCGTACCGTTTAAGATTAAAATATAATGATCACCCAGCACTATCATGCCAGTATCAATGACAAAAATCCCTATCCATAATCCACTGTGGATGGTGGGCATAGCATCTAATCATGAAAGCATCTCATAGTTAGAGGTCAATCACAGTAGATCAGCAAAAAGGATACCTTTTCACACTTAAAGGCCATCTAAATTTGTAGATCACTAGACAGATTTTATGCTATTCTCCTCGCCCTCACGCTTGTAGGGGTGGGGAGTTGTAACTTAAAAACCAACAAAACGTTGTTATCACTTTCTCTAGGGGAGAATTATGAAAACTGTTAATATATGGAAAATAAACACGATTGCAGCAGCAATCATTGCTGGTGGCATTGCGCTACCAACAGTGGCAACTGCCGCCGACGCGACGCTAGAAGAGGTCGTTGTAATAGGGTCTCGCGGAGCACCTCGCTCTGTAGGCGATTCACCAGTACCTGTTGATGTAATCAACGCCGAAGAACTTGGTAAAGCAGGCAGCAATGACCTTCTTATGCAACTTCAAAGCGCTGTTCCTTCATTAAACGTTCACTTACAGCCTATCAGTGATGCAGCCAGTATGATTCGTCCTGCTAACTTGCGTGGCCTATCTTCAGACAGCACATTGGTCATGGTTAACGGCAAGCGTCGTCACCGTGCATCAGTTATTGCCTTTCAGGGCGGTGGTGTTAATGATGGCTCACAGGGTCCAGATATCTCTGTAATCCCAAGTATCGCTCTTAAGCGTGTTGAGATTCTGCGTGATGGTGCTGCGGCACAGTATGGATCTGATGCCGTTGCTGGCGTAATCAACTTTATCTTAGATGATTCATCTGAAGGTGGAAGCTTGACTATTAAGCAAGGCGAGTACAGCAAGGGTGATGGCGCAAGCACAGTTGTAGCTGGCAAAATTGGTATGCCATTGACTGACGCTGGTTTTATCAACCTTAGCTTCCAAATGAAAGAGAATGATGCAACTTCACGTAGCATGCAGCGTCCAGATGCCCAGGCTCTTATCGACGCAGGCAATACGTCTGTAACTCTTCCTGCTCAAATCTGGGGTGCACCGATCATCGATGATGATGTGACTTTCTTTTTTAATACTGGTCTAGACCTTGGCAATGGCGCAAAAGCGTACGCCTTCGGTAACTATTCTGAGCGCGACATCGATGGTGGCTTTTACTACCGTAATCCTGATGGTCGTGGCGGCGTATTCACTAAAGGTGATGGCACTCGTCTGATTGCTGACGTTACAGGCGATATGTCTGGTAACTGCCCAACAGCGCTTGCGCCTTCTGATTATGCAGGTCGTGATGCAGTAATCGCAGATCCCAATTGCTACATTCTTAACCAAGCAGCACCTGGTGGCTATACACCTCGCTTCACTGGCAACATCACTGACTCATCTTTCACTATGGGAAGAAGCGGCGAGATTTCCTCAGGACCAATGGCCGGTACTGGCTATGACGTTAGTGGTTCGGTTGGTCGTAACGAAGCTACATTTGGTTTGAACAACACCTTTAACCCATCTATGGGTCCCGACTCTCCACGTGACTTTTCTACGGGTAGCTACATTCAGCTAGCCAAGACCTTCAATTTAGATATGTCGAAGGAATACGGTTCTATGAGCGTTGGTTACGGTGCTGAATGGCGCGAAACTACTTTCTCTGTAATTTCAGGTGAAGAAGCTTCTTGGAAAGCAGGAAAATATGCGGCCCAAGGCTTCAATGTAGGTTCTCATGGTTTTGCAGGTTTCTCACCTGATTCAGCCGGTGCGTTCTCTCGTCGTAACTATGCAATGTATGTTGATGTTTCAAACCAAGTTTCTGACAATCTATTAGTTCAGGGCGCGGTTCGTTACGAAGACTACACAAGCTTCGGTGACACTACTAACTATAAGTTAGCCTTTAACCTTCAGTTAACTGATAACGTTGCACTGCGTGGATCTCACAGTACTGGTTTCCGAGCTCCAACTCAGGGCCAGGCTAACGTAGTTAACACTCAGACTACTCTCGTAGACGGTCAATTGACTCAAGCGCAAACGCTACCAGGCTTCAAGCTGGGCGCAGGTAACCTGCAACCAGAAGAGTCTACAAGCTTTGCATTAGGTATTGTCGCTACTCTAGGTGAAGTTGAGTTGACGGCTGACTGGTTCAATATTGAAGTAGAAGACCGTATCGCTCTAACGAGTAATGCTGCACCTACTGCTGCTCAGCGAGCTGCTATGGGCGCTGCTGGTGTTCCTAACCCAGAGTTGATCGGTGAAGTGAACTACTTCACTAATGACTTCAACACTGAAACTTCAGGATTAGACGTTGTAGCAACTTACAGCACTAACCTTATGGGCGGTTCAACTGACTTCAGCGCAGCGTATAACTACACTGATACTGAAGTTTCTGATCAAGGTTCTGTCACTAGCGATAGCAAAGTGAAGCGGTTAGAGGAAGGCCTGCCGAATCATCGCGCAACTTTCACTATGAACCAGAACTGGGAAGATCTGAGCGCATTTGTTCGTGCTAACTACTTCGGTGAGTACTATGCAGTGCACGCTGACTGGTTTGGTACTGACGCTGATTCAGCTATGACAGTTGACGTAGAAGTGACTTACAACCTCACTGATAACTTCAACGTGTCTGTTGGTGCTCAGAACCTCTTTGATCAAAAAGCAGAGCGCATTGAAGGCTCAGCTGGCGCGGTAGCAGAAGGCGTACCAGGTAACGTACTTGGCGCAATCTACTACGAGACTTCGCCAATGGGTATCGAAGGTGCTTACTGGTACATGAAGGCTGGATACAACTTCTAATTAATTCGTAATGAATGTTTAGAAGTTTAGGTCAGGTCTTACGGCCTGACCTAAAGTCCACTAAAAAGGGTGCCAATTGGCACCCTTTTTTTTGTCCGTAATACTTCACCAAAAAAGGGTTGACAAAAAAACTCAAACCTATACCCTAGGGGGGTATGAGAGCCCTAATTATTATTCTATGCGTACTATTGTCTTCAGCCTGCTTTTCAAGGCCCATTTCCTATGTCGGCGGGCATACTCTAATGGCCAACTCCGGCTCTCTGACAGACAATATCTACTGGCACTACACACCAAATATTAACTACTCTGTAGGTCTGGACTATCAGAGAGACAAAGTCAGCAACGAATACTTTCCCTCAGCCAGATTTACCTACCTGATAAACCGTAAAAACACCGCAAAATCTCAGCGCAACCTATACCTTAAGACAGGCGTTGGTCTAAATGACAGCAACAACCATTTTTATTCGCTGGCCGGTGATTGGGAGACAAGACGACTCTTTACTAGCTTCTCACTTAAGCAGTCTTCGGGGGCCGGCTACGATATGTTCGAACAGTCAGTCAAAGTTGGTGTTGCGCCTTATCTGGGCGACTATGGTGACCTTCATACATGGCTTATGGTTGAAACAAAGAAAAACGATTTAGGCAACAAACGAATCACCTACCCAGTACTAAGACTGTTTAAAGGCGGGGCGCTGATTGAAATGAGCTATCACAAAAAAACTGATTGGGACGTACATCTAATGTACCGGTTCTAATCATTAACCAAGAGATGAGAAAATTATGAAAAATTTATTATTATTGAGCCTACTTATATCGTCTACAGCTATTTATGCTGGGCACCATGAGCCGCACGATATGGACAGCATGCATTCACATGAAGGTCATATTCACAATGAAATGGTCAATGGCAAAAATATCGATGTTGATGCACAACGATTTGATACGTTTATGATCGGCATAGACAATAACGCCGTTGCCGTCGTCAGCGTTCAAGGGATGGTGTGTGACTTTTGCGCTAGAGGCATTGAAAAAACATTTGGTAAAGACAAGCGTGTTAGTAAAATAGATGTCGACTTGGCTTCCGGTAAAGTGTTGTTAGCTTTCCCTGTGGCTGATGATATTGATAGCGCAGATATTAGAAAAAAGATCCTTAACAATGGCCTCAATACTACTGATATACAGATTGTCGGGAAATAAGATGCAAGATAATCACCTACAGGTACAAAAAACCAACTTTTTCTCCTTATTCGCCTCCACCTCGACGTTGATATGCTGTGCTTTACCTGCATTGTTTGTAAGCTTGGGGGCAGGGGCAAGCTTTGCCAGTCTAGTCAGTGCCTTCCCCTTTTTAGTCACCCTGTCACTGTACAAGGTGCCGATCAGTAGTTTTGCTTTCCTTATGGTCGTGGTCGCAGGAATCATTAACTACCGCACGGCTAGACTGCCCTGCCCTATAGACCCTGAACTAGGCAAAGTTTGCATGGAAACCCGCCGCCGATCACAAAGACTCTATTTTATATCAACGGGTATTTTCGCTTTTGCGAGCTTTTTCACCTATGTTGTCCCTCTGATAATATAAGCCAAGGATTCACCATGAAATCATCGTGTCATAAGCCACTTATACCTAATTTGAATCGCATCAGCGGCCAAATTAACGGCGTCGCTAGGATGGTCGATGAGGGCCAATATTGTATCGATATACTTGATCAACTGAGGGCTGCAAAGTCAGCCATAACGACCGTAGAGAATAAAATTCTCGAAAAACATATTCAAGAATGTGTGACTGTTTCACTTCAATCCCAAAAAGATGTCGATACAAAGATTCAGGAATTAATGCGCATACTCAAGCGCAAATAAAATGCCAATGTCGCTCGCTGTGCTTTTGGGTTCACAGCATTTAGTGAGTAGTCTTCAACCGTGCCTGATGTGCGAAGGCAAAACTCAACGAAAAAACACTGACAACACTAGCGATAACAATTAGCTTTTGAATGCTTGCCTGCCTAACCATTTCTTCCGCACTATCGAAGGGGTTTCCACCCATTATTTGATAGGCAACATAAGCCAGAACACAAACCAAGTAGACACCCGTAACCAGAGCAAAACGATTCGCTACCGAACTACGCAATAACACAATAAAATAAAGCAGAGATGCAGGAACAAGAAATCTAAAGGCATTTATTGCAAAAAAAACATGTAAATCAAGGTACAGATCATAGGGTGTGAGCCCTACTCCAGCAAAAAAGCTCGTACCCAAGAAAAATAGCGCGGAGCCAACTATAGCCAAGTAATAATTGACCCTATCTTCTCTAAACAATGCAGGCACATACAAAAAACCGATCCCAACTGCTACAAAAAGAAACATACCGACATTAAAAAAGAACGATGCAATAAAGTTAACGTCTCCAGAATGAGATTGGTAACCACCCAGATCACTTAAAAAATTGTGAGTCAAAGAATAGCCAACTTGGTTGACGTCATGAATATTACCTCCGGGATAACTATAAATGCCGACGCATACTGCGATAATAAAAAAACTCGATACAAAACGAAGAACACTTACTGTCCAAAAATGACTCATCCAATCCTCTCCTTGCTCAATTATCTAAGCGTACCAGAGGAATCCGCACTAATCAGCAAGGGTCGCTTGCTTTTTTTACGTAAATGATAATAATAACCGTTCTCATATAGTTTTTGACAGGATGTTGTAATGCCCCGACGATCAGCCCCTCTAAATGCTGCGCTTGGAGTAGTTTTTTCGCTTTTAGCTTTTGTGATCGCTCCGACTTTATCGTATGGCGATGAATTGAATATTTACTCTGCACGGCAAGAGTCGTTAATCAAGCCTTTACTGGATCGTTTTACCAGTCTAACCGGCACTAAGGTAAATTTGGTGACTGGTAAAGGTGATGCACTGCTGACTCGGCTAAGAAGTGAAGGATTGAACTCGCCTGCAGATGTATTGCTAACCGTAGATGCAGGTCGTCTTTATCGGGCCCAAAAAGCCGGTGTTTTAAGGGCAGTTTCTTCAGAAAAACTTAACCAGGCTATACCCGCTCATCTTAGAAGTACCGAGAATCAATGGTATGGCTTAAGTATTCGCGCACGCGTCATTGTTTATGCTTCGGAGCGAGTTAATCGCTCTGAATTAAGCACCTATGAGGCGCTTGCAGATCCGTCATGGCAAGGCAAAGTATGTATTCGCTCATCAAGCAATATCTATAACCAATCTTTAGTAGCAGGCATGATCGCCTCACAGGGTATGGAGAAAACAGAAGCCTGGCTAAAGGGTTTTGTTGCTAATTTTGCTCGCGCCCCTGCAGGTGGTGATCGGGATCAGATTAAAGCCGTTGCTGCCGGACAATGCGACGTTGCAATTGTTAATAGCTACTACCTCGGTGGAATGATCAACTCTGATGACAGAGGACAGCAAGAGGCCGCTTCAAAAGTAAATTTATTTTGGCCAAATCAAAATGATCGGGGCGCTCATATTAATATATCCGGAGCAGGTATCACGCAATCGGCAAAGAATGTAGAGTCAGCTAAACGACTACTAGCTTTTTTGGCTAATGATGAAAGTCAGCAATGGTATGGTGAGACAAACAATGAGTTTCCAGTGCGGCCTGACGTAGATGTGAGTAAAACATTACATGCCTGGGGCCCTTTTAAAGCTGATCAGTTAAATGTGGGTAAGTTAGGTCAATATAATGCTGACGCCATCATGGCAATGGATCGTGCTGGTTGGAAATAAAGTCAGCAATTTCAGGCTTTAAATTCGCTAACCGATATTCAGGGAGAAGTTGGCGGTTAGGCCTGTTAATTGTCACGGTCATTGTTGCAATACCGGTCTTAGTGATTATTGCTAGCCTTAGCCAACCCTTCTCAAGCGCATGGCAACACCTCGCCGATACTGTACTAATTGATTACATTAGCAACTCCTTGCTCCTTATGGTTGGCGTCGGCTTTGGTACACTAATTTTAGGCGTCAGTGCCGCCTGGTTGACCGCAATGTGTGACTTCCCAGGTCGTAAAATATTATCGTGGGCCTTTCTATTGCCTATGGCGATGCCTGCCTACATTATTGCCTACACCTATACCGGCATATTAGATTTTGCTGGACCTGTTCAAAGCACTCTTAGAGCAACATTTGGCTGGGGCTACGGTGACTATTACTTCCCTCAAATTCGCTCTCTGGGCGGTGCTATCTGCATGCTCTCTTTGGTGCTTTACCCTTATGTTTATATGTTGGTTCGAATCGCCTTTCTAGAGCAGTCTACCGCGGTACTAGAAGCCAGCCGCAATCTCGGTAAAAAACCTTGGCAGACGCTTTTCTCAGTCGCACTTCCCATGTCTCGACCGGCGATAGTAGCAGGCGTCAGCCTCGCTTTGATGGAGACGCTAGCAGACTATGGTACTGTGGCCTACTTTGGCGTTAGCGCCTTTACAACGGGCATCTTTCGGACTTGGTATGGGTTGGGTGAATTAACCACTGCAGCACAGCTGTGTGCCTTTTTGTTGCTATTTGTATTTGCTCTTATCATGGCAGAGCGCTGGTCTAGACAGCGTTTGCGGTTCCACCATCATTCTGCGAACAAAAAATTGGTGCGTATGCAACTGAATGGATGGCATGCCTACCTCGCATTATTAATCGGGTGCTTGATAGTAGGTATAGGTTTTGTAATACCCGCTATTCAACTCCTGATATGGGCGTCTAGTCGCTGGCAAGAGAACATCAATGGTGAATTTTTAAGCTTACTCCTTAATAGTTTCTCCCTTGCCGCAATTGCTGCAATCTGTTGCGTGGTAGTGGCGACATTTTTGGCCTACACCAAACGCGTTTTTAATTCTCGCGTAGAGCTTGGCGCAGTAGGTATTGCTAGCCTTGGTTACGCTGTACCCGGCACCGTCATCGCGGTGGGCGTGCTAATCCCTGTGGCATGGCTGGACAATAAAATAGATTTTTTAAGCAGAGCTTGGTTCGATATCCCAACTGGACTGCTATTAAGCGGAACCATTGGTATCCTTGTCTTCGCCTATGTCGTCCGTTTTCTTTCTGTCTCTTTAAATACTGTAGAATCAGGGTTGAGCGCTATAAAGCCGAGCATAGATGAGTCGGCTCGCTCTCTTGGGGCGGGCCCTGGACAAGTACTAAAACGGGTGCATCTCCCTATTCTGCGAAGCAGTCTATTAACTGCTACGCTACTCGTGTTTGTCGACGTCTTGAAGGAATTGCCAACTACGCTTATTCTTAGGCCGTTTAATTTCAATACTCTAGCAGTTCGCACCTATGAGTTAGCATCTGATGAGCGGCTTGTTGATGCAGCTCTGCCAGCACTAGCGATTATTGTCATTGGTCTCTTACCTGTGCTATTAATTACAAAAAGTATTCTAAATGAACGAGCAAGTCATGAATGATCAACTTGTTATAAATGAGGTTACCGTTGCCTATAGCAATGTCACCGCAATATCCAAGGCCTCCTTCTCTCTTGCCGAGGGTGAAATAGGCTGCTTATTGGGCCCTTCGGGGTGTGGTAAAACGACACTCCTAAGAGCCATTGCAGGTTTTGAGCCTGTCACTGAGGGTAATGTAAGCCTGCATGGAGAATCGATTAGTAACGCTAAATATACTCAGCCTCCGGAAGATCGCGAAGTTGGTATGGTATTTCAAGATTTTGCTCTTTTCCCACATCTTAGCGTTAGTAAAAATATTGGCTTTGGGTTAAGTAAGATACCCGCAAAGCAACGAGATGAACGTATTAACGACATGCTAGCACTGGTGAGTTTGACTAATTCTGCAGAGAAATTTCCTCATGAATTATCAGGCGGGCAACAACAGCGTGTCGCTCTGGCTCGAGCTCTAGCGCCCAACCCGAAAATTCTTTTACTCGACGAGCCCTTTTCAAACCTAGACGCCGAACTGAGAACGCAACTTGCTGCTGAAGTGCGCACCCTACTTAAGGAAAATAGGGTGACCGCACTTATGGTTACACATGATCAGGATGAGGCCTTTGCTATGGCCGATAAAATCGCGTTATTAAATAAAGGGAAGATCGTTCAGATCGATGCGCCCTATCAGCTCTACCATAAGCCCTCGAGTTTGTTTGCCGCTGACTTTATCGGTAAGGGGTCGGTCATCAATGTAGAGATTGATGCCGCAGGACTGCTAGGAAATAATTTGGGTAGCCTCTCAATTCAGACATTGCCAAAAGACATTGGCAATACGGTTAAATTACTGGTCCGCCCAGATGATGTGACCTACGACAAAACGTCGGATACCAAATTACCGATTATCTCTAAAGTCTTTCTGGGACCCAATTATCTCTACGAATTAGCACTGACCGATGGTCAACGAGTCCCCTGCCTGACACAAAGTCACATAGACATCCCCATTGGCGAGAGTTTACCCGTGCGTTTTGACCTGCGCCACGTCGTTATTTTTAACGGAGAGTAACAAGTACTCTAGAGCTTTTATGTTCTCGAACGATCATCGTAATTATCTAAAACGCAGATTATTGGGCGACAATTCAGATATAGATTTAACCCCCATCAGTCGCATGTCGCGCTCGATTTCAATTCGCATCAAATGCAGTGCTCGCTCGACGCCTGGTTGCCCGGCAGCAGCAAGGGCATACAAGTAGAACCGCCCGCCTCCGACTGCCTTAGCCCCTAACGACAACGCTTTAAGGACATGACTGCCGCGCTGGATACCACTGTCCATCACCACATCAATTTTATCGCCCACCGCGTCAACAATTTCAGCAAGCTGATCAAAGGGCGATCGACTGCCATCTAGCTGGCGGCCCCCATGATTTGATATCACTATGCCTGTGCACCCTATGTCCACTGCTCGCTTTGCATCCTCAACACTCATAATACCTTTTAAACAGAATTGGCCGTCCCAGAGTTTAACCATTTCAGCAACGTCGTCCCAATTCATAGATGGGTCGAGCATTTCATTGAGATATTGACTCACTGACACCGTCCCACCCGTCATATCAACAAAGTCTTCAATTTGTGGTAATGAAAATTTGGCATGGGTGAGATAATTAATTGCCCACCTAGGTTTTATTACGAATTGGTATGCCCCCGCTAAAGTAAGGTTCAGCGGCATTGAGAAACCAGTCCTTAGGTCTCTCTCTCGATTACCTGCAGTGATGGTATCAACGGTCAGCATCATTACATCAACACCTGAGGCTTTGGCAGTCTCCAGCATAGCCTTATTTAGCCCGCGGTCTTTATGGAAATAAAACTGATAGAACTGGGGTGTAGAGTGCTTTTTTCGCAGCTCTCTTAAGCCCACCGTACCCATGGACGAGACACCAAACATAGTGCCGAATTTGTCGGCTGCCGCTGCTACTGCACGTTCTCCTTGGTGGTGGAAAAGCCGTTGCAAAGCAGTGGGTGAGCAATAGATAGGCATTTCAAGTTTTTGCCCCATCACTGTGACTGACATATCGACAGTTTCAACGCCGCGCAGTACGTTCGGTACCAAGTCACAGTCATCAAAACTTGCGCTATTTCTACCGTGGGTTATTTCATCATCAGCAGCGCCATCAATGTAATTAAAAATAGGCCCTGGCAAACGCCTGCGCGCAAGTGATCGAAAATCATGAAAGTTATGGCACTGTTTTAAACCCATATAGGTTCTCTTGATTATAGGGAGCTTAATGCTCCTTTTCAGCGTGCGTATTACGTTCGACTAACAGCTGCTCACTAGGACCACCTCACCATAATATAGATAACGAAGTAGAACCAGTATAAGTGTGCCCATTATTTTGATGGGGATACTAACAGATCTACAAGATCCTAGGCTCTCAAACAATATGTACGAATAGTATGAAAGGATCTGTACACTTCGCTCCCATTATTGATCTAAAAGACTATAGATTTTCTTGTTGCGGTGACTCAACTAACTAGCTGGGCTATGATGGCTGGCTTATCAAAAGAACAAACCCTTAGGCGTAAAATAAAAAAATTTAGGAATCCTTATCAAGGCCAATAACAATTTATTGAGGCGACACATAATGAAAAGGAAGACATTTTATCTAGCCCTAACCTTACTTATTGTTAGCGTTACTCAAGGTTGCGAAAACAACACCAATCGCACTGAATCAAGTGCGTCCGTGCAGAATGTTACAGCGCCACGGGCAATGGCTGCCATTGCCATATCTGACAGCTACGGCGCACAGGTCAGCCAGGATATTCTTAATGCCGGTGGCAATGCAGTTGATGCCGCAGTGGCGGCGGGCTTTACATTGGCTGTCACCTTTATTGATGCAGGCAATATTGGTGGTGGTGGCTTTATGACCATTAAGATGGGTGATGAAATTGCGTTTCTTGATTATCGCGAAAAAGCGCCCTTAGCTGCACACAAAAATATGTACTTGGACACTGAGGGCAATGTGATTGACAATATTACTTTGATCGGCGCTCAAGCTGTTGGTGTGCCCGGCACTGTCGCTGGATTTTGGGAAGCTCATAATAAGTTTGGTAAATTGCCATGGAAAGATCTGATCAATCCAGCTATAAAATTGGCTAGAGACGGTTTTATGCCAGCTACAGCTCTCGTCGATAATGTTCATCGTTTGAAAGGCCAGTTTGTTGGCAAAACTAATTTTAATGCCTATTTTGAATCGATGAAGGTCGGCCGTTTATTTAAACAACCAGAGCTAGCTAAGACCTTAGGTCGTATCGCGGAAAGTGGGGCGGACGATTTTTACCGAGGTGAGACAGCGGCGCTTATAGTAAAAGAGATGCAGGCAAGTAATGGCCTGATCACAGAGGAAGACTTAGAAGGTTATAGCGCAGTTTGGCGTGAACCGGTGCGTGCGAAATGGCGCGAGTATGAAGTCATCTCTGCTCCGCCGCCTAGTTCAGGCGGCTTTGCTATTGTGCAATTGTTAAAAATGAAAGACTACTTAGGTGATTCCTTTCAGGGTGTCGATCATAACTCTGCACAGTACATTCACTTAGTAGCCGAAATGGAGAAAAGGGTGTTCGCCGATCGTGCTGAGTATTTAGGAGATCCTGACTTTTTTGATGTGGATATCAATACATTAATCAGCAATGATTATGTTTCCAAGCGTGCAGCCGAGATTAATCCGACAGCAATATCACCCTTAACCAGTATTAACCCCGGGCTAGAATCGCCCAATACCACCCATTATTCCATCGTGGACCAGTGGGGTAATGCGGTGTCTAATACTTATACCATCAACTGGGATTATGGCAGTGGCGTGGTCGTAGGAGGCGCAGGCTTTTTACTCAACAATGAAATGGACGATTTTAGCGCCAAGCCAGGCGTTCCGAATATATATGGTGTCGTGGGTAATGTAGCCAATGAGATTCAGCCTGGCAAGCGGATGCTGTCATCTATGTCACCGACCATTGTACTGAAGGACGGTGAAGTAGAGATGGTACTAGGCACGCCCGGAGGATCAACTATCTTCACTACTGTTTTTCAAGTCATTATCAATATTTTAGACTTTGGAATGACCCCTATTGAAGCAGTTGGAGCGACACGGTTTCACCACCAGTTGGTGCCTATAGATCTTATTACCTACAGCGGTTACACCATTGGCAGGCCGTTGCCAGAACAGACAATTAAAGAGCTTGCCAATAAGGGCTATCGGTCAGAGCCTCACGCTTTTGAGTACGGTGATGTTCAGATAATTGTGAAAGACGGCGACTCTTGGATTGCTGCTTCAGACCCCCGTGATCGCGGCGAATCAAGGGTTTTTGACGTAATCTCAAAAACCCTTGACCACTAGGCCATTAGAGCAAGTAACTCTTACCTATAGAGTTACTTGCAGTTTAATACCTATATTTCTCCCTGGTAATGGAACTTCGTCCTTCACGAAAGACGAGTGGTTTCTAGCCACTTCATCGAGTAAGTTTTTAGCAAAAAATGACACTCTTGCAGTCTGCTTTTTACCGAAAGTGAAGGTTTTAACTGCATTAAAATTCAACATGTTAAAGCCACTGGTAACCGTTTCATTGCTACCAAGATCTCTTTGAGACCCGACATCTTTTAAATCAAGCTTTAACTCCAGACCATTTTGGGCGTAGGAAATTCCATAAATATTCCGATCAGGAGTCATACGAGGGATATTGCTATCATCACGGAACTCTCCAGCGACTGAATCACGACCAAATGATAAAGTTAGGTCGCCGTCACCCAGTTCAAAAACGGTACCCATCTCTAATTCATAGCCGATAAATTGCGCATTCTGCTGCAAATAATTGGCCTTAATTAAGCCGCCATGATCATCTTCGTCATCATGCTCTTCGTGCACTTCTGCAGTTTCGTCTTGGAGGTAGATATAATTAGCGACATCATTTTTAAACAAGGTAACCGTTCCAAAAATACCTTCATGCTCATAAGACAGGGTTGCATCAAAGTTTGTCGATCGTTCAGACTCCAAATCAGTATTACCAATCTCCAAGCGGCCAGTGGCCAGATGCGCGCCGTTCATGAATAACTCCATAGCGGACGGGGTCCTTTCAACCATTCCAGCACTGACATTCAAGTCAAAGTTTTCATTGAGATCTTTACTAAGGCTCATCGCGAAGCTTGTCGCATTATAATCTTTGGAGAAGTAGTCCATCTCTTCGTCAGGATGTTCTTCCTCATGCTCGTCGTGATCTTCTTCCTCATGCTCGTCATGCTCTTCTTCGTGACTAATTGAGCCTTTTCGACGTGTGCGGTCATGTCGTATGCCTAGGTCAAGATGGAAGGAATCTACCTGTTTACTAAGATAGTAGCCCAAAGTCATTTCTTCGCTGACCGTTGGGTTCATAAATGCCTCTTCCCCCAAAATGGACATATCCTCATCGACAAAATTGATTGATATTTTTTGCAGAAGGTCATCGTTGGATAAGTCGAAAATAGCACCGTATTCTCGAGATTCATTACTGAACACTGTTGGTCCCTCTGCATGATCTTCATCACCATGCTCCTCGCCTTCATGCTCCTCACCTTCGTGCTCCTCGCCTTCGTGCTCTTCTTCAGCATGCTGTTCGGTCAACGAATAATCAGTATCTCTGATGAAATAATTGACCTTTTTCAACCAACTATTACTGACGATATATGCGCCTTCTAAATTGACCACTTCTGAGTCAGTCGTAGAGAAAATTCGCTCTCCCTCATGCTCTTCGCCCTCGTGCTCTTCTCCTTCGTGCTCTTCTTCGTGCTCTTCTCCTTCGTGCTCGTCTCCATGTTCATCGCCATGAAACGGAATACCATAGATGCTCTCAACACTGCTGACAGACACGCCGAAGTAGCCCCAATCGCCTACTTTAGAGACGCCCAAACGAAGTGCTTTGTTCTCAAAATCAGAATTAGACAGGAACCCTACTTCTTCTTCTTCATGCTCATCTTCATGCTCATCATCGTGGTCCTCGTCATGAAGTATGGCGCCAGTTGGAACATCAAAATTATCGAACTGAGAATCTTTATAGGCAAAACTGAAATTCAAACCGCCAAGATTATTTTGGTAAGAAAGGTTATGGCTATCGCCGTCATTAACCGACTGCGCTTCCAGACCAAGCTTTAACTCTGAGTCTGTGAAATCTTCTCGTGCAATAGTGCTATCAACAATATTAATGATGCCGCCGATAGTGCCATTGGCGTAGAGTAGCGAAGACGGCCCTCTGACAATTTCAATTTGTTGTATGTTGTTCAAATCAACATCGTTAACATGGTCAGCGCCAATTCCGCCAACATCCCTCACAACCATCCCGTTATTGAGAATTTTAACGCGATTTCCTGACATACCACGGATAATCGGCTGGCCAACGCCTGATCCATAGTCCGCTGATGAAACGCCTAACAGACCGTCTAATGATTCTCCTAGACTTTGAGAGGCATTGATTGAAATATCTTCACCACTGACCACATGAAGTGGATTTTCAATATCGCTTAATGTTTGATCGATCAAAGATGATGTAACGATCACTTCTTCTATTTCATTTGCAATTGCATTAACACTTAATAAAGCGCTCACCAAAACGGGAGCATAGATACGTGGGTTCATTAGAGAACCTCCTAAAAAATTTAAATTTAATGTTTAGTAGATAAAATTAAACTTAAACTTTAGGCGGTGCTCGAGAGAGATAGAGAGAGAATCTTGAACGTAAGGGCCCTGAAACAGGCTCTTGGGAAAATAGGTCAATAACAAAACTGGCTACAAGTACATCACTGGCAGAAGAAACTAGGGTGCCTTTGAATACATGGCAACTATCACACTCTAATTGTGCACCAAAGTTTTGGCCAAAAGTATGCGTCGAGTCGTGGGCTAGATTATTAGCCACGAAAAACACCGCCATGAGCAGCAGTAGCGCAGAATACTTTTTAAACCTAATCATTGACAAGACTACAACCTTTTAATGCACTGATAATTTTAAAGGTACTGACCTCGGCACTATAGAGAAATTTTATTTTATTGCAAGGCATAGAACATTACAGCTTGACAATAATGACTCTTAATTAACAACAGTGTTTTGACGTAAAGTCCTCCGCACAGCTGAAAATCAATCGTTTGCGTTGTGGATCCATATTTTCCAGGGTTTTGCGCATAAACGACAAGCGTGGGTTATTTTTCAATACACCCATGTGACGGCTTACAAACCGCCAGTAGAGTCCATCAACGGTATTGCACCAATCGCCTTTTTTATAGTCACTCATTTTTAAAATATAATTTGACCCACAAATGTATGGCTTGGTGGCAAAAATACCACCATCGGCAAAGGTTCCCATACCAAAAACATTGGGGGTCATAACCCACTCTGAGGAGTCTACATACATTTCCATAAACCAGCGGTAGACATTTTTTGGGTGCACCTCACACAATGTCATAAGGTTAGAAATAACCATCAATCGATTAATATGGTGGGTATAACCATATCGATCAGAGAAATTAATGGCATCATCCAACGGCGGTATCCCGGTATCACCAGAATACCAACTGTCTTTTAGCGACCCGCTAAAATTAAAGAAGTTACTCTGCAGTTGGGTCTCACCATGATGCTGATAGACCCCTCTAATAAACTCTCGCCAACCAATAATTTGTCGTAAAAAGCCCTCAACCGAATTCAACGGCACATCATACTCTGCAGTGAATTCTAGTACTTTATCAATAATGTCATTGGGCGTAATTAACCCCATATTTAGGGAAGGGCTTATTGCGCTGTGAAACATAAAGGTGTCATTTTGCAAAATTGCATCTTCGTAGATACCAAAATTTTCAAATTTAACCTTTAAAAAATAATCGATATTCTCCAGAGCATCTGCGCGCGTGAGAGGCATCCAAACATCATCCATTTGCCCTGGGTGATCAGAAAAGTTTGACTCAATGGTAACCTTTAACGATTCAATATATTGAGACTCTCTGGGTTTATAGCGCTCTGGTAAAGGTAGGCCCTTAGGGATTTTCTTGCGATTATCTTCATCAAATGACCATTTTCCCCCCAACGGCTTTTGATTATCATCCATCAATAAATTGAGTTTTTTACGTACCTCTTTATAGAAATTCGCCATGCGGAGAACTTTAGACTTACCGTTAAAAGCCAAAAATTCCTCACGATCTAGTAAAAACATCGGAGATGGTAAAATTGTTAAGGCTAAATTTTGTTGTTCTGCAAAGGCTTTAATTCTTGACTCAAATTCTTTGTCTTCAATTTCAAAAATCTTAAGCATTGTGACGTCATTTACTGAGATATGATTGACTAACTTCTCTTCATAGGTTTGACCAAAATCCTGATGTTCAATATCCAGATACTCAACATCACAATGGGCTGCCCGTAATTCATCGCGCTTTTCACGCATAGCGGTTAAAAACATCAGTATCTTTAACTTGTGATGTCTCTCATAGGTACAAAGACCTAGGTCCTCTGCCATAAAAATGCTATCAGCGCCGATAGACTTAATAATGTCCAAAGAGAACAGTTGGTTACCGAGAACAAGGAGGGTACTTTTAGCCATATTTCTTTAAACCTTTCAACAAACTATGGGATGCTCTTGTTTTACGGGCAGAAAGAAATATTAGCTTACTGAGAATTGAGAATTGAGAATTGAGAATTGAGAATTGAGAATTGAGAATTGAGAATTGAGAATTACTAACGATAAGGCCCCCTGAAAGATCAGCGGGCCTTATTTCGCAGTATTACTTGAAGTTTACTTTGTTGATAATTTGACTATCTACCATGGTACGAATTTCTTCGTAACCTTTTGAAATCCCGTCTATTTCATCTTCATCATCACCATATAACTTCATCCACTCTTTATTGATAGCGTTATACTTTTTTTCGCTAGGCTGCATAGCACCCATGTTTTCATAAGTTATAGTCAACCAAACATTTGGGCTATTTGCACTATCAGACGTATAGACCGAATAGTCTTCGATATAGCCTAGTTTCTTCTGTATCTCCATTCCTTTAACCCAGGTTCTGTTTAAGTTGACCAAGTAATCATCAAGATAATTTGGCTCAACCGCTACCACAGTTAACTGAATATGCTGTTCACTGGGACTGTAATCCTCATACACTTCAGCAAAACTACACATAGACATGGTAATTAATAATAGTATTAACAAGCTCTTCATAGTAATTTCCTTAGATATAGTGAGATCTCATACTAACCGAAAATGAATAACATAAACAACGTACATACTCGATTATTGCGCGAGACTGGTCATTCGAGTTATTTACTAGTCACGGTGTGTTGACGCGAATAAAACGCCAACTTATTGGCAGCGATAATCTCATCTATGTCTAGAATTCTGTAACCTCTAATCTCTGATTTTGAGTATCCAGTGTCATTCATTTTTATTATCTAGACCTCTAAAAAAAACCCTCGATCAAAAAGATCGAGGGTTTTAGATTTGCTAGTACAAACTTCGTATTATTTAGAATGAATAGCTAACACTCGCAGTGACAACTCTCGGCTGACCCAAAGTACCAATTGCAATTCTTGCTGGTTCTCCGCCGCCGGTTAAGCCATTAAAGCTAAAGTTATCGAAGGGCTCAAGGTCGGTGTAATAGTCTTCGCCGGTTAGATTATCGATATTAAGCATTAATTCCCATCGATCATTTTGTAAGCCGAATTGAACATCCATTACTTTGAAACTTGAGTTAGTCAAGGTATCCCAAGGAGCTCCACCATCCTGCTCCCCTCTATGGCTTAGCTGAAGGTCTGCAATTAACTCAAACCCGTTATCAAGCGGACGGGCATAGTTGACTGAAAGATTCCAACTCTCTGTCACTACGTTAGAGGTTTCTTTACCGCTAAGGTCTAGATCACCAACCATGGTGCCATTATCCCAAGTGGCATCGACCCAACCTACAGAACCAGATATTTGCAGGAATTCGTTAGCTCGGAAACTGGCTTCAAACTCAAGACCCTTTTGCGTGGAGTCGCCAACATTCAAGAGGGCTTCCATAAGAGTTCCACTTCCATCTGGGTTAGGCACAACGTATTGATAAATACGATCACTATAGTTGCTGTAGAAAAGCGCAGCTGTCAGGCTCCCGCGACCATCAAGACCCGACGCTTTCCAGCCTAGCTCATATTGGACTAGCTCCTCAGGGTCAAGTCCGAGCAGTGTTTTCTCCCCATTAGGGCCAAAAACAGGTGGAGCACCGTCAGCAATGCCATTCCACTGACCGGGCTCATAGCCCTGCGCTACTGAGAAGTAAGCAATGGCATCATCCGAAACAGTTTTAGTCATAGAGAAATTACCAAGAACTTGAGTATCTGATTGGGATGCTTTGTGGCCAATATCGACCGCCTCCCTTTCAGCTTTCCAACGGTCCAATCGCAGACCGAAAGCCACTTCCCACTCGCCGAGATCAATAGTGGCGTTAGCAAAACCCGCCACCTTACTATCTGTCTGGTCACTGGTTTCAAAGGGAACTGCAAAATTCATAAATTCATCAGCACCTAGAATTAGCCATCCCAGATCTAGCGTTGAGCGCATACTAGTTTCACCCTTACTCGTATAGAGACCACCCATCCACTGCACATTACTATCATTATTAGAAGTTATGCGTAGTTCTTGGGTCGTAAATTTATAGGTTTCGGGTCGATTGGTATAAATGAACCAAAGTTGTGTACCGTCAACATCTGTCTTTCGCAGACTGTCTGTATCAGAATAAGACGTTATTGATGCGATGTCATATCCATCTCGTTCCCAAACCATCTCCAGCGAAGCGCCTACAGTATCCCGATCGTGCTCTGGAAGATTATTGACATCCAATATGTTGGAGTACTGCATGTTAGCGGGCACTTTTCCTGTGTTTGAGTAGGCAGCCCCATCAATTAACTCTCGCGACCAATTATTGGCTGGGCCATCATACTCGCTATAACGTGCAGTGGCATAGATAGAAAATGTATCAGTGACGTTGCCCGCCAATGAAAGTCTAACCGCGCTCTCTTCGTATTCAGTAATATTCTTTGGATGGTTGGAGATTTGTCCGAATACTGGCGAAGGAGAGTTGGGATTAGTCATAAAGCCCTCATCAGTTCGGTTATAACCAAAAACTCTCATCGCCCAGTCGTCATTAAGCGGTAAATTAAGGCTGACCTCACCGTCGACTATGCCCTGTCCACCTGCTAATAATTTAACTCGTCCAGACATTTCGTCCGTCGTAGGGCGTTTGGTTACGTACTTTATTGCACCACCAATATTACTTCCACCATACATAGTGCCCTGAGGTCCTTTTAGAACTTCAATACGCTCTATATCGCCAAATCTCGAGGATGCATCACCCTTATAGATTTGTACATCATCAACGTGAAATCCAACACCCTGTGTCAAACCAAATGCTCCGATACCTCGAATAGAAACGTTGGGATAACTATCAGCACGCATCGAAAGGTTCACATTAGGTACAGCTAAACCAATTTTATTAAGGCCTTTAATGTTCTGTCTAGCCGCAGATTCCCCAGTAATCATCTTAATGGAGTCCGGAATTTCTAGCATACTTTCATTACGTTTACGTGCGGTGACAACGATTTCCTCGAGCTGCAGAGAGGTCTCGTCTGCAAGCGTTGTGCTTGAAAAGCCTCCGACAGCCAATGCAATAGATGTCATAGTCCAAAAACTTGAATTTTTTTCTCTTTTATTCATTATACTTCCCCCTAAAATAGTAACCAAAACAACCAACTCGCCATAGCTAAAGTTGCTTGAAATTCGCAATAATCTGTAACAAGACTACCGAAATTAAAGTGGCTTGACCCGTCTAGACACATACTCATAGACCATGATTCACCTTAATTTACTTAATCGTATCCATGAGCCAATAAGTTATGGTAGTAAGGGGGTACTACTCTAGAGTCCACGCTGAGTTGCATAGAACGGAGATGGAATTGAAGTGCATAACACGCAAGGAGCTATATTGCTGAGGGTTAGTACTTAAAAAGCACCTACCTACTTTTTAATAGGGGGCAATTAGTGGCTTATATAGTGTCACCACTGCTTATTTAACAGACCAAATATAGTATCAGAGCTCGTCACTCTTAACGCTAAAGCAACATGGCTTTCATCGGCATCTCGACGTGGTTACCCACGCCAGCCTGTTCATGAGAGAGATAATTGAGACAGGCAACACGCAATACAGAGCTCAGATTGTTCACTTTACCCGTTTTTACCATACCTTCACGATACAGCTCTGAAATAAACTGCGATAACTTCAAGCCTTGTTCGTTGGAAATTCGCTCTAACAAATCCCAAATGATGAGTTCTACACAAATGCTCGTAACATGACCATCAACACGCATTGATCGCGATTTCTTCTCGAACAAGGCTGCTTCGCCTCTTAAAAATATTTCACACATCTGATACCCCCCATACCGCTTTAGAACTCAAAATGGAAAAAATTCAATCGACACAAGTTCTACTAATGTCTAAGTCAGCATACTTTACATCAATATTTATTTTTGAACAAACATAACTATTATGACCTTAACCCCTTTTTTTTAAGAGGTTAATATCACGCCAAAAAAAGCGAGAAATAAGACATAATAGTCATTACTTGATTACAGATTAATGATAATAATTGCGCCAAGGGGAATAAGATGCTCCATAAGCGTTTAATTAAGAATTTTCTCTGGATGAATTAACTTCAAGTCTAGATTTACACCAATTAAACACACCATACCTCTCTGCCTACATTTCATGAACGTATTGCATAGGATCTGGCATGCGAAATATTGGCTACCTAGGTTTCATAGTCCATCGCTAGAATGTCCGCATTTTGTGCGAGCTTTGCTCCCACAGCAACATGTGCAGGATGGCTAATATAGCGCTGTAATGAACGCTTATCTGTGAGGGTTACGATAATTCCATGGGTAAAACCATTGGATCGATCGGTCATATTTTTCCCGCAGTAAATACTCGTAATATCGGTAATTAGATGCCCTAGATCGCTAACCTCATCAAGTAATTTCTGCATTTTTTTTTCAGAGCATTGATTTTTTTTCTTTAACCAAACTATATGTTTAAGGGACATAAATTATCTCAGAAATCACGCATCGGAGAAATAAGGGGTGCCGCTAAAACCTAATCGACACCCAAGAAGTACAGTAGCCAATCCCTCTTGGCTAAGGAGGGTAAACCTAATAGCTAACTAGTGAACTTTCAGCATCGTAGATGCCAATAAGGTTGTATCATTTGGATTGCTGCTAGGTATTAGTTCTACGCCAAATGCTGCTGCTAGCTCTTTATACTCCATCCATGAGAGTACGGCAGAGATTGGTGTCCCTTTCCCTTCATCAAAAATAAGAGGACCGTATACATTAGCGGTATAAATCAAATCTTCGTCGGTCACCCGCTGGGTGGCATCGTGGCGAGCGCCCGATGGCTCGAAAAACCATACACCTGGGCCATAACCCTCGGGAGGGCCGGCACGATAACCAATGTGTCCATTAAGAACAAGGAAATCACTAGCACCAATGTGAGTGTGTCCAGAGGCAACTCCATTCTGTCGCACAATCAATGAGATATAACCATTATCTTCACTAACCCGTAGAATTTTCAAACCAATATCAGGTAAATTAGGGAGAATGACCCATGGCACCTGCTTAGTGTCGACGAAGTGAGGATGATTATAGTCTTCAGAATTTGCTGCTTGACCCTGCACTGGGTCAACCAATTTTTGGGCGTTGTGCCCAGTAATTGCGAGTGGCTCAGGAATATTTTTCAATTCCTCTGGCCGATCTTGGATACAACCCGATAGAGTGCTAGGTACAAGCGTCACGCCATTTTGTCTAGCCAATCGCATAATATCAAGACTAGTTAAAATGCTTTTTATCATTTGCTGCTCATCCAAAAAAGCGACGGCACCATAAAAATTCGCTAGGAACTCCGACTCCTCATCAGCATGCATTGCTGCGACCTTTGAATTTGCCGAAATATAGCCCCAAGTACCCGGCGTCAACTGGCTTTTCTTATTATCCTGTGTATAAGTAATGTGTCCAGATAATAGCGTTAGATCCATTCCACTTAGATAAACCGCCGCTGGCATTCTTGAACCAGCATCGAGTTTGACAATAACTGAATAGGAGCCCGTTTCAGCACTAGCTCTCATAGTCTTTACAGACATGCCTGGCGCTTCTTTGATTGCGATCCATGGCAATAAGTTTGTATCGACGCCCCCCTCTATACCGGTAGGGTTATAATCTGGATTATATTGTTGTGTATCTTGACTCATAAGTTACCTCACGCAGTTAATTCTTTTTAATTATATTTCTTGCAAAAATTTAAACTAAAACTAGTCGTCTTAGGTAGTAGATGAATACTACCTGAGGGCTTGTTATGCTGACAATACAAACCTCCCATTTCCAAATAATTAGCCCCTAGATTTGTAAAATAAACGAGCTACTCATTCCTGTCAGTTGCCAGCCACAGCACTGGTAATAATCTTAGAGGTGCCCTGTGGAGATAGCACTTCTATCCAATAACCATCTGGATCTTTTATGAACGCTAAGCCCTTCATCGATCCGTCATCGGGACGCTTAACGTACTCTACACCAAGTTCATCGAAGCGCTCACAGGCGGCATAAACATCTGGAACTGTGATACCAATATGTCCAAAACCCTTGGGTTCCTCATTCCCAGAATGGTAACCACCAAAATTATTGTCTGCTTCGGTGCCCCAGTTATGGGTCAGTTCGATCGCACCTACCTGATTAAACACCCAAGCAACCTTAGCCGGCCCAGATTCTGGCGGTTCTCCAACCAGTCCATTCTCATAAGCGAGGAAATAGAGTGAAAATTCCATAGCAGCAAAGTCATATTGATCGAGTAATGTCATACCCAACACATCTTGGTAAAAAGGGATAGAAACTGATGGATCTTTGATGCGGAGCATTGTTTGAGTTAGTTTGTAATCTTGCGTAGAAGGATTAGTCATTTTTTAAGCCACTTATTTTTATTTTAATGAATGCTTTATTGCTTGTTGTCTAAGAAATAAAGCACACCATAGTCTTACTAGTCTCTAGGAAGGTGCGCAAACACGCTGTTAGTTACACCTCCATCAACAACAATCTCATTACCTGTTATGTACTGGGCTGCTTCGGAATCTAAAAATAACATCGCGTTAGTGATGTCACTAGCAGTACCCAGCGAGCGCAAAGGTACGCCACTACTGCGCTTATCACGCACCTTCGGATCTTCAAAAAAAGTCTTCGACATCCCCGCATCAATAAAACCAGGCGCTATAGAATTGACTCGAATACCCAAAGGACCCCACTCAAGTGACATTAATTGAGTTAAGGAGTGGAGTGCAGCTTTGGTAGCTGCATATAGACCAACGCCTGGCGCAGGGTGAATTCCGTTGACCGAAGTTATATTAATAATGTGTCCCGAACCTCTAGCGATCATGCCCTTAGCCGCAATTCGCGAGCAGAGACTTGGGCCTAGCAAATTAGTCTCTATCACTTGAGTATAGTCTGAGACTGTTTGTTCATGCAGCGGTCCTATGCGAACAATACCAGCATTATTAATCAACAGATCGGGTGCCTCACCGAATTGGGCAAAGGCTGCTTCTACCGCCGCGTTATCACTTACACTAGCCACTAAAGGTATGGCATTGCCAAGTCTGCTCGCCGTTGCTTCAGTCTGCTCCCTATCGATATCCATAACGCCAACTTGATAGCCCGCTGAGATCAAGGCAGATGCCATATCTGACCCCAAACCGCTAGCGCCACCAGTTACAATTGCTCGTCTCATAGATACTCTCCTCGGGGTTCGATATCACCCATTAATTAATACGTAATAGGCGTCTTGCATTGTCGGCAAGCAGCTTCATCCATTTAGCATTGCTATCGACCTTATGCTGATCCCAACCAGCAAAATTAGTCCCCAATACAAGATGATTTGTTCCTAGCATGTTGGTTACAAAATCTAATACCCGTGGATCATTAACATGATTATCAAACCATAGCTTTGATACATACGTCTCGAATGCCCCGTCTTTACAAAGCGTCTCACTCGCCCAAGGGCGACGCAATCCTGCCTCATTGAGTCGGCCCATCAGCATTGGAATGGCGCCACCAGCATGGCTAAAGCAGATATCTAACTTCGGGTGTCGTTCTAGCACACCACCATAAATGAGCGTGGAGATAGCTAACGTCTCCTGAGCAGCAAAGCCTGTCAGTATATCAAGATCATACTGGTTTAGATTTTGATCGCCTCTAGGTCCGTCTATGCCTGCAGGAGCCGGGTGGATAAATAGCGGAACGTCTAGTGTTACTAATTTCTCATAGAATGGATCTAAATCAGGGCTATCTAAGTGTCGGCCAATATCAGTTCCTATATATGCTCCAATCAAGCCTAATTCTGTGACCGATCTATCTAATTCATTGCAAGCTGCCGCAATATCTTGCATGGGCAATGCCGCTAGGCCACGGAAGCGTTCTGAATACGCATTAATGCGTGCTGCCAGCGCATTATTGTGCTGTTCGCAAAAATTAATAGCATCAGTGGCAGCAATAAAGTAAAAATAAGTAAGAGGGTTTGGCGACAACACCTGACAATCTATCCCCGCTGCATCCATTCCTGCTAGGCGAAGATCCATGTCCATAAAAGCACTGTTCTCATACTTCACACCATGAAGATAATAGTCGCCGATACGAAACCACGGCTTGTTATCTTCGCTGAGCCCAATTTCAGGACCAAATATACCAGCCTGATGCATACTCTCGGGCAAGACAATGTGAGCATGCACATCAATAGTTTTTGCATTCAACATTGTAGTGGTCAAGAGTCCTCCTAAATGGTCTGTGCGCAGCCGCCATCGACTGGTATAGCAGCACCAGTGATGTAGCTGGCAGCTGGTGACGCAAGAAAAAGTGCAACTGCAGCAATTTCTTCAGGCTCCGCCATTCGCCGTAATGGGATATTCGCAATCAACCCGCTGGCCAGCTCCTGTCGGTCTATGCCTTCAGCCTGGGCGCGCGCTTCAATCAACTGATCTATGCGCTGAGTCTTAGTCCAGCCAGTACAGATGGTGTTTACTAAAATATTATATTTCGCAACTTCATTAGAAAGTGTTTTAGCCCAGCCCAGTGCGCCAAGGCGCAAGCTGTTAGACAGCAGCATAGAGTTTAACGGCTGTTTAACCGAGTAAGAGGATAAATTAATGATCCGGCCACTCCCAGAGTCTTTCATTCCAGGCAAAACTCGGTCTGTCAGACGAATCGCGGATCGTAAAGTAAGATCAAAGGCCGAGCCCCATTGTTCATCATCGATACTGTCATGATTGCCCGAGGGCGGCCCCCCAGCATTATTAACCAACACATCTACTGCGCCCCACTGGCTCAATACATTATCCATCATATTATTTATATCGTCCGCCCTACTAAGGTCGGTGACAAATGAAAGTACTGGCTTACCGGTCAAAGCTTCAATTTCCTGCCGAGCTATTTCTAATTGCTCGACCCCGCGAGCACAGATTGCCACCTTTGCACCCGCTCGCTGAAAAGCACACGCGGTAGCTTTGCCAAGACCAGTACTCGCAGCACTCACTAGAACGCGCTGACTCGATATATCAATATTCATAGACTAATCTCCAGCTGGGGCAACGAACCCGTTGTCATTATTTATTTTGGGCTAATTCAAAGGTCAATAAATCATTGGAGTACTGACCTACTTGCCAGCCAGGTATAGACCAGTCACTTGGCAAAGGTTGATCAGTATTGACTAACTTCCCAGCCTTAAAAACCGCTTTAATATTCTTTTTATGCCCCATTAAACTGATATCTTTCTCGAGATCTCCCTCGACTAGGACTAGATCTGCAATATAGTTTTCTTCGATGCGACCAAGTTCTTTTTGAAGACCAAAAATACTAGCTCCAGCCTCAGTTGCACAAGCAATAGCCTCCAAAGGGGTTAGTCCCAGATGCTCTACGAATAAGCCCATCTCTCGATAATGCCATTCGCCATATGGAGTTACAGAAAAACCGCTCTCACTCCCGCACATTAAAGGGACCCCAGCATCGTAAGCGCGACGTATCATAGCGGCACTTTGCGATATTTCATTTCTGAATATCTTTTGCAGAGCTGGGTTTGACCCAATTTTATCGCCATGCTCGATTAGGTTGGCCAAAAAGGTAAAGGTAGGGACCAGAGGAACCGCTTTATCAATCACCGCCTCGAGAGCCTCCTCATCCATATATGAAGCGTGCAATATCATGTCAAAACCGGCGAGCGCAGCGTCTCTAGTACTAGAAGCATTGCGACAGTGGCCAACGACCGGAATCCCTAAGGCATGTGCTGTGTCACAGACCAGTCGCAACTCATCCAATGTCCAAGCTTGAATTTCTCCATCACCATGCTTTGGAGTTTTGCGAACTGGAAGGCCGCTGACATGCACCTTGATCCAATCACAGCCGCCTTTTACCTGGCTGCGGATTTCACGAACGATCTCGTCGGCCGTCTGAACGATAACAGCATAACCAAGCTTGCCGCTATCGGGTAATAACCGGCCAGCAGTGCCACCAACACTGGTAATCAAAACATTACCACCAGTCGCCATGCGAGGCCCTTGCACAACCCCAGCTTCCATAGCATCTCTAAGATCAACACCAACATCAAATATGCAGTCAGCATCAAAAAAGCTCGTTACTCCAGACCGCAATACCTTTTGTGCATTTACTGACGCAATAATACTGGCAAGCCCCGGCCTACGATGGAAAAACAGTTCATCATTGGACTTAGGCCGATCAAAGCTGATATGGCAATGTGCGTCAATAAGACCTGGGATAAGGGTGCAGCCTGATCCATCAATAATATTGACGGTCTCTATAGATTTGGCAGCGGCGGTCGCTTTATCACCAAGCGCAACTATGCGGCCGGCCGAAAAAAGCACAGCAGTAATCGACTGCTGCCCCGCCGAGATGACCTTAGTATTGTTAATTAAAAATGAGTTGTCCATTGGTTAATTCCCTTGCAATTCTTGCCTGTGGCTCGCCGAAGCATGCCTATTTGTCTTCATACGATATGCGTGTGGGGCGTTGCCAGCTATCATAATCTCCTTCCATAAATGACGCTATCCAGCGATGATAATTTTGCACTGCTGGTTCGTTGCGACCAAAGATGAAGCTATTGTTGGCAGCCGAATTTAATCCTGATTGTATGGAAAAGCCAATTCCATAGTCTTCTTCTCGAACGGCCTTCAATGTCAACGCACTAAATGCCTCTGTGGCTGCAATCTGCTCTTCTGTTTCTGGCTTTTGTGCTACCAACACTGTTTGACGAGTAATTGTCGTGGCGGGCGTTTCCCCAGGGAAAACTTGGCTGACTAGACAGTGGTCACCGAGAATTCCGGAAATAGATAGGTTTGGAAATCCTGAGTGGATGAGGCGGATATGCTCTTCAGGCTGCCACTCGGCCTTGGGCTGTTCGACTAGATCGCGTAGCGATTTACGCCCAAAGGTAAGACGCTGATGAGGACCAAAAGTATCTAGCACTAACAAGTTTCCTACGGTGTACTTGCCTACAGTCTCTCGATGCACAAGTTGATGATGATAAGCTTCCAAGTACCCATCCATTGTAACCTTCCAGCCTGGACCGGCTATATCACGCTGTTCATGCATATACCAGTTAGAGAGATCTAATGTGTCTAACTCGCCTCCAAAGTCACCCAACCAATTATCGATATCAAATATCTCGCCAGGTGTTAGGCAAACCCACACAATCCCAGATTTTTCTTCACAATGAAGCTGAGTTAAGCCATATTTATCGTTATCTATATCTCCAAAGGTATTGCCGCCATATCGACCGATTAAGTCACCTTTTTGATTATAGCTCCAGGCATGATAGGGGCAGGTAATCATTTGCTGGGTGCCTGATCCTTCTCGGCACAACTGCGCACCACGATGACTACAGACATTAAGCATGGCCTTGACGCTCATATCGTCACCGCGGATAAGCAAGACAGGCACCCCCATAAGAGACATTGCGCGGTAGTTACCTGCTTCAGGAAGTTCAAGGCTAAGAGCTGCTGCAAGAGGTAGATGCATAAAAATACCCTCTACCTCAACGGCATATCTATCAGCATCCCGATAAGCAGATAAAGGGATCTCCATGGTTGATTTAGCTTGATCTGTGGTTTTATGGATGAAATGTTCTAATGCTCTCTCCGTCAGCGCGATAGCCTCAGTACTCATAACTCTTCCCCGGCCGCAAATCGTCGCCAACTGTCCAGGCTTTCAGGAAAATCTGCCGCATGCCAAGCCCCATCAATATAAACCCTATCAGTCTTGTTAAGGCCTTCATTATATTTGGTTACTGGAACATAATAGAAAAAGTTGATCTCTCTGCGACTAAAGCGCCACACCCCTTTCTCACGAATGTAGCTATCCTTGTATTTCATAGCCGCGAGGCTCACAACACCATTTGGAGTCGTTTCTGCATGACTATAAACAAGGCCCGTAGCGCGGTCAGCATTACCAGGGTCAATCGTTGCATGAACATCGTGGGTCCAATGAAATCCCGGACCTCGGGTTTTTAAAATGGCGCTAAACATATCTCGAATTGAGTCACGGCCCGTAGATACCATGGCCCCATTAGGTGAGCAAAAAACCGCATCCTTAGAGAATAAATCAGTCAATCTAGGAATATCATGTTCGTCACACGCAATGGCATAAGCTGTTGCCAGAGTTCGAATCGCCTGATGTGACTCTAGATGATCTAATCTTTGCAGGATACTTTCAATTTCCTTCATCTTTTTTCCCTATCATTTAAGCTTAGAGCCACAGTCTTCCAGCATACTTATGCTGCTGTTAGTCTAACGAGCTAACTCAGGACCATGCCATGTCACATTATAATGGTAGCTATCGCATATTTCGTATTGGTAGTAAGGGAGTGCTACTTTTGAAGCAGCTTCGATCACTACTATATCCTCAGAATTCTCCGATGCCGGCAATTAGTGCTAGTGAATCTACTGAGGCTTGCGTTGCCTAGAAGATAATTACCTTACCAACTGCCACCCATTCCCAAAATTGATTCTCAGCTTCTAAGGGCCCTACAATAGACGACCGCCAAAATTTTTGCCACCAACCGCGATGTAAAATAAGTTAGTTTTCGCCAAACTTAGTCAGCATTTGCTCATTTGACACGTTAACATAACAAAAAGGTCGAAACTTCGCAGTTAAGGCATTATGACTAGCATCTTGAGTCATATATCTATGGCTAGAAATGATTCGAAGTTATCGCTCCATTTGCTCTATCGATGCCGTGTAGTGAGGCAGAGAAGCTTTAAAAAACAATGCAGCAATCGGAAGCGTCAGCACTCCCGTGAGAGATATGGACCAATTTAATGCGCTGGCATCGTCAAGGATAAAATCGGTTATAAAGGCTGTCAACTGAGGCCCCAATGTCAATCCAAATATCATCATAAGTAGTGCGAACACAGCCGTTAACTGGCCTCTTAGGTCAGCTCCAGCCATTCCACCAACTGCAAGTAAGCCCAGTGTAGCGTAGGCGCTAATAAACATGAGATACAGCCCTATCAAGCACCATGAAAGAAATACTGAGGCCATGAGAGGTGCCAAAAATATCATAGGCAACGCCAGCAAACTAGCATAGATAGCGGCTCTTACTGGGGCGTCCTTATGGCCTTTGGCGCTTAACCAATCCACCGTAAATCCTGCCAGAAAAGTGCCCGCTATTGAGCACAGAATAGTCACAATTCCTAATGTTGCTCCTACTTCGGTGAGAGTCAGATCAAATGTTCGCAGCATCATCGTGGGGCCCCAAAATGAAAACGAGTAAAAGATCATAGACATAAATATAAATCCTGCAAACATTGGTACAAGGGTAGCTTTGTGGTTATTCAGATGAAGAATAATCGCCTTCTTGCTCTTCTGGGACTCTGATCTATGCTGCATATGCATTCGCACCGGTTCCTTGAACGAGAATGCCGCAACCGCAAGAAGTAAGCCAGGTACTCCTGCAATTAAGAAGACGGCTTGCCAAGGCTTAATATGACCGATGAGCGGCAGGGTCACACCACCGATCTCGGTCAAATAGTCAATTAAGTAACCTCCACCCAGCAGACTGATACCTATTCCAAGATAAACACCAGAAGTAATAATAGCCATGGGGGTCCCACGCTTATTAAGAGGGTAATAGTCGCCAAGTAATGACACGCTGGTTGGCGCAACTACAGCCTCTCCAACAGCGACGCCTATACGAGCACCAAATAGCTTAGTGAATGTATTGGCAAAAATAGCCGACACCGTCATAAATGACCAAAGAAAGATACCGCTACCCAGGACCCTATTCCTCTTCATATGATCTACCGCATAGCCAATGGGAAGCGCCATTAACGCATAGAACAATGAAAAGGCTGCCCCGCCCAGTAGAGCAATTTGCGAATCTGAAAGATCAAAATCCTGCTTAATAGGCTCAACAAGCATGGCGGGTATTTGTCGGTCGACAAAGGCTAACACATTCGCTAACGCTAAAATCAGTACCGCATTACGCGCCTGTTTCTTAGGGGGATAGTCGTTTTTGGATGAGGAAGTATTCAAGGGAAAATCCATTTTATTGTCATTTTTATTTTTCCTATACTAGCGAATCTATGCGATAAAAAATACAGTAACCAACGATATGGTTTTCTTCTAAGGGCCCTGATTTTAGAGCCTTTTCGCTTGGCTCTTGCATCCCATACTTTCGTTAGTCATAGATTTTAATATTTCGCTTCTTGATCTCGTGCGATGAGCATATATTGAATGACATGCGATAGAGCACGAGATCATAGGAGTTAGAGTGTGCTTAAAGATTGAGATTAGCTACTCAATATTAAAATCTCTAGAGTAAAAGTAATTAACGCCTTCCCCCCTCGCAGCATAGTCAATCATAGTGCCAGCCAGCAAGTTGGCATTGATGCTGCGATACCGACTTAAACGCCCAAATAAGAGGGGATCAACAAATTTAGACAAAATCTGGCCCGTTTGTTCTCCCATTCTTTTTTCCTGCCTATGGCCAATCAGCAATCCAGGACGATAAATATTGACGCTTAAGAAACCCAGTGACTTTATTGCCTCTTCTAATTGCCCCTTCGTCCGTAAATAAAAGTTCTTTGAGTTCGCGTTCGCCCCCACCGAAGAGACTAGACTTAACCCTGTCGCACCGACTTCTACAGCTTTTTTCGCCACCGCAAAAGAATACTCAAAATCGACGATTCTGAAGGCTTCACGGCTGCCCGCTGTCTTGATGGTGGTACCCAAACAGAGGTAGAGATGATGACAGTATGGCAACTCACCGTTGAGCAAAAATTGCTTAAAATCTATCTCTAACATTTTGGCATTCGCCGGCAGATCATCAATCTGCCGTCGTGCTAATGCCATTGGCCTATCTCCACGAGCCGCTAATTGACTGAGAATACTATTTCCCACCAATCCTGTAGCACCCGCAATAATAGAATGTGTCATTTAATTCTCCTAGCCTCACGGGTTTGGCATCACTTCTAAGACAATACTCGCCGAGCTCAAAAATACCCATAGAAAGAGTAATATTCTTGGGAGCATAAAGTGTACAACTAAATAGCATCAATATTGGTTGTTCCTTACAATATCCTCAGACATTATTTTTTATTGAATGCGAGAGTCATTAGAATGGATGATTTGGATTGGGCAGAATTTGAGCGCGTTGACTTGAGAGTCGGAACAATTATCGCTGCGGAAATATTCAAAGAGGCCCGCAAGCCGGCCATTAAAATGAGTATAGATTTTGGCAATAAGATAGGTGTTCGGAAATCCTCTGCACAAATTACCGACCACTACACCCCTGAAGATTTAATAGGTAAACAAATTTCAGCCGTGGTTAATTTTCCTGAAAAACAAATTGGCCCAATCATGTCCGAATGTTTAGTAACAGGGTTCATTCAAGAGGATGGTAGTGTAATCCTTGCAGTTCCTGATAAAAAATCAAAGAATGGCGCGCGACTAGCATAATCGGTCGATTTAAAAATCTTAACGTTACGTTATTAGGGTCAGAAGAATGAAAAAAAACGCTAATTTATTTGCTCATTTTCAGCATCACTTCCCAGACGATCTTAATAGCCCTCTCCTAGTGACTGCTGATGATCGTGAAGTCTCTTATGCGCAAGCGGATGAGGCGTCTAGTCGCGTTGCGACTTGCTTATTATCAATGGGCGCCGCTGCGGGTGATCGCATCACCGTGCAGGTGGAGAAGTCTGTCGAAAATCTGTTTCTATATCTTGGATGTCTGCGGGCTGGGCTAGTCTATCACCCGCTGAATACAGCCTACACAGCATCTGAGCTGGAGTATTTTTTAAACGATGCTGAACCCACTATTATTGTTTGTGATAGTAATTCAGTAACTATCATTGAGTCAGTTATTCCTGACATTGGTTTAAAAGCCCTACTTACTCTCAATGCAGATGGTACTGGAAGCCTCATGGAACATGCCAAAAATGCGATTGAAAACACAAATATAGCTTATCGCTCTGGCGATGATATGGCCGCGCTGCTCTATTCTTCGGGCACAACCGGACGCCCCAAAGGGATTATGCTTAGTCACAATAATCTTCGTAAGAATGCAGAAGTTCTGGTCGATACTTGGGGGTTTTCTTCCTCAGATCGGCTACTTCACATGCTGCCTATCTACCATGTCCATGGTTTATTTGTGGGTCTAAGCTGCGTGTTAATGAGCGGCGCCAGCATGTCATGGCATACCTCCTACAATGATGCTGTAGCGATAACTGCAATGTCCGAATGCACCGTAATGATGGGCGTTCCGACGTACTACACACGACTTTTAAATAATAGTCGTTTCAGTGAAAAGTGCTGCGCTAATATGCGCCTCTTTATATCTGGGTCCGCACCGCTTTTGAATGAAACATTTAACGAGTTCGAAGCGCGCTGTGGTCATATGATACTTGAGCGTTATGGTATGTCTGAAACCAATATGAACACCTCTAACCCTTTACATGGAGACCGTCGTGCGGGAACCGTAGGACCAGCACTCGCTGGTGTTTCTGTCAGGGTTGTTGATGATCATGGCCAAGATACAGCAGTGGGTGATATCGGTAATTTGCAGGTTAAAGGCCCAAACGTATTTTCCGGATACTGGCGGATGCCAGAAAAAACCGCTGAAGATTTTACGTTAGATGGGTTTTTCAATACGGGTGACAAGGCCTGTATTGATGGCGATGGCTATGTGTCGATTGTTGGTCGCTCTAAAGACTTAATCATCTGCGGTGGTCTCAATGTATATCCAAAAGAAGTTGAGTTTGTTGTTGATGATATTCCAGGAATCAAAGAATCTGCCATTATTGGTGGGGCTCATGCTGACTTTGGTGAAGTGGTGATTGCGATATTAGTAATAGAAAGTGACATTAACCATGACAAATCATCTATTGAAAAAGACGTTATTGCTCACTGTAAAACTCGACTAGCTAACTTTAAAATACCCAAAAAAGTAGAAATAGTAGACGCGCTTCCACGGAACGCCATGGGCAAAGTACAAAAGAACTTATTGCGTGATAGGTTTGGAAAATAATGACTCAAAAAAAGCCTTCACTCAGAGCTTATGCACCAGTACTTTTCGCTAAGTTTGATGGCTCCGGTTTAAGAAGGATGGGATAGTAACCTTATGAATATTTTCCTTGCTGCGCTAATCATCAGCATGGCCTCATATTTGGCCATCGGTTGGTATGCTGGTCGCAAAGTTAAAAATCTTGATGATTACTACGTCGCGGGTCGCAATGCCCCGACCCTTCTCATCGTAGGTACTCTGGTGGCCAGCTTCATGAGTACCAATGCCTTTCTTGGAGAAATGGGTATGTCCTACCAAGGTCATGGCCCATTAATCGTGATCATGACAGGTGTAAACTGTCTGGGGTATATATTCGGGGCGCTTTTTTTTGGCCGCTATCTTCGACGTAGTCGCGTTCTTACAGTACCTGAATTTTTTGGTCAGCGATTCCAGAGCCGACGGTTGCAATCCCTCGCAGGTTTGACCATCGTCATAGGTCTGACCTGCTATTTAATGGCGGTAACCTGGGGTGTGTCTCTTATCGTTTCTAAGGTCACTGAGATGCCTGCCTGGGCATCTATTGTCTTGGTCTGGATAGGTTATACAGGGTTCACCCTATATTCTGGTTCTAGAGGTGTGATTCTCACCGACACTGTGATGTTTTTATTGTTCTCGAGCGTGGCTCTGGTCGCACTCTATTATATTATCCAATCAGGCGGTGGATGGTACGTCAGCATTGAGCAGTTAGCTGTCTTCCAAGATAAGCCTGGAATTATTTCATGGCATGGTGTTATCGGCGAAGATTCAAACTGGAAAACCTCTACCGATGCGCTTATTTGGGCGCTCATTTTGGGCATAGCCTGGGGCATTGTCGTGGCTGTGAGCCCATGGCAGACGAGTCGCTATTTAATGGCAAAAAACGAGCATGTGGTCATTCGTTCAGCCTGCGGCGCATCCATCGCAATGTTCCTGCTCTACCTTATCAACAGTTATGCGGCGGCGGCGGTCAATCTCAGCAACCCAAATATAGACCCACCAGAAGGTGTCATGATTTGGGTGGCTATGAATCTCATGCCGGCTATTTTAGGAGCAATGCTAGTGTGTGGTATTTTAGCGGCCGGTTTATCTTCAGCCTCAACCTTTCTTTCATTGATTGGATTTAGCGCCAGTAATGATATTTTTCAACGCGCTAAAAATCCTGAAACGCAGCTCAAATCAACGCGTTATACGATTATTATTATTGGGTTGGTCGTTGTCACTTTATGCTTAATTTTACCATCGAACATCTTCTGGATTACCTATTTTGCAGGACCTGTATTTGCATCATCGTGGGGCGTTGTTGCATTTATGAGCATCTGGAGTAGCCGTATCACTGAGGCTGGTGCTTTTTGGGGCATGCTCACCGGATTTTTAGGCAATATTGCAGCGAATTTGCTGGGGGTATTTACTGATGTTAAATTACCTGTCTACCTCGACCCCATTTTACTCGGCAGCGCCTGCAGTTTTATTGCTGTATTCACAGTTTCTGCTGTAGGTACTGTCAGCGTAGAATCAAAACTATTTCGTGAGCGTTTACATCGACTACCTGAGAAAGACAAAAATAGAACAGAAATCGCTCGCACACTGCTTTGGCCAAAAGCCATGATAGTCATCGGTTTAGTTGTTATGGCATTAATGATCAATTTTTATGCCAAGCCCTATCACTATGCCCTTCAGAAAAATAGTGAATCTCAATCGGAGTTACGACCATGAGTGGTGAAATGTTACTTGCGATCAGTTATGGTTCCGTGATGATATTAGGTGGCTCCTTCATTTGGTGGCACATCAAGAATTATTATGATGACTAGACAGTGAGAATGACTAAATCTGATCGTCAATTTTATCCCTTAACGCTGCGGCATGATGGAGCTAGAAGATTATCTTGAAACCAAGACTTTACACGGATTGTAGTTCTCAATTGCACGCTGAACTTAGCACTTAAATGCTTTATTCATGTGCCCTGTTAGAAATTCGCCGATCTCACTAATGGATTGATAGGCCTCAGGCAGTTGATCATCCCATTCAAAAACGTGCCATAGATCCTCCCATATACGAAGATCAACAGACACGCCTTGCCTACGTAAAATGTTCGTCAATTCAGATGATTGACTCATCAGTAAATCACGGCTGCCACTGGTAATTAACGTCGGTGGAAATGTTTCATCAAAATCGCCATTAATTGGAGAAATAATCGGATCATTGAGATCATTTTCACCGGCATAATGTTTAGCGGCGAAATTAACATGCTGGGCTGTGAGTATTGGATCGCGACCATCATTGGACGAAAGGCTGTCCCCAGAATTAGTTAAATCACACCATGGTGACATCAATGCTGCTGCACTTGGCAGTGACATACCTAATATTTTGGCTCGCAACATTAAGGCTAAACAAAAATTCCCACCAGCAGACTCCCCCACGACCGCAAAGGGTCTCTGACTCAGCTCTCGATAAACTGACAGTCCATCATCGATAGCGGCAGGCCATGGATGTTCTGGCGCCAACCGGTAGTGTGGAATAACTACAACCGCGCCTGTAATTGATGCTATTGGCGCCGCGATAGTGAGATCCTCAAATGGACTACCAGAGACATAGCCACCCCCAAATCCATAAAGAATTGGCCAATCTGTTTGTGTATCTGGCGGATACACAAACATGCATGGAGTGCCGCCAATCGCTTTCATCTCGGTCGTAACATTATGCTGTTTGAGTACTCGATCAACCGAAGGCGCAATATTATTTTTAGTGGTAATCCGCAAGCCATCAAGATTTTGGAGAGAGCGGTCTGCCAAAGGTTCTGACGTCTTAGCCAAAACCTGTCTAGCCTCAACGCTGATATGACGTCTATGTTTCAATCTGCTGTATCACTATAAGAGCCTCAGATAACGCAAGGAGAAATATTAATACTCACCACTTAAAAGTGGCTCATCAGTGGATGGAATAGTTTACCTAACATCCCATCTGCTAGTTGGGAGTATAAATATATTCATCCCCTTCAACAAAGTCTTCTGCCAAGGTCTTGTCGATCATAACAGGCAGTTGCGTTGTGGGTAAATAAAGTGGTCCGTTAGATTCTGCCTGATGCTCAGTCAGTAAATCCTTTAGCTGTTTAACAATATCAGGTCGACTGGCAGCTAAATTGTGTTGCTCAGTTGGGTCTGCCGCAAGATCAAAGAGCCAGTGTTGCAGTCCATCAGTAGGTCTATCATTAACTTGTAATTTCCAGTCAACATGACGCACCACCTGATAGTGTCCGCTTTGCCAAAACAAATTTTCACGAGTCCAGTTGGCTGTATCTTGCTTAATCGCCAAAGGTAGTACATTAAGTCCATCTATCACTACATCTGTCGGTTGACTAACACCCGCAGCGGCGGCGATCGTGGGCATCACATCAATATGGGTTATAGGGGTTTCAACCACCGTGCCGGCAGCAATTTTACTCGGCCATTTGATCATCATAGGAACGCGCAGTCCGCCCTCAAACATGGTGATCTTCCAACCCCGATAAGGTTGATTGACCTCAGGAATACCAATGTAGCCGGCACCACCATTGTCACTGGTAAAGATAACTACCGTGTTGTCCGACAGGCCCTCCTCTTCTAGTGTCTCTAAAATACGCCCGACGCTCCGATCAATCGCTCGAACCATTCCGGCATATACGCGTTTTCGATGCGGCTTTATATCGCCCACAGCCTCATAATCTTCGCGAGTAGCCTGCAGCGGCGTGTGCGGCCCCCAATGGGCAAGGTAGAGGAAAAAAGGTCTATTTTTATTGGCTTTGATAACGTTGACTGATTCATCTGTCCAATAGTCCGTTAAGTAACCCTTGGGTTTGAATCTGTCGGCATCACCTGAATTGAACGAATTAGCATAGGTCATTGCTGCCCAAAGGAACTGATCAATAGGGTCAAAAGATAATCTTGCATTAACAACATTAGGGTCGTCCTCCGGAAGATACAATCCACTGGCCATTAATAAACTGTCGTCAAAGCCCTGTTGGTGTGGTGCCATGCCGTTGGTACGACCCAAGTGCCATTTACCCACATGTGCCGTGTAATAACCGCTCGTCTTGAGCATTTCAGCGACCGTCACCTCTTCCGTCGGCAGGCCTTTGTACTCATAGGCTGGGTGCGTGGCCTCCAATGCGTCATCATAAAAAGCAGGTGGAAGATTGTTATCCATTTGTTCAGAGATACTGCTAACCATTTTCCCCATACCTGCCGGTGTGGGGGTAAATTCAAACCGGGTGCGGGTGGGATATCGGCCGGTCATCATCATTGCTCGGGAAGGCGCACAGGTGCTAGCACCTGAATATGACTGGGTAAATACAGCCCCCTCTGCGGCCAACTGATCGATGTTTGGCGTTTCAATGAGCCCACCGCCGAACGACGATATGTCGTTGTAACCTAAGTCATCAGCAACAATAAGAATAATGTTGGGCACAGAGTCATCTTTCGCGCTGTCGGCAACTATAGGACCCTGTTGCCAGGGAATTTCTCTTGCTGGCCCAGTATTAATACTTGCGAATCGGTACTTAACGAACGCAAGTAAAATATCTGTACGCTTAACCCAAGCCACGGAGCCTAAAGCTATCGCTATTATTAATAGTACGAGTAAGGTTTTTTTCATTTCGCTACTCCGAACAACACCAACATCAACATCAACATCAACATCAACATCAACATCAACATCAACATCAACATCAAATAAATTATGGACATTACCTCGTCAAAATTATCCACTTAATCTTTGATCGGGTAATACTACTCTAGGGTAACCTTTACATATTGGCAGTACTTGTGTCAATTTTATGCTGGCTGTTTTTGATTGCAACTAAACGTAACCTAGATAATTGTTGAAGTGACGATGGAATGCTACTATCAAATACTTGAAAAAACCCTTAGCTTATTGAGCACAGAGAACCAATTGAGGTCTAATTTATTATGATACTGGTCAGCAAGCTGTTAAGAAATATGGCGCTAAGTATGCTCATCCCGCTTTTAAGTGGCTATGGTATGGCATTGGAGTCGGCAAACAATGCGCCCATTGTTCAACCCGGCGCACCCGGGCAGCCAACACGCGATCTTGACGCTGAAACTGCTGTAGCGATCGCCGACTCCTCCTATAGCGTGGCTGATGTGCATTTCATGCAGGGGATGATTATCCATCACGATCAAGCACTATTGATGTCTCGTCTTGCTCCTGAAAGAACCAATAATCAAGCTATTCTTGATTTAGCCGGTCGTATTGATGTGTCTCAAGACGATGAAATAAGCTTCATGCAGGGCTGGCTAAACGAGCGTACAGAATCAGTGCCGGATACCGGCGGTACTCATGCAAAACATATGAGCCACACTATGGCTGGAATGGCCTCTGAAGAACAGATGGCACAACTATCCAGATCAAAAAGCACAGACTTTGATCAATTCTTTTTAACCCTCATGATCAACCACCATGATGGCGCAATAAAAATGGTTAAAGATCTCAGGGAACAGTCTGGGTCTGCTTATGACCCACAACTAAATGAATTTGTATCTGATGTCGCCAATGATCAAACAGTAGAAATTGAGCGCATGAATAAGCTCCTTATAGGGCTTTCCAGTGATCCGCGAGCCGGACTGTCTGCAGGACTCTTTAATGCCGAAGAAGCCATCATGAATATGCAGCTGGTAGCAGCTCAGCGGAAGCCCCCGGGATTTTTTGATCCGGCTAATCCTTCAGCCCGTGGTAATAAAGACGCAGATAAAGAAAACGATACAGAAGAAGAGGACGAGATAAAATCCAAGCCTGTTGAGGAGACTGCAGACGCGAAACGTTATCCGATGCTTAGTTTTTATAATACGGATATGGCGTTTCGCGATGACCTTCTTGTTACCGGTAGCTATCACGGCTTTAATATTTATCAAATCGATGAAACAGGTCTGCCAATCCTAGCAACCTCAGTGGTGTGCCCCGGTGGTCAGGGAGATGTATCCATCGTAGGTGATTTGCTGATCATGTCGGTTGAACAGACGCGAGGACGCCTCGATTGCGGCCTACAGGGTGTGAGTGAAGATGTCAGTATGGAACGCTTCCGTGGCATACGCATCTTTGACATATCCGATTTAACGCGCCCGCTGCAAGTCGGTGCTGTACAAACCTGTCGAGGCTCCCACACGCATTCAGTGGTAGCTGGGCCAACATCCGATGGCAAAATACTGGTCTACAACTCTGGCACCTCTAGCGTTCGCGAAGAAGAAGAGTTAGAGAACTGTATCGACGGCACGCCGGGGGATGATCGCACTGCTCTTTTTCGTATCGATGTGATTGAAATACCCATTAATGACCCCTCAAAATCACGTATTATTGATAGTCCTACTGTGTTTTCTGACGCAGAAACCGGTGCTTTAGCTGGACTTTGGCGTGGAGGTGACCATGGCGATGACACCCAAGAAACCTATCGCACCGACCAATGTCACGACATTACCGTATTTCCAACCGCAAACTTAGCTGCAGGCGCTTGCTCTGGAAATGGCATACTTTTTGATATTAGTGACCCACGTAAGCCGGTGAGAATTGATGCGGTCACTGACGCCGGCTTTGCCTACTGGCATTCAGCCACCTTTAACAATGACGGCACTAAGATTCTTTTTACCGACGAGTGGGGTGGCGGTGGTCGAGCACGCTGTCGTGCCTGGGATCCAATGAACTGGGGTGCCGATGCCATCTATGACATCATTGATCAAAAGCTTAAATTCCAAGCTCACTATAAAATGCCAGCACCCCAATCAGAAACAGAAAACTGCGTCGCTCACAACGGCGCTATTATCCCCGTCCCTGGCCGAGATATCTTTGTGCAGGCATGGTATCAAGGTGGAATTTCGGTCGTCGACTTCACTGATTCCTCTGCTCCTATTGAGATTGCCTACTTTGATCGTGGACCTGCACATGCAGAGGAATTGTTAACCGGCGGATATTGGTCCGCGTATTACTATCAAGGCGCTATTTATGGCACCGAAATTGTGCGCGGGCTAGATGTGTTAAAACTACTACCCAGCGAGTACCTCAGTGAAGATGAGATAAGTGCTGCTGCTATGGCCTACCCCACAATAGGTCCAAAGCAGTCATTCAATCCTCAGCAGCAAGTACCCATGACATGGCCAGCAGCCCCTGAGGTAGCGAATGCTTATATCGATCAACTCCTCAGGGCCAACAAGATCAATAAAAGCGCCGGATCTCGTCTAAAACAGCTACTCAGCCAGGTTCGTAACGCTATGGATGCTGGCGGTGACAATACGCTCGCAAGGAAACTGGTACGAGTCAAGATATCAGCGACAGACGCAATAATTAGCACTCAAACAGCTAATCGACTTAACAAATTGCATGACGCACTCAAAGGTATAGCCAAAGGTCTTGAAAACTGAGGTGAATTATCTGTTTTAATATTGATCGCTAGCTAGGCTAAGACGTTGGTTGATTTTATAGGTTTTGCTAAACCACCCCTCGCCTTTTAATTCACCACGATTTATTTTCTGTAGCGCTTGGTACAAGTCTAATAAATCATCGTGCGCTAAAATAGGTGCTCCTGACGTTGACTCACGATGAGCGGTCAACAACCTTGTTGTATCATTAATAATACTTAGCAATCGTGCTGCTGTGTGTTCATAGTCGTCTAAATCTGATCCAGGTAACATTGCATAGAGAAGCCCGTCATAAATGTAATCACCTGCAAACAGTAAATTTCTCCGCTCATCCCAAAGCATTAAGGAATCTGGCGTATGTCCTGGCGCATTTAGTATCTTTAGTGTGCGCCCACCCAGATCTATATGCGTATTGGGCTGCCACCATTCACTGACATTTAACACAGGGTTTTTAACATTCTCCAAAAACCCTAAATGTTGCATGGATGATATTTTGAAACGATTTTCTGTCGCCCTTGCTCGCGTTGAAGGCACATCAAGCATTGCTACTGATGCAAAACGATCATGATTGCCGACGTGATCATAATGCAAGTGAGATGCTACAACGGTGACAGGAAGATCAGTTAAAGACGCAATGACTGGCTTAATATCTTTCAATCCAGGGCCTGAGTCAAACAATATGGCACGCTCATCACCAAGGATTAAATAATTGTAATTAACCTGCCAATATCGCGGTTCACCAATGGCGATCGTCTTGCCATCAATATATTCAACAGTAAAGTAATCATCAAACCATTTCACATGTTGCGGCTCATCCGACTTTTCGTATAAAGCCGGAGGGCCATCAACAAAACCTTTCACTGCAAATACTAACAACACCCGATTTGACCATACTGTGGCCACAAACATTAAGAGTGCGAATAAAAATATTTTCTCTTTCATCTTTAGGTCGCACTAGAGAGTGCTTGACCTTTTTAACCATCGCATTTGAATTATTATACCAACAACGTAGATCAACAAAAATGCCTTATGAAAACCAAGCACTAAAGGATCATCAAAAGAATCGACAAAAGAGTCACCAACCGGCAGACGTCTTAAAAAGTCGGTGATTGCTGGAATCATATGAAAAAGTAATGTGCTTGAATAACCCAAGGCTTGGAAGTATTTGGAAAAGTCGCCAAAAAGCTTAAACTTTTCCATAATCACGCCACCACTAACCGCTACTAGGGTTAACACAGCCAGCCAGTGAGCAATGCCAAAGCCACCCTGGTTGTATATCCCTAAGGCTGAGCCTGCGACAATCACAGTTACTAATACATATAGTTTACCTGAACGGTGATCTAAAGAAATTGCTTTGTATTTATACAATGTGTAAAACGCAGTTACCAATGCAACTACTCCAAGTATCGTGTGAAACCAACCTAGCAACGTCATCTCTGGCATAGTTATTCTCTCAAGTTCGCTAAATTAAATAGGATTATCAATTTACTATTTGTGGGGGTTTACTAAGTACTTTGCCCCAGTGCCTTGTTTTGCGTAAGCCTTAATAATGTCCGGCTGTAGCATTTCCTCAAAAGATATTTCCTGAGTGTAATGGCTGGCAAAGGTGGTGGTAATCTCTTTGGCCACTCGCTCGCGCATCTGCCCGAAACGTTCCATACCTATTCTACCAATCATTGGGGTCAGCAACCAACCGCCTAAGCCCCACTGCATGCCAAATGATCGGTTTAACACTGTTGGTGTTTGGTCAAGCCCACCATAGATGTAGACCTGCTTGTAGATATCAGACCCATAGCGGCTGTATTCTTTAGCCATTTTGTTTGCAGCTATTTCCATTGCCGCGAGTATCTGTCCTGGTAGTTTACCTTCGTTACCACCACCTGTGGCGTCAAAGCCTAGGGTCGCACCGGTCGTTACCAAAGCATCAACTAAATCTTTCATAAAGTCAGCGTCACTAGTATCACACACATACTCGGCACCCAGATCTTTAAGAACTTTTACTTGCTCAGGTTTTCTGACGATATTAACCAGTGGAACACCATCATCTTTACAGATTTTAACTAACATTTGACCAAGGTTAGACGCTGCAGCAGTGTTGATGATGGCTGTATGATTTTCCATTTTCATGGTTTCAACAAATGCTAATGCGGTCAAGGGGTTGACGAATGAAGATGATGCTTCGGCTGGCGTTGTACCCTCTTCCATCACCAGACAGCTCTGTGCTGAAACACAACGATACTGGGAATACATTGCACCCCCGGCAACACCCACTGTCTTACCGATCAAATGCTTGGCATTTGCACCTGCATCGACAACCACGCCACCGCCTTCGTTTCCTACTTGCATGGACTCATCTAATCTTGGCTTCATCGCGCCCATTAGTCCCGGATGTATTTTCATTTTTGCTACGGTGTTATCACCAGAACCTGAAACACTCAAACTATCAAGATCGGCTGCAAAACTTATCAGAAGCCCAAGATCCGACGGATTAATGGGCGACGCCTCTACTTTAATTAACACTTCATTTTCTGAAGGCGTCGGCTTTTCTACCCTAGCAATAGAGATTTCCACATTCCCTTCACTAGTTACCGTTGATCTAATTTCTGTTGAAGTCTGTTCTGACATACTTGTTTTCCCTTGAGATGATTGTCGATGACGAAGATATCGCCCTTTGACGGTATGATATATCGACTAGGGTGATTTAAACAAGTAGACAATATTATCATACTGGTATATAAATACAGACTATGACTAAACAACTAAACAATCCAATTGCAAACTCCTTATGGCTGATTAGCGGCAAGTGGAAAATATCTATTATCTACAATTTACGCAGAGGCCCCATCAGGTTTGGAGAATTGAAAAGAATTTTGTCACCCATTACCCAGCAAATGCTAACTAAGCAACTACGGGAAATGGAGAGAGATCAATTGATTGACCGTAAGGTGTTTGAAGTTATACCTCCTAAAGTAGAATATTCTCTCACTCCATTTGGTCAATCTCTTAATCCAGTTTTAGACTCTTGGTGCAAGTGGGGCACAGAAAATCAAACATTGATACAGACCATATTTGATGACAATTTGGCTTAAGAAAAAGTGTTTGCAGTTGAATCCAGTGCCTCGAGTTATGGACGAGTCGAAAGCCCACTAATAGTTCATCGATCGAAATAAAATACTTTTTATTTCCTCTAAATAGTGTCGCCTAAACTAGCAGGATAGCTAGTACACAAGATCGAAATAATCTGTGATTATCCGGTCTTAATCGAAAGTTATTTCCACTATGAATGTGTTTAGAGGCTTTTGATAATATTAAGTTTAAAGGTAAGCCGCAACGCTTATACACTCAGAATCCATTTCATCAAATAGACCAATCGGCGAGACAATATATGAACCAAGTATCTGACAGACTCCATCATGTATTCAAAATTCAGTCCCAACATAAATGGGTTAATAAAGTATCAAGCGCTGAACAACGCATTGAGAAACTACTTAAACTAAAAGCTGTGGTGAAGTCTAGAGAAGACGACATAGTACAAGCACTGCATGCTGACTTGCGTAAAGATGAAGAGACAGCGCGAAGTGAAGCAACTCCAATTTATGGAGAGGTTGATCAGGCTTTGGCAGAACTCTCTAATTGGATGACCCCCATTAAAGCTGACCCGACGCCTTTTGTTGACAGCCGCGCCAAGATCACACGTGAAAGTCGAGGTGTTGTTCTCTTATTCAGTCCGTGGAATTACCCATTTGCACTTCTTTTTCAGCCATTGGTATCCATCATCGCAGCCGGAAACTGCGCACTGGTTAAGCCCAACGAATTGGCTCCGCATGTTAGTAAGCTCGCCGCAGAAATCATTAATGAGGTCTTTGACGAAAAAGACGTTGCGGTGTTTGAAGGGGGCATTGATCTCGCAAATGAAATGCTGGATTTGCCAATAGATCATATTTTCTTTACCGGCAGCCCTGCGGTTGGAAGAATTATTATGGCGGCGGCAGCCAAACATTTAGCCTCTATAACACTTGAACTAGGTGGCAAAAACCCAGTGATTGTGGACCGTACCGCCGATATCCAAAGATCGGCGGCGACCATTGCCGCGTTTCGTAATATTAACAATGGTCAAGTCTGTCTCTGCCCTGAGAATGTTTGGGTCCCTGAAGAAATGGCAGAAGAGTTTATGGCCATCGTACAAGGTGCTTTTCAGGCCATGTTTTATACAGATGGGGAGCTTAACCCTGACACCAATGGCAAGATAATTGATGAGCGTAACTACCAGCGTGTAAAAGGCTACATCGATGATGCCCGTGAAAAGGGAGCCACCATTGTTTGTGGTGGAAAGGGCGACCCCAAATTGCGTTCAATCCACCCAACCATCATGACTAATGTACCTGAGAATGCCACAATTATGGGCGAAGAGACCTTTGGCCCGATACTCAATATTTTTACCTATAAAGATGTGGATGAGGCCATTACCCATATTCAACAGCAACCCAAACCTTTAGCTCTGTATATATTTACCAACGATGATGACTTTAGCGAGATGATACTTAGTAAAACATCCTCAGGCGGTGTCACGGTCAATAATTGCCTCATGCATGTGGCCGTACCTGGAATGCCTTTCGGCGGGGTTAACAGCAGCGGTATCGGTGCTTACCACGGAGTATACGGTTTTAACGAGCTATCTCATCAGCGATCCGTTTTGTTTATGTGAAACAATTTAAGCTGCACTATTAAAGTTAATCAGAGGATATATGAAACAAAACGAAATGGACGAGGATACTTATAATCTTTATCTTGATACATTAAAACGCTATATCAAAAATAGAATGGTGCCAGCTGAAGATGAGGTGATAGAGGCGAATGAAATCCCAGCCCATATACTTGGGGAGATGCGGGATCTAGGGATATTTGGTCTCAATATAGCTGAAGAATTTGGTGGCGCGGGCATGAGCGCAAGCCAGTACTTGAATGCTCTTACTGAAATATCCTGGGCTGCACCTGCGTATAGATCGATCATGGCCATTGGAAACGGTATCGTCAATACAGCTCTGACAAGAAACGGTAGCAAGGAGCAGAAACAAAAATGGCTCCCATCTATTGCCAAAGGCGCTGTGGCTGCTTTTGCCATAACTGAACCAGGTTCGGGTTCAGATAGCGCTGCAATGCGCTCAATGGCGGTTAGAGATGGCGACCATTATGTGCTTAATGGCGTAAAGCGATATATCAGCAATGCCCCTTTTGCCGATGTCATTCTAGTAATTGCGCGTACATCTCATGAGGACCTGCCAAAGAATGGCCATATTAGTGCATTCCTTGTACCCACAGATACCCCTGGAGTCAGTATCGGCAAGCCCGATAAGAAAATGGGACAGCAAGGTGCGCAGATCGCAGATGTTATTTTCGAGAATGCGCGCCTTCCTTTGTCTGCATTGCTGGGAGAAGAGGAGGGGAAGGGATTTCAGATTGCGATGAACTCCCTGAACAACGGGCGACTGTCCGTCGCAGCAGCATCTTTGGGCTCATCCAAACGAGCTCTTGATAGCGCTATCCGCTATGGCTTGCAACGCACCGCCTTTGGCGAAAAGATAACAAGCTTTCAGCTGATCCAGGCTAAGATCGCTGACTCTCAGGCGGATATTTATGCCATGGAGTGCATGCTTCGCGATGCCGCCTCCAAACTAGATCAAGGTCTCGATATTCGGCTTGAAGCGGCATGCCTAAAAATGTTTGCTTCCGAGGCTTGTGGCCGTATTGTTGATCGCGTGGTACAAATATACGGTGGAGCTGGCTATATACAAGATTATGATGCGGAGCGGTTTTTTCGAGATTCCCGTCTCTATCGAATTTTCGAAGGAACCACAGAGATCATGCAGTTGGTCATTGCCAGAACAGTTTTACAAGAATACGAAAAGGGCCTGAACTAACAATCAGAATAGCGGCGCAACTTTAGTGACTGTTTAAACCCAATGCATCGTTTTGCAGAGAAGACAACACTATAAGCATTGATTAACTACCCTATCGTGTCAGAAGCATTCCTTGCTTTAATCGAGGCCTACTTTCGCTCTCTTGATGATTCATCTTGGTGTCATTCGAATGCCACCGTCCATTCTTATTGTCTCACCATTGGTATAGTCGCTCTCAACGATATAACAGGCCAAATGGGCAATTTCTTCCGCCCTTCCAAGTCGTTTAGGGAATAATACAGTTGCTTCTAGTGCATTAAATATGTGTTCCGGCATCTTATTGAAAATGGGTGTGTGGATCAGTCCCGGAGCAATGGTATTTACACGAATACCATGCTCGGCAAGATCTCTTGCCAAACAAATGGTCATACCAATAATACCTCCCTTAGAGGCTGCGTAGGCAGACTGACCTATTTGACCTTCATACCCGGCGACAGATGCGGTATTAATAATCACACCGCGGGAACCACATTCGGTAACAGGTTTCTGGGAGGCCATTTGTACCGCTGCTAAGCGAAGTACATTAAATGTACCAACCAGGTTAATATCAATCACCTTTTTCCAATGATCTAGAGGGTAAGCAACGTTTTCACGGCCCACTGTTTTGTGGGCTCCGCCAATCCCGGCAAAATTATTACAGATATGAATAGCTCCAAAATGACTAACGGCCTCATCTACTGCAGCGGCGACATTATCTTCCTGAGTGACATCTGTATGGACATAAATAGCCCCATCGCCAAGCTCTTCAGATAGCGCATGGCCCCTTTCGTCATTCATATCCATAATGACCACTTTCGCACCCTTCTCAACATAACTTCTCGCCGTCGCTTCACCTAAGCCGGATGCTCCACCAGTTATCAAGGCTACTTTGTTTTTAATGTCCATTATCGATCCTTTCGTGTTAGTAAAATTCAAATGAGGGTTGTTTATAGCTTACGATGAGGTTGTGAAACGCTGATTAAGCAAGGATTAAGCACAAATACTGCTCGCCAATGACTAAATCTCAATGATTAATTCTTTTTAGCAACCGTTTGGCCGATTTGAGATGCGGTATATCAACCATTTTACCGTCCAACTGAAGAGCACCCTTACCAGGGTTAGCTGCAAATAATTCAATAATCAGTTTTGCATTATCCATTTCATCCTGAGTGGGTGAAAATGCCTGATTGATTGGATCAACTTGTGACGGATGGATAGCCAATTTACCGGTATAGCCTATGCTACGGGCTGAAGCACACTCTGCCTCTAAACCCTCATGATTGTCGATTTCAGTGAACACGGTATCTAGTGCCTGCACTCCCAACTCTCTCGCTTTAGCCAGGCACAAGGTGCGTACTAATTCGAAAGGCGGCAAAAAATTGCCCTGCTGATCACGGTTTGCTGTTGCGCCTAGTTCTGTTGCCAGGTCTTCTGGACCCCAACTCAACCCAACCAACCGATTAGAGGTGTTGTTGATGCTATCGAACCCAAAGATACCTCGTGGAGTTTCCGCCGTGATTCCAATCACTTTGGTATTGCCACCTTTAATACTATTCTCAGATTCTAGTTGATCGAGCAGCGCAGACAACTGCATCAGTTGCTCTCCGCTCTCAAGCTTTGGCAGCATAATAATATCCGGTCGGCCAGACATTACTGCATCCAAATCATCTTTTAAATGTGGCGTATCCATTGCGTTGACTCGAACCGCCAACGTCTGCTTGCCATTAGAATTGTCCTTTAAAATACTTTGGACTAGTTTTCGCGCCTGCCGTTTTTCTGACGGTAATACAGAATCCTCCAGATCAAATATAATAAGATCGGCAGCGATTGACCCTGCTTTGGCAAGCATTTTTTCGTTGCCGCCAGGAATAAAAAACGCGGTTCTAAATTCATTCATAGTGATCGATACTACATTAAATGGGTTAAATTTACACGAATGGCGTTAGCGTGCCCTTACGAGGAACCGCCAGCAGCGATCGCCTTATGTATGTCATCAGATTGAGGATTCCCACGCATGGTCAGCCCACCATTCACCTGTATATTTTCCCCCGTAACAAATGCTTCGTCGCTCGCCAACCATACTGCGGCTGCCGCCACGTCATCTGATGTATTCAAACGCGCCAAAGGCACCCGTGACATAAATACATCGGCTAGACCAGGCACTTTAAAGTTATCCTCTGTCATTGGTGTTTTGGTTAGTGCCGGAGAAATTGAATTGGCACGAATGCCATATTCACCGTAATCATTCGCGACACAACGGATCAGCGCCTCAGCGCCTGTCTTTGTGCCAATATAAGCGGCATGATTATTAACCAACGCTTTGGTTGTAGCTGAGGAAATATTAATCAACGAGCCGCCAGAGATAGGTTTGTTTATCATTACTCTGACGAATTCAGCAAGAAAATAGTGTACGCCCTTAAATTGCAAGTTGACGATCCCGTCTAATTCATCGTCAGTTATATCAAGTAGAGGCTTTAGCAGACCCCACCCTGTCGTATTAATAGCAATATCGACCGTGCCAAATTCCTTTTGCGCCTGTTCTGCTAATTGCCGAACCTGATCATGTTCAGTAATATCACAAAGGCCGTAGCTGATCCCAAGTTCAGACGAAAGGGTTTTTAGTGTCGCTTCATTGCGGCCACTAATTAGTACCTTTGCACCTTCTTCAGTTAAACGTCGGGCAATTATCTGGCCCATGTTGTTGTTAGTTGCGGCACCCAACACTACCGCATTCTTGCCCTCTAGCCGCTTCATAATAATTACCTTGATAATGTCTATCTTAATATACTACTAAGATGCCGTTATTGCCCTACTCAAAAATGACAGCTTAAATTAAACCAATTACTTACGTGTCATCCTTGTTTTGCTATGACTTCGATGAGAGAATAAATTATGAATGATTCGCTAGTGCCAAACCAAAATGCTTTAAGTCGTCCAGACCTGCTAGAAATACTAGACACGGTGCAAATCGGTTCTTTGGAAGACATCCATGATGCTGCCGTTGCCTTGCAGTCTATCGGCAATGAATATGGTCTAAAGATGGCGATATGTGATGATATCTCTTCTCGTGAACCCCTAATAGATCACGATGGTGTTGTGCTAAATGCCGATGTCTTTGGCTGGATCGAAGATGATGCGCGATGGTGGGAGAGAGACAGCCTGGCACTACATTCTCCAATGGTGAGGGCATGCCGATATGAAAATGAACCGTTCTGGTGTAATTCTGAAGGCTTTCATTGTCATGGTTATAACCCTTACATACAAAAAATTGAGCTTAAAACATATTTTCAAGAAGCTGCTCGTTTTCAGTCTGCGATTCTTATACCCATTCATTTACCTTTTGGTCAAATTTCAGCGAGCAGCATCCACTCATTGGATGCAGGGCAAACAGATTTATCCAAAGAATTTGAACTTTATTCAGATTTTTTTGGTCTTTTGTTTCGTCGTTTCATTACCGGTTATGTTTCTGCCATAAGAACTACGCGGCGAATCCCATCTGATTGTGTGTTGTCCAAACGCGAAGTCGAGTGCTTGCGGTGGGCTGCTCTAGGTAAAACAGATAGCGAAGTTGGGATAATTATCTCTCTTTCTCATGCGACTATTCGATATCACATGCATCGTGCGGGCGAGAAACTTAACTCCGTCAATCGTGCTCAAACAATTTTCAAAGCTGGCCAGTTGGGATATTTAGGCGCCAACGACTAGGGAGGCATTACTTGCGCCCTATTAAAATCGCTATACCGTAATACTGATTTTAAGGTTATTGTTGAGCCATATACTACCAGTAGCGATACGCTTATGTAGTCGCTCAAAAAACTTGGTGAATGCAACTATGAAAAGTCCTGATGAATCCATAAATTGGAATAAAGTACGATCACAAAGTGCTCGAGAATCGCAACGACAACAAGTATCTATGTTGAAGAATGGCAATCAAATGGCAGATGCCGCATTGCCTTTACATAAATCAATCTATACTGGTGATCGTCGTTTTGAAGCAGAACAAAAACATATTTTTTTGTCGCAACCATTAGTAGCATGCCTTTCTGGCGATATTTCAACAGCAGGCGATACGATCTTGTTTGATGCTGCTGGCCCTTCCATTTTAGTCACACGCTCGAAGGATGGTGAAGCACGTGCCTTCTTGAACATGTGCACACATAGGGGCGCAAAACTAGTAGAGGAAGCTGAACCCTGGTCTGGAGTAAAAAATAAACTGACATGCCCATTCCATGCATGGACTTTTGATAGTACCGGCCGCCTCATTGGACAGCCAGGCAAGGAAGGCTTTGAAAAGTGCAATATCGGTGGACGTAATCTAATCGAACTTCCGTGCGCGGAGCATATTGGCCTAGTGTTTGTAAAAGCTAACCCAGATGCCGGTCCTATCGATGCAGAAGAGTTCTTGGGTGACTATGCTGATGTGCTAGCGCAACTGGAATTATGGCGCGCAGAGCCCGTGAAGAAAGGTGTGCTTACCGCAGAATCTAATTGGAAATTTGCCCTCGACACTTATGGTGAGAGCTACCACTTTAAAACTCTGCATAAAACAACGATTGCCAAAACTAACTATAACGACAAGCAGGTCTTCTACCCCTTTGGAATGCATCATCGCATTGAATTCCCTAATCTTTCAACTGGCGATTTAATTGATAAATCTGAAAGTGAATGGCCGGAAACTGTTTATGGCGGGGTACACTTTTTATTCCCCAACACAGTAATATTTTTTGGTGCAGTAGCTGATAACGTTTTTTTTACGCAAGTATTTCGCTTATTCCCAGACGGCATTGGCAAGACACGCTGCCAATTTGCGGTATATGCTCCATTTGGTGTCGAATCTGATTCTCACAAGGAAAGCTGTATAGCTGCTTATGATGCGACCGCTACAGTAGTTCAGGAAGAAGACTATCGAGTCGCATCTCACGGCTATGCAAACTTGTTATCGGCGCCCCAAGATCATCATGTGGTTTTAGGTGCAAATGAGTTGGCGCTGCAAATTGTGCATCAACATATAGCAAAGATTATAGGTATGCCACTCGAGCAAAAGTGAACCTCAAAAGCTCTCTGAGATCATATTCTCTTGCTGTTCTGAATTATAACTATCAGACATTTGATATTCTCCACTATCAAAAAAGTGTATTGGTTGGATGCAGTGTCAAGGCTATGCTGATAGGCGTATTAGGAGAATTAGGAGAATAAACGATGTCAACAGTATCCGTAGTAGGTGCGACAGGTCGACAAGGTCTCGCTCAAGTTAAACAACTACTAAAGCAAGGTTATGATGTACGTGCATTATCACGCAGCGAAGCGCCTGATTTAGGGGAATTCACTGACAAAGTCCATACTCGATATTTGGACATTGAAGACAGGTCGTCAATTGAAGCGGCTATAGAAGGTTCTCAATTTGTCTTTTATAACCATCCACTGCATCTAAATGATAAGCGCGAAGAGTTAATTACTAATCTCGGACATGCTAGCAAAAATGTTGGAATAGAAAGATTAGTATGGAACACAGCAAGCTGGATACCCGATCGTCCAGGTGATTCGCATACCTATACTCGAAACACTCACGCTATTAAAGCTCTATGGGACACCGGGGTTCCAGCGACTGTATTTGGTGCAGTACTGTTTATGGATAATCTCTTAACTGACTGGGCCCGACCGCTACTCATAGAAGAAAAAAGATACATCTACCCACATGCCCGAGACCTCGGCGCCAACTGGATCTGTTTAGATGATGTTGCAAAAATCATGATGGTATCGCTCGATCGTCCCGATATGGTTGGTAGCTGGCTAAACATTGGTGGTCCCGAGCGTTTAACTGGGCCACAAGTAGCCGCTACCTTATCTGAAGCACTTGGTTTTGAGCTTAAATATGACCCTAGTACGCCAGAAGAATTTGCACAATTACTTTTAGCTGCCATGGGTGACTCTGTCGCCAAAGACAACAGAACAGCTTTTGCGGCATATATCTCCGAGTTTTATCATTTTAACAATGCTTCGCCCACAACTCCCTTCGCAGTCAACACTGAGTATATGCTCGAGCGTCTACCTGAAATAAAACTGGAAACGTTGCTATCTTGGGCAATCCGACAGGACTGGTCTGGTAATAGCGATACTCGTCCGTCAGGCGGTTAAACCATAAATAAATTGACTATGCCTAACCAATGTTAATATTGTTTGATTAAAAAAATTGAAGCTCAGTTGCTGCTTGCGCTTGACTAAGAAACTAAATAACAGAGAGATAAATTAATACGTTCTATGACTAATTTACTAACATATGAAGTACACGACGGCATTGCGGTTTTAACTATCGATTCGCCACCGGTGAATGCACTTGGGTATGACGTCCGAAAATCCATTGTTGACGGCTTCCAAAAAGCATCGGCTGACTCCCATATCGATGCCATTGTTCTGGTCTGTAAAGGACGAACATTTTTCGCCGGAGCCGATATACGCGAATTTGGCACCAAGCCTAAATCACCGATATTGCCCGAAGTAATCGCGACTATTGAATCCAGCCCTAAATTAACCATTGCTGCGTTGCATGGAACACCACTCGGCGGTGGACTGGAAACCGCGCTGGCCTGCCACTACCGTATCGCTCTGCCTGCTACCCGAGTGGGGCTACCCGAAGTTAAGCTCGGCCTTCTCCCGGGAGCAGGTGGTACACAAAAACTACCTCGCTTGACAGGCATTCCCTCGGCACTGGAAATAATCACTAGCGGGAGACAAATAAAATCAGATGAGGCTCTCAAGCTTGGGATCATAGATAAGGTCTGCATAGGTGATGATCTATCTGGCGAAGCGATTGCATTCGCGAAAGAGTTGCTCGATCAAAACGCGGCGCGCACTTTAGTATCCGAGCGTAATAAAAAAACTGCCGAGCATCAAGGACAGACAGAGATTTATGACGCCTTCAGGACTAAACATGCCAGACGTTTTCGAGGGTTTAAGTCAGTAGAAAATATCATCAAAGCCATTCAAGTTTCGGCTGACCTACCCTACCAACAAGGTCTAAAACGTGAACGTGAACTGTTCACAGAATTATTGGAGAGTCGTGACGCTACAGCACAACGACATGTGTTTTTTGCCGAGCGCGAGACCAGTAAGATTCCGGATATACCCAAAGCCACACCAGTTCGACCAATAAACAAGGTCGGCATTATTGGTGCGGGAACCATGGGTGGCGGCATTACAATGAACTTTCTAAATGTCGGCATTCCAGTAATACTATTGGAGCAAAAACAAGATGCACTTGATCAGGGTATCAGCGTAATACGGAAAAATTATCAGCGTTCGGTTAAAGGCGGCCGCATGACCGAAGAGGCTCTCGAAGCCTGCATGAATTTGATTACGCCTTCTTTAGATTATGCGGATTTGTCATCTGTGGATCTGGTCGTTGAAGCGGTATTCGAAACAATGGACATCAAAAAGGCAGTCTTCAGCAGTATTGATGCCGTTGCCAAAGAAGGCTGCATTCTTGCTTCTAATACCTCCTACCTCGATATAAATGAGATTGCGGAATCAACCTCAAGACCACAAGATGTAATCGGGCTACACTTTTTCTCTCCAGCGAACATCATGAATCTATTGGAAGTTGTGCGCGGGGAAAAATCAGACCCTGAAGTTATCAACACGGGCATGCGCTTAGCCAAAACAATTATGAAAACACCCGTATTATCCCGAGTTGGCTGGGGATTTATTGCCAATCGTGTCATGAAAGTCAGAAGCTTCCAGGCTGACAATCTTATCCTGCAGGGCATCAACCCTGAAATAATCGATAAAGTGGTATACAACTATGGCTTCGCCATGGGTCCTATTGCTGTAAAGGATCTAGTCGGGCTGGATGTAATAGGACGAGATTCCAGCGAACGAACTGTCGAGAGTGTATTAGTGAGTATGGAGCGGCTTGGGCAAAAGAAAAATGGCGGTTATTACGACTATGATAAGAATCGGCAAAGAGTACTCTCCCCAATCGCTATGGAGGTCATTAAAAATATTGCCCTGGAAAAGGGTGTAGAACCAGTTCCTGCAGACGAAGAAGAGATACTGGCACGTCTGCTCTACCCCGTGATCAACGAGGGCGCCAAAGTACTAGATGAAGGTATTGCACTTCGTAGCTCAGATATTGATATCGCCTGCATCAAAGGCTACAACTGGCCCGTTTACCATGGTGGCCCGATGTTTTGGGCTAACACCATTGGCTTAAAAAAGGTGCTGGAGAAATTACAAGAATTTGAACAACGATTCGGCGAAGCCTTTACTCCCTCTCCATATCTTGTTCGATTGGTCGAAGAAGGAAAAGAATTCTAAACATCAAATACTCAACCCTACTGATCCAACCAATCAAATAACCTAAGAGTACCGGTATCAGGTGCTCTTAGGGGCTGTATCGCTAGCCAGCCACTTATTCAACGTCTCGTAAAAGTGACGCAGTTTTGATTCCTGATAGCTAGCAAAAATAACCTCACCCTTCGGATGATTATGCAGTCCCTTTTGAACCATCGGATGATTTAAAGCATCCTGATTGAATACTTTGAGTAGGTATCCCGCAAAGTCAGGAGCCTCAATATAGTCGTCATCTAGATCCAAAAAGGTAGGCTTAGCAGGCGCGGGCCGCGCTTGCCCTTCAGGTACCGGCACCATGTACATCACCTCATGAATTGACTGCTCGGGATTGTCGCCATCTGGTCTAAAGCGATAGAAAATTGGATTAAAATCACCCCATGGACTGAGGTTTGGAAACAAATTATAAAAAATTGCTTCATTAAAATCAGAATCACTCACTTTATCAATGGCATCTCCGAATGACGGACGATATTGGTCTCGCATAAATGAAGCTCTCGCCTGACGATACACATACGGCGAATTTGGATCTGTCGGATAACTATCAGGCATATCCTCTTCACCCTCTTTGAGCTTCCCACCTATCCAGTTACATAGATGAGGATCAGAAAACTGAACCTCACCCTCAATATAGTTGGCTGACATATCAAAAATTCCGGTCCTACCATTTCGATCGATCACTTCTACACGGTTTTCTTCTATGCGCCGGTAGGTGTGTCCACTGATAGGATGACAAAAACTCTGAAAAACTTTTCCATCAGGAAAGGCTTTATAATCCGGGTCATGATGATCAATATGTGGACTTGGCGGCCCAGATGCCGAAATGGCTCGAGAATAATTTCCCCAGACATCATATTTGGAGTTTGAATCCGCGAAGGTAGGTAATAACTCAGGGTGTGTCCCGACCACATGATAACTTTCCATAAATGCGTCTTGAGCTACCTTCCAGTTACAAGGCAAACGTTTGATTAAATGCGCGGCTTTATAGCGCTGCGAAAAAGGAAGCTTGAAGTGCCGATCGAAATCACCCATAAAGTCCTTCAGTGATTCGCAGTTCGGGTCTGGATTAATAAATACGAACCCACCCCAATGACCAACATTTACATTAGGAAGTGCGTATTCCTCTTTGGCTATGGCTACCGTTGGAAAATCCCACTCACAAGGAACTTCTCTTAACTTGCCGTCTAAATCCCAAGACCAACCATGAAACGGGCAACGGATAACTTTGAGTCCTTTGCGGTGATTATCACACAATTGGCGACCACGATGCAGGCAGGCATTAGGAAATGCTTTAACCTCATCCGGTCCGGTTCGTACGATCATGAATGACAAGCCAGCAATATCGTACACATGAGTATCACCAACATTAGGTATGTCATCTTCGTGACAAGCCATCTGCCAGACACGCTTCCACAAGCGTTCGACTTCAAGGTCGTGCTCTTCTTTAGAGAAAAAGCGTCGAACATCGACTTTGGTAACGCCAGGCTCCATCGGCGAATCTTCTAGATAGACTGCTGGCGGTGGTACTGCATCTCCACTGGCGAGTTCATTGTAGCTAATTCCGTTTGAGCGATTTTTTCCTGTTACCGTTTCAACCATGGTCTTTTACCCTAATAATGTGAATTTCGTACAAACCAGCACAGCCACTAATCTCTGTAACATCATAAATTTATGTGTATTCTATCTCGTCATCCGGTTCTATGTCTGGCACGAGTTCGGCTGACATTGCTCGCGCTGTCCAAAGGTAAAAAATCGAACCGATAATCGACGCCCCGATGGAAACAATAATTAACGCATAATTAAGTGACTTCACGCCGTAGTCGGCAGCCATGGCGTCGCTCAACATTCCAACTAATAGCGGCCCTAGCGCCGCACCTATCAAACTATTGATTATTAACGCGAATGAAGCTCCTACGGCTCGCTCACCAGCGCCAAGCGAAGATTGAAGCAAAGACAATGAAGCACCTTGTGGAATCATAAAAACAAAATAGGCAAGTACAAAAAAAGAGAGAAAAACCTCAAAACTATCTGCCATTACACAAAACCAAAGTGCCACAGAGACAATGACAATTGCAATGGCTGGAATCCAAGCTAGCCACCGTGCATCGCGTTTTGCCATATAGTCAGTGAGGTATCCACCGATTAAAGGAGCGGGTATACCTGCTGCTATATAGGTTAGACCAAGATACAACCCAACTTTCCCCAAGGACACGTCAAAGTTACGCAGCATAATGGGCGCCAACCAGAATGCCATTGCATATCCAATCATAGTTAACATCGCGAAGGATACGCTAATACGAATAAAAACAGGGTTAGCGGCTAGTGATTTGAGCGTTTTGTTGATGTCTTTAGCTTGCTTATCTTTTGCCTCACCAGGATCTAAACGTCCGCGCTGTGGCTCTTTGACGGTAAAGAAAAATAACAACCCCAGCAGCACGCCTGGGATACCCAGCACTAGAAAGGTCGTACGCCAGCCTAACATTTCACCGAGAATACCACCGATTATCAGTCCGCCACCTGTGCCCAGAGCAGCACCAACCATATACACCCCCATGGCACGTGCTCTTTCACTAGGTTTAAAATAGTCAGCAATAAGTGAATAGGTAGGCGGACTACCGCCCGCTTCACCAACACCGACACCGAGACGTGCAAAAAACAAACTGTAAAATCCGACGGCAGCACCACATAAAGCGGTCATGCCACTCCAAAGAATCACGGCCAGTGACAGGATGTTTTTGCGATTACCAATGTCCGCCCAACGTGCAATTGGAAAACTCATCAAGGCATAAAACAATGCGAATGCTAAACCCACCAGCAACCCAACTTGGGTATCGGATAGATGAAACTCCGCTTTGATGTCTTCCATCAAGATAGACATGATCAATCGGTCAGCTATGTTAACCATGGACACAACAGTCACCATGATTAGTACATAATATCGGTAGTATTTCCCCATATGGGCTTTCCTTTTAGCTAACAAGAGTAGTTGGTTGATCTATTTGCAGGCTTTTTCTCACTACTTGTAGAGAGCGGCCATAGTTTACAAAGGAAATATACACCTATCTCAGTCAGAGCGCTCTACTCTAAAATGACTATAGCTATTATTGACCGCCCCTATCAAAACTGCTACGACTTAAACCCTGTTTTTACCCGTAGTACTAGCACTTTCGAGTATCGCTTAAAAAACGTGGTGTGGCAGAATGTACAGTCGTTATAGGCCATATGCTGGCAGAAAATAAGGGTGGTGAGTGCACGTGAATTTTGATTTATCTGAAACACAGCGGTTATTTCAAGCAACGACTGAGCGTTTCGCTGGTGCTGTTGATGTGTCAATGCGACATTCCATAAGAAGTATGGTTGGTAGCTATGACAAGAAGCGATGGCATGAACTTACCGAACTAGGATTACTAAGCATTGGAGCAAGCACCGAATTTGATGGTCTTGATGGTTCGCTCACAGATTTAAGCGTCATAGCGGAAACGCTAGGGGTCAACAACGCGCTCGATCCTTGGCTTGAGAATGGAGCATTTCCCGTAAGGCTAGGTAATATTGCCGCTAACGACAAATTGTTAAAGGCAATACTTGATGGTGACCAACTGGCCTCAGTTGCTTTTGCTGAAAAAAATAACCGCTATGAGCTCTTTCCAAATAGTACGTTAATAACAACGCTTGATGATCACAGTGGTTTTTTATTAAATGGAGAGAAGTCCTTAGTTCTATCAGGTGCTCTTGCCGATATTTTACTTGTCACCGCCCAACATAACGGCGAATTTGGTATTTACCATGTTGCAGCAAACAGCGATGGTATCGACACCCATTACTACCGCCTCGCAGATGGCAGTCAGGCTACAACTGTCACTTTCAAACAGGTAAAGCTGCCACTTGATGCGCGACTTACCATTGATTTTGAGCAATTTCAGGACGTCATCGCAGAAATTAATGTGCTGTGCTGCTCTGAAATGCTCGGCCTGAGCCAACTACTGCTTAACGACACTATAAGTTACGTCAAAGAGCGTGAGCAGTTCGGCGTCACTATTGGCTCATTTCAAGCTATCCAACACGGTCTGGTTGATTGCTACAGCGAACTGGAACAGATGCGATCATTACTATTTCGAACGTTATTATTAGAAAACAAAAGCGGTGAACAATGGCGTGCGGACGTCATGGGAGCTAAAGCTTTTATCGGCGAGGGTGCAGATCTTATCGCTCGCACAGCAGTGCAGTTTCATGGCGCCATGGGAATCACCGACGAGGTTTCTATCGGACACGCAATGAAACGAATTATGCTGCTGTCGCGCTTGTTCGGCGATGTAGCCAATAACCTTAAACACTATGCGAGAAACACATGACACAAAATTTACAGCCTATTGCATCAGGGCTCTGGAGCGATGAAGCCCAACCTCATTTACTTGCTGGACAATCAGCTGATGGCAAGATTTTTTTCCCAATCCCAGATGGTGATTCTGGTAAGAATTTAGATGTTATTAAGCTATCTCGCAGCGGCATTCTTTGGTCATTTACGCGGCAAGATTTTAAACCGAAACCCCCTTATGACGGACCTGAAGACTTTATACCCTTTCTAATTGGCTATATTGAACTACCCGGCCAGATAATCGTTGAATCTCACATCATAGACACTACGCTCGAAGAGCTAACAATAGGCATGGCAATGGAGTTTGTGATAACCCCATTCGATGACAAGCGTTCGATCTATGCGTTTAGACCGGAGCAGTCATTATGAGTAAGGTTTATATTATCGGGGCAGGCATCCATCCATTTGGTCGCACTGACGAACGGTCCGGGCGTGACCAAGGAGTCTTTGCTGTGCGCGAAGCACTAAAAGACGCTAATTTGGAATGGGATGATATTCAATTTGCCAGCGGCGGCTCAATTGCGGCTGGGAATGCGGATGTTATGATCAATGATCTCGGCCTTACGAGCTTGCCTTTTATTAATGTATTTAACGGCTGTGCAACGGGGGGTAGTGCTTTATCAACCGCTCAGAACGCAGTCGCGTCAGGTCAATGCGACATCGCTATGGCTGTTGGTTTTGATAAACATCCGCGCGGAGCTTTTAACGCCGACCCTAAAGCCTTCGGTCTGCCGGCTTGGTATGGCCAAACTGGAATGATGTTAACCACACAGTTTTTTGCCTTAAAGCTTCAACGCTACATGCAGCTACATGGAATTAGCAGAGAAACCCTGGGTCGTGTGGCCGAAAAATCTTTTCGTAATGGCGAATTAGCAAATCATGCCTGGCGTCGAACACCGATGGACTTAGATACTATCCTAAACTCACCAATGATTAATCATCCGCTGTCAAAATTCATGTTCTGCGCGCCTGCCGAAGGTGGCGTAGCACTGATTTTAGCCAGTGAAAAAAAGGTGCGTGAATTAGGCGCCGATGCTGTGGGCATTGCCAGCGTCGCTATTCGAAGTCGTCCACCAGGCTCATTTGAAGTGTTTGCGCCCTCAATGGACGTAGAAGACGGTGGTAAGCCTACTATTTTGGCATCAAAAGCAGCATTTGAAATGGCTGGCATTGGTCCAGAAGATATTGATGTTGCACAACTGCAAGATACCGAATCTGGCGCTGAAATTATGCATATGGCCGAAAATGGCTTTTGTAAAGATGGCGATCAGGAGCAGTGGCTAGCTGAGGGCCGCACCGAAATTAACGGTGTACTGCCGGTCAACACTGATGGTGGGTGTATTGCCTGTGGCGAGCCTATCGGCGCTACTGGATTACGACAAGTTTATGAAAATGTCACCCAATTGAGAGGCCGCGGCGAAGCCAGACAAGTAAGTGGAAAAGTAAAAACCGCTTATAGTCACGTTTATGGCGCACCAGGTCTTTCCGGTGTTGCCATTTTGGAGATCTAATGAGTAATCGTATTGATGCCCATTTTGTGGCAGCAGGAAAATATCACGATATAGATTTTGCTCGGCTGGAAATTCTCAAGCTGTTGGCGGAACATGCAGAAATTCGAACCACGGTGGCCTGTGACTACAGTAACACTGACCGACTCAACGAATGCCATTTTTTGGTGAGTTATTGCTGCGACCTAATGCCAGAACCAGATGAACTCTTAGCCATTAAAACGTGGCTGAAAGCTGGTGGTAAATGGCTAGCACTGCATGGCACCAATTCAATATTGAAATTCGTTGCTGAAGGAGTTGACACTCCTAATGAAAGGCCCGATGTCATGGAAGTGCTGGGCACCCAGTTCAAAGCTCACCCACCAATCGCACCTTTTATGGTTGAAGTAGTAAATAATAGCCATGAATTATCCATGGGCATTACAGATTTTGAAATTGAAGATGAGCTTTACCTGTCTGAAACCACCGCCAAAATTGATATCTTGATGCAGACTACGTTTAAAGGTGAAGCCACTGGGTTTATTAAAAGCGACTGGGAAGAGACAACAGTGCCCATTCTATATACCAGAGATATTGGCAAAGGCATGGTAGTGTACAACACCCTTGGCCACTGTCGTGGGCACTACGATTTACCTGGGATCCAAGATTTTTATCCCAACCCTGAAAAATGCGCATGGAATTATCCGGTTTATTACGAGCTTCTTAGGCGCGGAATTACTTGGGCAAAACGTTTGGATTTGGGCAAGGAGTCATAATATGGATATGAATTTAACAGCAGAAGATCTTGAGTTTCAAAATGAAGTTCGCTCGTTTCTGGATGAAAACCTAACAGAGCATCTACGTAATGGTCTGGCGCTAACACCAGGCGTATTTGTCGAACCCGATATCGGCCATGAATGGCACAGCATCCTCTACAAAAAAGGATGGATAACCCACGGCTGGCCTGCTGAAGATGGCGGTATGGGCTGGACGCCAATGCAAACATACCTGTACGAAAAAGAAGTGGCACTGGCTGGCGCCCCAAAACCAGCTCCGGTAAGTTTGGCCCTCATCGGACCGGTTTTATGTAAGTACGGCTCTCCGGCGCAAAAAGAACGCTTTTTACCACGAATAAGATCAGGTGAAGATTTCTGGTGCCAAGGTTATTCGGAACCTGCAAGTGGTTCAGATTTAGCCTCACTCTCAATGCGTGCAGTGCTAGAAGGTGAAAAGTACATACTTAATGGCTCCAAAATTTGGACCACACATGCGCAACACGCCAATTGGATATTCTGTTTAGTTAGAACCGATACCACTGCAAAAAAGCAAGCAGGAATCACCTTTCTTCTGGTTCCAATGGATCAGCCCGGTATTCAAGTTACCCCCATCTTATCGATGTCTGGTGATCATGAAATCAATCAGGTGTTCTTTGATAATGCAGAGTCTTTGCTGGAATACAGGGTTGGGGATGAAGGGCAAGGTTGGGAAATAGCAAAGTTCTTATTGCAAAATGAACGGGGCGGCAGTTGTTTTGCACCAAAGCTTTTGGTGCAAATATCTAATTTAGAAAAACACGCGAACACCTCTAGCGCTGATGATGATGCGATGAAGAACGACTCAGACTTCATGACCCGCCTGGCTAAATTAAAACTACGTGCTCACGCGTTGGAATTTACTGAGTTACGCATTCAGGCTGATATTGCCAATGGTCGCCCAGCAGGTCCACAAACCTCGTTGACTAAGTTGATCTCTTCGAATTTGACTCAGGACGTGCAGTCCCTGCATAACGAACTATTCGCCTATGAAGGCTTACAGCTTCCATTAGAACGCCCCTTGTATAACGACAATGCCCCTAAACCCATTGGTCATACCGCTGGGCAGGCTTCGTTGGCAGGTTACCTTAATGGCCGTGCAGCCACTATTTATGGTGGCAGTGACCAAGTTCAGAAAAATATAATTGCCAAACGGATCCTTAATTTGTAATGATACTGCTACAAATATTTACCACCTATCGGAGATCAACATGTCCAATCTAGCTGTTCCTAATTTTGGTGAACTATTATCCCCTTACATAGGAAAAGTTCCTCCGTCTGCTATGCCCAATTTTCTAGCACTTTTGGAACGAGGTGCGGCACAGCGCTACCGCGAATGGGCGGAACAATTGCCTGCATTTAGCAATGGGTTACTAGCCTGCTCGGCAAGTGAAGATAAAATTGCCGACATTATCGAGTCATTATTTTTGATAGATGATGCGTTGACCACTGAAATTCAGGGCCCGCTTCCAGAAGCACGTGACGCTTACTACAATGTTTTTGACGGTTTATCTCTAGCCGATCAATTAGGGATACAAGCGGATGCCGAATTACAAGGCGCTGAAGCATGGCGAGTGATGATAAGTGATGATATTCCCGATGAAATTAATCAGGGATTAAAACAGTGTATGGCGTTAGAACAAGAAAGTTCAGCCTATCTTTATAGTATCCTCGATGATGTTCGTCAACTGGGGGAGCGCCCAGCCACACCCAATTAAACTGTACTCCAGTCCTGACGGGCAGCCCACTCAGCGTAGCTCGTCAGCTTAACCGGCAGAAGGTCTTCGAAGCTCTTTGGATCTACATCTAAAGGAGACACGGCCTGCTCGTTATACCAGGTATAAAAACTAGCCATGCCATTGTAGATACTCCGTGGCTCGAGCTCACGCGAACCCGTCACCAACTCACTCATATTTTGAGCAAAGGTAGTGGGGCTAATACTTTTAAATTGTATTGATCGTCCACTGACCGCGCTTATTTTTTCAGCTACCTGAAAGCCAGTCAAAGCTTCGGGTCCACCTACAGTGATGGTCTTATTTTTCAGCTCCCCAGTGGCCACCGCATATGCGCATAACTTTGCCACGTCATCCAAACATATCCAGCTAACCTTTAGATCTTCTTTTGCGGGGTAAACAAAAGTGTCTTTATGCACAATGGTAGGCTTGCACCAGACACGAATCATATTATCCATAAACACAGCAGGACGCAGAATCACATAATCAATACCACATTCTCGAAGTGATGCTTCAATCCGACGTCGACCGTCATGTCCTCCCACACCGAGGTCAGTGTCAGCAACATAACAACTAGTGTTAAACACGATCTTCTTAAGTCCAGAAGATGATGCTGCCGCCGCAATGTTACGTCCAAACTCAGCAGCAATATCGACATTAAACTCAAACGGTAAATGCATAGCGACCGCATCGACCTGAGAAAATGCAGACTCTAACGAGGCTTGATCCATAATATCCGCAGAGATGACAGGCATATCAGAATAGGGAGTCCCCTTCATGGCATCTAGTCGACGAACACCTGCAATTGGCGTTAGACCATAATCAAGCAGCGCGCCAACCAAAGGTAGCCCCTGATCTCCGGACGCACCAAGCACAAGTACACGTTCAATTGGCACAGACATTACGTGTTACCTATTTCTCTTGCTATCTCAGCGGTATCAAAATAATGAATCTGCATCTCCGCCAGTTTTCCACCACTAACACGACCAACTTCAGTGACCGATTGTACAAATCGTCTACCTGTTCTTTTGGAAATGAGAGTGAGATCAACAATTACTGCCGCCCAATCACTGCCGCCGATGATTTCTTTGATAACGGGTGAAAATTCGTCGAAGTGAGAAACTACCGCTGGATATAGACGCTGAAACGCATCTTTTCCTTCCCATACACCACCGTAGGGCAAAGATTCTGGCTCAATAATTTTGAAATCGTCACTTAATAACGCCATAACGCCTTCCCAATCTTGCTCACCCATTCGCTGGTAAACGCTACCTAGTATTTCTGCCGCGGTCATTGACATGATAATCTCCTTAGCTATTGTTTAATTTATGACTGATCTAGAATTGAACTCGTTTTGTGAAACCACCGTCAATAACTAAATTTGCCCCGGTGGTATATGGACTCGCCGGACTCGACAAAAACACCACAGAGTTAGCCACTTCTTGCGGCTCACCGAGACGGCCCATTGGCATTTGTGCTACCACACCATCGTAAAAATCCTCCATATTGGCTTTGATCGTTTCCCAGTTACCACTCGGATATTCAATCGGGCCTGGCGATACACAGTTGACACGAATGCCTTGAGGCGCAAGGGCCTGACTCAGCTGTGATCCATAAGTTATCATAGCTGCTTTGATCGCATTGAACGCTTGTGGTGCCACGAATTTTTCTAATGCCGCAGTAGAAGACATGAAAATAACAGAACCACAATCCGATGCTGCCAAAGCGGGTGTCAATACTTCGATTGCGATGGTAGCTCCTTTAATGTCAAGATCAAGACAACGATCCCAATCTCCGGTAGCGCCCTGCCCAGATGCACTCGCTGTGTGAATAAAGATATCGCAGCCGCCTAGGTCTTTGACTGCTTTTTCTAACCAAGAAGCGTAACCCTCAGGATTTCCAGTCATATCCAACTCTGCACCGAAAACTTTTCCTGAGCCAGCCGCATCTATCTGTTTCTCTGCTGCCGCAACGCGTTCGGCATTACTGGAGAAAAAGGCAACGTCACAACCTTCTGCCGCATAGGTTTTAAGAGATGCGAGTCCCAAACCGTGGGAGCCACCATTCATAATTACTTTTTTGCCTTTTAATCCGAGATCCATACATCACCTTTTGATAATATTATTAAGTTAACTGTAACGCTTACTCATAGCCGTGTGAACAATAAAAATTGTCAGGGCTAAACTCGAGCCTTAGCTCTAAGACTGCTAATTCACTGCCCTTGTTTTGTCCTTCCAATAAGGCTCACGTAATTCACGCCGTAAAATCTTTCCGGAGGGGTTACGCGGCAGCGTATCAATGAAATCTATAGTTTTTGGGCACTTAAACTTCGCAATACGGGTACGTGCAAATCGAATAATGTCGTCAGCACTAACCTCGACATCATCTTTAACCACCACAAAAGCTTTTATCGCTTCACCCCACTTGTCATCAGGCACGCCTATAACCGCCACATCTTCTACAGCAGGATGTGAATAAACGGCATCTTCAACCTCAGCAGGATAAACATTTTCACCACCAGAAATAATCATATCTTTGACTCGATCATGCATATACAAATAGCCATCATCGTCAAGGTAGCCTGCATCACCCGTCCGCAGCCAGCCATCATCATCAATTGTGCTTTTTGTTGCTTCCGGTAAATTCCAATACGCTTTTATATTCTTAACAGAGCGAGTAGCTATCTCACCAATCTCACCGTTAGGCAAGTTTCTCCCCTGCTGATTAATTATTTTTAGCTCAACGCCCGACATACCAATCCCTACAGAACGCATTCGCTGAATCTCAGTTTCATCCTCGCTGTCCGGAAGATGGTCCTCAGGTGACAGCGCAACAATAGTTCCACCAGTTTCTGTCATGCCATACATTTGTACAAAGCCACAGCCAATTTTCTTAGTAGCCTCTCTCATCAGTTCCAATGGTATCGGAGATGCACCGTAAAAAATAAATTGCAGATTAGAGAAGTCAGTTTTGTCGAATTGCGGATCCTTTAGCAACATCTGCAAGGTCGAAGGCACCACGAAAATCTTGGCAATCTTATATGACTCGATCAACTTAAGCGTTTCGCTTGGATCATATTCCGCCAGAACGACCACCTGTGCTCCGCTGTGTATGATGCTCAACCCAAACGATGTACCACCGACGTGGAAACATGGCATGGCTAACAGGCCTGTTTCACCGCGCGTGTAGCGTTGCCAATCTTGTAATGTATCGCCTTCCTCCTGACCCCGTAACGCCAGCATCATTCTATCCGTCAGTATTGCACCCTTAGGACGTCCGGTGGTACCCGACGTATACAGTTGCAAAAGCGCATCATCAGCAGAGACATCGAGGTTTGGATCAGAATCAGAAAATTGCTGCTGCCATGCAGTATAGGATGGTGTGCCCTCGTCCTCACCATCAATCAGAAAAATCTTTGGACAAACCGCCAGCGACGATTGTATCTCCATCAGTACATCGCGAAACTCCTTAGCGGCAAAAATGACTTTCGCTCCAGAATCATTTAGTACATATTCAAGTTCCGGGCCGGCAAGCCTCCAATTTAATGGCGATACAACTGCCCGCATCTTGGCGGCCGCTGCAATAAGTTCAAAATAGACAGGTGAGTTTTTCCCAAGAAAAGCGATACGATCACCGGACTGAACACCTTCTGCGAGCAAGCCATTTGCTGTTTGGCTGCTAAGGCTATGGTACTCGGCAAAGGTCATTTTTTTATCTTCAAAATGGAAAACGATGTCGTCACTGAGCTCCTTTGCTCTCAACCTTACCGTTTGAGCAACTGAATAAATGCCTTGTATCGATATCATGCCAGACTCCGTTTCTAAACAGGCCTCTAAGGTATACTTTTAGACGCCATTTTTATATCGAAACCTCACTTTATCCACCTAACAAAACAACTAGCCTACCCTGTGTTTAGTTAGTGGTATCGTAATGGCTTTCCGGCGGATAATTTCAATAACCGCAGTTCTGCTGGACTTTACATGGGCGTAACTAATAGGATCGGGTATGAATCGACTAGAGGGAAAAGTAGCCATTATCACTGGTGGCTCAAAAGGACTGGGAGAGGCTGATGCTCGACTATTTATAGCCGAAGGCGCAACTGTCATTATTACCGATATAGACGATGAGGCTGGGCAAAAAGTCGCAACTGAATTAGGTCCTAACGCTGAGTATCAGCATCATGATGTCAGAGATGAGGGGCGCTGGGTTGAGTTAATAGACGATGTAGTTAAACGTCATGGTGGCCTACACGTTTTGGTTAACAATGCTGGAGTTGTGATTCCTGGATCCATTGAGGAACAAACTACGGAAGATTTTGATTTCATCATGGATGTTAGCGCCAAAGGTACCTATTTTGGATGTAAGTATGGTGTTCCAGCCATGAAAAATTCTGGCGTTGGGTCAATCATCAATATGTGTTCTATTGCTTCAGTTCAAGGTGAAGGTGGGATTATTGGATATGCTGCGGCCAAAGGCGCGATGCAAGGCATGACTCTCTCCATTGCCGCGCACTGCGCGAAAGATCAAATTAACGTGCGCTGCAACAGCTTACATCCGTCTAGCATCCTAACGCCCATGGTTGAAAATATCAGAGCTCTTGTGGCAGCTAAAAGAGCGCAGGAGCCAGATCAAGACTATAGCAACAAAAAGATGGTGCCAATGGAAGAACTAGGAGACCCTAATGATATTGCTCACACAGTGGTATTTCTTGCTTCTGATGAGTCACGATTTATCAATGGGGCTCAAATAAGAATTGATAACGGAAAATCCATTATTCCCGGTGTCATTATTCCTCATCAGGATTAAATAGCGACTATGACTTAGTTTATCTAGAGTAAATCGCGCTTAACGCTTTTCAGAATAGATAATCTCTGATTTCATACAGGTTCGGCCATCGCCACCGATGGCCATCACCTCGCACTGAAAACCATCAATATTGGCGGCAACATACAGCGTCTGATTACAAAAGGCAGCCGCAACGGCTTTAAATGAAAATTGTTTTAGCTCCCCATGCTGCGACGCCAAATTCAAGGCGAGCGTCGCTATCAAAGGTCCCTGCACCACCAGCTCGGGATACAACTCTTCGGACTGTGCATAGGTCAAGTCATAGTGGATACGATGGCTGTTAAACGTTAGCGACGAGTAGCGAAAAAGTAAGCTCGACTGCGGATCTAATCGTTCAACGATTTGCCAGCCCTTAGGTTCACCAACATCCGTATTGGGTAGCGGCATGACTGAGTTAGCTGCTTCTCTGTAGACAATGGTCTGTTTTTCTTTGATGGCTAATTCATCGTTGACCCATATTTCATGGTCCACCTCAACAAAGGCTAAGGGGCCTGTTTTACCTATCTTTTCATTCACAGCGGCAATGGTTGAACGCTTAATAATGATAGCCTCTAGTGGCAAAGGGCCTAAAAACTCTATCCGACTGGCAGCCCACATACGTCGGGGCAAATCAATCGGCGGTATAAAATCGCCCTTTGGCGGGTGACCATCAGGCCCTAATTCTGAGGTAGGCATATCGGGTAAACACAGACACCAATGATAGCCATAGGGCGCAAATTCCTGTTGGGACTTAAGTCCAAAGGTCGCGCAAAAACGATCCACACCCGCCTGTGAAATTATGTCACGCTGCTCGAGGGTTTTGCCTACCCATGCTTGATAATTACTCAAGTAGACCGCCTCTGCATCAGTAATCCACGAGCGACAACCTGAGCCTGTATTTCACCGGCACCTTCAAAAATATTCAAAATACGGGCATCACATAGCACCCTGCTGATTTCATATTCTAATGAGTAACCGTTGCCACCATGAATTTGTAAACTTGCATCTGCACTGGTCCAAGCCGCTTTTGCCGCCAGCAGCTTTGACATGCCAGCTTCGATATCACAGCGGCGACCCTTGTCTTTCTCGCGTGCCGCAAAATAGGTCAGCTCTCGTGCCAGCAAGGTATCAACCGCCATCATGGCGATCTTATCCGAGACTCTTGGGAAGTCAAATAGAGGGCGTTTAAATTGCTTCCGGTCCAGAGCATAGCTAAGCCCCAGCTCCAACGATCGTCTGGCTACGCCAACGGCGCGAGCCGCTGTCTGTATCCGAGCACCCTCAAACGTTTTCATCAACTGCTTAAAGCCGTTGCCCTGCTCACCACCTAATAAAGCATTTTCCTTAAGTGGAAAGTCATCAAAAGCCAATTCGTATTCACGCATTCCCCGATAACCAAGCACTTCTATTTCGGTACCGCTTAGCCCTTGAGCAGGGAAAGCCTCCTCTTCAGTACCTCGAGGTTTGGGTACCAGAAACATAGATAACCCAGCATAACCTTTTACATCGGGTTTACTTCTTGCCATTAGCGTCATTAAATCTGAACGAGAGGCATGGGTAATCCAGGTTTTATTGCCTTTAATTTTCCAACCAGTATCTGTTTTCACCGCGCGAGTTGTTAGGGAACCCATATCTGATCCCACATCTGGTTCAGTAAATACCGCTGTCGGCAGCACATCTCCATTGGCGATTCCCGGTAACCATTGCGCATGCTGTTCAGCAGTCCCACCCAGTAGGATTAACTCGCCGGCTATTTCTGATCTGGTACCCAGTGAACCGGCACCGATCCAACCACGGCTTAATTCTTCGGTCACCACGCTCATCGCGAGTTTGCCAAGGCCAAGGCCACCAAATTCCTCTGGAATACAGATACCAAAGGTACCCATTTGGGCCAATTCCGTGACCGTTTGATCGGGAATAAGATCATTGTTCAAATGCCATTTATGGGCATGGGGGATAATTCGTTCATTGGTGAAGCGACGATATTGATCCCGGGCCGCATCAATAAAATCATCACCAAGGCTTTCACTGGCAAACACCCCATCGCGACACTGTTCAGCCAAAGCACGGCGAGTCTTAGCTGTATTTCCGCTACTCAGCAGATCGGCAACAGCACCGTGACTGCTTAAATTATTAGCTTCGGTAGTCAACCCGAAATCAGCTGGTCTGACGACTTCATTCTGCCCCATCGCTAGGCCACCCACTATTTGAGCCAAGTATTCGCCAAATGCTATCTGAACACTGAGCTGTTCTACAGGGCGAAAACTACCGTTCTCTTGCAGGGACTCTGCCCAGCGCAGCAATACATTGAGTGCTGTTGAGGTTGAAATAATCCAGGCATAGCCATGCAAAATTCTCTGATGTTGATCAGCCAGTTCGGGGATCACTTTACCCTCTTTCATGGTCGCCTTAGCAACAACCTGATGGACCTGCTCAACATACAGTTCCAAAGCTGTCATTGCGGATCGGTAAGTTGTAATTTCTGTACTCATAAATTGCTCTCTCCTACCACACCCTGGCTTATCAGATCTGACACCTTATTTTTATCCAGACCCAGAACTGACTGTAAAACAGACGCTGAATGCTGACCTAAATGCGGTGCCACTATCGGTATGCTACGCTTATGATCGGCAATAGTTAAAGCCGAGCCGGGGGTCGGATAGGTATAGTTACTGGGATTTTTAATTTCACTAAAAACAGGATTGTTTTTAACCAAAACCTCATCTTTAGCTGCCTCATGCATACTTTGATATTCACCCCAGCAGCCGCCAACAGCATCCAATGCAGACTGCAGTTCGGCCGCTTGGCGCAAACAGACACGGGATTCAATCAACGGATAGAGCGCATCACCATGTTCATAACGCACGCCCTCATCTTTGGCAAAGGTCACACCTCTAGCAGTCTCCACATCACTGACCTGCTGCTCAATCTCGAGCACACTTAACAACCCACGCCACTGGCGCGGAGTGATTGCCATAATCATCATGCGCTTGCCATCGGCCGTCTTAAAGTCCTTACCGAAGGCACCATAGAGCTGGTTCCCATGTCGGCTGCGATTGCCGTCTTGGTGAAATACTTCTGCGAGTTGCCCCATATTGGCCATAGCTGTTACCCCAACATCGGTCAGAGGTATTTTATACTCACCACCTTCACCCGTTGCGACTCTGTGCTTATCGGCAGCGAGTAAACTAAATGCCGCATAGGCTCCAGCTAAAAGATCCCAGGCCGGTAATACATGATTAACAGGCTCATCATCTGGCAGTGACTGCGGGCCGGTTATTAAAGGGTATCCGAGGGCGCAATTAACCGTGTAGTCTAATGCTGGGCCACCATTGGCTTGGCCCATCACCCGTGCAACGATAATATCTTTTCGCTTTTCCGCCAGTGTTTTATAAGACAGGAAACCGCTTTGAGGAAAGTTCGTCAGTAGTATGCCGCCATTTTCTCCAGGAGCACAGGCCAGGTCTTGAATCAGGCTTTTACCTTCGTCAGTGCCTATATTCACCGTTATAGATTTCTTACCTTTATTGAGGCCTTCCCAATAAAAGCTGGCACCCTCATTACTCTTTGGCCAGCGATTATAGTCTGGGCCTCCACCTATGGTATCAACGCGAATAACCTCAGCACCCAGCTGGGCTAGATACAAACCAGCGCTAGGCGAGGCGACAAAAGAAGATGCCTCAATAACGCGTAATCCTTTTAAAATTCCATACATAAAACTTAGATTCCGAGGGGGCCGATAATAGACACTGAACTTACATTTTGTGACGGCATGCCGCCGAGGTTGTGTGACAGACAAAAAGTGGGGGGATCTTTGCGCTGACGCTCCCCTGCTCTACCCAATAGTTGTAGATAGTTCTCATACACCATGCGCAAACCTGAGGCACCGATCGGATGGCCAAAACATTTCAAACCACCGTCTATCTGGCAGGGAACTTTGCCATCTGCATCAAATAGTCCATTTAGTACATCTTTCCATCCCTGCCCCTCCTTGGAAATAAACAGGTCTTCCATGGTGATCAGTTCAGTAATGGAGAAACAGTCATGTACCTCGGTCAGAGACAGCTGACCGCGAGGGTCTGTTATACCCGCTTCTTTATAGGCTTTTGTTGCAGCAACGCGGGTGGTATGTAGGTAACTCCCATCCCATTGGTTACTTTGCATTTCCCAGCCATTGGAGCTGACCACCTGCATCGCCTTTATCGCGACGATATCTGTTTTACCCAGAGATTTTGCAATTTCCGGCGTAGTAACAATCGCACAAGCCGCACCATCGGATACACCGCAACAATCAAAGAGCCCCAATGGTTCTGCAATCATGGGCGCATTCAAAGCTTTATCGATATCAATTAGATTGCGCAAATGGGCCTTGGGGTTTTTAGCGCCATTGGCATGACTCTTAACCGACACATGGGCCATGGCACGTTTAAGATCTGACCGATCAATACCATGTTTTGCGCCATAAGCACTAGCCAACTGAGCAAAGTTGCCCGGTGCTGATCCCGTAACACCTATCATGTCCCAGCGTGAACCGCGGGTACGGGTCGGCAAACCGCCATAGCCAGTATCTTTAAGCTTTTCCACACCCATAGCCAGGGCGATATCTGCAGCGCCTGAGGCGACCGCATAGACCGCTCCTCGCAGCGATTCTGTGCCGCTCGCACAATAGTTCTCAACTTTGGTAACACCTATGTCAGGCAGTCGCAGTGCCACTGCCGCTGGAATGCCGGATGGTCCGGTACTTTGCGCATCAAAACCTACACCCAACCAGGCCGCATCAAGCTGCGATACTTCAATACCAGCGTCTGCAATCGCTTCCTCAAAAGCCTCGACCATCAAACCATCAGCATCGGTGTCCCAGCGTTCGCCAAAGCGGGCACAACCCATACCTAAAATAGCGACCTTATCTTTAATGCCACTAGCCATCAGGACTCTCCTCGTTGTACTGGTATCGCTTTCCAAAAATATTTTCTAAACCCACGAAGCTCATCAAATGCCTTTATTCTAAAAACCATTCTCATTTGCTTGCCCACGTCAGCCTCACCCTCTTCAATATCGGCAAACTCTGCGACCATACGCCCACCACCTTCAAAATCGATCATCCCGTAATAACTAGGAGGATCAGGTGAATAGGCCAGCCGATCGGCAGTAATACTGAGCACCTTAGCGAGGCGGTCGGCAAATGGATAATCTTCCAAGGTTCCGGAAGCGCGTGAAACAGTATTTACTGCTAAGTCGGTCTTAGGGAACTGCACCACACCGGTTTCTGAGCATTTTCCTCCTATCAACCCAAGTACCGTTTTACGGTCACGAGCAAGACTGGTACCCGGCTGTTTTTCGTCTAACTCGGCACGCATGCCTTTATCAATATCCAGCAAACCGCGATGAAACAAATACCGTGAGTAGTTAGTATCTTTCAATCCGGGTAGCATGAATTTTGATTGTCGTTGATTAATCGTTTCCAAATGCTCAGTCGTTTCAAAAACCATCACATCAGCACCCTGACCAAAGCTAGCTAGCAACACTTTTTGACCAGGCTTAGCCTTTTGAAGTGTCATCGCTAACATTAATAATGGATGGCAGACACCTGTATCACCGATAGTTGCCATCTGCGAATCTGCCACAGCTTCAACAGCCATTCCTGCAACAGCCGCAAGTTTTTGTGGTACACCTTTTACGGGTACAGCGATGACTGCATGATCAATGGCATTACCCGGGATCTCCAGCTTAGCCAAGGCGGACTTAATCGTTGAGCCAAGAATTTTCTGATAGCCCTCGTCACGCACAAAGCGAGCTTCCCAGGCATAGTCAAAATCCGAACCCGTTTCACGATAATGATCAACGAAGTCGATCGTGTTGGAGTATCCACCAATATAACGCGCAATAACGTTGCCAGAGCCAGTTAAAAAAGCTGCTGACGCGTCGCCGTAATTCATTTCTTGGGTAGATGCGACTTTAGATTTACGTCGGTCAGCCGCCAAGCACAGGTCGGTGGCGCCATTTTGTAATGATTGCATCAGTGAGCTAGTGGCAGCTCGAAGACTGCCAGTTCGGTCAGAACTCATAACATTATCAGAGAGATTCAATGCTTCTTTAGCAATACCCGCGTTAGATCGATCAGCAAAGGGTAACGTAGTTGAGGCTAGACTAACTGACTCAATTGAATCGCGATCGATTCCGTCCATGCAATAACGTCCAGCCTCAACCGCCATTGTGACGGCGTCTTCATCCCAATTACTAATCGCTTTTTCACCTTTCGCCAGGCCACCCAATCCAGGGGCATACCAACTGTTGGCCTCATAGATTGAGCTTCTTTGAAGCCGGCGGCGAGGTATATAAAGGCCATAACTTAAAATACCGGAATTCATACTCATAACGCCTGATTATATTGGAAAATTTAGGATATATTATGCATTACTAAACACATCACTCTAGTTTAATATTTAGCACTAAAGCTAATTGTAATGGAACTAGTACTTTTGTTGTAATGGGTCCCTGATCTTTAAATAATAACGCTAAGGCTTAATCATCATGATAGATAATGAATATTTACTGTATGAAATCAAAAACAATGTTGCTGTAATAACCCTAAATCAACCGGATTCCATGAACGCCATAAGTCCTGAGTTTGCACAAGCACTTGAAGAAGCCATTGACTGTGCTAGTAAAGATGCAGGCGCAATTGTTTTATTAGGCAGTGACCGCGCATTTAGTTCCGGTGCCAATCTGAAAACCAATCGATTCGATCAGGGTAATACTGAAATAGATGTCGGCATCAATCTGGAAACCGTTTACAACCCGTTTTTAAGCAAACTAACTGAACTGTCTATTCCTTTAATCGTTGGTGTCCGCGGCGCAGCTGCAGGGATCGGATGCTCTATCGCATTAATGGGTGACATTATCATCGCCGGTCGTTCTGCATTTTTCTTACAGGCGTTCTGCAATATTGGCTTGGTTCCAGATGGCGGTGCCGCTTTTTTACTCGCTAAATCGGTCGGGCGGATTAAGGCTATGGAATTAATGCTACTTGGCGAACGCTACCCAGCGGAGCAAGCGCTCCAGGACGGCTTAATTACTCGGATGGTAGACGACGACGAGGTGATAGAAACCGCAATGAAGTATGCTGACAAGCTCGCTAAAGGCCCCAGTAAAGCTTTAGCAATGATTCGTAAATCTGCTTGGGCAGCGTTAGATTCTAGCTTCAATGATCAACTGAAGCTAGAACGAAAATTACAAAAGACGGCTGGATTAACGCAAGATTTCAAAGAAGGTGTGGCTGCGTTTCGAGAAAAACGCAAACCCAACTTCACTGGTCAATAATAGTCCGCAGATCAGTCTTTTGCTTCGCCTTTAGCGATATAGCGATCGACCTCTTCATGGAAAAACTGAACCCGTTTTTCCTGATCTGCCATATAGGAACCAGTGTAGCCTTTTGACATTAACCCTGTCTGCTGTGTTGACCACACCCTAACATCATCATCGATCACCGGCCCACAGGAAACTTCCCGGACTTTTCCGGCTATATGGGGCACCTTTACATTAATATCGACGGTGTCTTCCATAGCCGCAGCATAGTATTCGGTCGCATTATCGGGGAACCACATCAAAAACCAAGTATCAAAATAGCATTTTGACGGATCCGTGGGATGTGGCGTTGCCTTGAGGAATATACAACCATCCGGTTTAAGGCTTAGGGACAGATTTGGAAAAATCGTATAATGGAAATGGTCTGTCAGTTGCTCATCATGCATCCCAGAGTAATCAAAACCTCTTTCCGCACCTTGCTCACGCTTGATCTTTTGCATCGCTTTACGCATGGATTGCGGGTCCTCACGGAATGTCTCGGGATCGAGGCCCCAAAACTCGAACTCTTCTTTTAACAACTCCTTGGTGGTATCAAAATCTCCTCGCAACCCCACGGTCGGTTTGGCGCCAGGCATAATCATCCGCGCATGACCCTCTTTCTCGAATATATCCATCTGGCAGTGCTTATAAGATTGCTCCATAACGTGATGAGCCCCAATATGCACAAATGGTAGATGATACGATTCATTGAAATTGTCCTGAACGATCTTCCAATTAAAATCGCCTTCTATTGTGACCCAATGGGTGCGCTTCATACGGCTCAGGTCATAGGTGTTGATTTGCGAATAAACCGGCCCCAGATATTCTTCGAGCGACATCACGTCTTCATCCATCGAATACCAAATAAAACCAGCAAAAACGGTACAAGGTAGCTCCTTTAATCGAAGTTTCCCGCATGGGTTTCCCTCCAAAAAGTTTTTTGCATCAGGTGCAAAAGCTAGTTCGCCGTCAAGCTTGAATTTCCAGCCATGATAATTACACGCTAAGGTTTTGCCGTTACTGGACTCTTCATGTATCAGTCTGTTACCGCGGTGTTGGCAGACATTGTAAAATGCGCGAATCTCACCCTCATTATCACGGGTACACAGAATCGACTCCTTACCGATCTCGCAGGTAATTCGATCACCCGCATCTGGCAGCTGCTCCTCCAGTCCAGCGATCAACCACGTTTTGGTCCAGACGTGATCCCACTCCTGTTGCATGAAGTCGCTTGAATAGTAACGCTCACCCGTGACTGATTTTCCCGAGACTTCTGGCTCTGGGAGTTTGACCAGATCAATTCGATTGGAGTCGTCCAATCCATTTACTAAGGGTGCATTTGCCATAAAAAAATCCTAAAAGGTTAATTGTACAAAATAAACTGCAGGCGATAGATTAAGAGTAAATCGACGGATTGTCAGCTATCAATTTATACAGCACAAAAAAAAGGGGCGAAATCGCCCCTTTTAACTCACCCATTATGGTGATTTTTTAATAGTACTTAGAATTTATAGTCGAACTGCACACCATAAGTAGTACCTTCATTCCACTGCTTATACGCAATCAATGGTGAAATTATGCGCCAAATGTGCTCGCGCTCATCAGTGATATTGTTACCATAGGCCGATAATTTAAACTCTTCGTCAGCACCAAAAGTGTAAGACACATTTGCATTCACATTGGTAATACTGCTTTGGAAGCCTAGGACTTTGTTTTGTGCATCGCCTTCCATAGAAGAGCGGTAGCGATATGTAACGTTGCTCTGCAAGGAGCCCTCTCCAAATGGACGCGTATGGGTCACACCAAGGCTAGCCGTATTTTCTGGCGTATTTCTTGGGGTCAGAGCACTGTTGTCGGTGTTAACACCGTCGCCATTAAGATCGGCCAGATAAGAGTTATATTCAGCATCTACGTGACCATAACTAGCGCGTAACTTAATGCTTTCAGTAGCCTGCAACTGCATCTCAAGTTCAATACCTGAAATATCTAGACTTGCGGCATTTCGCACAACTGTAGCCACATTAACGTTGCTGATAGGAATAAAGATTGATTCCTGCTTATCTACAAACTCACTGCTATACAGGGTTGCATTCAACGTCATTCTTCCCTCTAGCATCGTTCGCTTCGCGCCCAACTCAAAGGTCTTCACGTACTCAGGCTCATAGCTTGGGTCGATATTGAAGTTTGCTTGACGACCAAAGAAACCACCACTCTTAAAGCCTTCGGTATACGAACCAAAAATCATCGTGTCATCTGAAGGCGTAAAGGTCATAGCAACCTTTGGCGAAAACTCATTAAAGTCAGCCTTGAAGTTAGTCATCAATGCAGCTAGATCTTCCTCAGAAACATCTGAGAAAACATACGAGCTACTTGCACCATCAAAGTCTTTCGATTCTTTAGTGTAACGGCCACCCACTGTAAGGGTGAGAGCGTCAGTAAGAGAATAGTCGATGGAGAAAAAAGCCGCCGTTGAGTCTGCGACCTGGTCCTGACCGTTATAGCCATATATTCCTTCCGGGAACGGAGTTACAACAGAGAAGAGATCATATACACGCCAGCGCTGAGAGTAGTCAACTTCCCAGTAATAAAGTCCAGCAACAAACTCCATTTTGTCGGAGAACTGCGATGTAACACGAAGCTCCTGACTGGTCTGCTCCCACTGGTTAACATACTGAAATCTCAACATTTTAGCCGTAGACGCATCGAAGTGGATCATATAGTCCTGCTCCAAGTCTCGGTTAGTAGTAATCGACGTCAACAACACTGAGCCTAAGTCCCAATTCGCTGTCAGAATCATATTATCAGCTTGAGTCACTGTATCGTTGCGACCATCACTCGATACTTGATCTTCATTACTACCAGTGTCAGTTGCCTCACAACCACCGTCTCCCAGAAGTGGCCAATTAGGATTTCCAGACCATGCACAAGCCAGAATGCCGGCTGTATTAGCGTTAGCATAGGCGCCAGAATCGGTATCATCTTTGTTTCGTTCAATATGGAGTTGGACATCAAAGTCTTCAGTTGGCTCCCAACGAATAGCCGCGCCATAAGTACTCTTATCGTCGCCATACACCTTTTCTTTAAGGGTTGTATTGTAAAAGTAGCCGTCGCTTTTAATTTGGTTAGCGAAAAGTTTAAGACCACTGTTCTCACCTAAAGGCATGTTAAGTAATGCCTGAACGTCTTTACGACCATCCGAACCAACTGTTGCAGAAACTTTACCACCCCATTCGCCGGTAACATCTGTACGGATCACATGGATTACGCCGCCCGTTGTATTCTTGCCAAACAAGGTGCCCTGGGGGCCACGCAAAATTTCAATTCTCTTAGTATCGAAATTATTCAGCATACTTCCGGCAGCTGTTCCTAAATACATACCATCAACTACAACACCAATCGATGGATCATAACTTTTATCAGTTTCTGAATACTCAACACCACGCATACTAATGTTGATGCCACCAGGAGTGCCCTGGTTTCTTTCAATGTAAAGATTTGGTGTAAAGTCAGCCATATCTCTCAGGCTACGAATACTCGCTCGATTTAATTCTTCTGTAACAGAGGTTACTGAAATAGGAATATCTTGAAGCGACTCTTCTCTTTTCCGTGCGGTAACAATAACTTCTTCGAGCGCTAAACCCTCAGCGAGAAGAACAGGACTAGTAACGACCGCTGTTCCGGCGACTGCAATGGCCAGAGCGGATGCAACAAGTCTTTTTTTCTTTAGATTTGGTAAATTACTTATATTCATGAATCTCTCCCCTTCGTTTCAAAAAATAGTTCAAGTAAACTAACATGACGTGGTGATATCAACACTCTCATTTGTGATAAACATTCACCACCCCTATCCATTGTAATAGGGTCCCCTTGTATGATCTGATCAATACATCGGTAATATATTGATCAGATCACATCAAATTAGAGGCAATGTCTCACCGCAATCTGCAGTTATCGCTCATAATCACGAATCATCTCTTTTGCTATCAGCAATTGTTGAATTTGGGAGGTACCCTCATACAATCTGAAGATGCGTACATCCCGATAAAACCTCTCCACCGCATAGTCGGCAATATAACCCGAGCCTCCGTGTATTTGTACGGCACGATCAGCTACGCGACCGACCATTTCTGTGCAATATAGTTTGCAGGCAGCCGTATAACGAGACAAGCGACCGCCCTTATCGAACATCCGCGCAGTTTCCTCTACCATACATTTACCCGCAAAATATTCGGTCTCGCTGTCAGCGAGCATCGCTTGGATTAACTGGAAGTCAGCTATGCGCTGATTGAATTGCTTTCGCTCTAAGGCATAACTCAAGCTGTCATCAATCAAACGTCGCGCGCACCCTAGAGCGACCGCGCTCATATGTAAACGGCCTCTGTCGAGCACCTTCATCGCAGTGATAAATCCCTTGTTGGGTACGCCGCCAATAATGGCGTCTTTGGGAATCTTCACATCTTTCATAATGACATCGCAGATGTGGGCGCCGCGCTGCCCCATTTTTTCATTAAGAACCCCAAGCTCTATCCCTGGTAAGTCTGCATCCATCAGAAATGCTGTAACACCCCTGGAGCCTTCATCCACTGTTCCCGTGCGCGCCATTAAGGTAAACACACCAGCTCGATTTGCGTTGGTAATGTAGCGCTTGGTTCCGTTAACAATATAGTGATCCCCTTCCAACCGCGCACTTGTCCGCACAGACCCGGCATCTGAACCTGCATCTGGTTCGGTTAAAGCGAATGAACCGACCAATTCACCGCTCGCCATCCGCGGTAAATATCGTTGTTTTTGTTCTTCCGTGCCATCGAGTAAAATCCCTTGCGAGCCGATACCAACGTTGGTGCCTATAACACTGCGGAAAGCCGGCGACGCATAGCCAAGCTTTTGTATCACATGGACCTCTTCTTCGGCACTAAGCCCTATACCGCCATATTCTTCCGGTATAGAAAGACCAAACAAACCCATCTCTTTCATTTGCTCAATAATAGCCGGAGGAACCGCATCATCATCGGATACCTTCTTCTCCATTGGGATAAGCTCATTGGCCACGAATTTTTCGATACTTGCTAATAGTTGGTTAAACGTTTCTTTGTCGAGAGCCATATAAGTCTAGTCTCTTAATTAAAAAATCATTATCTCTGAAACCTATCAGAATACTACTAACACTTTGGGTAAAGTTGAATTCAGATAGGGTGTGGCATAATTTTTTAGTGTGAGCGTTAAAGGTAGGGAGTGAGTACAAATAAAGCAGACATTCTCCCTTTAGTAAGGTTACTAATTAAAAAGGCAGTCATGCTAAAAGCCCAGCGCATAGGTTTTCCCCGTCACTAAGACGGAACGCTATCTATTTGCATAGCAACAATTATTCTTGAAACATGTAATAAAGGGCATAGCAACCAGGAGACAAAAAAATGAGCACAATAAATTCAGAAGAAATGAATAAAAAACTAGCCGAGATGCTCGACACGCACGAGATTAAAGCAATAGCGCATCGTTTTGCTCGCGGCCTTGATCGCTGTGATCGAGGCATCATTGAGTCTTGTTTTCATGACGACGGTATGGATGACCATGGCTTCTTTAAAGGCAATGCTGGAGAATTTTGTGACTGGGTGATGGGAGAACTAAAGAAGTTTAAGAGCTCACAACACCTAATAACAACTCAAAATAGCGAAGTAAATGGCGACTCGGCTGTTTGTGAAAGCTATTTTTATGCCTATCACCTTTTATCTACGCCTGATGGCACCAAAGACGTGATTGTAGCGGGCCGTTATGTTGATACGATGGAAAAAAGAAATGGAGAGTGGAAGATTAGTCTGCGACTCGCCACTTTTGACTGGAACAAGATTACCGACTCAGCCCCACTACCGGTCGCCGATAATGATCCACGCACACTCGGCGCAACTCTCCCGAATGATGCCTCTTATACTGCATTTGCCAAGATTAAAAACTAATACTTTATGAGATCCCAACCATGACATTACCGACTTACACCGTTGCTATACAAAATGCTTGGATAGTCACTGATGTAGAAGAGGCTGCTAAAAAGTGGTCAGATGCAATGAATATTGGGCCGTTTTATATTGCGGAGTACACTCCTGAGGCCTTTGATACGATTGAATATCGTGGAAAACCCGGAAAATTGCACATGAGAACGGCGATCGGCTATGCCGGTGATGTTCAAATTGAGCTCGTTGAACCTGTTGGCATTTACCCTTGCGCCTACTTTGACACCATAGAGGCCGGGTCTGCCGGATTCCATCATCTATGTTACTGGACCGACGACATTGATGCGGATCTAACACACTATAAGGATCAGGGCTTTGTCGTAGCTAACCAAGGACAAATGGCGGGTGGCGGACCGCGCTTTGCCTACCTAGATGCGAGCGAATCGCTTGGCTGTATGATCGAGTTACTGGAGCGTGCAGAGGGTACCGAAAAGATTTTTAATGCATGGAAAGAAAGCGCAAAAAATTGGCGGCCTGGCGATCCGGCGATCGTCAAACTCTAAGTACTAACTCAAATTCTGATTGTAACTGTTAGGGTCTCACAAGCGATGACGCCCTATCAATCATGCTAACTGACATGCCTGACCGCATGCTGTATAACGTGCTGAAACTAATAGGATAACAACATGACTGATGCTTACATTATTGACACTTGTCGCACACCTAGGGGTGTTGGAAAAATTGGTAAAGGTTCGCTGGCACATATTCATCCCCAGCAGCTTGCGGCAACCGTGCTAAAAGCGCTCGCAGATCGTAATAACCTCAATACTGAAGAAGTCGATGACATTATCTTTGGCTGCAACAATCAAAATGGCAAGCAAGGCTCTGACATAGGACGAATGGCTGCTCTGGATGCAGGATATTCCACGCTAGCATCTGGCGTCACACTCGACCGTTTTTGTGGTTCGGGTATTACCTCAATTAATCTAGCTGCGGCACAAGTTATGTCGGGTATGGAAGACGTGGTTATCGGCGGCGGTGTTGAAATGATGAGCTATACAGGCTCGATCAAAAACTCAGGTGAAAACTACCCCTTATTTGATCGCGGCAACTTGTCTTTGAGAGAAAAACACCCACAGTCAAATCAAGGCATATGTGCGGATGCCATTGCAACTCTTGAAGGTATTGATCGCAACAGTCTAGATCAACTTGCGGTCGTCTCTCAGCAGCGTGCTGAACGGGCCATAAATGAAAACCGCTTTGATGGCTCACTTGTTACTGTCTATAACGCAGATGGATCGATAGCACTGGACAGAGAAGAATTCCCTCGGCCAGGGACTAGCACAGAATCACTCGCCGGATTAAAGACCGTTTTTGATCAATGGCGGGTAATGCCCTTTGACGAAACTGGACAAACCTATGGCGAACTCATAGAAAAAGTCTATCCTGAAATAACACAGTGGAATCATGTGCATCACGCTGGCAATAGCTCAGGTGTTGTTGATGGTGCGGGTGCTGTTTTATTGACATCAAAATCCTATGCAGAAAAAAGCGGATTAAAGCCTCGAGCCCGTATCGTAGCGACTGCCAATATAGGTGACTGTCCGACATTGATGCTAAACGCGCCAGTGCCCGCCGCAAAAAAGGTTCTCGCAAAAGCCAATCTCAGTAAAGACGACATTGATGTATGGGAAATTAATGAAGCGTTCGCTGTGGTCGCAGAAAAGTTTATTCGTGATCTAGATTTAGACCGAGAAAAAGTAAATATTAATGGTGGTGCTATGGCATTGGGTCACCCGATCGGTGCAACTGGAGCTATGTTAATTGGGACAGCGCTGGACGAGTTAGAACGCTCTGGCGGTCGGTATGCCCTGATTACCATGTGTGCCGGCGGCGGCATGGCACCAGCGATCATTATCGAGCGTGTATAAAACAGTGGCAACACCGCGCGGTTATGGCCGCCGATTAAACCGAATTGCAATTGGCGGGTCAGATTAATGATGAAACTTTATGGAGTGCGCTCCTCGCCGTATGTTAGGCATGCACGGGTAGCATTAGCAGAGTCAAATTTGGACTGGCAGCTACAACAGGTTACCCCTGATACGATCATTAAATCACCAACCAGACGCGTCCCCTTCCTAAAAGATGGAGACCTTACGTTGACTGACTCAGCGGTAATTGTCCGCTACGTTCGTGAAAAGGCGGGTCAACTCTTCTTAGATACGATTGCGGACCATGAGTTATTTGCCCTTTCAACATCGGTGCTTGATACCGCTGTGAATGTATATTTGATGAACATCAATGACAGTAGCGACTTGGCGGAGGTCCCTAGCGGCTCCTCAGTAATAGGGTTCAGCCCAAAAACATATTTTGAACGCCAGCAAGAAAGAATCGGTGTTGGAATACAAGGGCTGAATGATTTTAATCTCGCTAATAGCCAACCGTACACAGATGGCGAGATTCGCTTGGCATGCCTATTGGATTGGGGTGTTTACAGAGCAACAATCGACATCTCGGGACTGGAAAATCTTCGTCGTTTCTTAGCCAAAATTCGTAAGTGGCCTCCGTTCGCCGATACCGCTCCCGACTTATAACTCATCATAATAGACTCTCTATTTAGGCGTTAATCGCTGCCTAAAATTTCAGGTTGGAGACGTTGGACGCTAAACCAAACTAGAAGATTCTGTTAAAGGCCAAATTTTCAGGCTGTTCATTTTTATTCTTTCCCGATCGACTAAAAAACGTACCAAAATAAAGTAGACATCCAAGTCAAAACGATCATCATCAGAATTACCGCTTGCATTAACCATTTCATTATTTGGCTGCAAAGATCGTTTATTGTCATCGGCCAGCTGAAAACCCAGATCATAAATATCGTCGATCATGGATAGTTTGATAATATAACGCCAGCGATCGACAATATGAAAATTAACGTGGTCAGAATTCTGCGGGTCACGCTCTTCAATAAGAATTGGACCCATATAGGGCCATACCTTTATCTGATAATTTTTTAGCGCAGCTCGCATACGCTCGTTATAACTCTCAGACGACTCTGCACCAGTACAGGCACCAAAGCATTTTTTCAGCTGGCTGCGAAAACAAGCCTGCGATGTATTTCTGCCACCCTCAAGTCCAAGAAGTTTGTGGCAAAGGAAATAGTGATCGGCAAGTTTCTCCATTTGTTTAGAGGCCTGCCGGGGTGAACGGAACAAACCGAACTGCTGTTCCATCTCGGAATTGTCCGTTTCAACCGTTTCAATGTTTAGTCGAAGATATCCATGACTGTCAGCATTAGCACGATACTGAAATAACTTTTTAATCTTTCGCAGTCGCCGATTGTAAAGCGGGCTCAACAATTTGATTTGATTACTCTCACGAATTTGCGCACCAAAATCGCTGGGTGCCGGTTCAAAATCAACATGCGCAATTTTGGTGCTCATCTGTAAATCTTTTGGGTTCTTGTGATCGGAGCTAAAGTGGCTCATCACGCGATTACGAATATTAACGCTTTTACCCACATAAAGTAGCACGCCTTTCTGATCATAAAAATAATAGACACCTGGGCTGGCGGGTAGTTTTTCTACCTCTTTGGCATCGAGTAAGGTCGGCAAGCTAGGACGTTTAAGTAAGGTCTTACACGTAGCGGAAATTTCATCATCAGAAAAGAGTGCTGAAGACTTTTGAAAGAACTTGTGGATCATCTGAGCATCATCGAGAGCCCTGTGACGATTTTCGATCGACAGGTCAAATCGCTCAATAATTTGTGACAGGCCATGGCGTTTAAACTGCGGATACAAATTGCGACTAAACTTCACAGAGCAGAGCGGCTTGGCATTATAACTAATACCCGCGCGCTCAAATTCATTCTTTAAAAAGCTATAGTCAAAACGAGCATTGTGGGCCACTAATGTGCGGCCCTTTAACTTACCCATAAGCTCTTCTGCAATATCAGCAAATTCAGGCGCGCCATTTACCATGCTAGGACTTATCCCTGTAAGTCTCTGTATAAAAGGCGGTAACGCTACTTTTGGATCAATAAATGTTTGCCAAGTCTCAATCAACTCACCATGCTCAATCACCACCAGGCCAATTTCAATAATACGGTGGTAGATGGCTTTACCTCCAGTAGTCTCGCAGTCAAGCAAAACCATTACCTCAGGAAATCCTGAAGAGAGGCGCATAGGTGTTGCTTTTTCGAGCCAATCTAGTTGCATAAGGTTGTTACGTCAGCGTGCCCATTTTTGATTGTTCTAGAAGCAAAAATAATGGATTAGACCACCTTAATGAATTTATAAGTAACGATAAACCTGATCTACCGCCCTACTTCCTTCAGCAGCTGCCGGCCCCCAGTGCTGATAACCTCTTACTTCAGAGTGCCCAAAAGAGATTCGTCCATGAGGCGTAGATTTGATAATGTCGGCGTAACCAGGGCCCCCATTTTTATTATAAAAGAATCCTGGTGTTGGCGTGACATAGGCATGTCCCCAGCGATTTAGAATAATCCCAGCAATATCTTTTTTGGCATCAAAGCCGCTGCCACCGAACATTTTTACCATTTGCTGTCTAATTTCTCTTTCGTAATCCATGTATGATTTTGAAAGTAATTCAATTTGACCAAGTCGCGATTGCTGTTTAGCCGTGTAGCCCATATTTGCTTTTTCAAACGACACATAAAATGTCAATACTATTGGACTATCGGGATCTAACATCGGCTTATCATCACCCACATGCATAGGAGCTCTGATATTGGTGTGATAACCGAATCCTCCCGTCCATTGGTATGCTGTGATACCCAGCTTATGCAGGAAACGCCAATTTGTTAACGCTACATTCGCTACTAACATGGGCGCATGGTTAAATTTTGCGTATGCGTCAGAATGGGTTTGGGGTAAATCACTAATAATGTGCTTATTGATCCAACCACCAGAGGCCATGACTACAGCTTTTGCATTAACTTTGTTAAGTTTCCCATCAGTATAATAAGTGACATTAACAGATTCAGATTCATCACCTTTATTAACGTGCGTTACATCAATAACATTACTATTAAGTCTGCACCTCACTGCATTATCGGGACGGTCAAGCGCACTAAAATTGATGGGGTTTTGCATAATATCTTGGAAATTATTTTTCCCTTGAATTGCATCAGGGATAAGTAATTTTATAAAGTGCCGAGCAAATCCATCGTTGCCACCTGGAAAACTATGACGATTCTTTGGCAGAGCTGGTTCATCCATCGCCACCCCAAACATACCGAGTTTCTGCGCGATATATGCTGACATAACATCGCAGCCCATTCCGCCAGCACTTGCTATAACTGGATCAGCAAACTTTGTAACGGCTTCATCTAGACCCATCACTTTTTCGATGTAATCCTTATACGTCATATTGTCTAACCAAGCTTTAGTTTTAGCATCTGATGCAGGCATATCAGTGGTGTATTTCCAGGTCAATAAATCTTGTCTAACCTTGTCAGAAACAGGGTAATCCTTTAACTTGTTTTTCCATGGATTATTGATCCATTGCGGTTTGACATTGTGCGACTGCTGGTCAACAAAATGTCCTTTCGAGATGTATTCTTCTGCCCATAACTGGACATCATAATGGTCTTGAGCAAATACCATTCTTTTTGGGTCATTAGACATTTTGCCGTACGTAAAGTTGTCCGCTGGAACACCAAGTAGCTCTATGTATTTACGATCTTCGTCAAAATCAAATTGAGTATTGTAATAAAAGCCATTGGAGCCTTGTGGTGCAGCAATAATTTGACCGTCTATATTAAATTCATTTCTTTTCGCTTCACCACCAAATATTGGATGATTCTCTATAATAAGGCATTTTTTATTAGGATTTCTCTCTACCATTCGATGCGCGGCACCTAAACCAGATAACCCACCCCCTACGATGACTAGATCATAATCTTCGCTCACAGCTACATCTTTTGCTCTATCAGAGTTTAAAATACCATCTCTGACAGCATGTGCAGCTTTTAATATGTCAGGCGTATTACCATGAGATCCTTTCGAGTCGCCAACACCACCATATCCATACCAGTTATCTGTCACTTGATTTGGTAGCGATTCATTTGGTCGTGATTCATTTGCCCAGAGCAAAGATGGAGCAGACATTGAATAAAGCATGCTTCCAGCACCAAGCAAAGTAGAGTTTAAAAAATCACGTCGATCAATATTTTTATTAAGGCCTAATAGTTCGTCATTTTTTTTAGATTTTTTTAATTCTTTCATGATTCACTAAACCCCTGTTATTTTGGATACTCTCTTTTAATTAAGCTTTAGTTAGATAAGTCGCTTAGAGTCTAAACCGAATAGAAGGACTTTTGAAGTATCGGGACACTTATAATGATTTTGCTGGAATAGGTGGAGGCGTAATGAATAGATAATTAGTTTGGGTTATCTATGTCTTTCGACAATGAAGAGAGTGTTTCAAGTTATTATCTTTAGCTCTCTAAAACTCTCATTTCCTAGTTACCTTGACTCACCTATTCAAAGATTTTACGGCTTAATTTACCCTTACAAACATCGTTCTTATAAAAGCCATAGTACTTTGTAACAGAAATAGAACTAAACAAACGATATAAATATTCGAAATCGCCGTCAAATAACCAACGATCATTAATCCAGACAGGATAAAGTTTATTGAGAGTATTCCTGTTTGAAATACAAAAAGTTTGATGGGGAAAATCTTTTCATGCCCTTCTTTTCGTAAAGAAAGCATTTTTTTGGGGAAAACCAACAATCCTACAACTGAATAAAGGCATATAGCCCAGCAAATAATTACCCAAGATAATTCCAAATTCTGAATATTAAAGATAGCGAAGGGGAGAATACCGCCAAACATAGCTCCAAAAGCAGAATAGGTTAAAAGCTGGATACGAAAATCATCAGGATCGCTGAATCCATCTGCAGTTCTGCTTAGTCCAATTAATATTGCTGAAAAGCCAACGATACCTAAAGCAATCTCTGATATTAGCTGTAAAGCATGAAAATTTGGTTCCATAATTTATTTCCATTTAGTGACGACTTTGCCTGAGTACTACTCCAACACTTATACCCTAACCCAAAAAGAAATTCACCTGGATTACTATCAACGTTTTATTGGTCCTGGGAAAAAACGATTTGTCTGCTGTTGATAGTCTTTGTAGTCGGGTCTTTTCTGTACTGAGTAATATTCAGAAGGCACCGCTCCTGTTGTATAAACTAAGGTGGTGTACATAAATTTGGAGGCCAACAAAAGCCCTATCCCTAGTAAGAACCATACTGGCTCGCTTTCAAAACCTTTAAGTGACAGCCAAGATGGAATAGCCGCGATTACTAGGCCATTCCACACCATCCACTCAGCAAAATAGTTAGGGTGCCGGCAGTATTTCCACAGGCCAACATTGCACACTTGCCGATGCTTACCTGCTCTTTTCATTTCTTTAAGAAAACGAACCTTCTGGAAATCAGCTATGGATTCCATCGAAAATGCCACAATCCAAATAACAAGCCCCACTATTTCTAGTACCGAAAATTCTTGGTCACCATTTGAGGCAATAATAAAAACAGGAAAAGCTAAAAATGAGGCATTCGCTAAACCTTGCGCAATAGCATCTATCTGCAAGGCTAATGCTGTGTTATTTTTGCCTTCTTCTTTCCAGACTATGCGTTGATATTGATATCGAGGGAACTCTTTTTTCAAAAAACCCAAGCGCCACATTTTTAGAGCACCTAACCCCATGCGAAGCCCGATCAAAATAACCACACTGCTAACAACAAGAGACCGCAGCCAGTAACCTTCACTAAAACAAAAACTGATGATACCCAGTAAGACTAGTCCCCAAGGCCAGCCAATATCTACGTAGCTCATACGGCCAGTACGCCAGATTGGTATACATACCACTACAGTGAACAGAGCAATCTGCCCCAAACTGTTTAGAAGGGCTAATTTAAAAAACGTTGTAGACCATAAAATAAAACCCAACCCCAGCAAGAAAGGGTAAACGGGGCGAAAGTAATTCATTTTTTATTCCCACTCAACAGTTGCACGATTTGAAGCCCTTATAAACAATGAGACGCAGAGGTGAAAAAAATTGTCACGACTGTTTTGTATTTTTACGATAATATTCCTCATTTTAACTCATTTTGTGGCAGAGATTGTCTCTATAGAACGCCTTTTAGTTACTTAAAAGTAACAAAGGAAGTTTTTCATATGTAACCTTTGGGCATGTTATTGTTTTTATGTCAGTGTATTTTAGAACACTTTGGTAGCATAGGAATTCCAGAAAAAACTAAAAAGAAGAGAACGAGTAATTATGAAACTTAAGGCTGTATTTCTGAGCGCTATGATTCTCTCTATGAATCTTGCTTCACTCGAACAACAGAGCGAGAAATTAAGAATCCTTGTTTATAACACTCACGGGCTTCCTGGACTATTTATAAGTGATAATCCAAAGAAGCGCTTTCCTGTCATAGGTAAAAAAACTCAAGACTTTAACATCTCCCTACTACAAGAAGACTATTCGCATCATGAAGATTTGTTATCTGGCTTAGCTAAAGAAAGCCTCGCTATTCGTGGCGCATTAGGTGGTCGTTTAATATGCCCCTTTTGCACTGGTTCAGGATTAACGTCTGTATTCAATCTACCTAAAAATTGGACCATAGAAGTAGAAAATCAAACTTATGACACTTGTTCGGGCTGGTTAAGAGGAGCAAATGATTGCTTTGCCTATAAAGGTTTTCAACTAATAAAAGTAACACTGCCAAGTAATAAAAGACTTTTTATAGTTAATACGCACATGGATGCAGGTAGAAGAGATTCTGATAGGGCAGCAAGAGAGAAACAGCTAGAGCATATTATCTCAACTATAAAGCAAAGAACGACTGCTGAAGCTTTAATTATTGCTGGAGATTTGAATCTGAATTCTAAAAATCCTGAAGACGTAAAACTCTTAGAAAGCTTCAAGGAAGAGCTGAGATTAACAGATTCTTTTACAGGGCATAAAATAAGTAACAAATGGACTATATTGGATTACATTTTATACAAGCAAGGTGAAGAGTTAGAGTTTAAGATTATTTCTGTTGGAGAAGACGAATCATTTATCACAAAAGAAGGCCCTTTAAGTGATCATCCTGCTCTGATTATAGAATTGTTAATTTAATGGATGGAGCTTCTAGTGAACAATACTCCCACTCAGTGATTGCACCCTTTAAAATCCTTTTTTGAACTTTGTAGATCAATCACACACAGAATTAAAGTATGGAACTGAACAATGCATCTATTACAAAATCCGATTAGATCAGAAGAATTGTTAGCAAAAACAATCGATGTAACCCATCGTTTTTACGCCTCGTCCTCTGAACCACTCGGGCACAGTGATCTGATAAAACTTGCCGAGCAACAGGGCGAGCATGCGTTGATTGAACTATTTAATCACCATTCTCTGGGCTATGCTGACAACGGCGGCAGCTTGGATGTGCGACAAGAAATTGCACAGCTATACAACGACAATATTAGCGCCGACAATATTGTGGTATTTCCCGGCGCACAGACCGGCATGACCCTAACCGCCCAAGCATTATTACATGCAGGGGATCATGCAATCATTGTCACGCCGAGCTACCAATCGCTGGAAGACAGTGCAAAATTAGCCGGCTGTGAGGTCACTCGAGTCGCCCTGTCTCCAGATGACAACTGGCGGTTAAATATTATAGCGATTGAGTCGGCGATCAAAGACAACACTAAATATATTGCCCTCAATGACCCGCACAACCCATCCGGTGCATTAATGGATGTTGAGACCAAAACAGCCCTATGTAAGGTCGCAGAAAAACATCAGCTGGTCATTTTATCCGACGAGGTGTATCGGCTATTAGAGATCGACCCAGAGGAGCGTTCGGCGTCTATGGCGGATATCTCTAAAAATGCGCTCGCCCTAAGCACCATGTCAAAACCCTGGGGGGCCGGCGGCACGGGCATCGGCTGGATAGCCTGCCAAGACCAGACCCTGTGCGAAAAATTGCGTAGGGCTCAACATATCTATGCGGTGTGCTTTTCTCGCGCCGGCGAGATACAAACGATGATGGTACTGCGATGTTCAGACCGGATTATCGACAAAAACATACATATTATTAAGACTAATTTAGAATTGCTTGAGCAGTATTTCGCGGCCAATAATGATCTATTTGAATGGGTACGCCCCAAAGCTGGGGGCACTGGTTTTGTAAAATTCAAAGGCCCCATTAGCGCCAATAGCTTAGCAAGTCAGCTACTGGCTCAGGGAATATTAGTATTTCCGCCATCCATTTTTGATTGCGAAAACTCACTCAACCAGTATTTTCGCATCGGGTTCAGTCGGACCACCATGCCTGGGGCCCTAAAAGCCTTCGCACAGTTTATCGATCAACAACGTACTATTTGGGCGCAATAATGCAAATATTAGCCACAGATGCCGACCTAGTTGCACTATTAACTCC